>ERZ780007.212-NODE-212-length-24354-cov-11.3198_pt1 | contig 24354 bp, 25 predicted proteins | sample MGYA00511872_ERZ780007 | MGnify/ENA primary metagenome ERZ780007 (study PRJEB29588, sample SAMEA2149603) | human gut metagenome | biome: human gut; feature: human-associated habitat; material: faeces | place: Denmark | collected 2008/2010 ... | reverse complement strand
TCTACTGATATCGGTTATAAAAAGAAAAAGCGTCTAGCTAAATCAGGAAAAGACAGTTTGACGGTGGGGAAACACGCTTCACCCTCTGGGGGAACTCCCTTTACCCCTGGGGAAACTCCTTTTACAATAGGCGGTAAAGGTCTTTACAATATGGGGTAAAGGGCGTTACAATATAGGGTAACGGCTTTTACATATCGCGGTAACGGCTTTTACATTAGCTGGTAAATAGCAGGTAAATACAATGTGCTGATAGTTAGTGTTATGACCGCTTTTGTCTTTCGTATAGTATGTCCGTAACTTGGATTATTTATAGCAATCCTTCGTCGTTGAAGCTGTAATGGCTTCCGTCCGTGACGATGACGTGGTCGGTCAGGTGTATGTTCATGGTTTGGGCGGCTTTCCTCACGAGTTCCGTCAGCCGCTGGTCGTCGTTACTGGGGTGCGGGTTGCCGGAGGGATGGTTGTGGATGAGGGCTATCTGTGTGGCGCGTTGCAGCAGGGCTTCGCGCAGGATGCTGCGCACGTCGGCGGTAGTCTGGTCGATGCCGCCGCGGCTGATGCGTACCTTGTCTATCACTTTGGCGGCGTGGTTCATAAGCAGTACCCAGAATTCTTCTGTGGCAAGGTCGCAGAGCAGGGGATGGAACAGCTCGTAGATGTCGGCGGAAGAGCGGATGGCGGTACGTCCGGAGCGTTCCTGCAGCTTGCGGCGTTTGCCCAGTTCCAGGGATGCCATGACGGTGATGCTTTTGGCGGGGCCCATGCCTTTGAATCGGGAGAAGTCCCGCACCTCCCATTTGCCCAGGCGGTTGAGGTCGTTGCCGCAGGCGGCGAGTATGCGCTGCATCAGTGTCACGGCGGTTTCTTCCGTATTGCCGGAGCCGATGAGGATGGCTAGCAGTTCGGCATCGCTCAAGGCTTCCGCCCCTTTCTGCATCATCTTTTCCCGCGGGCGGTCCTCTGCAGCCCACTGGTTGATATTCAGTTTCTCCATATCATCCCTAATCCTTAACCCCTAATCCTCCTTATTTGTAAAAATTCTTTTTGAATGCCTCGAACTCGTCCTTGCCAAGTATGCAGCGGTTCCACCAGGCGCGCAGGAACCCCGTCCCGTATCCGATGAGCTGGATGAAGGAGGCGGCGACGGAGTAGAGCCCGATGCTGAGGCTACGGTTCCGGATAGTGGAGTCCATGCATACCAGAAGCGCATAAAGAGCGATGGGCAGCAGGCTGTACGGGCAGAAGGGCGTTCCCAGCAGGAATATGGCCACTCCCAGGGTAAATGCAGCCGGCAGCAGGTGGACGAGCTTCAGCGATTCCGGATACTTCTTGTACAGATTGATGCGGGCAATCCCGGAATTGTGTACCTGCTTGAAGAATTTTCGGAAGTCTGTCCGTCGCTTGTGGTATACCCAGGCACCGGGGAACAGCCGGCATGTATATCCTCCCTTGAAGATTCGGATGCTGAAGTCGATGTCCTCCCCGAAGCGCATCCGCGAGAATCCGCCCAGGGCTTGGTACACTTCCTGCCGCACACCCATGTTGAAGCTGCGCGGATAGAACTTGTCCATCTTCTTCTTCCCCCCACGGATACCGCCGGTGGTGAAGAAGGAGGTCATGGAGTAGTTGATGGCTTTCTGTATGTTTGTGAATGATTCGTGCGCGCGGTCGGGGCCTCCGAAGGCATCGGCGGCTTCGTGCTGCAGCTCTTCTTCCACAGCAAGGAAATAACCTTCGGGCAGGATGCAGTCCGAATCCAGTATTATCAGGTATTCGCCCTTGCTTCGTTCCACCCCGTAGTTACGGGTCTGCCCGGGGCCGGAGTTGGGCTTGTCATAGTAATGTACGTCCAATAGTTCCTGATACTTCTCTGTGACCGGCTTGCAGGGGATGGAGGAGCCGTCCTCCACCACAATCACTTCAAAATCCTTGAAACTTTGCTGCGTCAGGCTTTGCAGCAGTTCATCCACCTCATCGGGGCGGTTGTATACGGGGATGATGACGGAGTATCTCATGGGTATGGCTTTATGTTTTGGTTGTCTCCGCAAAGATATATCATTTAAGCTTTGTAGATGAATAAATGGAAAGAAAAATCCCCGGATGCCAAGTGGAGCACCGGGGATGATATGAAAAGGGCATTTGCCTGATTTCCAAAAGGGCTTATGCTTTTACGCGGCTTACGTAAGAACCGTCGCGCGTATCGATTTCGATAGTCTCGCCTTCGTTGATGAACAAGGGGACGCGGACTGTGGCGCCGGATTCTACTGTGGCGGGCTTCAGCGTGTTGGTGGCTGTGTCGCCTTTCAGTCCCGGTTCCGTATAGGTAATCTTCTGCTGAACCTTGATGGGCACGTCGGCATAGAGCACGGTTTCTGTGGAAGCGTCTGATACCACGTCTACTATCATTCCTTCGAGCAAGAAGTCAACACCGTTGATGAGGTCGTGGGCGATGGGAATTTGGTCAAAAGTCTCCTGGTTCATGAATTGGTAGTTGTCACCGTCATGATAGAGGTATTGGTGGGGACGACGTTCTACACGCACGTCTTCCAGTTTCTCACCGATGTTGAAACGACGTTCCAGAACGTAGCCGTTCACCACGTCTTTCAGCTTGGTACGCATGAAGGTATTACCTTTTCCCGGCTTTACATGCAGGAAGTCGATGCAGAAATACAGCTTGCCGTCCATGCGGATGCAAGTTCCGATTTTAATGTCTTGGGCATTAATCATACTTATAGTCTTTAATATTATTATATTGGTATTTACTTCTTTAGTGCTGGTTTGCGGGTGCAAAAGTAATGGAATTCGGTAAAAAACACAAAAACTTTTGAGAGAAAATGAGTTATCTCTTGGTTTATTTGAAAAAAGTACCTATTTTTGCAGCCCGAATTCGTGAGAATAATAACATAAAACAAGATACAGTAATGAAAAGAACATTTCAACCCTCGAACAGAAAGAGAAAGAACAAACACGGTTTCCGTGAGAGAATGGCTACAGCAAACGGCCGCAGAGTATTGGCAGCACGTCGTGCTAAAGGCAGAAAGAAACTGACTGTTTCTGACGAATACAACGGAGTAAAGGCATAATAGGCCGTTCTCGTTCGTATTAAAGAAATAAGGGAGCTGCAAAAGACTGATTCTGGTCTTTTGCAGCTTTTCTTATGTATTGTGCCCGGTTCTCCGGAAAAAACTATTGCCAACTCCGTGTACTATGTGGTGAAAATTGTATCTTTGTCCCAAATAATGCATTATCGATTATGACAATAAAAGATTTTTTCTCTTTCCGGCAGAACCGGTTCTTCTGGGCGAACATCCTTGCGATGGCCGTTGTGGTAGTGGGATTGCTGTTCGGAGTGCTGAAAGGACTGGATATATATACCCGCCACGGCGAGGCTGTGATAGTGCCCGATGTGAAGGGTATGGGAGTGGAGGAAGCCGAGAAAATGTTCCGTAACCGCGGCTTGGTCTGCATCGTTTCGGATTCCAGTTATGTCAAGACTCTTCCTGCCGGCTGCATCCTCGAATATAATCCGGCAGCCGGACAAAAGGTAAAGGAAGGACGTACCATCTATCTTACAATCAATACGATTGAAGTCCCTCTGCACATAGTGCCCGATGTGGCGGACAACAGTTCGCTGCGGCAGGCGGAAGCGCGTATTCTGGCTTCGGGCTTCAAGCTGGCCGAGATACAGTATATTCCGGGTGAGAAGGACTGGGTGTATGGCGTGAAGTATAAGGGGCGTCAGCTTTCCATCGGCGAGAAAGTGCCCGCCGGTGCAGTGCTGACGCTGATGGTGGGAGATGGAGGCGCCTTGCAGGCAGACTCCCTGGGAGTGGATTCTGTGGGAAGTACCGTTGAACCCGTGTTGTCCGAAGACTCCGCGGCAGATGAGTCCTGGTTCTGATAAACATCTGACTCCAATCGTAAATTGTAAATAGTCAAATTGTAAATGCCGTGATGATAGAAGAATTGCCGGATGATATAGATAATGATGAGCTGGACGACGTAGAGCCGGTGGGTGACGAGGCGCAACTCTATGAACACTTCCGTGTGGTGGTGGACAAGGGGCAGGAGATGATGCGGGTGGACAAGTATCTGTTCGACCGCTTGACGAACTCCTCGCGCAATCGCATCCAGAAGGCTGCCGATGCAGGCTTCGTGATGGCGAACGGCAAGGCTGTGAAAAGTAGCTATAAGGTGAAGCCGATGGATGTAATCACTGTGATGATGGACCGTCCACGCTATGAGAATGAAGTCATCCCCGAAGACATCCCCCTTGATATAGTATATGAGGACAAGTATCTGATGGTAGTGAACAAACCTGCCGGTCTGGTGGTGCACCCCGGTCATGGCAACTATCACGGTACGCTTGTCAACGCCATAGCCTGGCATATGAAGGATAATCCCGATTATGATGCCAATGACCCGCATGTGGGACTGGTGCACCGCATCGACAAGGACACCTCCGGCCTGCTGGTGATAGCCAAGACTCCGGATGCCAAGACGAATCTCGGCAACCAGTTCTTCAACAAGACGACAAAACGCCGTTACCGGGCGCTGGTCTGGGGAAATGTAGAGCAGGATGAAGGGACCGTTGTCGGCAATATCGGTCGTAATCCCAGAGACCGCATGCAGATGACCGTCCTCCCCGACGACCAGGGAAAGCATGCCGTCACCCATTACCGGGTGCTCGAACGTTTGGGATACGTCACACTGGTGGAATGTATCCTTGAAACGGGACGCACCCATCAAATCCGTGTGCACATGAAGCACATCGGACACATACTTTTCAACGACGAACGTTACGGTGGACACGAAATCCTGAAAGGAACCCACTTCGCTAAATACAAACAATTTGTAAACAACTGCTTCGACACTTGTCCGCGGCAGGCATTGCATGCCATGACGCTGGGGTTTGTGCATCCCGTCACCGGAGAAGAAATGTACTTCACTTCGGAATTGCCCGATGACATGACCCGGCTGATAGACAAATGGAGAGGCTATATCAGTAACAGAGAATTAGAATGAAACGCACGATTGCTATTGTAGCCGGAGGAGATACCTCCGAATTCCACGTCTCCCTGCGTAGTGCACAGGGGATTTACTCCTTCATCGACAAGGAGAAGTATACCTTATATATTGTAGAAATGCACGGACTGGACTGGCATGTACAGCTGCCCGACGGCGCTAAGACTCCGGTAGACCGCAATGACTTCAGCTTCGTGCTGGATGGCGAGAAAGTGACATTCGACTTTGCCTATATCACCATCCACGGAACTCCGGGTGAGGACGGCCGTCTGCAGGGCTATTTTGATATGCTCCACATCCCTTATTCGTGTTGCGGAGTACTGGCAGCGTCGCTCACGTACGATAAGTTTGCCTGCAACCAGTATCTGAAAGGTTTCGGTGTGCGCATTGCCGAATCGTTGTTGCTGCGCGGCGGACAGTCGGTAACGGATGAAGATGTGATGGAGAAAATCGGTCTGCCTTGCTTCATTAAGCCCAGCTTGGGAGGTTCCAGCTTCGGCGTGACCAAGGTGACGGCGAAAGAGCAGATACAACCTGCCATAGCCAAGGCATTTGCGGAAGCGCAGGAAGTACTGGTGGAGGCCTTTATGGACGGAACCGAGATTACCTGCGGCTGTTACAAAACAAAAGACAAGTCCGTAGTGTTCCCCATTACGGAGGTGGTGAGCCACAACGAGTACTTCGATTATGAAGCTAAGTATAATGGTGCGTCTGACGAGATTACTCCCGCCCGCATCTCGGACGATTTGACCCGCCGGGTGCAGACGCTGACTTCTGCCATTTATGATATACTCGGGGCCTACGGCATTATCCGTGTGGACTATATCATTACCGAAGGGGAAAAAATCAATCTGCTGGAGGTGAATACCACCCCCGGAATGACTGCCACCAGCTTTATTCCCCAGCAGGTTCGTGCTGCCGGAATGGAGATGAAGGATGTAATGACAGATATTATAGAAAACAAGTTTAAGGATTAATCATTATTCATTATGAATGCGAACGTGGAATTTGATGAAATCCGTCCTTATCATGATGAGGAACTTCCTCAAGTCTATGAGGAACTGATTGCCGATGCGGCGTTCCGGCAGGCAGTGGATACTGTGATGCCTGGTGTACCTTTTGAAGTCTGGTCGCAGAAAATGCGCGCGTGTAAAACCAAGCTGGAATTTCAGAAGACCTTCTGCTATGGGCTTCTGTGGAAATTGGCGAAGGAGGCTACGGATGGATTGACTTTGGACCATACCGCGTTGCCGGCAGACAAGTCGGCGGCGTATACCTATATCTCCAATCATCGCGACATTATTCTCGATTCCGGTTTCTTGTCCATTCTTTTGGTAGACCAGGGTATGGATACGGTAGAGATAGCCATTGGCGACAACCTGCTTGTCTATCCGTGGATTAAGAAATTCGTGCGTGTCAACAAGTCCTTCATCGTGCTGCGTGCGTTGACCATGCGCCAGATGCTGGAGGCTTCCGCACGCATGTCCCGCTATATGCATTATACCATCAGTGAGAAGAAACAGTCTATCTGGATTGCACAACGTGAAGGGCGTGCCAAGGATTCCAACGACCGCACGCAGGACAGTGTGCTGAAGATGCTGGCAATAGGCGGTGAAGGCGACGTCATTGACCGCTTAATGGAAATGAATATAGCTCCGCTTGCCATTTCCTATGAATACGACCCTTGCGACTTCCTGAAAGCGCAGGAGTTCCAACTGAAACGGGACATTGAAGGCTATAAGAAAACGACGGCTGACGACTTGCTGAATATGCAGACCGGACTGTTCGGCTATAAAGGGCGGGTACATTTCCAGACGGGTGCCTGCATGAATGATGAATTGGCGAAGATGGACCGTTCACTTCCGAAGCCCGAACTCTTTGCACGCATGTCTGCACTGATAGACAAACGCATTCATGCCAGCTACCGGATGTATCCCAATAATTATGTGGCACACGACCTTCTCGAGGGGAAGGAGGATTTTTCCGACCATTACACTGCCGAGGATAAGCAGCGCTTCACGGCCTATATAGAACAACAGTTGGAGCGTATCTCCATTCCTAATAAGGACGTGGACTTTCTGCGCGGAAAAATGCTGCTGATGTATGCCAACCCGTTGAAGAATTATCTGGCGGCTATAAAAGAATGAATACATGAAGAAGTACTGTGATTGGTGGCTTTTGCCTTTGTTGGCCTGTCTGTTGGCTGGTTGTGGCGATGATGATTATCATTATCCTTCCGTGAAGTTGGAATTCTTGACTGCCTTTTCGGGGGCTGACGGCTATCTGCGGTCTGTTGTGACGGATGAAGGGGAAACCTTGCCGGTAGTGGAGGACAAGACAAAGACGAACATAGAGGCAAACGCTTCGGTACGTGTCATCAGTAATTATGCTTCGGAGGTAACTGCCGATGGAACTGCCGGTGCGGTGCTGTATGCCTTGAGCGGTGTTCTTTCTGTCGTTCCCCAAACGGTCGACAAGTTCGAGGAGGGCGTCAAGACAGACCCTACTGATGTACTGGGTATCTGGATGGGACTCGACTATCTCAATATGACACTGATAGTCAAGGAGAATGGTGAACATAAGTTCCATTTTATTGAGGATGAAGTGATTGTGGATACTGCTACCGGGTGTAGTGAAGTATATCTGACGCTGTATCATGACGCAAAGGAGGAGGTGGTGTCTTATACCAGGCGTGCCTACGCTTCCGTACCTTTGCGGCAGTATGCGGCAGAGGGTATACAGAAGGTTATGGTTCATTTCAGTGTGCACACTTATTCCGGTGACATCAAGACTTACGATTTTGTTTATAACCTTGACTAAAATGAAATATTCGATGAAGACATTGTTCGCGGGCCTTTGCCTCGTTTTTACCACCCTCTTTTCCTGCCAGCAGAAGGAGGGACAGTTCAAGTCTGTTTCGGTAGATGACTTTTCCACATTGATAGCCAATCCGGAGGTGCAGCTTCTGGATGTGCGTACTGTTGCCGAATACTCGGAAGGACACGTGCCCCACAGTATCAATATCAATGTATTGGATGAGTCGTTTGAAACGATGGCCGACTCCACTCTGCAGAAGGACAAACCGGTTGCAGTATATTGTCGTAGTGGTAAGCGTAGTAAAAAGGCCGCTGCCATACTGAGCAAAAAAGGATATATAATCTATGACCTTGACAAAGGTTTCATCGGTTGGGAAGAAGCGGGCAAAGAAGTGGAAAAGTAATAGCGGTGTAGCTGAAATGCATTTGCTATAATTTCTTTTTAGGCGCGGATTACGCGGATTTCACGGAAAAAATTTAAGAAAAGAATCCGCGTTTTCCGCGTAATCCGCGCCTAAAAAGAATAAAGTAGTCTTGTCCTCTGGTTAGAGGCTTTCAAGCAGTCTCTTTAGCACCACTGTTGCTGAAATCTCCCGGTTGGCCGCTTCGGGGATTACGATGGACTGCGGGCTTTCTATCACATCATCCGTCACAATCATGTTGCGTCGAACCGGCAGGCAGTGCATGAAGTAGGCATTGTTGGTAACGGCCATCTGGCGCTCGCCTACTGTCCAGGTGCGGTCTTTGCTCAATATTTGTCCATAGTTGTCGCCTGTATAGGCCGCCCAGTTCTTGGCATAGACAAAATCGGCCCCTTCAAAAGCTTTCATCTGGTCATATTCTACGCGGGCATTTCCTACGAACTTGGGGTCGAGTTCATAACCTTCGGGATGTGTAATCACAAAGTCATAATCAGTTGCATTCATCCATTCGGCAAAGGAGTTGGGGACAGCCTGGGGCAATGGACGCGGATGTGGAGCCCATGTCATCACTACTTTGGGGCGTGCCGTCTTCTTATATTCCTCAATGGTTATCAGGTCGGCAAAACTCTGCAGCGGATGGCGTGTGGCAGCCTCCATGGAGAATACCGGCCGGCCGGAATGCTTGATGAACTGCTCCAGTATCACTTCGTTGTAATCGTCTTCCTTATTTTCGAAGCGTGCAAAAGAACGTACGCCGATGACGTCGCAATAGCAGCCCATCACGGGAATGGCTTCCAGTAAGTGTTCCGGTTTGTCACCGTCCATGATGACACCACGCTCTGTCTCCAGTTTCCAGGCTCCCTGGTTGATGTCCAGTACAATTACGTTCATGCCCAGATTCAATGCAGCCTTCTGTGTACTGAGGCGGGTACGCAGGCTGGAGTTGAAGAAAATCATCATCAGCGTTTTGTTACGTCCCAGTTCCACATATTTGAAACGGTCTTTTTTAATCTCGAATGCTTCGTCCAGTGCAGACTTCAGGTTACCGATGTCCTGCACGCAAGTAAAGTTCTTCATATTTACAGTCTTTTTAGTGTATCTATATCTTTGTTATTCGGCTGTCAAGGTCTGGTCTGTCCGGAACCTTCGACAATCCATTTGTATGTGGTGATTTCTTCCAGAGCCATCGGACCGCGGGCGTGTAGCTTCTGGGTGCTGATGCCAATCTCGGCACCGAGTCCGAATTGTGCGCCGTCAGTGAAAGAGGTCGGTGCATTGACGTATACGCAAGCGGCGTCCACTTCCCGGCAGAACCATTCGGCACGTGTCTTGTCGTCCGTAATGATGCATTCGCTATGTTTGGAACCGTACTTCCGGATATGTGCCAATGCTTCCTGGAAAGAATTCACGGTTTTAATAGCCATCTTGTAGTCCAGGAACTCTCTGCCGTAGCAGTCTTCAGTGGCAAGTCTCAACAGCTCGACGGGATATTTGTCACGCAGACTGTGGTAGGCGGGTTCATCGGCAAATATCTCTACATTGCTTGATTGCAGCGGCAGGCATAGGTCGGGCAAATTAGCCAGGCTGTCGGCTTCGATAATCAGGCAATCCAAAGCGTTGCATACACTGACCCGGCGTGTCTTTGCATTGGCAATGATAGATGGACCTATGCTTATATCGCCATAGCGGTCGAAGAACGTATGGCATACGCCGGCACCTGTCTCTATAACCGGTACTGTGGCATTCTGGCGTACGAAGTTTATCAGGCTGCTGCTGCCGCGCGGAATTATCAAATCTACATAATCGTTGGCATGCAGTAGTTCGGCAGTCGCCTCTCTGTCGGCAGGAAGCAGTTCCACGATATGTGTATCTACGTTGAAATGCTCCAGTACCTCGTGTATCACGCTGATTATGGCACGGTTGGAATAGTCTGCATCGCTTCCGCCTTTCAGAATACAGGCATTGCCGCTTTTAAGGCAGAGTGAGAATACATCGAAACTGACGTTGGGACGGGCTTCGTAGATAATGCCTATGACACCGAAAGGTACACTGACCCTTTTTATCTTCAATCCGTTGGGTAATACGTTCTCTTTAAGGACTTTTCCCAAAGGAGAAGGGAGGGCGGCTACGTTGCGGATGTCCGCAGCGATGTCCTGCAAACGGCTTTTTGTCAGTTTCAGGCGGTCGTATTTAGGGTCGGTAGAAGGCATACGCTCCAAATCCTTCTGGTTTTCACTCAGAATGAAGTCTGTTTTGTTTATGGCAGCGTCTGCAACAGCCAGTAATATTTGGTTGATTTCTTTGTCGCTCAACGCTAGCATGTTACGGCTGGCATCTTGTACGGCGACAAAAGTTTTGTTTAAGTTCATTTTCTTACTGAGTATAGAGTGATAAATATGCAAGTATGAATATCGTGGATAGTATCCGTCTGTGGCCTATTCTATATATAGGTAGTCGTAGTGCACTACGGGTTTCTTTCCATGTTTTCCCATTGTTTCCCGTGCCTGGCTGGAGTCACAGTTGGCTTTTCCCACACCGATGGGTTTACCGCCGAAGTCGATAATCCGTACGATGTCGTCCTTCTCGAACTCGCCTATAACGTCAGTGATGCCTACCGGTAGGATGCTTACTGCTTTGTCCGAGAAGAGCAGTTCGGTGGCACAATGATTGATGTGCAGTTCGCCTTTGGCAAACCCTTCGCTGTGCGCAATCCATTTCTTGATGCTCGATACCGGTTCCGGAGACGGAATGAAACGGGTATAGTTTAATTCTTCATTATTCATTATTTTCACGAGGATGTTGTCCCGCTTCCCGTTGGCTATGATTACTGTGATGCCCTCATCCGCCACTTTGCGGGCAATGTTGGTTTTTGTCAGCATGCCGCCGCGTCCGAAGCTGGATTTGGAAGTTTGTATGTAGGAGGAGAGGTCTTTGCCTTGTTCTATTTCACGGATGACTTGAGACTCCGGGTCGGCGGGTGAACCGTTGTAGATACCGTCTATATTGCTGAGAATGATTAGTGCCTGGGCATCCATCATGGAGGCTATCAGGCCGGACAGCTCATCGTTGTCGGTGAACATCAGTTCACTTACGGAGATGGTGTCGTTCTCATTGACAATAGGAATGACGCCGTTCTCCAGCATTACGGTCATACAGTTTTTCTGGTTGAGGTAATGGCGGCGGGTGGAAAAGTTCTCTTTCATTGTGAGCACTTGTCCCACGGGGATGCCATGCTCTCGGAACAGCTCGTAGTAGCGGTTGATGAGTTTGGCCTGCCCTACAGCGGAAAAGAGCTGGCGCTGGTCTACGCTGTCCAACTTCTTGGTGGGGTGCACTTCACTACGTCCCGAAGCAACGGCTCCGGAAGAAACAAGTATTATTTCTATGCCGGCCTTGTGCAGCTCGGCTATCTGGTCCACCAAAGCGGACATGCGGGTGACGTCGAGAGTGCCGTCACGACGTGTTAAAACATTGCTGCCTACCTTGACAACAATTCTATTGAAATCAATCTCCATTTTCTCTCTTTTCGTATTCACGGACTACTTCCATGGCGGCTTCGTAGTCCTTCTCATTGACGAGAACGGAAACATCTACCGCAGTGGCAGGCAGTACAACGTTTACTACCATTCCGTCTTTTGTTACAGCTTCAATATCACTATTTCCCAGCAGGCTCTTTACGAGTTCTGCTTCCCACGGTGAACCGGTGAACACCTCAACGAGTTTGCTTTTGTCTTCTTCTTTCATGATGGTATGAATTTAGAGGTTTCTGTCTTACAAATATAACAAATGTTTTTGTTTTAATGTTTAATGCTGACGAATTTATAGTTCAATCCTCTCAACTCTTATCGATTCATTCAGGAAAGTAGAAGCCGATTCTGTGAATTTCTCCTCCGATTCCGTGGTGCGGTAGACGCATCTTCCACCTTTGGTACATTTTTTGTCCATTTCCGGATGGCGGTGAAGATAGTCTTTCAGGCTGTCTGCTACCAGTTCCCCCTGGGTGACGGTCGTGATGCCGTTGGGCATGTATTGCTGTATCTTGGGCAGCAGCAACGGGAAGTGCGTGCAGCCCAGAATGACGGTGTCTATCTGCGTGTCTTTGGCCAGCAGGTTGCCGATGTTTTTGCGTATGAAGTAGTCAGTACCCTCACCTTGTGCCTCATTGTTTTCTACGAGGGATACCCATAGAGGGCAGGCTTCACCGCTCACTTTGATGTCGGGGAAGAGTTTATGCACTTCCAGCGGATAGGATTCAGACTTGATGGTTCCTGCCGTGGCAAGCACTCCCACATGGCGGCTTTGGGTAATGTTCCCTATGCATTCTACGGTTGGGCGAATTACTCCCAACACACGGCGCATAGGGTCGAGGCGAGGCAAATCATTCATTTGTATGTTGCGCAGAGCTTTTGCCGAAGCTGTATTGCATGCCAGAATGACGAGGTGACAACCCATCTCGAACAGTTTGGTGACTGCCTGCAAGGTGAACTCATAGACAATCTCGAACGAGCGGGTTCCGTAAGGCGCGCGCGCGTTGTCGCCCAGATAAATGTAATCATATTGGGGAAGGGCTTCCCGTATCTTGCTCAGGATGGTCAGTCCGCCATATCCGGAATCGAATATTCCGATGGGACCGGCTGCAGAAGGTAATGTCTGTTTCATGCGTTCTAAAGGCTATGTACCATGCAAAGATAATTCAAATTTCTCAGTAATGTATAAAAAATAAGCGCGGATAAAACTATCCGCGCTTGCTTTATCATAAATAATTCTATTATTTAATGCCCAATTGCGTTTTGACTTTGGCAGTTACATCAACGCTCTGTGCTCCTACGAATGGTATCGGGGTACGGGCTAAGTCGAAAATGTAGACAACACCTTCAGTTTTGCCGACAGCTTGGATGGCTTCGTCCAGTTTCTTATAGATGGGAGCCATAGCATCTTGCTGTGCTTTCTGCATACTTTGATAAGCTTCTTGTTGGAACTGTTCCTGACGTTGAGCCATATCCTGCAGCTCTTTCTGACGTCTTTCTGCAATGTTTTTCGGCAGAGAGTCGGCTTGTGCCAGGAATTCTTGGTACTTCTTTTGGAATTCTTCGTTGGTACGCTGCATTTCATCCTGGTATTTTTTAGACATGGCGTCCAAGTCAGCTTGGGCTTTGGTAAATTCAGGCATAACAGCGATTACATCTTGAGAATTCATGTGAGCGAATTTAGCTTGCGCCATAGCTCCCAGCGGGAGGGCGAACATAACTACGAGTAGTGCGATTTTTTTAAGCATAATGTTTATTATTTATTTGAATGATTATTCGTCGGGGGCAAATATAGCGCAAACTGAACGCAATACAAAATAAGCAAGCTTATTTTTAATCTTGAATGCAGTCTATATTCTGAAACAAATGTATGAAATTAATTTGAATATCCCAGTTTTGCAAGTACTTCATTGCTGACGTCAATACTTGGCGAGGCAAAAATGATACTTGATGCGGAAGCACGGTCTACAACTACCGCATATCCGTTCTGTGTAGCAATTTCCTTTACAGCATTGTATATTTCATCTTGAATGGGTTGCATCAGACTTTCACGTTTTTTATACAGTTCGCCTTCCGGACCGAAGTATTTGCGGCGTAGCTCGGCTGCCGATTTCTCTTTAGCGACAATCTCTTCTTCCTTTTTGCCTCTTTGTGTTTCAGAAAGGGAAGCAATCTGAGACTGATAGTTCTTGTACAGAGTCTTGGCTTCTTCGGAAATCTTTTCGACTTCACTCTGCCATTGTCTGGAGGCTTGTTCCAGTTGTTCATTGGCACGTTCGTAAGCAGGAATATTTTTCAGGATATATTCCATGTCAATCAAGGCGAACTTCTGTGCACCGGCTGTTATACTTACTGCAAACAGCGTAAAAAGGATCAATAAACTCTTCTTCATAACGATATTTATTTAATTGACGATGGATAATTGTCTATCGTCCATTGCTTAGAATTCTTGTCCCAGGATGAAGTGGAACTGGCTACCGCCATATTGCGAGGAACCCATTATTTTGTCGAAACCGTAAGCCCAGTCAATCCCCATCATACCAATCATCGGGAGGAAGATACGGACACCGACACCGGCTGAACGTTTCAACTCGAACGGGTTGAACTTATTGACATCATGCCATGCATTACCGGCTTCCACAAACGTTAACGCATAAATACTGGTACTTGTTTCGAGCATCAAAGGATATCTTAATTCCAGTCCGAGACGTGTATAGGCATAACCTTCAGAACCGTATGGAGTCAATGAACTGTTCTCATAACCACGAAGTGCGATACTTTCTGTAGCATAGCTGGAGTAGCCGGTCATACCGTCACCACCCACGTCAAACGTTTCGAACGGAGACTTTTTGTATTTGTTGTAATGTCCCAGCAAACCGAATTCTACACGTCCCATCAATACCGGAGTACGTTTAACGGTAATCGGATCCATTAACGGGATATAGATTTTGGATTTGAATTTCCACTTGTGGTATTCAATCCACTTGTGCATCTTGTTCATGTCTTCCTGGCTGCTGGTGCTGTACTTGCTGTAATCGGTACCGTCGAACAGAGAGAAAGGCGGTGTGATTTGTGCAGACAACGAGAACTCGGAACCTTGGCGCGGATAAATCGGGTTGTCGATAGAGCTACGGGACAAGGTCAAGTTGAGGCTGAGGTTATTACACTTACCGTTGGTAACCGGGAAGTACTGCCAGTCACTCAGAACATAGCGTTGGTAAGACAACTCGGCTGTGAATTGGAAATAGTCATCCGGCCACTTCAAGCGCTTACCGAACATCACTGCAAGACCATACATCTGGATAGATTTGTCCGGGTCGTAATAGTTCTCGTAGTTGTTGTAATTGCCGTAGTTGTACATACCGTAGCCATACATACCACTATAATAGCTGTTGTAATAGCTGTTCATGTAGGCCGAATTGTAATAACGGCTACTGATGTCGGTCTGGCGGGAATAGAAAGCCGATACGGAGAATGCATTCGGGCGTTTACCGCCAAACCACGGGTCGTAGAATGAAACGCTGTATGACTGATAGTATTTGGCATTGGTCTGGCCGCTGATGGTCAATGTCTGGCCGTCACCTTGCGGGAGGATACCGCGGTAGTTCTCACCCGGGTGAAGCAGGTTGGCCAGAGAGAAGTTAGTGAACTTCAGACTTAACTTACCGATAATACCTGTTTGTCCCCAACCGGCGGAGAACTCTACCTGGTCGTTGGCTTTGGATACAAGGTCATAACCGATGTCTACCGTGCCGTCTTCCGGTCTCGGCTGGATGTCGGGTTGGATTTGTTCGGGGTCGAAGTGTCCCATCTGCTGGATTTCACGCATGGAACGCATTAGGTCTTCACGGCTGAAGAGTTCGCCCGGACGGGTACGGAGTTCACGGCGTACTACGTTTTCATACAAACGGTCGTTACCGTTGATGCTGACTTTATTGATGGTAGCCTGGCGGCCTTCGTAGATACGCATTTCCAGGTCGATGGAGTCGCCCACGATGTTTACTTCCACCGGTTCGAGGCTGTAGAACAGATAACCGTTGTTGTAGTAGAGGTTGCCGATGGCATCGTCATCGGTCATTGTACGTTCTTCAAGTAACTTTTGGTTGTAGACGTCACCCTTCTTCATCTGGAGGAGGAAGTTCAGTTGTTCGGAAGGATACAGTGTGTTACCTACCCAGGTTACATTGCGGAGGTAGTATTTCTGTCCTTCCTCAATCTGCATGAAGATGTCTACCGTGCGGTCATCGTAGGGCTTGATACTGTCTGTCACGATGATGGCGTCACGATAACCCAGTTCGTTGTATTTGTCGATAATCAGTTGTTTGTCCGCTTCGTAGTTGTCCTCAATGAATTTCTTGGTGCGGAACAGATTGAGCAGCTTGCCCTTTTCGTTTGTTTTCTTCATCACACGCTTCAGCTTCTTGGTCGTGAGGGCCTCGTTGCCTACAATGGTGATTTGATGTACTTTCACTTTCTCCTTCTTGTCGATGTCGATGTTGACAATCACTTCATTCTTCTTTTCCGGATCATCACGTTGGGTGATGATTACATCTGCATTCTTGAAGCCCTTGTCGTCAAAGTAGCGCTTTATCAGGGTCTTGGCGCGGTCCACCAGGTTAGGTGTAATCTGACCGCCCTTTATCATGCCGATTCTGCTTTCCAGGTCTTCACGCTCCGACTTCTTCACACCGTTGTAGCGTATGTCGGAAACACGCGGACGCATGGTCAGATGAATGGTCAGCCAAATTTGGTCGCCTTCAATCTTGTCTGCTGTAATTTCCACGTCAGAGAACAGACCGTGGCGCCAGTAGCGCTTACAAGCTTGTGTAATCTCGTCACCCGGCACGGTGATAGTCTGCCCTTTGGATAGTCCGGACAATCCGACAATTACATAATCTTCATAGTTCTGGGCTCCTTCGACCTTAATGTCGGCTATTTCATACTTCTTGGGGGTTCCCGAATAGAGTATAACCGGCTTTTCGGTTTCATCGGTGTTGTTTACGTCCTGTGCTGCTGTTGTCAGTGCGCAGCCGAAAAGGCAGACAAACGTTACGAGTATGGAGAAAATACGATAGTGCATCTTTTTATTTACTATTTTACAATTTACTATTTACTATTTGTGTGTCCGGTGATTAATTGATTTGCTCGCTGGTCTTGCCGAACCTGCGTTCGCGTTTCTGATAGTCACATATGGCTTTGCGTAGTTCTTCTTCACGGAAGTCGGGCCAATAGGTATCACAGAAATAAAGTTCCGAATAGGCGCATTGCCAGAGCATGTAGTTACTGAGGCGGAGCTCTCCTCCGGTACGTATCAGCAGGTCGGGGTCGGGCATGAAGTGGGTCGTCAGATGACGGGATATGAGCTCACTGTCGATTTGTTCGGGTTTCAACTCACCTTTCTGTACCAAACCGGCTATTTGCCGGGCAGCCTCCGTTATTTCCCAGCGGGAAGAGTAGCTCAATGCCAGCACCAGGCACATTCCCGTGTTGTGGGAGGTGTGTGCCACGCAAGTGTTGAGCCGTTGCTGTACGTTGGCTGGCAGTTTTTCAATATCTCCTATTACTCGGAAACTGATATTGTTCTTCATGAACGTCTCTTCCTCTATGGAGTCGAAGAGTAGCCCCATCAAGGCAGCTACCTCGTCCGACGGACGATTCCAGTTCTCGGTAGAGAACGTATATAAAGTAAGGTATCTGACTCCTAATTTAGCGGCTTCCTCTGCAATGACGTGCACAGTCTCTGCGCCGGCCTGATGTCCATAGCTGCGTTCGTGTCCACGCTGCTTGGCCCACCGTCCGTTACCGTCCATGATAATCGCCACGTGCTGGGGTATCCGGTTTAGATCGATTTCTTCCTTATATGACATCATTATTATTGTATTTCGAAGCCCAATCTGTTAAGACGTCCGCGCCATACTTCATTTTTGGTGCCGTTACCGCCGAATATCACCCAAATGAAGTCCCGTTTGTCTGCCGGGGCCACAGTTTTGTCTTTTGTCGGTTCCACTATAATGGAGTACGCGCCTTTTCCTTTGAATTCCTGGGGTAACAGGAATTTGGTTTCTGTCTTGCTCCATGCAATGCCGGTGATGGAGCTGTAGATAGCGTCAAGTTCCCCTCCAAAGCAATAGAACATGTCGCCATAGTACATGATGGCTGGGTTGTCCATGCCGGGACAATATGTGTCATACATGGTGTTGGCCAGGCTTGCCCAACCTTTGCCGTCCAATGAGAACCAAGGTGTTGTCTCTTTTTCGTTGGCTAGCGCCATTCCTGCCAGAACCACCTTCTCTACACCATTGCCGGTGCTGGTCTGGGTGGTGGATATGTTTTCGGTAGGGAATCCTGCCGGGACTTCTTCAAGGATAAGGTTGTCAGCAGTGTTTTCCGCTTCCCAATTCTTTCCGTCTTTACAGATGTTGAAATATTGCTTTCCGTTGATTTCCACAATACCCGAGAGCCGGTCGGAGAAACCATTGATGAGGACTATAACATTGTCTCCCAATGTAGTGACTTCTGTCCAGGCGGCGCCGTTGGTGGAACTGAATACTCTTTTGCTTTCTGTAACCATATAAAGCGCACTGTTATACTCTACGGCAGATGTCAGCTTTACGTCTGAGGGGAGGTTGCTGACATTGACTTTGCTCCAGTTGTATTTATCGGGCGCAGTCGATGTCTTGTAAGCAGTAGTGTTGGAAGTGTAGACAAATAGTTCGTCTCCCAGTACAACCGCTTTTTGCTGACCTGAATTGATGGTATTGGAGAATACATTTCCTCTTTTCTGCATGTCTGTCCAAACGAGTGAGTCCGGGTCTTGCAGATGTACATTAACTTTCAGTTTATATTCGCGGACTGTAACGCCGTCGGCGGCATGTGCTTTGAACAGCATGCCGGCATCGTTGTTCATGGCGGGTCTCAAATCCACGGAGTCCGATATGACGAATACCGTGTCGGTAGGCGAGCCTGAAGTTATCCAACCGGTAACGGTCATAGTATCAATCAGAATACGGTCAATGATGGTGTCTGAACCTACAGGCAATGAGTCTCTGTTATAGATGAGTCTATTGAGCTGGTCAATTGTAAATTTGTAATGTTTGCCATGTATGGTATCGATACCAAAAGCATGTATAGTAGCATCGGAGCTGAATTCATAATTGTCGTCAGAGTCAAGGCATGAACTTAGAGCAAATGACACAATAAGAAAACTCACAATTACTGATAGAAACTTTATTCTCATTTTGAAAGTTAGTGTTTATTTACAAGTTGCAAAAATAGGAACATTTTTTTCTATAAACAGCTTTACGGGGAAGTTTTATATAAAATTATAGATAATATCCCCCTTTTTCTCGATAAAAAAGCCCTGAAATGAGGCTATTGACTGTTTCTTGAGGCCGTATAATGGCGAAAACTCCTGCCAAAAGAATACTCTGTTGCAAATGGATATCCGTCACTGATTTCGGGTGCTTTGACGCCGGAATGAAGAAGGTACGGAGCTTCTTCCACAAAGATTTCGTCCCACAATCCGGCATCAATGAAGGATTGGAGCGTTTGGCTGCCACCCTCTACCAAAAGGGATTGTAATCCGCGTGTATACAGCGTTTCCATGATTTCGGGGAGTACATCCCGCCGGTAGTCGCTGACTGGCAGATACTCTACATTCGGTAGCGGAGCGTGCGGGGCTTCTGTAAAAACGAGGGTCGGCACGCTACCGTCAAATAGGTGAAGGTTGGGGGATAGCTTTTGTTGCCGGTCCAGCACGATACGTACCGGTGAACAGCCGTACCAATGGCGGACATTCAGGCCGGGATTGTCCAGTTCAGCCGTACGGGTACCTACTAATATGGCACTGTGCTCTGCCCGTTTCTTGTGTACCAGCATCGAAGTCAGCAGGCTGGAGAGGATAACTGGTTTACCGTCCGTGCGGGAGTAATCGATATATCTGTCAGAAGATTCCGCCCATTTTAGGGTGATGTAGGGGCGTCGCAAAGTATGGAAAGTGATGAACCTGCGGATGAGCTGCCGACATTCTGTTTCCAGCACTCCGACAATAACTTCACGTCCGGCATCCTTCAGTTTCTGTATGCCCCGGCCCGCAACCTTAGAAAAAGGGTCCCGGCACCCGATGACGATACGTGGAATCTGCTTCTCGATGATGAGGTCTGCACAAGGAGGAGTTTTGCCATAGTGCGAACACGGTTCCAGGCTGACATAGATGGTGGAACGTTTCAGCAGGGACGTGTCTTTCACGGAACGGATGGCGTTGACCTCGGCGTGGGCTTCTCCACAGCGCACATGGTATCCCTCGCCTATGATTTTCCCGTCACATACTATTACCGCCCCCACCATCGGGTTGGGTGCTGCATTGCATAGCCCGTTTTGTGCCAGTTGGATACATCGCAGCATGTATTTCTCTTCTTCTGAATTCATATCCTTGCTTACCTTTTGGTTGAATAATCAAAATTAATGATTACTTTTGCAGCCCGAATAAAACCGGACCCCGAATGAATGTAACCGTTTCACATATCCGCAGTGCTTTGCAGGAATGCTCCCCTCCCCGGGAGGCGGCCAATCTTTCCCGTATTGTCTGCTGTGAAATGTTTGGTCAGGGTAATATTGACTATTACCTGGGCAAAGATATGATTTTATCTCCAAACGATGAAAGGGAATTGGAAAGCATTCTTTCCCGTCTGTGCAATTTTGAGCCCATACAGTATGTGCAGGGTACTTCCCGTTTCCTGGGGCGTACTTTTCGGGTGGCTCCGGGGGTGCTTATTCCCCGTCCCGAAACGGAAGAACTGGTGGAGAGGATGCTGAAGGAAGTCGCTCCGGCTTCCCGTATTCTCGACATTGGCACCGGAAGCGGGTGTATTGCCGTCACTTTGTCTAAGGAGTTGCCGGAGGCGGAAGTAACAGCTTGGGACATTTCCGGAGAAGCTCTTGCCATAGCCGGCGACAATAACCACCTTTTGCAGGCCTCCGTGCTATTTGTACAGCGTGATGTCCTGACGTATCAACCGGTTGAGGGTGAATGTTTTGATGTAATCGTCAGTAATCCGCCTTATGTTACGGAAACAGAAAAGCGGGATATGGAACCAAACGTCTTGAACTGGGAACCCTCACGGGCTTTGTTTGTTCCAGATAGCGACCCGCTCCGTTTCTATCGGCGTATAGGTGAACTGGGACGGAGCATGCTGACGGCCGGCGGCCGACTCTATTTTGAAATCAACCGGGCATTTGGAGAGGCTGTCGCTTCGATGCTTCGCAAGCAAGGCTATACGAATGTCCGTATCCGAAAAGATATTTCCGGCAACGACCGGTACGTAATTGCAGAACGATGATAGAAATAACTGAAACTGAAGCTTTGAACAGAGTGGCGGCATATTGCTCCACTGCCGAGCATTGCCGGGCGGAGATTGCGGAGAAACTGCAACGCTGGGGCATTGCCTATGATGCCATAGACCGTATCATCAACCGTCTGGAACAAGAGAAGTACATTGATGAAGAGCGCTTCTGCCGTGCTTTCATCAACGACAAATACCGTTTTGCCAAATGGGGCAAGATGAAGATAGGGCAGGCGCTCCAGTTGAAAAAGATATCTTCATCTGTCTATTGGCCCTATTTGAACGAGATTGATGAGGAGGAATACCACGCCGTCTTGCAGAAACTGCTGGCGGCAAAGCGTAAAAGCGTCCGTGCCGAAAGTGAGTATGAGTTGAATGGCAAACTGGTGCGTTTTGCCTTGAGCAGGGGGTTCGAAATGAAGGATATATGTCGTTGCATAGAGGTTTCTGAGGAAAATGACTACTCCGAATGAAAATTATCGGCTTTCTCTTTTTTATTCTCATTCTGTTTCCGTATTTTTGTGCCATATTTATCATATATAGATTAGTTTTGCTATGAAAACTTTAGAAAGATTGTTTGCAGAGAAGTTGCTGAAGATAAAAGCGATTAAACTACAACCGGCTAACCCGTTCACTTGGGCATCCGGATGGAAGTCTCCGTTTTATTGTGATAACCGCAAAACCCTTTCTTATCCTTCTCTCCGTAATTTCGTAAAGATTGAAATTACGCGTCTGATTTTGGAACGTTTCGGACAGGTGGATGCCATTGCCGGTGTGGCAACGGGAGCTATCCCGCAAGGTGCCTTGGTGGCCGATGCATTGAACTTGCCGTTTGTATATGTACGCTCCACTCCGAAAGACCATGGACTGGAGAATTTGATTGAAGGTGAACTTCGTCCCGGTATGAAGGTGGTAGTCGTGGAAGATTTGATTTCTACGGGTGGAAGCAGTTTAAAGGCTGTAGAAGCTATCCGCCGTGACGGATGTGAGGTCATCGGTATGGTGGCTGCCTATACTTATGGTTTCCCGGTTGCCGAAAAGGCTTTCAAGGATGCCAAGGTGCCTTTGGTGACGCTGACCAATTACGAGGCTGTGATGGAAGTGGCACTGCGTACGGGCTATATCGAGGAAGAAGATGTGGAGACTCTGAATGAATGGCGTAAAGACCCTGCACATTGGGAATCTGGTAAATAAGAACTTATTTGTAAAAATGTTAATATGGATAAAAGAGCCATTCGGATAGATTCTGTCCGGATAGTTCTTTTTTCTTTTTGAATACGATTGATTATGACGAAATTTGAGAGTGGAGTGAAAGTTGTACCGGCTTCACAAGAAGCTGTTTATGAAAAGCTTTCCGACCTGAGCAATCTGGAGAAGGTGAAAGACCGTTTGCCTGAAGACAAAGTGAAGAACTTGAGTTTTGATGCGGAGAGCATGACGATAGAGGTGGCTCCCGTAGGAAAGATTACGTTGCAGATTGTGGAGAAGGAACCTTGCAAGTGTATCAAGTTTGCAACAACCACTTCACCGCTGCCCTTCAATCTGTGGATACAGATTGTACCCGTCACCGAAACCGAATGTAAAATGAAACTGACCATCGGCATGGATATAAATCCGTTTATGAAGACCATGGTGCAGAAACCCTTGCAGGAAGGATTGGAGAAGATGGCAGATATGTTGGCGATGATACAATATTAATCACTAACCATTAATCATTAGAAACAACGTGGCTCAGAAACTTTGGGAAAAATCCGTTCAGGTAAATAAGGATATCGAACGCTTCACGGTAGGCCGTGACCGTGAAATGGACCTTTATTTGGCAAAGCACGATGTGCTGGGTTCCATGGCGCACATCACGATGCTCGAAAGCATTGGCTTGTTGACGAAGGAAGAACTGCGGCAATTGCTGGCCGAATTGAAGGAAATCTATGCGATGGCCGAGCGTGGAGAATTTGTGATAGAAGAGGGAGTGGAAGACGTTCACTCACAAGTGGAACTTATGCTGACGCGCAACTTGGGTGATATAGGTAAGAAAATACACAGCGGACGTTCGCGCAACGACCAGGTGTTGCTCGATTTGAAGCTCTTTACCCGTGCAGAGATAAAGGAGGTGGCGGAAGCTGTGGAGCAATTGTTCCATGTGCTGGTTATGCAGAGCGAACGCTACAAGGATGTACTGATGCCGGGTTATACACACTTGCAGATAGCCATGCCGTCTTCTTTCGGACTTTGGTTTGGGGCATACGCCGAGAGCCTGGTGGACGATATGATGTTCCTTCAGGCAGCTTTCAAGATGTGCAACCGCAATCCTTTGGGTTCTGCTGCGGGATACGGTTCCTCGTTCCCGCTGAACCGTACGATGACTACCCGTCTTTTGGGATTTGATTCCCTCAACTACAACGTAGTGTATGCCCAGATGGGGCGTGGCAAGATGGAGCGTAATGTAGCTTTCGCCCTTGCCAGTGTGGCCGGAACCATATCGAAATTGGCTTTTGACGCATGTATGTTCAACAGTCAGAACTTCGGTTTTGTGAAGCTGCCGGACGATTGCACTACCGGCTCCAGCATCATGCCTCACAAGAAGAACCCGGACGTCTTTGAACTGACGCGTGCCAAGTGCAACAAACTGCAATCCCTTCCCCAGCAGATTATGATGATAGCCAACAATCTTCCTTCCGGCTATTTCCGTGACTTGCAGATTATCAAAGAGGTCTTCCTGCCTGCTTTTCAGGAACTGAAAGACTGTCTGCAGATGACGACTTACATTATGAACGAAATCAAGGTGAACGAACATATTCTTGATGATGACAAGTATCTGCTTATTTTCAGTGTGGAGGAAGTCAACCGCTTGGCACGTGAAGGGATGCCTTTCCGCGATGCCTACAAGAAGGTGGGACTGGATATTGAAGCCGGAAACTTCTCGCACAGCAAAGAGGTACATCATACCCATGAAGGCAGTATCGGAAACCTTTGTAACGATGAAGTCTCTGCCCTGATGCAGAAAGTGGTAGATGGTTTCAATTTTGAGACCATGCAAGCTGCAGAGAAAGAGTTGCTGGGCAGGTAAAAGGTTCTGCGGGTTCAAGTCCCGCTGCGAGTACTGTACTTTTATAAAAAAAAATTTGGCAGAAACGGGAAAACTGTTTATCTTTGCACCCGTTCTCCAAATGCGGAAATAGCTCAGTTGGTAGAGCATAACCTTGCCAAGGTTAGGGTCGCGAGT
>ERZ780007.203-NODE-203-length-25408-cov-3.04351_pt1 | contig 25408 bp, 17 predicted proteins | sample MGYA00511872_ERZ780007 | MGnify/ENA primary metagenome ERZ780007 (study PRJEB29588, sample SAMEA2149603) | human gut metagenome | biome: human gut; feature: human-associated habitat; material: faeces | place: Denmark | collected 2008/2010 ... | reverse complement strand
GAAACTCCGTACCGAAGCGGAAAACCTGATCATCGGTGAAGCGACAAGCGACAAGTTCCTGGAATATGTAGATGTCGAAGGGGTCGTACAGCCTATTCTCACCATCCAGATCAACGCCCGCGAAGCAGGCAGCGTAGATCAGATCATAGCAGAGGAAGGGACTATGATGAATAAGGGAGATACAATCCTGACACTCAACAATCCCGACCTTATCCGCACCATCGAGGATCAGCAGGATGAATGGGAAAAGCAACTGATCTCTTATCAAGAGAAAGAGATCGAGATGGAACAGAAAAGCATCGACTTGCAACAAGAAACCTTGCAGACGACTTACGAACTGAACCGGCTCAAAAAAAGCTATGCACTCGACGAAGAGGAATTCAATATGGGAGTCAAAAGCAAAGCACAGCTGGAAGTGGCTCGGGACGAATTCGATTATAAGACCCGAAGCACAGCTTTGCAGTTGGAAGGTTTGCGCCATGATAGTGCGGCCACGATCTTGCGCCGTGAGTTAATGAAAAATGATCTTGAACGAGAACGTAAAAAGTTCGAACGTGCTCGGGAACGCATGGAGGACCTGATTGTTCGTGCACCTCTCTCCGGACAACTCAGTTTTGTCAAAGTAACTCCCGGACAACAGGTACAGAGCACCGAAGCAATCGCTGAGATCAAAGTACTCGATCAGTTCAAAATCCATACATCCCTCAGCGAATACTACATCGACCGGATCACGACCGGTCTGCCCGCCACCATCACCTGGCAAAATAAGAAATTCCCTCTCCGGATTACCAAAGTCGTCCCGGAAGTCAAAGACCGTAACTTCGATGTCGACCTGGTCTTTACGGAGACAAGTCCGGAAAACGTACGCATCGGCAAGAGTTTCCGTGTCCAGATCGAACTTGGGCAGCCGGAAGAGGCTCTCGTTATCCCACGTGGCGACTTTTTCCAAACTACCGGTGGCCAATGGATATACAAATTGAACGAATCCGGCACGAAAGCCCGGAAAACCCCGATCAGTATCGGCCGTCAAAACCCGCAACAATACGAAATAACCGGTGGTCTCCAATCAGGCGACAAGGTGATTGTCACAGGATATAGTACCTTTGGGGATGCGGAAGAGTTGATTTTAAAATAAAAGAAGAATAATCCCGATACGACAACATCAATATGAAAATAATACTATTAGCTTTACGATCGCTGATACGTTTCAGGCTCTACAGTGCCATCAACATCATGGGGTTGGCACTGAGTCTGGCGTGTGTCATAATCATCAGCAGGTATGTCTACAGTGAATTGACAACAGATCATTTTGCGTCCAACCATGAACGGTTGTTCCTAAGCGTCAGGCATTGGAATAATAACGAAAAAGTGCCCACTCTTCTTACTACACAAAATATCATGATGAGAAAGGATTACAAAAATCCTTTGGATATACCGGAAATAGAAAAACACACTTCATTTGTTTCTCTTAAAGACGTAACAATCGAAGTTGAAAACAAAGGATTCAATGCGCATGTTCTAGCAACTGATTCGGTTTTCTTGCAAATATTGGACTTCCCTGTTTTAAAAGGTGACCAGACAAAGCTATTAAAGGACCCTAAAGGAGCAGTCCTCAGTGAATCTTTTGCGAAAAAACTATTTAAGAACCAGGACCCTATCGGGAAAATCATAAATTACAACGGACAACTGTTAACCATACAGGGAATTACAGGAAATGTCGAGACTAAAAGTTCTCTTTCTTTCGACCTTCTGATTTCACGTGCATTACAATGGAGATGGCCTCCAGTGAATTATTACAGCATAGCTTTAGCTGTTCCACATACCGATATAGACGCTATAAATAAGAAACTTAAATCCACGTACGATCAACAGAACGCACGCAGTTTCCTATTCCAGCTTTTTCCTCTGGATAAACTGTATATGGAGACTTATATCCAAAAAGGAGAAAAGACATTTTTACAAGGGAATGCAAGTAGCGTTCATATCCTGTCCGTCACAGCCTTACTGCTTTTGCTTGTCGGAGTATTCAATTTTGTCCACCTCAACTCTGTCGTCATCCTTAAAAGGAGAAAAGAATTCAGTATGAAAAAAGTGTTCGGAGCCCGGCCTGCTCAACTTTTTATTCAACTATATATAGAAAATCTCTTCTTAACCGCATTTGCCCTGTTTCTAGCTTGGGTCATTATCGAAATGACTTATGACATACAAGTTCATATACTGGAAATCAAATCTATAGTTCAAAAACACTATAATATATGGATATCAATTCTACTATTGTTACTCTTACCTGCAATCACAGCTTTGCATACATTCGTACGTTTCAGCCGGAAACCAGTCATAAGTTCCCTACAAAATATTGACCGAAGTAAAGATAAGCCGGAGATAAAAACCATATTTCTCACTTTACAATATGGCATAACACTCTCTTTGATCGTTTGCTCTCTATTTTTTATCAAACAATTGAACTATATGCTGGCTACAGATCCTGGATATCGAACTAAAGACATCATAAAAGTGTGGTTCCAACGGCCTACCTCTTCGATGTCATACACTGCTGATGAAATAAAACATCAAGAGGAAGTCAACAAATATATTTTAGAGACGTTACAATCTTCCCCGATTTTTGAAACTTTCTGTTTCGGTATAAGCCCTTATGAATTTCCATTGAATCCTCTTCATAAAAAGGCGGTAAGAATTCCAGGAGGTGAATGGGAAGAAGTCATCCATATAACCATCAGCCCCGACTTTCTCACACTATATAACATTCCGGTTTTCGGGAAGGGCCTTCCTATTGCTCAAAATGAAGTATTGTTAAATGAAACAGCCAAAAGACTTTTCTCTCAAAACGAAAAACTTCCGGAATTGTTGGAAAGCGACTGGAATGCAAAAGGGACATATCTGCTTGTCAAAGGTTTTACCAATGACTTTCAGACAGTTCATCTTGCACAGCATAACAAACCGATCATCCTATCCATACACAATGAGTCTATGCTTTCTCACAATAAACTGATGGCAGCAATCTCTCCAGGGTATCGTCAGGAAGCCATTCTGTTTTTGGAAAAGTTACATAATGAAATAGGACAAGGTGATTTTGAATATACTTTTGTTTCTGATGAAATCGAGGAACTATACAATAAAGATAAACAAGTAGCCATTATCTATAGTGTTTTTGCACTGATAGCAATCCTGATCTCCTCATTAGGTCTTTTCGGGTTATCCTTGTTTGACGTACAGCAACGTTACCGCGAAATAGCCATCCGCAAAGTCAACGGAGCAACCACTTCCATCATCATGCAAATATTATTACGAAAATATTATAAGCTTCTCGCAATCGCATTTATTGTGGCGGCTCCTGTCACCTGGCTTACCATCCACAAATATCTGGAAAGTTTCGTCCACAAAGCCGACATCTCCTGGTGGTTATTTGCTATCGCTTTGTTACTTACGGGAGCAATCTCTTTGCTGACTTTAATTTGGCAAATACGCAAGGCTGCCCGGACCAATCCGGCAGAAGTGATCAAATCAGAATAAAAACAAACAACCATGATACTACAACACTACATCAAAGTTGCACTTCGTAACCTGACAAAATATAAAGTGCAATCTACCATCAGTATTGTCGGCCTGGCAATCGGGCTGATCTGTTTCACATACGGATGGAACTGGTACAGGTATGAAACGAACTACGACGGGTTCTATCCACAATCCGAGCAAATTTACCGGATATACGGAATCGATAAACAAACGGGAAAGAAATCGGAGGAATTACCACTTATTCTGGCACGCAAACTGAAAAAAGATTTTCCGGAAGTAATAGAGACAACCCAGATTTATTCCAAATATGGTTCGACTTTTAAATATGGAGAAACAAGGTTAGAGGATCCGGACGAGGAATTCATTGACGAACAGTATTTCAAATTCTTTCCACGTCCCGTAATTTGCGGTAAAAAGGATGATATCCTGAAAACACTGGATGAGATAGCCGTCACCCGCTCTTTTGCCATGAAATATTTCAAAACACCAGAAAAAGCATTAGGCAAAACCCTTGAAAACGGATATCGTAAACACATTACGATCGTGTCCGTCCTGGAAGATTCGCCCAATAACTCCATGATGCAAGCCGATGTTTATGAACTGGATAAATTCGACCGTGACCGGGAAAACCGGATCACGGACGAAAAACAATGGGCTTTGCTAAACACTAAAATTTATCTATTGTTAGCACCTAACATTAATATAAAAGCCTTTGAGAAGAAGATCAATTCTTATATGGTTGAGCATGGATATAATAAATCAATCCTACTAAAATTGATTCCCCTGGCAGATGTCCGTCATACATTTGGAAGTGAATTGACATTTAATCTTTCCTACATCCGGACATTCACGGTAACCGGACTCTTATTGTTACTCTGCGTTTTCTTTAATTTCACCAATCTACTGTTGAATCGTATCTATTTACGGAACAAAGAAATGAAATTGAGAAATGCGATCGGCGCTGATAAAAAAAACTTGGTTATCCAGTTGCTGCTGGAATTGACGCTGCTTGTCGGTATCAGCTTTCTATTGGCCTCTTGCCTGTTGGAATTAACCGCTGGCGGTTTCTCACGCCTCTTCGAAACGACATTACAGCGAAAATTATTATTCAACCATCTTTGTATCATAACAGGTATTAGCTGGTTGATACTCACGGTTGTCTGCCTACCACTATTCCTGCATTTTGTCCGTGCCTCTTCTCTATTAATATCCGATGGAATCTCTCCTACTCGGAAAAGCGGCTTCCGCAAAATCAGCATGACACTTCAACTATGTATTTGCATATTTTTTCTGATGAGCACATTCATTATGTTCAGGCAAATATCTTTCATGAAACATAAAGACTTGGGATTCCAGAAAGAGGGCCTGATCCAGATGGAAATGACATTCAACGACCGGGAAGGGATCAGTCGAGAGATTTCTTCATTGGCAGTCCTAAAAGGATTCACACAAGCCGGAATATTTACTATCACCCATGAGCCTTATACACAAAACGAAGTCGAATGGGAAGGGAAACCACTGGATTTCAATCCAAACTTCCAAGTCCTACAAGTAGGTAGCAACTTCCCGGAAGTTTTCAACATACCAATGTTGAAAGGACGTTTCGTCGATGAAGGAGATCTATCCTACGGTAACCGACATTCCTCTTGGACAAAAGCTGTCATCAATGAAGAAGCAGCCCGTATCATGGGTATAAACGATCCTATCGGAAAGAAGATCAGCATTTGGAATTACACAATAAATAGAGACGGAAGTAGAGGACGTGCCGAAATGGAGATCGTCGGGGTCATCCAAAACTTCCAAGCAGCCAGTTTACGCAACCCGGTACTGCCTCTAGTGATCGTAACCGATCCAAGCAGATGGAATAGCTATTTTTATTATGTCCGTACCGAACCCGGAAAAGAAAAATCCGCGATCAAAGCGATCCGGAATGTATTCAAAAAACATTCCAAACAAGGTGACCCTACCACCTGCAAAACACAAACTATAAACCAGATACTCGACCAGCTCAGTACCTCCGAGGACGCCAGCTTGCAACTCTTCACTTTACTAGCCCTGTTCTGTACGCTCATCTCCATCTTCGGGCTTTATTCCATTTCGTCCAGCAATATGGAACAACGGAGGAAAGAGATTGCCATACGGAAAGTGATGGGAGCCTCTGCTGGAACAATTGTCAAGATGTTCTTCCAAGAATATCTGACAATTGCACTGATCGCCAATCTTCTGGCACTGCCACTCGCATGGTTGTTCATGCAAAATTGGTTACAACAATATGCCTACCGGAGCCATATCTCTGCCTGGATGTATATTGCAATCGTATTTGCCACCATCTTCCTGATCATCGGAGCTGTCCTCTATCAAACGATACGGGCTGCCCAGAGCAATCCGGCGGAGGTGATCAAGTCAGAATAAAAAAATATATTTGAACAAGATTTTATAACAAACAATCAGACAATGTTATCGCACTATATCAAAGTTACTTTCCGGGAATTACTAAAATACCGAACTCAATCAATTATCAGCATTATCGGCCTGGCCATAGGATTTACAGCCTTCATTTTAGGAGGTTACTGGTTATGGTGGGAGACACATTTCGATAATTTCCACCCGGAAGCAGACCGACTTTACTGCCTAACGACGGAGGGACTTGTAAAGCGTGCCAACGGAACACAAGCCGATCTGGATCAATTACATATTAATGACCGGGAAGAATTGTTCAAGTTGCTCCCCGAAATCGAAGCCTCCTGTTCATTCAACCATCTCAGCTTTACACTGCAACAGGGAAACGAGGCAATTAACCTGCATGGAATGGAAAGCGGGCAGTCCTTTTTCAATCTTTTCCAGGCGGATTTTATCGAAGGAACTCACAAAGGTATCGTTCCCGACGGCAGTTCTGTCATTTTAACGAAAAGGACAGCTCACAAACTGTTCGGGACAACAAACTGCATCGGCAAGGAAGTCGTATTGGATAACAATCTCCGTCCCTCGGTAGCCGGTGTTATCCGTGATTATCCGGATAATACTGATTTGCTGTTCGACTTCTTGTTGATCAGGATACCCCAACCCAATCATGTCAAACGCATGACGACCTACGTGCGACTTCAAAAGAATACAAACATGACAAATGTACGGAACAAACTAACGCTCTATAAAAGCCATGCAGAAGATAAATGGGATCGCGAACAAGTAAAAAACTGGAAAATAAACTTGCTGACAGCCTCCGAAGTACATCTCCGGTGCCACCCAGAATTGACAGATCGCATCCGTAACATCCATATCCTGGCTTTAGCCGGAATAATGGCTTTCCTAAGCGCTTTAATCAATCAGCTTGTTCTTTTTATAGGGCAACAGCAACGGAAGCAGCAAAAAAACCGGACTTACCTTTGTGTTGGGGCCTCAACCACAAGTATGGTCATGAAAGGTTTTACCGAACTGGCATTCCCCTTAATGATTGCCTTTTTAATTGCTTTCTGCCTGATCGAAAGCCTCTATCCTTACTATGAAAGCTATACGGCATGGAACCGATACGGCATCTACGAGAACGTCAGTCGCCATCTTTCACGAACTTCACTTTTCGGCAATACGCTATCACTCGCCGGAATCAGTATCTTGATCTTCCTTTTTATCTGTTACTATCCGATACGAAATCTTTTGGAGCATAAAATACGGAAACCTGCTCTTTTCAAACAGAGCCTGATCGTCGTCCAGATATTTATCGGTTCACTATTCTTTATCATCTCTTTAGGGTTGTTTCGGCAGTTGCATTTTATCCTTTCGAAAGACAAAGGGATCGATTATGAACGGGTCATACAAGTCGATTTAGGATACAGTACAGCTCATCAGACAGACCTTAGTGTCTTGAAACCTGAAATGGTCAATCACCCATATATAGAAGGAGTTACATATACCTGTGGAAATGCTCCGGTCTTTACGGAACAAGGGGATTGGTACGGTTCTTATGAATCTGAACCAAATAGTTACAACCCGGTAGTTGTTGCCGACAAAGACTTCTTTTCGTTTTTCAAACTGCAACCGATATCGGGCAACTGGCCGACGGCGGCAAATCCATATAGCTATATAGTAAATGAAACTTGCCTACAAACATTAGGATATACGAATCTGCTTGAACGGCCTATATACATAAAAGGGCAGGCGAGCCAAGCCAAAGTTTGCTGTGTCATAAAAGACTATTTCTATGCTCCGATGCAATATCCCATATTACCGCTATTCTTTACCACATACGATAATCCAACAGTAAAAGACTTCGAGCGCCCTTACCTTATTTATGTCCGCTATGCAAAAGGGCATAAAAAGGAGGTGCTGGAGCATCTTCGTGAGATAACATCACATATTCAGAATGACAATGTCAACCGGAACAAAATGTTTATGGAATTATCCGATCTGGTCGATCTTTTCAATCGCCCGGAGAAAGTGATCTTTACCATCTTTAGTATCCTTTCTCTGGTTTGTATCCTGATCTCCACTTTCGGTATCTACTCCCTGGTGAGTCTCGCCACCGAACAACGCCGAAAAGAGATTGCTATCCGTAAAGTAAACGGAGCGACATTTTATCACATCCTTCAACTGTTTTTCCGGGAGTATTTCATGTTAGTGGCATTAGGCAACGCTTTCGCTCTCCCGGTCGGCTACTTAGTAACGAAACGTTGGCTCGAAACGTACGCCAATCACACCACATTACCTGCATGGTTGTTCCTGCTGGTTTTCTTTTTCACCAGTGGAATCGTACTACTCTCTATTTTCCGCCAGGTTAAAAGAGCTGCTACTACCAACCCGGCGGAAATTATTAAAACTGAATAATCACAAAAAACATCACATCATGTTCATACATTACTCAAAAACAGTCGTCCAAGTACTCTCCCGGTCGCCCTCAAAAATAAATTATGAACAGAATAATTGAAAGGTTAGAACAATAAAAAAGAAAAGCAACAATTAATTAAGTCAACACATCCCAAAAACAATTAACATTTTAAATTGATAAGACAAATTACACTAATTATATCATACAGTACCATAAGTTGTTTTATATTCGCTCTATAAATTATTTATATTAATATGTCTTTTATGAAAACGAGCACTCTATTGGCTTTGTTTACTACATTAGCAGCAGGTTCATCCTGTGCACTGAAAGGTGAAGAATTAAAAGTAAAAGAGGTGATGCAATAATATAACATGTACAAACAAATATTTATAGTGATGTTGATTTGTCTGAGAGGTGTCGATTATATATCTGCACAGCAGTGGACAAAAAAGGATTCCGTCTGGCTTCAGAATGTTCTATCCGGAAAAGAAAAACTGGAACTGAATCCAGAGACGATGAAAGCGATTCAATCAGGTTCCTTTATAAACTTGGATGAACCGGCATCCAACATGAAGATATCGCCAGTAACTCCGTTACCCATCCTCAAAGATTTTACCGAATACATACAAACGGACTCGGCATACCGCAAGAAAGCATTGAAAGACCTCCCACCAGGTGTCTTTTGGCTATACGCTCCTCCTCCCGGAAAAATACTACCAGTCTATCAATATATGCTCGATGAAGTCAAACGGAATCCGATCACGGTTCCCGGCGGCATGTTCTTTGATCTGGCTGAGATGACCAGCCGTAAATCACATATACACAAACGTAATGCTAAAAGAGACGGGACATGGAAGAATTACAATAATTTACCCACTCCCGATATCATCAAGAAAAAGAAAAAATTTGCAACCGATCATCCGAAATTAGCCGGACAGGATACGCTTTTGTTACGCAAGGACTCGTTGCAGTTAAAAGATACGACACACGTAATCTCCTCTGCTCCGACAAACTAAACATCCATAATAGGAACTTTATAAAAAAAGTCGTATTATTTTGCAACAATTCGGTGTCATATAACGTCTTATAGTTATACAAGAAACATTAATCAGAAACAGATTATGACAAAAATACAACTATTAGCTACGTTGTTAGCACTCTTTATCATTGCCATGTTAGGAGCATGCAGCAATGAAGACTACTCAGAACTGGATGTTTTCAAGGTAACACCTGACCTCCGTACCCGCATCAATACAGGGGTAAAGATGGCTTCCCGCACAGAGAAAAAATTGTTCAATGAAAAATTTAATTCTTTCCTCACCAAATGCTATGAAATGGGATTGGAAAATACACCTTATCAATATATGGAAACGGAAGAGTATGCCGATTTGAAAAATCAAGTCTTGTCATCCTCTCCCGCTACCTGTTACCTGCTAATGGACCGCTATCTAAAGCGAAATCCACCTTTCTTCTCTTTCATTCTGAACGATCTGATCGAAACAGCCTATCCCAATACAGCTGATAAAATTGCCAACCGGATGAAATCATCAACCACCGTGCAGGAAACAATGGAACTATTTCCTCAGGTTTGCCTGGAAATCTGGCTAGACGAGATCGATAATAGTTAATTTATCAAAAAAAACAAATTCAATTATTGCATATAATATATTTTTTACATTTATTTGTCTGACAAATAAGATTAATCATAATTATTGTCTAATATTATTGCAATGAATACATTAAGAGTACATAGTCAAACAATCACCCTTGTAGATCAAGTAGAGGACAGGCTTCTCAATTATTTAAAAGAAAAAGATATACGTACAGGGGATTCTATTCCTAATGAATTGGAATTGGCTGCAGCATTGGGTGTAGCCCGCAGTGTCCTTCGAGAGGCATTAAGTCGGTTAAAGATGATGGGGATGATAGAAACTCGTACACGTCGAGGTATGATCCTAACAGAGCCAACGATTCTTGGAGGAATGAAACGAGTTGTCGATCCACGTATTTTAGGAGAAGAGGCTCTTTTCGATATTTTAGGATTCAGAATTGCTTTGGAAATAGGGATATGCAGCGATATTTTCAGAAATATTACTCCAGAAGATATTTCTGAACTGGAAGAAATTGTAAAAATGGGAATTGTCTTTGAAAATAATGAATATGCCCCAGTTAGTGAGTTTACATTCCATGCTAAATTATATGAAATAACAGGAAACAAAACTATTTCGGAATTCCAAGGTATCATCCATCCTGTAATGATTTTTGTTAAAAACAAATTCAAGGATTTATTAGAACCTATTAATATTGAAATGAAAGAGCAAGGGCAAATAGTTACCCACGCAGATCTTCTTGATTTTCTCAAAAACAGGGATGAATTCGGGTATCGAAGAGCAATAGAACAGCATTTTGAAGTATACAAAAGATTTTTAAATAGCAGAAAATAAACTAATAACTTGTTAACAATATGTCTAATACGGTCAAAATAGGAATAATTTTTCTGGCTTGTTTGCTAAATTTATTTCAGGCCACAGCATCAAAAGAAAGTATCCCTCCAACTACTCCAAGATTGGAAAAAATCAAATGGGATAATTCTCTAACTTTACCCGATTTAGATGACAGACCTAATATTGGGGTTGCGGGGGCTTTTTCGGGTTTTATAGGAGACAACCTAATTATTGCGGGAGGCGCAAACTTTCCTAATGCCACACCTTGGAATGGGGGAAATAAAACTTATTGGAATACAATATATTGTATAAATATAACCCAGCCAACCTCCAAATGGTTAATATTACCCCAAAGTATGCCAAAAGCTTTGGCATACGGCAATTCTATAGAATTGCCTACAGGAATATTATGTATTGGAGGTTGCGATTCCGCCCAATGCTATAATGATGTTTTTCAAATTCAACTAATTGACGGACAAATAAATATTGATACAAACTGGCCAGCCCTGCCTGTACCTTTAGCAAATGCAACCGCCTCTTTGCTCGGAGATAAAATATATCTGGCCGGAGGTCAAAAGAGTATGGAAAAGCCTGAAGCCACCAAACATTTTTTTGTTCTGGATCTCAACAATCGAAATAAAGGTTGGAAAGAACTACCATCATGGCCGGGAGAGCCTCGAGGATATGCAGTGAGTACATCCCAAAGTGACGGTTTTGACAAATGTTTCTATCTTTTTAGTGGGCGTAACTATAAAATTGATGGATATATAAAAGCACTTACAGATGGCTATGTCTTCAACCCTCGTTTAAATTCATGGAAAAAACTGGAACAAAGTTTTCCTGTCATGGCTGGCAATGCATTGCCAACCGGTGCAAACCATATTCTTTTTTTAGGTGGTGTACCGCAATTAATTCCAGGCTCCGATGATCATCCTGGTTTTGACAATACAATTCGTCTTTACCATACCATCACCCAAAGTTTGATAAAAAAAGAAGTTGCTCCTTATCCTATCTCTGTTACAACCAATATTGCCCAAAAAGGCAATACATTTTATATAGGGAGCGGTGAAATCAAACCGGGTATCCGCACATCTCATATTCTAAAAGGAGAAATCATCCCATTCGAAAAAAAACTGGGTATAGTTAATACTAGTGTTATCTTCTTATATTTTGCATCTCTTGCCTGGATTGGCTATTACTTTTCGAAGAAGCAAAAAAATAGGAGGACGACTCCCTTGGTGGGCTGTTGGACTAAGTATTTTCGGAACGAGTCTGAGTGCTATCACATTCATGTCCATTCCCGCAAAAGCTTATTCTTCCGATTGGAGCTACATGCTTGTAAACGCAGGCATCTTAATGGTTGTTCCACTCATATTATATCTGTTTATTCCATTCTATCGCAAATTGAATGTTACAACTGCATACGAATATTTAGAACAGCGATTCAACTCTTTAATTCGAATACTTTGTAGTTTAGCTTTTATCTTATTTCAGGTTGGTCGCATGGGGATTGTCTTATTCTTACCAGCTATAGCCTTAAATGTTGTTACAGGCTTTGATATATTTCTCTGTATAGGGCTAATGGGAATATTAAGCCTTATCTACACCATGATGGGAGGTATTGAAGCCGTAGTATGGACAGACGCTCTACAAGTCGTTATTTTATTAGGTGGTGCTATTTTAGTTGTTATCATGGCTGCCTGCTATATTCCTGATGGATTCTCAGGTATTATCCGAGAAGCAACAGTTGATAATAAATTCGATTTGGGAAGTTTAAATTTTGACATGAGGCAATCAACATTATGGACTGTATTAATTGCGACTTTCTTTACTAATTTAACAACTTATGGAACAGACCAGACAATGGTACAACGCTATATGACTACCGAGACAGAAAAACAAGCACAGAAAAGTGTATTAACAAATGCACTTCTTACTATTCCTGCGACGCTTCTTTTCTTTTTTGTAGGTACAGTTCTGTATGTTTACTACAAACATAATCCAGCAGATTTAAGTTTGACAATCACAGACGGAGATGCAATCCTCCCTTGGTACATCTATTCTCAATTGCCTCAAGGAGTCACAGGGCTTTTAATTTCAGGGATATTTGCAGCAGCTATGTCTACCCTCAGTAGCAGCATGAATTCGGCTGCCACTGCCTATGTAGTCGACATCCATAGCAAAATAGTAAAAAAAGAAGCAAAAGACAACTTACACACTGCAAAAATAGCAACCTTTTTTTTAGGTATAGCAGGAATAGCTTTTGCCTATATGATGGCTACTTGGGAAATAAAATCATTATGGGACGAATTCAATAAAATTTTAGGCCTTGTCTTAGGTAGTCTTGGCGGACTCTTCCTCTTAGGAATGATCACACGAAAAGCCAATGCAGCAGGAGCTTTGTGTGGCATTATTGGCAGTATATTTATACAACTAATTGTCATCCAACAGCAATCTGTACATCTATTACTATATACAACTACTGGATTTGCCTCATGCTTCATTATTGGATATATAGCAAGTTGGATTATTCCTGGCAAGACTAAAAACATAGATCATTTAACAATATACAAAATATTCTCTAAAAAATAGAAACATGAAAAACTATCAACGTTTAAAAGGGTTGATTGCAGCATCTTTCACTCCTATGGATGCTCAAGGAAAGATTAATCTTTCTGCAATCAATAAGTATGCAGATCTGATGGCAAAATCAGATCTGACAGGAGTATTCGTGTGCGGCACGACCGGTGAGTCTCAATCCTTAACGACTAATGAGCGTAAAAATATTCTGGAACAATGGATTAAATCATCAAATGGAAGATTTAAAGTAATAGCCCATATAGGCAGTAATTCACAAGTAGAAGCAGTTGAATTAGCACGTCACGCTGCAGAGATAGGGGCCGATGCCATTGCCGCTATGGCACCTTGTTTCTTCAAACCGGAAACTGTCAAAGATTTGATTAACTTTTTTACCCCGATTGCTAATAGTGCAGAAGAACTACCATTTTATTATTATAATATGCCATCTATGACTGGTGTATTTTTGCCTGTTGCAACCTTCTTGTCAGAGGGCAAAAAAGTGATGCCTAATTTAGTGGGAACAAAATTCACACACAACAATCTCATGGAAATGGGTGAATGTTTAGCATTAAACAATGGTGAATTTGAAGTTCTTCACGGGTATGATGAGATTCTAATCTCAGGATTAGCATTCGGAGCAGTTGCAGGTGTTGGAAGCACCTATAATTATTTACCCGAAGTCTACCACGGTATCTTAAAAGCAGTTAAAGAAGGAGACTTCGAACATGCGAGAAAATTACAGATGAAATCAATAGAAATAGTAAAAATAATCATTAAATACGGAGGAGGTGTACGAGGAGGTAAAGCAATTATGAATTTGATCGGAATAGATTGTGGTCCATGCAGACTGCCCATTCCAGCTGTAAGCAAGGAAGAATATGATATGCTGAAAAACGATTTGCTAAAAATCGGTTTCTTATCTAAATAAAAAAGACACGGGGAATAAAACTTTGACCGGTACTTATTCCCTCGTGTCAATCTTAAAATAGCACTATTTTAAAACCAGTACAAAGATGAACAAATTAAATCATTTATGTTTACTGTTAGTCCTCTTATTATTCCCTCTTATCTCAATTTCTGCTCAAGAAATGAATATTTCGGGTGTTGTTATAGACAACGATGGACTAACTATGCCAGGTGTTTCTGTTTCTGTCAAGGGAACAACAACAGGTACTATTACCGATATTGACGGTAAATACAACCTCAATGTGCAAAAAGGGGCAACCCTTCTTTTCTCTTTTATCGGATATACAACAAAAGAAGTAAAAGTAGGAAACGAAAACATTTTAAACATTACGTTAAACGCCTCTACTATAGGTTTGGATGAAGTAGTTGTAGTCGGTTATGGAACACAATCAAGAAGAACAATCACCTCTGCTATTACAAAAGTAAGTGGTGATGCATTAAAAAATGTTCCAGTAAATACTATTGGTGAAGGGTTAAAAGGAAAAATTGCCGGTGCACGCTTATACTCCAATAATAACACACCTGGGGCTGATGCTACAATCCGCATTCGTGGTGGTTCTTCCATCAATAAAAGTAACGACCCCTTGATTTTGGTAGATGGTGTCGAACGTGCATTTTCGGGTATTAATCCAAATGACATTGAATCTATTGAAGTTCTAAAAGATGCAGCATCCACTGCAATCTATGGTTCAAGAGCTTCTAATGGTGTAATTCTTATCACTACAAAAAAAGGATCAACCAATCAAGCCCCCCGAATAACATTCGAGGCTAATTTGGCACTACAACAAGCAGAAACATTGTATGATTTCATGAACGCCGAAGATTATATCAATACTGTTCGTCCGGCTGTAGCCTTAGGTCCCAAATCTCACTACAACTTTATGGATGGTTATTCTGCAAGTTCAGGAAATACAGAATCTTCAATCTATTCAACTCGTTATCTCAAAGAAGGGGAAAGCGTACCAGCTGGATACAAATCCATGCCAGATCCATTAGATCCAACTAAAATACTGATTTTCCAAGATAATAACTTTCAAGATGAAATCTACAAAAACGCATTGTGGCAAAACTATTATGTAGGAATTGACGGAGGAAGTGAATCTGTCAGATACAGTGCTAGTGCAGGATACACAGATGACGGGGGAGTCGCTTTAGCTACAGGTTATTCCCGTTTAAGCATGCGGAATAATCTGGATGTAAAAATCAACAACAAATTGTCTTTTGCAATGGGTTTTGATTATTCTAAAACCAATTCATCTGAATATCCTAACAAAAAGATTTTTATATCAAGAGGTCTAGCAACTCCACCGACTCAAAAGAAATATAATGAAGATGGAACCCCCACTAAAGGCTATAATGCAACATCTCCTAACCCATTATGGTATCAATATTACAATGACCAAAGCAAAGAAGAAAAGCGAATGTCTGCATTTGGAAGACTGACATACCACATTATTGAAGGTCTGAAAGCAGATGTACAAATGTCTACATACAATCATCACTGGAGAAGTGACAGTTTTGAAAAAGCTAACGAATTCAGTGGTTTACGTACAACCACTGCACAATTCGGTGAATTAAACAGAAATAAATTGGAAGCCTATGGGACATATAACAAGACAATCAAAGATCATTCTTTCTCTGTCATGGCTGGCTACTCCTATCAGAAAGATAAAAATCAATCAATGGAAGCAACTGTTACAGGTGCCAGTTCCGATAAAGTTCCGACATTAACAGCAGGTCCCAATAAAAAAGACGCAAAAAGCGATTTCACAGAAGATGTCACAATTGGTTATTTCGGCCGATTATCTTATGATTTTCAAAAGAAATATTTGTTTTCTGCCACATTTAGAGAAGATGCATCTTCCCGTTTTGCAACCGGAAATCAATGGGGCTTTTTCCCTGGTGCTTCTGTTGGTTGGGTTATGTCTGACGAATCCTTTATGCAAAATATAAAACCCATTGATAACTTGAAATGGCGTATAAGTTATGGACAAACAGGAAACAATGCAATCGGGCTATATGACGCTTATGGCAAATATTCAACAAATGCCAAATACGATGGAGTTGCAGGTATTGTCCCGTCTACTATGCCTAATTTAGGATTAACATGGGAGGTTTCTACACAATTAGATGCAGGTTTCGATCTGTCAATGTTTAATAATCGCTTAAACATCAGCGCAGACTATTTCGACAAAAGAACTGACAACCTTTTATTTAGCAAAGAATTACCAAATACCTCCGGTTTTGACAATGTTCAAACTAACATTGGTAAAGTAAAATTCTATGGTTTCGATATCGAAATCAGTTCTACTAACATCGAAACAAAAGATTTTATATGGACATCTAAATTCACATGGAGCTACGTAAAAAATAAAGTTTTAAAACTCCCTGATAATGGACGAGACAAAAACCGTATAGGAGGTATTACCCTGGCAGATGGGACAGCCTTTGGGGGAACAGCAGAGGGGGAGCCATTATATCGTTATTATGGTTATGTTGTTGATCATATTATTGAAACACAAGAACAAGCAGACAATGCGATGTATGATAGCTCTGCAAAAGGCTATCGGCCTTCCGATGGGAAAAACATAGCCGGGCGTAAAGAAATCGGTGATTACGAATGGAAAAACCGTGAAGGCAGTCAGACTAAAGATGGAAAAGATTATATTGACAGTCAGGATCAATTCTTGCTTGGTTATACAGTTCCACATTCTACCGGAGGTCTGAACAACAATTTCACCTATAAAAATTTCACTTTGAATATCTTTTTAGATTGGGCTTTAGGCCACTCCATCAACAATAATTCAGAAATGCGCTATTTCATGAATACATTTGCAAACAATTATACGCTAATTGATGAAGTGAAACAATGTTGGAAACAACCGGGCGATAATACAAAATACGCACGTTTTACAGCCAATGATCCGGATGATGGAAATGCTAATTTTAGCCGTACATCGAATGTGTTCAACTACAAAGGTGATTACCTCTGTATCCGTGAAATAAGTCTGCAATACAATGTACCGACAAATAAGTTGACAAAACTGGGTATTCAAAATTTGGCTATTACATTAGCAGGAAACAATCTGCATTACTTTACAGCTGTAAAGGGTGTCTCTCCTGAAGTGGGTGCTTCTACGACTTATAATAAGGATTATTACAATTATCCTCCTATTCGTAAATATTCCGTAGGAGTAAAAGTTACTTTCTAATCAAATGATTTCTTAAGTTATAAAAACACTTATATCATGAAAATCAAAACAATATTATCAATATTATTGGCTGGAACTTTACTAGCTTCATGCCATGGTGACCTGAATATTATCCAGAAAAGCGAAGTATCAGCCAACTCCATGTGGCAAGATGAAGGAGATGCCACTTCTGCCATGTATGGTATGTTCAATAAATTTAGAGCTACATTCAGTACTGGTTACATTTACTGGGGAGAATACAGGACCGGTCTTTGGGCAGACGGTCTAGCCGGACAAACAGCACGTGACCAGGTATATCAAAATCAGATACCAACTAATCATAGTTATGCAAATTGGGCTGATTTATACACGACAATCAACAATGCTAATTTGATTTTAAAATACACACCGGATATTGCGTTTAATAGCGAAGACGCTAAAAACAAGATTTTAGCAAACGCATATTATGTAAGAGCATTTTGCTACTATTGGATCGGGCGTATTTGGGGAGATGCCCCCATATTGCTGGACGGATTTGAATCGGATCAACAAGAAGGACTTTTTCCAGTTCGCCAACCAGCCGAAGATGTATTTACACAGGTAGGCGAAGACATCAACAATGCTTTAACCTTGATGCCAGCATCTGTATCAGACAGGAATCTGGCATCATCGGGAGCCATTAATATGCTGAAAGCAGACTACTATTTATGGATGTATAAAGTACGAAATGCAGGAGAGGTGGCTCTTGACAATGCAAATACTGCTGTCCAAGCTGTTTTGAACAACTCAAATTACTCGCTTGAAGAAAATTTCAACAATATTTTTTACAACGAATTAGGTAACGAGATTATATTTGCATGGAGTTACATTCAAGATGAATATACAGGTGGATATCCTGGAGATTATTTGGTTCCTTCTCAATATGTTTCTGACGAAGCTATAGAAAATCCGGTAAAAGTAGGCAGTCATCAGCAATGGTGCTTCTATACAGAAGATTACAAAACTTTACTTTCAGAGAATAAGGAAGATCAAAGAACAATTGTAAGTTTCGAAACGTATTTCGACGAACCGAAAAATGCAACATTTCAATGGATCAATAAATTCGCCGGAACATGGACAAACGGAACACGTATCTTTGATTCAGACATAATTGTATACCGTTATGCCGATGCAATTCTATTTGATGCAGAAATCAAATTAGCAAAAAATGATATGACCGGTGCAATTGCTTCACTTAACAAAATAGCTGAACGGGCATACGGTAAAAAGAACTTCTATCCATCTTCTATGGCTGCTAATGACTTGAATGAAGCCATTGTAACAGAAAGGATGAAAGAATTTGCAGCCGAAGGCAAATTATGGTGGGATTTCATCCGTTTAGGAGTTGTCTTCAAAAAGTCTCCTTATCTGGTTGGACGTGAAAACGAGTTAAATATTTTATTATGGCCCGTAGCTCAAGCTTCAATTAATAAGAATCCAAATATCATACAAACTCCGGGGTATGATGAATAATTAATATTTATGCATCCGTTAACACATACAACTCTTGTCGGCAACTGGGCAACTCTTTTGCTGGCAACAAATAAAAGCGGAGAAATAGATTATAAACGCATGGGAGATGAAATAGATATCTTAATAGCATCATCTCCCTGCGGAATCTATTCGAACGGGACAGCTGGAGAATTTTATACTCAAAACGAAGATGAATTTATAAAAACAAGCGAATTACTGGCAGAGAAATGTTCCGCTGCCAGTATTCCCTTTCAAATCGGTGTCAGTCACATGAGTCCACAAATATCTCTAAATCGATTACAAGCTGTCAAATATCTCACTCCTGGTGCAGTCCAAGTAATTTTGCCAGACTGGTTTCCAGTAACCATGGAAGAAGCTATCATTTTTTTGCAAAGGATGGAAGAAGTAGCTGACGGAATTCCTATCGTCCTTTACAATCCTCCTCATGCAAAGAAAATACTATCTCCTCATGATTGGATGTATCTAAAAAAACATATACCATCTTTGATCGGTGTCAAAGTTTTCGACGGAAACAGGAATCCCGAATGGTATAAACAAATCAGAGAAAAGGTACAAGGGCTATCCGTTTTTATCCCAGGCCATAACCTGGCAAGCGGTATACTATCCGGAGCTCATGGGGCGTATTCCAATATAGCTTGCCTGAACCCTTTTGCTGCTCAAAAATGGTATGAGCAAATAATTACAAATAAGGATATGGCACTCGAACTGGAGGAACGTATTCATCTGTTTATGGATAAACTGATAACTCCTTTTATCGTAAAAGAACATTTTTCAAATCATGCCTGTGATCGCTTTATGGCATTAGTAGGAAAATGGGCTGATATAGGTAACCATTTGAGATGGCCTTATCGTTCGATACCGGAAGAATATGTTATTAACGTAAGAGAAAAGGGTTGTCATATCATTCCAGAATTTTTCAAATAATAATCTCAAATCAACTAACAAATCATGAAAAATATAGTAATAACATGCTTTTTCGTTTTGATGCAATTGGGGATTTTAGTCCAAGCACAAACAAATACAACAACAGACATTTACCAAAAAGGTCAGGACGGATATACCTGCTTCCGTATTCCAGCTATCGTCCAAAGCAAAGCAGGAACCCTGCTTGCCTTTGCTGAAGCACGAAAAAATAGTTGTTCTGACACCGGTAATATAGATTTAGTAGTGAAACGTTCCGAAGACGGAGGTAAAACTTGGAGTCGCATAATTACAGTATGGGACGATGGTGATAACGTATGCGGCAACCCGTCTCCTATCGTAGATCAAGAAACAGGTCGTATCATTCTGATCAGCTGTTGGAATTTAGGAGAGGACCATGAGAAACAAATCATCGATAAAACAAGCAAAGACAGCCGGAGAGTATATGTTCTTTACTCTGATAACGATGGTAAAAGCTGGTCAACCCCCAAAGAAATCACATCATCCGTTAAGCACCCCAATTGGACTTGGTACGCAACAGGTCCCTGTCATGGAATCCAATTACAAAGTAAAAAGACTAAAGGACGGTTAGTAGTTGCCGCCAACCATATGGTGGCAGGTACAAAAACTTATCATTCGCAACTAATTTATTCCGATGATAAAGGTGAAACTTGGAAACTTGGCGGAATCGTCAACGAACATGGAGGAAATGAAAGCAGTGTTGTAGAATTAAAGAATGGAGACTTAATGCTAAACATGCGCAATTACAACCGAAAAGAAAGTAAATCCCGTTCGTATGTAATTAGTAAAGATGGTGGAGAAACTGTCTCCCAAATATCATATCTTCCTGAACTGATCGAGCCTGTTTGTCAAGGAAGCACACTAAATTATATGAAAAGGGGAAAGATCAGCAATAACATTTTATTCTCCAATCCCGCCTCCACGGACAAAAGAGAAAAGATGACAATCAAACTGAGTGAAAATAATGGTGAAACCTGGTCCTATGCCTATCAAGTCTATTCAGGTCCAAGCGCTTATTCAGACCTGACCAATTTGGGAAACGGGAATATCGGACTGTTATATGAATATGGTATAAACAATCCATATGAAAAAATCGGCTTTACAATAATACCATTCGAACAACTAAAAAAACAAAACAAATGAGATCTGTTCTTCTACTTCTCCTGTCTTTTTTCACTCCAGTAATCTGGGCTCAAAATGTAGAGCAATCCAAACTCTGGCCAGATAAACAAAATGCAAATGAGGCAGAAATATATATATATCACCCGAAAGAAAGTGATAAAGTCGCACCTGCTGTACTGATCTGTCCTGGAGGTGGTTATTCAGGATTGGCAATGGATCGTGAAGGGCATGATATGGCTAAATGGTATGCTTCCAATGGATTTGTTGCTGTTGTTTTAAAATACAGAATGCCCAAAGGTGTACACACTGTTCCATTGGAAGATGCAGAAAAGGCAATATCAGTTCTCCGAGAGAATGCGGATAAATGGAACCTTGACAAAAGTAAGGTCGGAGTAGTCGGTTCTTCGGCAGGCGGACATCTGGCAGCATCATTAAGTACATTAGCTAAAGATATCAATCGCCCTGATTTTGCAATTCTATATTATCCGGTAATTAGTTGTGATAACAAAAGGGCACATCAAGGTTCTAAAAAAAATCTATTAGGAAAGAATATTGATAATGAAAAACTAATAGATTATTATTCTTTGAACAAACAGGTTGATGACAAAACTCCAAAAACACTACTTCTATTAAGCTATGATGACCGTGTTGTACCTCCAATGAACTCTATTTTGTATTATATAGCTTTGAATGAGCACCATATTCCAGCTTCACTTCACATGTTTCCTAATGGAGGGCACGGATGGGGTATCAGATACGATTTCGCTTATTACCAAGAAGTAAAAGATCTCATACTAAAATGGCTGAGATATACGCAAATTATTGATTAACCAAGAAAAGGCACATGAAACAACAGACTATTTTGGTAGCCATTGAGACATTATTATCTTTTTGCATGCAAGCAGAAAATGATGTAAAAAACGTGCTTTTCATAGCCATAGACGACTTACGTCCAACATTGGGATGTTACGGTGACCCATACGCCGTAACTCCCAATATTGATACATTTGCAACAAAAAGTTTCCTCTTTGAAAATACATACTGCCAGCAATCTGTCAGTGGTCCTTCACGAGCATCCCTACTGACAGGACTGCGTCCGGATGAAATCGGAGTCACTGACCTAAACACTCATTTCAGAGAAAAATGTCCGTATATTACCACTCTACCACAACTTTTCAAGAATAATAGATATGAAACTATCGGTATTGGTAAAATCTATCATGGCAGTACCCGAACACAGGATACAGTTTCCTGGACTAGAACTCCCATATACAATTTATCTATTAAGAAAGAAGAATATACGTTGATGCAAAACAGACAAGGGAGTAAAGCTACTGCAATTGAAATTGTCAATCAACCGGACACCTCTTTTCTGGACGGTAAAGTTACCACAGAAGCTCTAAAGACATTGGATGAATTAGCCAAATCCAAACAGTCTTTCTTTTTAGCCGTCGGATATATCAAACCTCACCTGCCATTTAGTATGCCGAAAAAATACTGGGATATGTACCAGAATAAATCCTTCATCCAAAAAGAGGCAGAAGACAAACAACCAGTACATGCTCCTGTCATATCCTTCCACAATTGGGAAGAGTTAAGAGGATATACCGACATACCCAAACATGGAAATCTCTCAATAAGAAAGCAGGAAGAACTTTGTAAAGCTTATTATGCATGCGTCAGTTTTATCGACTCACAAGTTGGAAAATTATTGGACAAGCTCAAAGAACTCGGATTGGAGAAAAATACAATCATTGTCATTTGGGGTGACAACGGCTTCCATCTCGGAGAACAGCACCTATGGGGAAAATCTACAAATTTTGAATTGGATTGCAAAGTACCTCTACTTATATATAATCCAGAATATAAAGATCATCCGAAACGAATAAACGACATTGTAGAGTTGATTGACATCTATCCGACATTGACCGACCTATGTGGGTTAAAGCCTACACATACATTATCCGGGCAATCTCTTCGTTTTCTGATAGAAAACAAAACAAACTGGAAGAATCGTGCTTTCAGCCAATTTCCAAGGCCCTATAAAGCGGTAAATTCTTATAAAAACCAGACACACATGGGATACACTGTCCGGACTAAAAATTGGCGTTACACGCTGTGGTACAACAATGCGACAAACCATATTACAGCCCGGGAACTTTATTACATGAACGGTAGTAAAGTGGAAAAAGAAAATATAAGTGGAAAAAGAGAATATGTTGACATTGAAAATGAACTACAACAAATGATTGAAGATTATAAAAACACTCATAATAAATAAGATTCCATGAATAAAGTATTATTATTTACAATCCTTTCAGGCCTGTCATTATCCTGTACGAACTATACAGATAACATATCCATGACAGCAGAACATCCGGTACTTCCCGTTCTCACCATGAAGGAAGCCAACCCTGTCTTCAAAATTGAACTGATAAGACATCAAACAGACAATAATTATTCATTACAAAAATTAGAAGTAGATCTTCATGGAACTACAGATATCGATGATATTGAAAGTATCGGTCTTTATCATACCGATTCCAAAGGAATGATCGATATCAACAAACCGATTCTTCATACAGTATCCACATCTGAAAAAATTATTTTCAATACAGATATTTCAATCGATACGGATACTTTCCCTTTTTGGATATCTTTTAAGTTAAAAGACAAAGTAGATCTCAGCCATCGCTTTAAAGCAGGCTGTACCAAGATAGAGACAAATGAAGGAGAGATAAAAGTACCCGTAACAGTTTCACCTGAACTTCGTGCAGGAGTAGCCGTACGTCAGCACAAGCAAGATGGTGTTCACACATCTCGTATCCCAGGGTTAGCAACATCTACAAAAGGGACATTGTTAGCCATTTATGACGCTCGTTACGAAAGTCCACGCGATTTACAAGGGCATATGGATATTTGTCTGAATCGTAGCATAGACGGAGGACAAACCTGGCAGCCTATGCAAGTAGTCCTGGACATGAAAGATTGGGGTGGATTACCAGAAAAATACAATGGAGTTAGTGACGCCAACATCCTGATAGATGAAAACACAGGAGATATTTATGTAGCCGGTCTTTGGATGCATGGAGTATTAGATGGAAAAACAGGGAAATGGGTGTCTGGAATGACAAAAGATAGTACCCGCTGGATACATCAATGGCGTGAAAAAGGCTCTCAGCCGGGATTTGGAATAAAAGAGACCTGCCAGTTTCTAATTGCAAAAAGTACCGATGACGGTCAAACCTGGAAGACTCCAGTAAACATAACGAAACAAACCAAACGAAAGGAATGGTGGCTATATGCCCCTGCACCAGGACACGGGATTACACTACAAGATGGGACACTCGTTTTTCCGACACAAGGACGAGACAAAGACGGACATCCATTTTCCAATATAACTTGGAGCAAGGACGGTGGTAAAAACTGGACCGCCAGCAATCCAGCTTTTACAAATGTGACAGAATGTATGGCTGTACAACTATCCGACGGAAACATCATGCTAAATATGCGTGATAATCGTAACCGAGGAAACAAAAAGGAGAACGGACGACGTATCTGCATCACATCCGATTTAGGAAAAACTTGGACAGAGCACCCCACCTCACGAAATGCATTAATCGAACCGACTTGTATGGGTAGCATACATAAACACATTTATAACCACGACGGACAAAATACATCAATCCTGCTTTTCGTCAATCCAGAATCCTATTCGGAGCGTAATCATATCACACTGAAGGTTAGCTATGACGAAGGAAACACCTGGCCCGAAAACAAGAAAATTCTATTGGATGAATATAACGGACGCGGTTATTCTTGCATAACCTCTGTAAATGAAAATACAATCGGTATTTTATATGAAAGCAGTCAAGCTGATATGGTATTTCAACAAATCAAATTGGAAGAATTATTACCCTAAATAGGAAAGGCCCTCTATCCGAGATTCAAAATCTTTTGGATAAAGGGCCTTATTATTCAGATATCTCCTTATTCCCACTCCGGCGGTTCCTGCCCTAACAAGTTCTTGACGAAGAAATCGTGCATTTTGTGCATTTCGAACGGACCGCCGAGGCTGTGCGTCTTGCCCGGTAGATAAAGCTGTTCGAAATTCTTGTTTGCTTTCATCAAGGCACTAACAACCTGCAAGGTGGAAGCCGGATCGACGTTATCATCCAGTTCACCGTTGATCAGGAGCAACTTGCCTTTCAGACGATAAGCATTGTCGACATTGGAGGAGGTGCTATAAGAGGCGTCGATCGGATAGGCCGTCTACT
>ERZ780007.195-NODE-195-length-26224-cov-4.02067_pt1 | contig 26224 bp, 25 predicted proteins | sample MGYA00511872_ERZ780007 | MGnify/ENA primary metagenome ERZ780007 (study PRJEB29588, sample SAMEA2149603) | human gut metagenome | biome: human gut; feature: human-associated habitat; material: faeces | place: Denmark | collected 2008/2010 ... | reverse complement strand
TACCAACAGATACAGGCTGTTACCATCCACGGCTTTCAGCTCATAGATGCCTTCTTTTAAATTGATTTCCCGGCTGCCTTTTTTGGTCTCCTTGGTGATCAGGATCTCGTCCTTTTTAAGGAAGCGTTCCACTGCAGGTGCCAGATCAAAATGAGGACCTCTGCCCTCCCGGAAGGTTACGGTATATCCGGCGGCAGCCACACTTGCCATGGCATTGCCCGCCTTATCCGGCAGGATCTTCACGGAAGTGATCTCAATGCCGGGTACAGATGCGGCATTGAGCCGTGTCTTAACATCCTCGCAGGAAGTCAGGGAATGTACTTCCAGATCCATATATTCTCCGTTGCTGGTCAGTCCCACGCCCAAAGGTGCTGCGAAGGACATGATCTGATGGGGGCTGAAGCCTCCGGTATAGGCTACGTCCAGTTCTGCTCTGCGGTTGGCTTTCTGGAAAAAACGCATTACATCCAGATGGCCGATAAAACGTACCGGTCCGTATTTTTTGAATTTAATTCTTAATTTCATAATTTCTGTCAGATTTCTATGCGGTCTTTCTTGAAAGACCTGCAATTCCCTTTCTTCTTATTCTTCAACATTCAATAACGTGCCATAAGGGTGTATCTCGCACGATCAGTCTCTGGGCTCTACGCAGATACCGCAGCCGAATCTGGCGGCACCGCAGCCCTGACATGCCTGTTTGCAGTTCGGGGAGATCGTCTCATTTTTCGCCTTCTGCCATTCTCTCTCCAGGAAAGAACGGGAGACACCGCAGTCCAGAAAATCCCAGGGCAGGATCTCGTCCAAGGGTCGTTCTCTGTGGGAATAGAAATCCGGATCCAGACCGCAGGCAGCGAAAGCTTCCATCCAGACATCATTGTGGAAGTATTCGCTCCAGGCATCGTAGAAGCAGCCCTTGTTATAGACATATAAAAGCACCTGGGACAATTTTCTGTCACCTCTGGCCAGAACACCCTCCAGAACGCTGACATCCGCTTCGTGCCAGTTGTACTTGATACTCTTCTGGTTCAACTGTTCGGAGATGGCTTTTCTGGTCAGATATGCCTTTTCCACGAATTCTTCCTTGGTACACTGGGGTGCCCACTGGAATGGAGTAAAGGGCTTCGGTACGAAGAAGGAAGTACTGGTAACGATCTGTACTCTGCCGTTGACACGTTTCTCCTTCGGCACCGTATCGAAGAAAGTGGCTGCGATCTTATTGGACAGCTCGGCGATGCCGCGGATATCCTCCTCGGTCTCGGTGGGATGCCCCAGCATGAAATACAGCTTGACTCTGGTCCAGCCGCCCTCGAAAGCCAGCGCAGAACCCTGAAGGATCACTTCCTCGGTGAGTCCTTTATTGATGACATCACGCAGTCTCTGGCTGCCGGCCTCCGGAGCAAAGGTCAGACTGGATTTTTTCACATCCTGCACCTTACTCATGACATCCAGGGAAAAGGCATCGATACGTAAGGACGGCAGAGAGATATTGATATGTCTCTTGTCACATTCTTCCATCAGGAAATCGATCAGCTCCGGCAGTTTGCTATAATCACTGGAGCTTAAGGAACTTAAGGAGATCTCCTCGTGACCGGTATTTTTCAGCATTTCCATGGCGTATTTTTTCAATACTTCCACATCGCGCTCTCTGACCGGACGGTACAGCTGCCCAGCCTGGCAGAAACGGCATCCGCGGATACAGCCTCTCTGAATCTCTAAGACCACTCTGTCCTGCGTGACCTTAATGTAAGGTACCACGGGCTTCATAGGATAAAAGCTGTCGGTCATATCCGTCACCAGTTCCTTGCGGATCGTAGCGGGAATCCCTTCTTCCGTAGGCCGGAAGGAAGCAATGGTGCCGTCCTCGTGATAGGTGGTCTCATAGAATCTGGGAACATACATACCTGGCAGCTTCGCAGCACGGCGTAAGAATTCCTCTCTCCCCACCTTCTCTTCTCTGCACTTTTTATACAGATCGATCAGTGGACGATACTGGGTCTCGCCTTCACCGATATAGAAGATATCGAAAAAGTCTGCAATGGGTTCCGGATTATAGGTGCAGGGACCGCCACCGATGACAATGGGACAATCATCCCCACGTTCCTTTGCAAGCAGCGGGATCTTCGCCAGATCCAGGACCTGTAAAATATTTGTATAACACATTTCGTACTGGATGGTGATTCCCAGAAAATCAAAATCCTTTACCGGATCCTGGCTCTCCAGGGCAAACAGAGGGATATTTTCCTCACGCATGATGGCGTCCAGATCTACCCAGGGAGAATAGACTCTCTCACACCAGACATCGTCCCAGGAGTTGAGCATTCCGTACAGGATCTGAATGCCCAGATGGGACATGCCGATCTCGTAGACATCGGGGAAGCACATACAGAAACGGACATCTATATTATTTAAGTCCTTCACCACCGCGTTCACTTCGTTGCCGATGTAACGGGCAGGTTTCTCAATCTTCATCAGAATATCATCGCTTAATGCTAATTTTTCGTTCATAATTACCTCAAATGATTATTATAATGATCTCTCTCAAATTGCTAATAACTATTCAATACATCATTATACCTTAAAAAAAACAGTTCTGCCAGTACCAAAAGGTACATAAATATAAACTGCAGAGCATGGTCTTATAGAGGAGGGATTTTTTGGAACCATTGGATGATAAGAATACAGCACAACTGCTGCAGCAAATGCGCAGACAGACAGAAATAAGGCCGGAGCAGGAAGAATCCAGTGGCCCCGGTAGTTCTCATACCGGAACTTTCAGAATCCGTCTTACTCTGGCCGGAGTATTACTGCTTACAGTGATATTGCTTGATCGGGAAAATAAAAGCTTTGCCGGTCTGTCCATGGATCAGGTGCTGTCTTACGTTACGGAGGTAGATTACGGAACATATATCGAGACCTGGATGGAAAATGCGGTTAACGATTTGCAAGCTCTGTAGTGATTTCTTCCCAGGTGACATCTTTTTCTGCCATCAGGACCATCATATGATACAGGAAATCACTGATCTCATATTGGACCTCATTGGGGTTGGGATTTTTGGCAGCAATCACAATCTCAGTCGCCTCCTCGCCCAGTTTCTTGAGAATCTTGTCAATGCCCTTGTCGAACAGGTAATTGGTATAGGAACCCTCCTTGGGGTGGACCTTGCGATCCTTGATCACATCGAATACTTCCTCGAATACCTGTAAGGGGTTGCTGCTTTCTTCGTAATCTTTTTTTGTGATCTCGTTAAAGAAACAGCTCTTGCTGCCGGTATGACAGGCAGCACCGATCTGTGATACCTTAGCAAGGATTGTGTCCATATCACAGTCAGCCACCAGTTCCTTCACATACTGGTAATGTCCGCTGGTCAGTCCCTTCAGCCATAGTTCCTGTCTGCTTCTGCTGTAGTAAGTCATTTTACCAAGCTTCAGAGTCTGTGCATAAGCTTCCTCATTCATGTAAGCCATCATCAGAACTTCCTGAGTACGGTAATCCTGCACGATAACAGGTACCATGCCGTCACTGTTTTTCTTGAAATCTTCCCACTTGTAAGCAGCCTGGAAGGATTCAATGGGAATATCATTTTCCCGGCACAGATCCTTCAGGGCAACGATTTCTTTCACATTGTCATTGATGGTATTACCGGTGACGCCACATACATTTTCATATGCGAAGATCTCCAGCAGCTTGTTCAGTGCTACCTGATTGATCTGCACAAAAAAGGGAAGGGACAGAATACTCTGCGTCTCTCGGATCTGGTGAGGATTCATCAGAATCATGGCAGAGATATACTTTTCAATTTTATCTTTATGTAATTCCAAAACGGCGGGATCATTATAGGAGATCAGTATCTTTTCCTTGCCAAATTTCAGGGAGACTTCCTCCGTGATCTCAATATTACTCTCTTTCTCATAGTCGAGAACCGCTTTTTTACATCCGGCATAAAGTAATTTCTTAATGTCCTCCATGCGCTTCACATTGCCGGCACCGATGACATCCACTTCCGCTTTGGCGCAGATTTCCTTAATGATGTCCAACGCTGCCTCATGCTCGGCGTCTCCTTCGGACATATCGAATACGATCAATTCATCTGCATTGTGTTCACAATAATAATCTGCAAGACGTACCGGGTCGGTATCCACGATGGTGGTATCCGTAAGATTTCTTACCGCATGCTCATGATATAAATAAATACAGGGAACAAATTTCTTGATGATCATAGTAATCCTCGCGTTTTCTATGCCTGCAGGGTACGGATCACAGGCACGTATTTTTTACAGACTTCCTTTGGTACTTAATACATCCGTTACCTTCGGATTATAGGAAACGGCCTGATCCAGTGCTTTGGCAAATGCCTTGAATATTGCCTCGATCATGTGATGATTGTTACCGGAGGACAACATTTTGATATGTAGATTCATTCCGGCACTATAAGACACCGCATAGAAAAATTCTTTCACCAGCTCGGTATCCAGTTCACCTACCTTGGGCACCGTGAATTCACATTCAAAATTAAGGTAAGGGCGACCACTTAAGTCAATGGCACACAAGGCAAGCACTTCATCCATGGGCAGAATAAAATAACCGTAACGGTTGATTCCTTTCTTATCTCCCACTGCCTTTTTGATGGCTTCGCCTAAGACGATACCGGTGTCCTCCACCGTATGGTGGCCATCCACCTGTAAGTCTCCCTTTACCTTGCAGTCCAGATCAAAAAAGCCGTGTCTCGCAAAGCCATCCAGCATATGGTCAAAAAATCCGATGCCGGTAGACAGATCTGCTTTTCCGCTGCCATCCAGATTCAGGGTAATGGCAATATCGGTCTCTTTTGTTGTTCGGTTCACAGATGCTTTTCGTTCCATAGTATCTCCTAATCTTCAAATCTCACTTTAATACTGTTTGCGTGTGCGGTCAAGCCTTCGCTTTTTGCAAAGGTCTCGATCTGGTTATGTACTTTCTCCAGAGCCTGTCTGGAATAAGAAATAATACTGGTTTTCTTGATGAAATCATCTACATTTACCGGTGAGAAAAATCTTGCGGTACCGTTGGTAGGCAGGATGTGGTTCGGACCTGCAAAATAATCTCCTAAAGGCTCGGAAGCATACTCTCCTAAGAAAATGGCACCGGCGTTGCGGATACGTGTCATGGTGTCGAACGGATTCTTTGTAATGATCTCCAAGTGCTCAGAAGCAATGGCATTAGCCGCATCAATGGCATCTTCCATATTGTCAGCTAACAGAATGTAGCCGTAATTGTCCAAAGACTTCTGAATGATGGGAGCACGCTCTAAGACTTTGACAAAACCGTCTACTTCCTCGGATACCTTCTCGGCAAGCTCCTTGGAAGTTGTGATCAGAATAGCACTTGCAAGCTCGTCATGCTCTGCCTGGGACAACAGATCCGCCGCAACGTATCTGGGAGTGGCGGTCTCATCCGCCAATACTAGAATCTCACTGGGACCGGCAATGGAATCAATGCTGACATAGCCGTACACCGCTTTTTTGGCAAGTGCTACGAAGATGTTACCGGGGCCGGTGATCTTGTCTACCTTTGGAACAGACTCTGTGCCAAAAGCCATGGCAGCGATGGCCTGTGCTCCGCCAACCTTATAGATGGTATTCACACCGGCGATATCAGCAGCTACCAGAGTTCCGGGATTGACTTTACCGTCTTTTCCGGGAGGGGTGGTCATAATGATCTCATCTACACCGGCTACTTTCGCAGGGATCACATTCATCAATACACTGGAAGGATAAGCGGCTTTTCCACCGGGAACATAGACACCCGCCCTCTCAATGGCGGTGATCTTCATGCCTAAGATGGTTCCGTCGGGCTTTGCATCGAACCAGCTGTTACGAAGCTGCTTCTGGTGAAAAGCGCGGATGTTCTCTGCGGATTGACGGATCACATCGATCAGGTTTTCATCCATCTGCGTATAAGCCTCCGCAATCTCTTCTTTCGTGACGCGAATGTTTTCTGCGGTTAAAGTAAACTTATCGAACTGCAGGGTATAATCGAATAAAGCCTTGTCACCCTCAGCACGCACTCTGTCAATGATCTGATTCACGGTGCTCTCATACTGAGAGTAGTTATTCGGACTTCTCTTTAAGAGGTCGTTCAAAATACTCTGTTTTGATTCTTTATCCAATGCTACGATTCTCATAACGGTACTCTCCTAATCAATATGCTGTGATTTATCTGCTCTATTTTCTGATTAATCTGGTTACGACTGTATTTTTAACTGCTCGCGGATTGCCCCCACCAGTTTGCGGATACGGTCGGCTTCCATCTGCATACTTACCGGATTGACGATCATGCGGGCGGATAAAGGACATACCTCTTCCAAAACTTCCAAACCGTTTTCTTTTAAGGTGGAACCGGTCTCCACAATATCCACAATGACATCTGACAGCTCTACCAGAGGACCTAACTCTACAGAGCCATTTAACTTGATAATGTCTACTGTCTGATGCTTTTTATTGTAAAAATATTCTCTGGCGATATTAGGGTATTTGCTGGCTACCCGGATCCTCTCATGATGCTTTAAAAGTTCTCCTGCGGAAGCGGGACCGCAGACACACATACGGCATTTGCCAAAACCAAGATCCAGGACTTCATAAACATTACGATTTTCTTCCAAAATCGTATCTTTACCGACCACACCGATATCCGCAGCACCGTATTCGACATAAGTGGGAACATCGGGGCTTTTAGCCAGGAAAAAGCGCAATTTGTATTCTTCATTGACAAATATCAGTTTTCTGGTGTCTTTATCTTTCATTTCGTCGCAGGTAATACCGATCTGCTCGAAAAGTTCCAGTGTCTTTTTGGCAAGTCTGCCCTTTCCCAGAGCAAACGTAAGATATCTTTCTTCACTCATTACTGGTCTGCCTCCTCGTTCTCGATGATTTCGGGGGAAAGTACGGTGGGAATGCCTTCTTTACGTAATTTTGCAGCCTCAGCAAGCTTTACCAGATAATCCGCCTCGTCTCCTGCCCGGTAATACATAATTTTGCCGGAAACGGGAACATCAATAACTACTTTCTGACGAGATAAAGCCTCCAGCAGATCATCAATAACGATGACAAAACCGATGGCTGCCGTATCTTTACCGAACTTTCGGAGCAGGTTGTCATAACGACCGCCTTTTACCACGGCATCACCGATGCCATATGTATAAGCCTTAAAAACAACACCGGTATAATACTGATATTTGCTCAGCATTCCGAGATCAAAGGTAATATATTCCGCTACACCATATTGCTTCAGGCGTTTTTTTAATTTCTCGAGTCTTGCGATCGCCTGTAAGGAACGTTCATTTTTCACCAGTGATTTGGCATCCTCCAGAGATTCTATGTTTTCGAACATATCCGCCAGCTTTAATAAAATGCTGTGATAAGGTTCCGGAATCTGCTTCTGTTCCAGCAGTTCCTGCGCAGCGAAAAAATTCTTGCCGGAGATGCAGGAACGGAGTTCTTTTTCCGTATCTTCATCCAGACCTGCTTCTTCACAGAGGCCACGGAAATAGTCCACTTCTCCTATGGTTACCTGAAATCTTGTCAGTCCTGTGCTCTTCAGCGCTTCGATCACCATACTGATGACTTCCGCATCTGCCTCCACCGAAGGATCACCGATGAGTTCCGCTCCCATCTGGGTCACTTCTTTTAATTTACCCTGTAGATTGGATGTGTTGGTAAAAGTATTGCCGTTATAACTGAAGCGAAGAGGAACCTTCTCTTCCATGAAATATTTGGCTGCACAACGGGCAATGGACGGGGTAAAGTCCGGTCTCAGCACCAATGTATTTCCTTCTTTGTCGAAAAACTTATAAAGCTCCTTGCTGGGCGTGGTTCCAATCTCCTTGGAAAATACATCGAAAAATTCAATGGAGGGTGTCTGAATATCTTCATATCCAAAACAATGAATAGCATTCTGTAGCTTCTCCCCCACAGCCAGTTTCCTGGCATATTCTTTTCCGTAAATATCCCGGACACCTTCCGGGGTATGTAAAAGTCTGTTGTTCATAATAACATCCTCTGCTTTATATGCTTTTATATACTTTAGTAAGCTAACGTGCTACCATAGTAGTACGTGAAACTATTTGTAGTATACTAGGTGGCTTCTCTGATGTCAAGAAATTTATTCTTCCCGATCTTCCAGATCTTTTTTCAAAATGTCCAGATAGGGAACCAGAATTCCCTGATGCTTCGGAAGAACATATTCCGGATTTAATTCTTCGAACCGAAAGCTTTTCCGACCGCCTTCCTGTGCTCTATCCCAGAAAAACCGGAGCATTTCATAAGGCAGATAGTATAACAGGTCCTTATGACTGTAGAAAATCAGGAAAAAAGCAATGCCACCCTGTTTTTCAAACTGCCGCATAAATTCTACTTGGTGAGGATGAATATTCTGCAGGGAAAAAGTATCCACGGCACATTCCTTGGCATCAAAGCATACAGGGATTCCCTGCACGGCACCGATGTAGTCTACGGTACTCTTCTGCTCGAAAAAAGCCAGTGTGATCTGCCGGCTGTTTTTATCCATTTTGATGGGGGTAATGGGAGTAGGAATCTTCTGTATCAACGCCAGTCCGGCCTCCGCGTATTTTTCATTGGTACGGTTGACCATGTCTTCCAGTGTGGATCCCCGGAGTCCTCTCGTATTCCATGTTGCCATTTGTTAGGGCTCCTTTCTAACAGGCACTGTCAGGAGCCAGATTCAGAGCCTGTAAGATTTCTGCAAATTTATGGGGAAGTGGTGCGGTAAAAGTCTGTCCGCTTACTTTGGCAAGAGGTCCTTCTGCCTCTTTCGGAAAACAGATCCTTCCGGCATGCAGAAGCTGATGATGCAGAGAGTATTCCGACTGCATTCTCCTGTTTAATTTGTTGTCTCCGTATTTGGTATCTCCTAACAACGGATGCCCGGTGCCGGCCAGGTGGGCACGGATCTGGTGTGTCTTGCCGGTGACCAGTTCTACGGTTAACAGCGTGAAATCTCCTGCCACGGCATTTGGCATATAAATGGTACGGATATAGGAAGCCTCAGCGGGAGCCTCCGACGGATCAGCATAAACCTTTACGGTATTGGTACTTTCCTCTTTATATAGATAACCCTCCAGGGTACTCTCCTGTACGATTTTGCCCTTGCAGATTGTCTGATAATATTTTTTTACCGTACGATCCTTGATGATACGGCTGAGAGCCTGGGAACCGGATAACGTCTTACCACATAATACGATTCCGCTGGTATTGCGGTCCAGGCGGTTACAGACAGATGGATGAAAAGTGGCGAGATCGGCCTCAGTGATGGCATCCGTAGCCAGCAGATGTCCGATCAGCCATTCATTCAGGGATAGATCCTCCGGTTTCGCCTTCTGCGTCAGAACCCCGGCGGGTTTATTCAGCAACAGAATATCTTCATCCTCATAGAGAACACTGATATCCTTTAGGGAACGGTAAGCTTTACGGTAGTCAGAAGTGTTTTCTCTATTCTCGGTGCCGGACAGCGAGGCAAACGTTTCCTCCGAGAAAAAGCATTTTATCTCGTCTCCTTGGGCAAGAATTTCTTTTCCTTCTGCTTTTTCCCCATTCAATATAATATTTTTTTTGCGTAACATCTTATATAAAAATCCGGTACCGGCGTTTGGAAATGCTTTTTTCAGAAATTTGTCCAGACGTTGGCCAGCCTGATTTTTACCTATGGTGAGTTGCTGCATAAAAATCCCTCTTTTCAAAAGTATTTTACAGAGATACGCTTTTTAATGTCTGACAGATTCCGCCTGTCAGTTCCGGCTGTGCGGGAAGGTCTTTTAACTGTTCACATCTCTTCAGATACTTGTCAAGATCATGAAAAATTTTCACAGTGACTTCTCTGTAATTATCCTTTTTCAGGATATCCTGAATGTGTTTATAAAAAGCCTGTTCTGCGAACTTCGGATCGGACGTGTATCCGCAGAGAGTGTTGCCGCAGATGGTCATGTGATGAATCACATAATTTTTCTCATAGGAGGTAAACACCATATCATAGAGTCCGGTAAGGCCGTCGGTATGTGCGGCAATCTGCGCAGCATCCTGTTCGTTACATCCCTTATAGCGTAAGAACATAAACATCTCCACCAGACTTTTGCATGCCGGAAGACATCCCAGTACCGCTACGATGGTCAGAAGATTCTCCCGACTGCCGGTAGTGACCCATCCGGCAATAAACAGAGACAGGGAAATGGCAAAATAAAGCACCGTTCGTAAAATTTCATAATTTTTCTGGGTGCGGAGATATCCGCTGGTCCCTTTGTAGGCATCTGTGGAAAACATTCTTTTGAATTGCATTAAAATTTACTCCTTTATTCGTAAGTGTTTGATTTCTTCTTCGGTCAACGCCCGGTAATCCCCTCGGGAAAGAGCAGGATCCAGGGACAGAGAGCCGAAACGGATACGTTCTAAAGTAAGTACCTGATTACCTATGGCCTGCAACATGCGTTTTACCTGATGGAAGCGCCCCTCGTGAATGGTCAGTAACAGGTCTCCGTCTTCGGTAAGTCCGGCTTTCGCCGGAGACGTCGGTTTGTCGTCTCCGATTTCAAGACCGGATTCCAGACGGTGGATATCTTCTGCGGAAAGCGGCTTTTCCGGCCTTACACGATATGTTTTATCCACATGCTTTTTCGGCGACAACAGATCATGGGCCAGAGCACCGTCATTGGTTAAGAGCAACAACCCCGTAGTATCTTTGTCCAGACGTCCTACCGGGAACAGCTCCTTCTGCTCCGGTACCGTCAGGAGACTCACCACGGTGGGTGCAGTATTGTCATTGGTGGCGGATACGACACCCTCCGGTTTATTTAACATGTAATAGACATATTTTTGATAATGGATTTCTTTCCCCTGACAAATGACAATGTCGGTATCTTCATTGACCTTTGTCTCCGGCTTTTTGACTATCTGACCGTTTATCGCCACTTGTCCCTTTTTGATGTATTCCTTTACCTGGCTTCTGGTGCCTATATTATTATCACATAAAAATTTATCCAATCGCATGGACACTGATCTCTTTCTTAAGACTTAAAATTCTTTTTCCGGCATATAGTATACAAACTCTGCAAGGCAGTCTGCTATGAAAAAAATATCTGGAATCTGTTTTTTTGTTGTAATGACCTGCTGCATCCTGACACATTCTTCCTTAAGTCTTGCATATGCTGCCTTGGGCCTGGAACTTTGGTATGAAAAAATGGTGCCGGTGCTTCTTCCGTTTATGATCCTGTCGGGAACATTGATCCGCATGGGCCTGGTAAACAGTCTGATCCGACCGGTATACCCTTTGTTTGAAAAAATATTTCGTCTGTCCAGACCTGGAATCTATGTGATCCTGATGGGATTTCTGTGCGGATTTCCCATGGGAGCCCGTACCATTGCTGATTTTCGCGACAGACAGGAACTTTCTGTAACGGAAGGACAATATCTGCTGTCCTTCTGTAACAATCTTGGACCGGTATATTTTCTTGGATTTGTTCTGCCTCTGCTGCACCGGGAATCAATCCTGCCCTATTTATTCGGAATGTATGGTATTCCACTTGGGTACGGTATCCTTCTGCGTTATACAGTATATCGCAGGAAAATTCCGATGTCACAGACAATTTTCACAGTGTCAGCCGGTGGAACACCTGTTATGCCGTTGTTGGAAGCATTGGATGAAGCAGTGTATGCTGCCGGCAGAAATATTTTACAGCTGGGAGGTTATATGATCTTCTTCAATCTGCTGAATCTGCTACCGGGGATCTTTCTTCCGGATGGTCGTGTCTGTGCTCCGCTTTTGGAGATCAGCGGAGGGTTAAGCATATTGGGGGATCGATGGCCTCTTTATACGTTATTGCTGCTACCTGCAGGAGGACTTTGCTGCCTGGCCCAGACCGGAAGCTGTATCCGAAATACCGGTTTATCTCTGACCGGATATTTTTTTCATAAACTGTTTCTTACCGGACTTACAGCACTTTATTATCTGGGATGGTTCCTGTTGCGCCCGGACACATTTCTGCGCTGAGCCTTCCGTCTGCGTTTCCGGTGCCTGCTCTGTTGGATCTGATACAGTAGAAAGACCATCAGAAGCAATACCCCCAGAACGATACATATGACCAGGAACACTCCGAAATTTACTTCCTTTTTGCCTTCAGAGGATGATCCTGTATTCCCGGCTGCATCAGCCATGGTGATCACCGAACCGTAAGCGTCGGTCACCTGGGGTTCCGATATGGAAGCCGCTGCCTCTTCTGCAGCCAGGCTTTCCTGTCTTGCTTCTTCCGCAGCCTTCTCCTGATCGACAAAAGGCTTGGCAAAAGTAATCGGTTCACTTTCGGTAAACAGATCCGCCTGGTTATATCCACGCACCGTGATTACTGGGGTTTCTCCCTTAGTGAAGGACAGGGAAAAGGTAAAAGTATCTGGATAAGTGCCAGCCATGATATCCAGATCCGGCCAGGGGATCAGTTCGGAATAAGTCTTCCCTCCATCGGTACTGTAATCATAATACATCATGGGACAATCGTAGTCCGTCGCGGTCACTTCCAATGTGACCTCTCCGGTGTCGTAATCCGCATTTTGCAATGTCAGTACACAGACATCCGGTTCGGTCTGATCACGGATCGTAGCGGGAAGAATGGATTGCAGAGATACTTCCGGAAGATTATTCGCTTCATTGCTGTAATCTACCCCCAGACTTGTGCTGGATAATCCAAAATATCTGGCAACGGATAATGCATCCTCTCTGCCGAAACGTTTCCAATCCTCTTCGGTCTGGCAATAAGGGGTATCACGACTTTCGTCGACATGACAGTGCTCAATGATAGCGGAAGGAATTGATCGGGCTGTGCACTCCCGGATGATTCCGTAATAATCGTCTCCATTATTTTTTAATTTTGTCTTGACGCCGCGGAGGAACAGTCCCATATCTTTCATCTGCTGCATCTGTTCCCAGCCGAATTGATAGCCGTAGGCATTGTATGGCTGTACGGAAGAGATCCATACTTCGGAACCGAACAGGTCATGATCCACGGATGCATTGTAATGAATACTGAATAAAAAATCCGCATTCCGCTCTTCAGCGAACTGTGCCCGGTCTGCCAGAGAAAGATTGACATCTTCCGTATGGGTCAGGTAGACATCCACATTATCATATTTCAGTAATTCTTCATACATTGCCATGGCGGTAACCATGGTCATTTTCTTCTCCTGGACAATACCTTCCAGGGTTCCTTCATTTTCACCACCGTGTCCGGGATCGATGACAATGGTAACCCTCTCTCCGGTCTCCTGTGCTCTCGGAGCCGCAGCAGCTTCCAGCGAACTGCAAAAAAAACAGGCTGTGACAAGACTGACCGTACAGATCATTGTCCTGACAAACAGCCTTTTTTGTTTTTTACTAACTTTCATTATGTCAATTCCTTTATTTTTAAAAAACCAGCTTTCAGCAGAAAACTGGTTTTATGATTACATTACATTTAAATCATCACTGGCCTTGTCAGCGTTGTCTATACCCTCTAAGTCTTCATCTACCGGATGGAGTTCACTACGGTTAGACTGGATAATATCCCGATACTGATTCAGATTGCCGATCAGGGTATCATAATTGGAACTGGCCTGCTGTGTGGAAGCGGATATGATATTTTCCAGATGAGCCAGCATATCATCCATATACTGCATTGCCTGGGATTTTAATTCATTGGCTTCAATGGTGGCATTGTCCAAAATCTCCTGTGCCTGTTTACTGGCCATGGTGACCACCTCGTTGGCCTGGGCATATGCCTGCTGCATAATTTCATGTTCATTGATCAGTTCGTTGGTATGAACGGTTGCTTCATTGATCAGAGCTTCTGCCTTGGCCTTGGCATCGTTCAGAATTGCCTCTTTGTTGCTGATGATCTTCTGATAACGTTTGATCTCATCCGGTGTCTTCATGCGCAGTTCCCGCAACAATTCATCGATTTCATCCTTATTAACAATGATCTCGGTACTGGACATGAACTTAGGCTTACAGCTCTCGATATAATCTTCTATTTCGTCAATTAATTGTTCGATTCGACTGCTCATGAAACTCTCCTTATTTACACATTGCGATTGTCTGAAAGCTTTTTCTGACGATATTTTTCGTAAATCAGATCAGCTACAAAATCCGGAACACAGGGTGTGATGTCTCCGTCAAAGCTTGCAATCTGCTTGATGGCAGAGGAACTTAAATACGCGTATTCCAGACTGGTTGTTAAAAAAACAGTATCGATTTTGCCGTGGGAAAGCATCCGGTTGGTCTGGGCCATCTGCAGTTCGTACTCAAAATCCGTAATGGCACGCAATCCCCGCACAATGACATGCAGATCCTTTTCCTGTGCATAATCTACTAATAGGCCACTGAAACTGTCAATCTGCACATTAGGCAGATCTTTTGTGGCTTCTTCTAGTATCTTAACACGTTCCTCTACAGAAAACAACGGTGTCTTTTCTTTATTATTCAAAACACTGACAATTAAAACATCAAATATTTCCGAGGCCCGGCGGATGATATCCATATGTCCGTTGGTAATAGGATCAAAGCTTCCGGTATAAACAGCCCTTTTCATAAAGTCTCCGTTCTGCAATTATTTCCTGCGAAGAAATACATGCTTGTTGGTTTTGTATTTTTTTTCACGGGTTACTTCAAACCCAAGCTCCTCTACATAAGAAAAATCCGTATGCAGAGAGGCCTCCACGAGGATCAGTGTTTCCTCCGATACATATTTTGCATAACGCAGCTGTTCCAGAACTCTGCGTTCCTGCTCCTGATCGTAGGGTGGATCCATGAAGATGACATCCACGTGTTTTTCATAGATACCTGTCAGTCCTGCACAGGCATCCTGCTTTAATACGATAGCACGGTCTTTCATTTTCGTAAATGCCAGATTATCCTCGATACATGCTAATGCCTTCGGGGCATTTTCGATAAAATATGCTTTTCTGGCACCGCGGCTCAATGCCTCAATACCAATGCCGCCGCTGCCACTGAAAATATCCACGAACACACAGTCCGGAATATAAGTCTGCAGCATATTAAAAAGAGTTTCTTTGATCCGGTCGGTTGTGGGTCTGGTATCCATGCCCTCCGGGGTCTTTAACGGCAGACTTCTTGCGGTTCCTGCAATTACTCTCATATGTTTTCTTCTCCGTTTCTCTATACTCTGACCTTGGTTCCCTTGCTGTCACGCTTGCCGAGCTTCAGATTGTTTAAGACAAGTTCTTTTCCCTTGTATTCAATGGTGGTTTCCACGGCGTTTTTGGTGTAATACACATTTTCCACCAGATCGCCGTCGGATAATTTCATACCGCGGACACCGATGGCCCCTTTCTTTTTCTCAGGAATCTCATCTACAGCAAAACGAAGGAAAAATCCGCCCTTTGTCTGCAGCACAATGTTCCGCTGGTCCGTGAGTGCTGTTACACTTACGAGGGTATCTCCTTCCGCCAGTTTGGTGGCTGCAACCGTACGCTTGGTTACGTCAAACTCTCCGCCGTCCACTACTTTTAGCATGGATTCAGCAGTGGCGAAAATTACCTGACATAAGTTCAGTTCCTTCTGACTGGTGATATAGACCAGCTCTTCTTTGGCCTGACTGAAGTTACTTACATTATCGATAGGCACACCTTTGTCACGGAATTTGCCGTAAGGCAGATCCAGTACCTTGACGGTATGCATCTGACCGGTATTGGTAAACAGGCAGATACGTCCGGTGTTTTTACAGGTGAAGACGTATTTATTCTCTGCATCCGCGGCTTCTTTATTCCGTTCATAAGTAGACAGGTCGATGGTTTTTGCGTAACCAAAACGGTCCATCAGGAAGACTACGTCCATCTCTTCCAGTTCTTTTTCTTTATAAACAGCTTCCTGACCGTTCTCGATGACCGTCTTACGGGGATGGCTGTATTCCTTTTTGAATCCATCCAGTTCATTCATGATGACCTGTGCCATGGAATCTCTGCGGTCCAGTATGTCTTCGTAGCGATAGATATTCGCCATGGTCTCTTCGTGCTCGTTTATCAATGCTTCCAGTTCCAGACCGATCAGCTTATACAGACGCATCTCTAAGATAGCGTTCGCCTGTTTCTCGGTGAACATCAGCTGGGCTGCCATGATCTTTGATTCTTTGGACTTGAACTTGATCCCGTCCACCTTGCCTTCTACGAGGCAGGCCTTTGCCATGGCTCGGTCTTTGGAACCACGTAAAATTTCAATGACAAGATCGATCACATTGCAGGCCTTGATCAGACCCTCCTGAATCTCCTTACGCTCCATTTCTTTGGCAAGCAGATTGGTATATTTTCTGGTGGCTACTTCAAACTGGAAATCCACATTCGCCTTGATGATCTGCTTTAAGCCCATGGTCTCCGGTCTGCCGTTTGCAATAGCCAGCATGTTCACACCGAAGGTATCTTCCAGACGGGTTTTTTTATAAAGCATATTTACAAAGTTCTCGGGATCTGCATCCTTACGTAATTCAATTACGATACGAATGCCCTCCTTGGAGGACTGGTTGGAAATATCTACAATATCCTGGGTCTTTTTGGTCTCGGACAGAGCTGCTACATCGGATAAAAATTTTGCAATATTGGCTCCGATCATGGTATAGGGAATCTCAGTGATCACCACGTTGGTCTTGCCGGCTTTTCCTTTCTGGAATTCCACCTTGCCACGCAGCTTGATCTTACCGGTTCCGGTCTCGTAGATCTCTTCCAGTTCATCCTTATTAATAACGATACCACCTGTGGGAAAATCCGGTCCTTTCAGATAACGCATCAGTTCTTTTGTCGTGATCTCGTTATTCAGCATATACGCTTTTACAGCATCAATAACTTCACCCAGATTGTGAGGCGGAATGCTGGTCGCCATACCTACGGCAATACCCTCCGAGCCATTGACTAAAAGGTTGGGAATTTTTACGGGCAGTACGGAAGGTTCTTTTTCCGTTTCGTCAAAATTCGGTACAAAATCTACGACATCCTTATCCAGGTCAGCCAAAAATGCTTCCTGGGTGACTTTCTGAAGTCTTGCCTCGGTATAACGCATGGCAGCGGCTCCGTCTCCTTCGATGTTGCCGAAGTTGCCGTGACCGTCGATCAGAGGCATGCCCTTTTTGAAATCCTGGCTCATGACTACCAGTGCCTCATAGATGGAACTGTCACCGTGGGGATGATATTTACCCATGGTATCACCTACGATACGGGCACTTTTACGGTAGGGACGGTCATAGCGGATCCCCAACTCGTGCATATCGTAGAGAGTTCTACGCTGTACCGGCTTCAGCCCGTCTCAGACATCCGGCAGGGCTCTGGCAATGATAACGCTCATGGCATAGTCGATGAAGGATTTCTGCATCTCCTCGGAGTATTCTGTTTTTATAATTCTGCTGTCGTCCATTTCTGGTCCTCGTCTTTCTGACATTACATTTCAGGATCTTATGATACTAGATGTCTAATTCCGCATCTGTAGCGTGATCGTAAATAAAGGCTTTTCTGGGTGGTACATCCGTACCCATGAGAAGCTCTGTCATCTCGGAAGCCATGCGTGCATCCTCAATCTCCACTAATTTTAACAGTCTGCGTTCCGGATCCAGTGTGGTCTCCCACAACTGTTCGGCATCCATCTCACCCAGACCTTTGTATCGTTGTAAGGTAAAGGTCCCTTTATGGGTCTTACGGTATTTTTCCAGTGCCTTGTCATCGTATAGATATTTTTCTTCTCCCTTGGAGGGCATTGCCTTGTATAAGGGAGGCATTGCTATGTACACATGCCCCTCGAAGATCAGGTCAGGCATGAAACGGTAAAATAAGGTAAGCAGCAATGTGGAAATATGGGCACCATCCACATCGGCATCCGCCATAATGATGATCTTGTCATAGCGCAGCTTGGTAATATCAAAATCATTACCGTAACCCTCGGAAAATCCGCAGCCGAATGCGTTGATCATGGTCTTGATCTCAGCATTTGCCAGAACCTTATCGATGCTGGCTTTCTCCACGTTCAGGATCTTACCGCGGATAGGCAGGATTGCCTGATACATACGGTTTCTTGCTGTCTTGGCACTGCCGCCCGCAGAATCACCCTCTACAATGAAAATTTCACATTTGGAAGGATCTCTGGACTCGCAGTTTGCCAGTTTTCCGTTGGAATCAAAGGAGAACTTCTGCTTTGTCAGCATATTGGTCTTCGCTTTTTCCTCTGTCTTACGGATCTTGGCTGCCTTTTCCGCACAGCCGATAATGCTTTTCAGGGTCTCTAAATTTCGGTCGAAAAATCTTACAATTTCTTCTCCGGTTACTTTTGCCACAACTTTTGCGGCATCCTGGTTGTCCAGCTTGGTCTTGGTCTGTCCTTCAAAACGGGGATCCGGATGCTTGATGGATACGACGGCAGTCATACCGTTACGAACATCCGCACCGGTAAAGTTGGCATCTTTTTCTTTTAAAATGTTCAACTCACGGGCATAGGTATTGATCACATTGGTGAACTGGGTCTTGAAACCCGTCAGGTGGGTACCGCCCTCGGAGTTGTAAATATTGTTACAAAAACCCAGGACATTTTCATGGAATTCATTTACATACTGAAATGCCACTTCCACAGAGATCCCGTCACTCTCACCGGAGAAATAGATCACATCATGAACCGTCTCTTTGGAACGGTTCATGTCTTTGATAAAGCCGATGATTCCCTCCGGCTCATGGAATGTGACTTTTTCAGGTTCTTCTTTTCTCTTATCTTCAAAAATGATCGTAAGCTTCGGATTCAGATAAGCGGTCTCATGAAGACGACTCTTTACTTCATCTTCCTTGAAACGTGTTTTATCGAAGATAGTATCGTCCGGCAGAAAGTTAATGGTGGTACCGGTCTCCCTTGTCTTACCTACGATGGGAAGCAGACCGTCTACCAGATCCAGAACGGGATTCCCCCGTTCATAGCGGTCTTCGTAAATACAGCCACCGGTCTTGACTCTTACTGTCAGTCGTGTAGACAGAGCATTTACTACAGAGGAACCTACGCCGTGCAGACCGCCGCTGGTCTTATATGCGGAATTGTCGAATTTACCGCCGGCATGCAGAGTCGTAAATACCAGACGCTCCGCGCTGATCCCTTTTTCGTGCATACCCACGGGAATACCACGACCGTTATCTTCCACGGTTGCGGAGCCGTCGGCTTCCAGTGTCACCTTTATCGTATCACAATATCCGGCCAGATGCTCGTCCACAGAGTTATCAACGATCTCGTAGATCAGATGATTCAGTCCCTTGGTGGAGACGCTGCCGATATACATTCCGGGTCTTTTTCTTACCGCTTCCAGACCTTCCAGAACGGTAATACTTGACGCATCATAATTATTGTCTTTTGCCATGAAATGGAGCTCCTTCTCAATACATTATTGTCTATAGTATATCACAGATTTTGTGTTTGGAAAAGCAAAAAATACAAGGGATAGGGCTTTGCCGGAAATAAAAAACCACCGGTTCCCTAATCCGGAACTGGTGGTCAAAAGAGTCTGTTAAGAAATTCCCTTGAATTTATAATCCTTATGATTTTGTGATTGCAGCGCCCCAAAGGATAGCAGACGCCTGTCACGGAACGTCAGTTTTCCCTGCTCTCCTTCTTTTAACGTCGAAAAAATAGTATCATCGACTTCCAAAGTGACGCATTTTTCCGGATGATCCACATCCTGAAAGATAATCTGATTCACAGTTTCAGCCTGTACCAAACCCGTTGTCGCATTGGTGTTCTGGAGGTAAACCGTCTGGGAGGTATCGGTGTTTGTATTTTTCGAAAGCACGACCGCTTTTTCCATGGTCTGTGTGCGAAAAGCGCCCTTGCTGCGACGCTGCAGGCATAAATAACAGATCCAGAGAACGACCGCTATCAAAAACAGGACTGTTAAAATATTTTCCAATAGGCTGAACTGCATTTGATTTATCATGTGGTACCTCCTCCTAAAGAATTTAAGGAATCACCTTTTCAGAAATCAGCTTTAATGTTCCATCTTCATTCAGTTCAACGAAGAAAGGATATTCATGCATCATAGAAGTATACTTTTCCCAACAACTTATGAATACTTCTTCCTCTTTTGTAATGGTACAAAGCCCCTGCTTTTGTAATTCCGAAAAGTCGTGCCAATAGTCTATGAAATGATATTCCGTATTCTCTGTGATGGGTATCTTCATTTCGCTGAATCCCCAATCCTTTATGTAATAACCGGATACCAAATCTCTTTCCACATCCAGATCTAATTCTTTAATCCGCTTCTCATCCTCCGGGATGATCCATTCCACAGGGCGTACTACAATATAGTCGTTGTTTGTACTGAAATTCTCAATATACACACAAAAGGAACCTATTTCATCGTATCTTCCGTGGCAATACGGCGTTGGTGCAGGGACATTTTCGAGCGTCCCTTCCTGCGTAGTTGCGCGGGGTGGGGGGCTATCCGTTGCTGCCGGTGCCACCACCATCTCATCTATAGAAGGTGTGATATTTTCTTCTTCGTTTAATCCGCATGCCGTCATAAAAAATACACTCCCTACGACCGAAATTACGAAAAAAAATTTCCTCATACTATGCTCTCCCAAAAAGTATTTTTAAAATGTTTACTTATGTCGACATAGTTGTATCTTAACACTTCTCTTTTCTTTTTCAATATAATCGGCGTGAACAGCTATTTTACAAGCGCGAATTTTTTTAGCATATACTTTTTATTGTTATATAATTGTTGATGCCTATAATCAGAATGGAGAATATAATTGCTTTCGTATGCTTGAATGAATTTAAATGAGAAAGTCTTATTTTTGAGCACAAATGATTTTTGACCTTTTAAATAATGCATCTTATAATTACATTCAGAGGAAATACTATATAACTAAAATGGAGAAAAGTTATGAATATTGGAGAATTGCTTGTCAACGTGATAACCGTTTTATTATTCTATTTTTTTATTTCCAGAACGTTCACACTCCGGCGGCTCCACTGGATCTGCAGGGGCATCGGATTGATGCTTCTCTTTGTCCTGATCACATTGCTGAATCTTATGAATATTGCCCCCACCATTACCTGCGTATCCGGTCTGATCTGCCAGATTTTATATACTATGGTGTTTGCGGAAGGCTCCCGGGGAGCCAGATTGTTGATCGGTGGTATTCCCGCTTTGTTGGCAGTTGTTTCGGACAGTGTAACTTTCTCTGTACTGGGAATTCTGTTTCAGGATACTTCGGAGGCACTTACGGTCAATTCTGCCATTCGCAGTCAGGCTCTGGTCATATACATACTCACCTATTGCCTCCTAATCTGGGCAGTCATTCAATTCTTCCCGCAGGATTTGAAATTCCCGGGATATTTTGAAGGTGTAATTTTTTTGACTTGCGGACTGGGAGTTTTTGCCTCTGATATTCTTTTGAAATATGTGTTTTATTTCGAACGCAATGAGATCGTGCTGTCCAGAATCTCTCTTGCAACGGTCAACTATATTTTTCTTGGAGTTCTCCTGCTGCTATTGATGATCGTAGAACTTCTTGGAATCTATTACAGCAAAAATAATGAGTTACAGCAGCGTAATAATCTATATCAGATTGAGGAACAGGAACTGGTCAATCTGAAAGAATCTTCCGCTTTTATCCGGGGCTGGAAACATGATTATAAGAACCAGTTGCAGGTACTTTCCACCATGCTGCAACAAAAACAGTATGACGAGTCGTTACTATATGTGAATGAGCTTTTAAGCAGTTCCGATATGATCAAACCGGTCTTTTCCTCGGGCAATCCGATTCTGGACGCAGTGTTGTCTTTGAAATATTACACCATGGAGCACAAAGGAATACGCTTTGAACATTCGGTGTACCTCCCCACAGCATTTCCCCTGTCTCCACTGGATACTTCGACGCTGTTTACCAATATTTTGGACAATGCCATCGAGGCCTGCCAGTCCTGCCCTGCCGCTCCCTGGATCCATCTGGACATAAAGCCCAAGGGCGATATGCTGCTGATCACTTTGAGCAATTCCAGTGCCGCTAATTACAGGTATAATAAAAAAGGTAATTTGCTGTCAACCAAAGACGGGAAAGAACATGGTTACGGATTGCGTCAGGTTGCCAGGGTAACGGAAGCTTGTGGGGGATTTTATCAGGTAACACCTTCTGCTGATAAGTTTACTATAACAATAGCACTTCCTGTTTCTTTAGAGGTAGAAAGGAATAACCTATGAACATACATGTTACCATTATTGAGGATGAAGAACGCTTTGCACAGGATTTAACAGAAAAAATAAGAAACTGGTTTCATGCCCATCATCTGGAAGTTGCGGTGAAATGGTATCCCTCCTCTCATCATATTTTTTTCACCAGCAGTTACCTTGCAACCGATGTATATTTTCTGGATATCTCGTTAAAAGAAGAAAATGGTGTCGATATTGCAAAAAAACTCCGGGCACATAACTACAAGGGACATATCATTTTTCTGACCGGATTTCAAGAGTATGTTTTTGAAGGGTATTCTGTCCGGGCGTTGGACTATCTTCTAAAGCCCATTGACCCTGTAAAATTAGACCGGGATTTGGAGATGATAGCAGAAGAACTCAGCGATCAAAATTATATGGTAAGAACCAGATCTGAAATGTATAAGATACCTTACAAAGAAATTTTATATATTTCCAGCAGCAATCACTCTATCGAGATTATTACGGAAAAAGAAAAATTTCGCCAGATGATTAGTCTACGGGAAGTCCTTTCTCATTTACCTGCGTATTTTCAGCAATGCCATAGAACTATAATCATCAATATGAAAAAGGTAACCTGTCTCACGGACAACTGGGTAGTTCTCAATGGCAAAGAGGAACTCCCTGTTGGGAAAAAATATCTAGAAGAGATACGAAGTGCCTTTTTGTCACAATAACAAACAATATAAAGAACTCCCGGAGCCTTATGGCTTACCAGGAGCTTCTTTCGCATTGGAAATTTTTATGCTTTGAAATTCTTAAATTATACCGTGATTTTCTTACAGCATGCCAGTGCAAGGGAACCGGGGCCGATGTGGCAGGCAACACTTAAGGACAGTGGATCGATATGAATATCGTAGCCGGGGAATTCCGCTTCTACCTCGGTGCGAAACTGCTCTGCTGCGGCTCTGTCGTGGGTATAAGCGATCTGCAGCCAGATGTGCTTATCCTCTGTCATGCCGCCGAAACGCTCGTTGATGTCCTTCTTAATAGCATTGATCATCATGGTCTTGCCCTGCGAAGCGGTTCGTGCCTTTGCGAAGGCATCCAGTTTTTCACCCTGAATGGTCAGTACCGGCTTCAGGCGAAGCATGGTACCGATGGCTGCCGCCGCCGGAGTGATCCGTCCACCTTTTTTCAGGTAATACAGAGTATCCAGCATAATATAGATACTGCTGTTGAATTTATCGTTTTCCAGAAATTCTTTGATCTGGGCCGCATTTTTACCGGCTGCTGCAAGCTGCAGGGCATCCAGCGCAGACTGACGCTGGGTTACGGAGATTCTCTGGTTGTTCACGACCTGAACTCTGCCATCATAATCTGCCGCAAAGGCCATGGCACTCTGACAGGAACCGGACAGACCGCTGCTCATAGGAATGTGTACGATCTCGTCATATTCCTGTAAAAGCTTGTCCCACAGGCTGGTGACACTGTCAGGAGACGGCTGGCTGGTGGCAATATTGGCACCGGATTTCAGCTTTTCATAGAACTGCTCCTGGGTCAGGTCAATATCTTCATAGTATGTGACTTCATCGATCATAAAAGGCATGGGCAGAACATGGATTCCGCGACGGGCTCCTTCTGCCTGTGTAATGCCGCTGTTACTGTCGGTTACAATTGCGATTTTTGACATTCTGGTATCTAAACCTTCCCTTTGCATAAATTAACATAAATTATCTGATCCTAAGTATAAAACTTTGAACATAAAAATAATTTTACTGTCAGATGGTCCGAAAGTCAACAACATTTACTGCGGTATGTTCTTTGAAATAGTTCACCAATGCTCGGCTGTCGTCATCTGTCAGCTCCGGATCGGATACAAGCAACTGTTCCACGGCATCTGAAGCCTCTTTTAAAATATTTGCATCTGTATATATATCACCCAGTACAAATGCAAATTCACCACTCTGCCGGATGCCGAAGATATCTCCCGGACCTCGCAGTTTCAGATCCTCGGAAGCAATATGGAAACCGTCGTTGGAATGGTTCAGGATCTGCAGACGTTCCATGGTCTCTTTGGCTTCGGAAGTGCTGATAAAAATGCAATAGCTTTGGAATTCCCCACGTCCCACACGCCCACGCAGCTGATGCAGCTGTGCCAGACCGAAGCGCTCCGCATTCTCCACCATCATCACTGTGGCATTGGGAACATTGATGCCTACTTCAATTACCGTGGTGGAGACTAAGACATCGATCTCCTTAGCAGCGAACTCTTCCATAATACGGTTCTTATCTGCCGGGCGCATTTTCCCATGAAGATAAGCCACCTGTACGGAAGGAGGCAGAACTGCCCGGAGCTTCTCTGTATAATCCACTACATTCTCCAGGTCTTCCGATTCCCCTTCTTCCACCATAGGACAGATGACATAAGCCTGTCTGCCGGCAGCCACCTCTTTTGCGATAAATTCATAAGCCTTAGGTCGATAGGAAGTCCCTACAACACAGTTTTTGATCGGCAGACGATTCGCAGGAAGTTCATCAATGACAGAGACCTTCAGATCCCCATATAGGATAATGGCCAATGTCCTGGGAATCGGTGTAGCACTCATAACTAACACATGAGGCTCACTCCCTTTGGCGGCTAATGTCTCCCTCTGCCTTACACCAAAGCGGTGCTGCTCATCCGTCACTACCAGCGCCAGGGAAGAATATTCCACTTTTTCCTGGATCAGAGCATGGGTTCCGATGATCAGGTTAGCTTCTCCGGAAGCAATTTTCGCATAAGCCTCACGTTTTTCCTTCGCCGTCATAGAGCCTGTCAGAAGCACCGGACGGAAAGCAATTCCATATTTTTCTATATAGCCTGAAATGGTCTCAAAATGTTGGACTGCCAGTACTTCAGTAGGGGCCATCATTGCTCCCTGATAACCGTTAGCCGCACACATGAGAAGTGCCAGCACTGCCAGAATTGTCTTACCGGAGCCGACATCTCCCTGAATCAGTCGGTTCATGGCATAAGGACTTCCCATATCCTCCCTGAGCTCACCCCAGACTTTTTTTTGGGCTTTTGTCAGCGGGAACGGCAGCTGTTCTAAAAACCGCACTGTATCCGCAGTCTCGTACATGGGAAAATGGTTTTCTGTCTTCGCCGCCAATTCCTTATTTTTGCGAAGTACCAGTAAAAAGGAGAAGAATTCTTCGAATACCATACGGTTTCTGGCAGTTAACAGTTCCTCTCTGCTCTCAGGAAAATGCAGGGCATAGACAGCTTCCCTGTGGGAAAGCATGGGATATTTCTGTAATATCACCTGCGGCAGATATTCTTTTTCCGGTGGATAGTATTCCAGCGCCTGTGCCACAGATTTTTGCACCGTCTGATTGGTCAGTCCTTTGGTCAGGGCATATCGGGGCAGGAGACGACCGGATTTCTGAATGTATTCGTCCCAGGTAAACATCCGGGGCTGTTCCATGAACTTATGGGTACCACGTTGCTGAATCAGACCTCGGAACAGATAGAATCCACCGGGTTTTAATACTTTTTTTAAAAAAGGCATATTGAAAAAAGTAAGCTGGATGGAATCTCCGTTGTCATCCTTCAAAATGGCGTTGAGGATGGAGAGATTGCGGACTTTCTTCACGTTGGGGATAGCGGTAATCTGACCGTAGACTGCCTGGACACTGCCGGGGGATGTCTCCCGAATGGATACCGGAGCATCATAAGTCTCATAATCCCTGGGATAATGGCGAATCAGATCGTCTACGGTATAGACATTGATCTTGCCGAACAGAGCCGCTGTCTTTTCTCCCACGCCTTTTATTCTGTTCACAGGAATTGCATCGCTCATACTTGTCCCTCTTTTCTATACTAAATTGAGAGTTAGTGAAATAGTTGTTCTAAAATCCACGCAGAAAGGACTGCCTGCCCCAGACTCGGATGCCTGCTACGCCCGGGGGAGTAGTCCTTTTCTGCTGGGTTACTGCTTCCCTAAATGATTTTATAGAAGTCCTGTTGATTACTTTGGTGTAAACGACGT
>ERZ780007.137-NODE-137-length-34120-cov-4.22158_pt1 | contig 34120 bp, 23 predicted proteins | sample MGYA00511872_ERZ780007 | MGnify/ENA primary metagenome ERZ780007 (study PRJEB29588, sample SAMEA2149603) | human gut metagenome | biome: human gut; feature: human-associated habitat; material: faeces | place: Denmark | collected 2008/2010 ... | reverse complement strand
ACATCAAAACTTTCCTCCCCCGTAACGGCCAATGTACCTTTCACCACAGAGATCACATTCGAAGATAACGAGGAAGAAGAATGGCTGACTTCCATCGAACGCCGGGATACTCTTACAAACGGAAACATCCGTTTGGCTTTCCACGTTACGGCCTATACAGCCCTGACACCCCGGGAGGCCATTATAACCCTCAATGGAGAAAAAAACCAGAATGCGGTTATCACTGTGACACAATCCGCTTTAGACAGCGTATATTCTCCCTCTGATCCGGAAGACATCGGATCGGATCTAAAAATAACGGTCAACGCGGGAAAAGCTTCCAGCTTCCAACCCGGAGAAGAAATAGAACGAAGCTTCGACGGCAACACATCAACCCTCTACCATTCGGCTTATGACAACTCAAAACCAAACTATTTCCCAATCGATTTGGAGTATTTCTTCACCGACGCAGAACAAATAGATTACCTGATTTATTACCCGCGCAGCGACGGCAGTAAAAACGGTCCGATAAAAGAATTCCGGCTTTACATTAAAACCGAAGGAGACACAGACTATAAACCTTATCAGGGGACATTCGATTTTAACGGTAAAGGTTCACCGAGCCGCATTACGTTCACCGAGCCGCTTATCCATCCCCGGGCTATCAAATTTCAAGTATTATCGGGAGACGGCGACGGTAACGGATTCGTATCCTGTGCCGAAATGGAGTTTTATCGAAAAAATCCGAACAATTCCATTACCGATATTTTCACCGACGCTTCCTGCTCGGAGTTGAAAGCCGGAGTTACTTATGAACAAATTTGTACGATGGAAAACGAATTCTACCGGAACATTGCCAAATATATGTTTGCCGGAGAATACCCGAAAGAATTCCGTATCGCCAGCTATAAACCTTATCCCTATCCCAGCCAGGATGAAGATTTAAAAACCAATACATTTACCTTACTCGATAATCCGACGGGAATCTCGGTCAAATCCGGTGAAGAACTGGTCGTCCTGGTCGGAGACACCCACGGCAGCGATCTTTCCGTCCGGGTAATCGACTGGAACAACGGATACGGATCGAGTTCCGACTACATGCTTACCGAAGGAGCCAACAAACTGAAAATGAATAAAAGCGGATTGGTATATTTGATGTATCACAACAACGGTACCCAACCGGTAAACGTGCACTTCGCTACCGGTAAAGTAAACGGTTTCTTCGATGCCATCCCCCCCGCCATTCCGACACAGATTACAGAACACTGATAAACAATGCGCAGGACAAACATTTTGACGTTTTGGGTAAATACACCCACATGTGTTTTCCGGTAAGCAAATTCCGCTCGGCCTGTCCTGAAAAAGGACAACGTCTGGTTGAACTTTACGATTCGCTCGTACTATTAGAACATCAATTACTCGGATTATACAAATACAACCGGATACAAAAAAACCGCATTTCTTTCGTCGTCGACTATGAGGAAAGTACTTATATGTATGCTACAAATTTCCGGACAGCCTATGCACCGGGAACTCTCGACGAAATTTTGAATCCTGCGAAATTCAGAAGTACGGCCATCTGGGGACCGGCCCATGAAGTAGGCCACGTACATCAAACCGGTATCGGGATGAAATGGATCGGCATGACGGAAGTGACAAACAACATCATGTCCCTGCACGTACAAACGACATTCGGCAACAGGTCCCGGCAGATTGAAGACGACCGGTATGCAACCGGTTTCAGAACCCTGTTATGCCACGATTATCCTTTCTGTACATCTGACGGTGACGGAGGAAACGACGTATTCGTACAATTGATCCCATTCTGGCAATTGCAATTATACAATGCAAAGGTATTAGGAAAAAGCGGATTTTATCCCGACATGTACGAACAGGTACGGATAGACGAAGCCGCAATTACACCGACAGACGGTGAAGCTCAAATTAACTTCGTCAAAATGGCTTGCCAAAAATCGGGATACAACCTATTGAAATTTTTTGAGCGTTGGGGCTTTCTGACACCGGTCGATAAAACCATCGACGACTATGCGCAACGGCAACTGACCGTGACGCCGGAAATGATCGACCGGGTGAAAGCGGAAATCGAAGCCATGAATCTGAAAACGCCACTGGCCATCGAATACCTGCGTGATGATAACATCGCTTTATACAAAAATCCTCAACCCGTTAAAACAGGTACCGCCTCCCTAAACGGTTCTACCATTACCTTAACAGGTTGGAGTAATATCGTCGCTTACGAGATTTACAATACCAGCACCAACGGAGACCGTTATCTCGACCAGATACTTCTTCCTTCCGGACAATTGAAATTAAATCTTATCAACGACAAAACCGAAGTTTATGCCATAGCAGCTGATGGTAAGCAAACCGCAGTCAGTTGGTAAACCGAATAACAGGAGCCGGAATAATTAAAAACAATTCCGGTTCCTGTCTTAAATACCGGAATAGCCAAAACCAGAAAAGCAACACCTATGAAACGATTTTCCATTGTTTTCTTTATTTTACTATCCTCCATCTGTCAGGGACAAACGGATAATGCATTCGAAGAAAAGCTGCAACACTGTTTCACCCGGTACAATGAACAGTCAGCTCAAGAAAAAATCTATCTGCATACGGACAAATCGGTTTATACACCGGGTGAGCAAATCTGGCTGAGAGCTTATCTGGCAGATGCCGTTACCCACGTACCCAGCCGGCTTAGCCGATATGTATATGTAGAACTCATCGACCAGGGAAATAAAGTATGTAAACGAATACAGATAAGACTCGCCGATTCCTGCTTTTTCGGCAATATCGAGCTCCCCCTCGATTTAAACCCGGGGAATTACGCTTTACAGGCTTACTCCCGTTGGATGCAAAACAGCAGTGAAGACTTTTTCTTCCGGAAATACATACGTATTTTACCTGCCGCAGACCATCTGCACATACATACAAACCAGCAAACAGACAGTAACGACAGGATTACAACGACATTAACATTGATGAACGGCAACGGAACCCTCTGTTCCGGCCAACACTTTCAAACGACTCTCTTCCACGGCAGTAAAATAGTAAAAAACCCTTTTATCCGCAGTAATGACAAAGGAGAATTAAAATTCGACTATGCCGGCCGGGACAGTATCGACCGGATAGAACTTTCTTTTGCCAACGATAAACCCCGCAAATATAAAACAGAAGTATATCTACCCTTGCAATCTCCGGATTTTAGCCTGCAATTCTTTCCGGAAGGAGGAAGCCTGCTGGCAGGAATGCGGCAAGTTATCGCTTTTAAAGCTGTCGGCAACAATGGAATATCCGTTGAAACCGGAGGATTTATATACAACAGTAAAAATAAACCGGTAGGAGCTTTCAACACGACACATCTGGGAATGGGAATTTTTTCCCTGTTTCCCAAAAACGGAGAAAGATACTATGCCCTGGCAACGGGTCCCGGGGGACAGGAGAAAAAAATCGACCTTCCGGTTCCCCAGGCAAAAGGTTATACCTTATCTTTAAAACACCAGGACGAACATACCATCCGGTTATCGGTAGAGAAAGCCATCGATTCAGATACACTCCCTCTTTATCTGGTGTTACACCTACGGGGACAACTGATTACCACTTTTCCGGTAAAACCGGGATTTATCGGTACTATGGATACCCAAAACCTGCCGGGAGGCATCCTGCATTGTTTACTGATGAATACGGAAGGCAGGGTTTTCAGTCAGCGCCTTTGTTTTATAAAACCGAAAGCTGCCAATCGTCTGACGATCCTCTCCGATAAAAAAATATACGAACGGAGGGAAAAAGTACAACTTTCCCTGCAATTGGTTCCCTCGGCAGCAACATTTACCGAAAGCAGTTTCTCGATCTCTGTCACCAATGACAGTCAGGTTGCCCGGGACAGTAGTTCGGAAAATATCGTCAGCTATCTGTTATTGCATTCCGACCTGAAAGGCTATATCGAATCACCCGGTAGCTATGCTTATGCAAGGCCGGAAGAAACCGACCTGTTGATGCTTACCCATGGCTGGACACGTTTCGATGTGGAAGAACTCATACAACAAAAAGGGAAAGTGTTACCTCCCGAATACCCGGTCGAACTGGAACAGCAAATCCGGGGACAAATCACCAATACAAACGACAAGCCGATGCCCAATGCTTTATTGCGCGTATTCGTTCCTTCTTTAATGACATTCGGAGATGTCAAAGCAGATGAGAACGGAAAATTTCTGATCCGGGGATTCGAATATCCGGACACGACATTATTTCTGGTACGCGGCTATAAGGAATCCGGCGGTAAATCCGTAAAAGTAACAGTCGAAGAGCCTGTCTTTCCCGAATCACACATCTTCTTTCCCCGGAAATATGCCTTCGAATCCACTTCTAAAGATAACTTTCTGGACAATTTCAAAGACAACTATTATATGCAAGACGGCATCAAAGTCTATATGCTTGAGGAAGCTGTCGTGAAAGGATCCCGTAAAAAACAGGAAGAATGGCAGGAAACGGGTAATTACACGGAATTAGCAGATTACCTGTTGAAAGAAGAAGATTTACCCAAAGAAAGCATGAATAATATCTACCAAATGCTTATGCGGCTTCCCGGAGTATTTGTCAGTAATCAAAAAGTTTCCATACGGGGTGGCGGGAGCCCTTTATTTATTGTCGACGGCATAGAAATGGACGAAGCCTTTATTGCCAATATCATTCCCGAAAATGTCAATAACATCGGAGTGATCAAAGACGGAGGACGACTCAGCATGTGGGGCATGAGCGGGATAAACGGAGTCATCCTTATCAACACCAAATTCGGGACCACCGAGCTGTTTCCTTATCCCGGCAGAGTTTTACATGCCGGATTACGACGATCCGGCTGTCCTGGCTTCCTCTGAAACCGATTACCGGTCGACCGTTTACTGGCAACCGATCGTTATTCCGGACAGTACCGGCAAAGCTATCGTTTCATTTTTTACGGCCGACCTGCCTTCAACTTATACCATAACCGTAGAAGGATTACTGGATAATGGGGAAGCTATTCATCAGGAAATCCGGATCGAAAGGAACTGATCAACTTATCAACAGTTACCTGTGAGATTGTTGACAAACCCCTAAAGCGGAGTCTCCGACTCCGTTTTTTTATTAAAAAAGACTTATACCAGCTTTCATTCTGCCTATATAAACGTTTTATATTTTATCTTTGCGCCATGATCGATCAGGCCACCATACAAAAGATTTTCGATGCTGCCGACATTTACGAGGTTGTTTCCGACTTCGTCAGCCTCAAAAAAAGAGGTGTAAACTATGTCGGTTGTTGTCCCTTTCATAACGAAAAAACCGGTTCATTTACCGTTTCTCCCTCCAAAGGGATATACAAATGTTTCGGATGCGGGAAAGGCGGAAATGCCGTTAATTTCATCATGGAACACGAACAGATGTCTTATGTGGAAGCCCTTCGTTACCTGGCAGCCCGCTATAATATCACCATTGAAGAAAAAGAGCTCAGCGAAGAGGAAAAGAAAGAAAAAAGTGAACGGGAGAGTATGCTTATCGTCACAAACTTTGCTGAAGAATTTTTTGTCGATCAGTTATTACATACAGACGAAGGTAAATCGGTAGGTTTGGGGTATCTGCACAAAAGAGGCCTGGACGCACAGACAATCGAGAAATTCGGCCTAGGTTATTGTCCCGAAAAGTGGGACGGTCTTACCCAAGCAGCCCTCGCCAAAGGTTACAAAAAAGAGTACCTGGTCAAAACCGGTTTGACTATCGAATCCGAAAAAGGACTATTCGACCGGTTCCGGGCACGTGTTATCTTTCCGATACGGGATATCGCCGGAAAAATCATCGCTTTCGGCGGCCGTATCATGACGAACGACAAAAAAAGCGCCAAATACCTCAATTCGCCCGAATCGGAAATATATCACAAAAGCCGCACTTTATACGGTATCTATTTTGCCAAAAAAAGTATTGTTCAACACAATCGTTGTTACCTGGTAGAAGGCTATCTGGACGTTATTTCTTTCCATAAAAAAGGTATCGAGAACACGGTAGCCTCTTCCGGAACATCTCTGACAGTCGAACAAATACGGCTGATCCGCCGTCTTACCCCAAACGTTACGATCATTTACGACGGGGACGCTGCCGGTATAAAAGCTTCTCTCCGGGGAATCGATCTCGTGCTTGAAGAAGGATTAAATGTAAGGGTATTGTTACTACCTGACGGCGAAGACCCCGATTCGTTCTCCCAATCGCGTACCCCCCAGGAATTATCGGAATACATCACAAATCATGAAACGGATTTTATCAGCTTCAAAACAAAGCTGTTGCTGGATCAGGCCGGTAATGATCCTATCGAAAAAGCCCGTCTGATTACGGAAATCGTGCGCAGCATATCGCTCATACCCGACAGCATCACCCGCTCGGTATATGTACGTGAAACGGCGACCCTCATGCAGGTGGAAGAGACCGTTTTATACAATGAAATCGCCCGTATACGTACAGGTAAAAACGCAGATGCCGCACACCAACATATTGTCCGGCATCAGCAAACACATCCGGTTCAATCCCAGGAAAAAACACCTCCGGTATACAGTACGGAAAAACTTTGCGAAACCGAAGAAAGTGTACTGATACGTTACCTGCTGTTATTCGGCAACCAGGAGTTATACGAAGAAAAACGGGATAACGGCACCTACTCTGTCAGTGTCGGCGAATACATCATCGAAGAACTCGGAGAAGACGAACTCGAAATGTTTAATCCCGGCTTCTGTGAAATTCAAAAAGAATATCGGGCTCATTATAAGACACCCGGCTTTATTCCGGCTAAATTTTTCATCGGTCATACTGATCCTGCCATCAGCAGCATCGCTGCCGACATCCTCAGCGAACCTTACGAATTAAGCAAAATGTGGACGGAGAAGGAAAGCAGCGTTGTCAAAGAAGAACGTCTTTTTTCCGAGTTACTCCCTAAGATCGTAGATAATTACAAAATGCGACGGGTAGAAATAATGACCCGGCAAGCCGACAATAAAATCTTAGAACTCCAAAACAGCGGTAACGGAGAGGAAATTCTGACCTGGATTAAAAAGAAAAATGCCATCAACCGCATCCGGGCCCGTCTGAACGAAAAGCTCGGTCGTACCGGAGTTAAATAATCAAATAAATCGTTCCCGGTTTTGTGTTTGGTAAAGTCCTGTCAACAGACATATTACAGAAGCTATCAACAAAATAATACGGTTACTCAACACAATACTGTAAAAAACAGCAGGATTTTTATCCAAAGGCAGATCGAAAGGATTCAGAAAAACATTCCATTTACTGGCTCCTAAGGTATTGCGCATAATAAAAAATATCAAGCCGATAATAATAATAACGACCGCCGTACCGTTTCCGTTTTTAATAATCGTACTAAGCATAAAACAAAGTGTACCGATAAAAAAAGCCGGTACTAAAACCTGAAGCGTAAGCTCTACCGGTGCTACTTCCACCAACAGCCAATCCGTAAGCAGCGACAACCCCAGTGTAATGGCGAAACAAATGACATAAGCGATCAGCAAACGGAACAACCACACTTTATAGCGATAATTCGGTATTCCGAAAATAATTTCGATAATCTTGGCATCCTGATCATTCTGAATCCCGAAACACATCGGATAAAATATCAACAGGACAGAAGGCACCAGCAACATATTATACCCCGTACTCTCCGTAATTTCGGAATCGGAAACCAGATTGAGGATCACCGTCAGGATAAAAAAAGCGACAGCACTCAATACAAAATAAATAAACTTATTCCCAAATACGATCTTTACATTGTAATGCGACAAGCGTAATAAGGTATCGAAAAATTGTTTCATATCAATGTCTAAAGTCTAAAAAGCCAAAGGCCACCGGAAAGCGCCTTTAGCTTCAATCGTTTATTGTGTAATAATCTGTTCATTATTTGCCAGCTTTACCCCTTATTTCCCTCCTCCCCCCCCCTCAACAGCCACAAATAAGAATCTTCCAATACAGGGTTTGTCCGGACAGCGTTCGGGACAGGCTGGGTTTCTGAAAGACATCTTACCCGGATACTTTCGCCCATACGGATATGATGTACGATCAACAATTCCGGTGGTAATTGAGCAAATTCTTCCAGCGAAACTTCAAATACCCAGGTCACGTCTTTGGCAATACCGACCATTTCCGAAGGTGTCCCGTGATATTTCAACGATCCCTTGTTAATAACGCCGACCTGATTACAGGAACTGGCAATATCCTCAATAATATGAGTAGAGAATATTACAATCCGGTTGCGGGACAGTTCTACCAACAAATTCCGGAAACGGATACGTTCTCTCGGGTCCAGACCGGCTGTCGGTTCATCGACGACTAAAATACGTGGCAGATTAAGCAGTGTCTGTGCTATACCGATACGCTGTTTCATACCGCCGGAGAAGCCCCCGATTTTTTTGTCCTTATTTTCATACATGTGTACCGCCTCAAGTACTTCCCTGATCCGTCGTACCCGTGTTTCCTTTTCATAAATACCTTTCAACAATGCCTGGTATTCCAGAAATTGCCAGGAAGTCAGATTTTCATAGGTACCGAACTCCTGTGGCAGATACCCGATCAATCCCTGTAATTCTTCCCGTTTCTCCTGTGTATCTATGCCATTGATAAATATTTTACCGTAACTCTGCTCGAATACACCGCAAATAATACGCATCAACGTCGTCTTGCCGGCCCCATTCGGACCCAACAACCCAAACATACCGGTGTGAATATCCAAAGACACGGCATTCAAAGCCTTAAAAGGTTTTTTGCGGTAACCGATCACCGGCACTTTGGTAGCCATACGGTAAAAACTTTTCCGCAAAACCCGGAAACTCCCGTCTATCAAATCGATATTGATATTATACTTATGAATACGATCTGAGAGATATTTCACCAGAATACCGGCATACCACAACATGCCCAGCATAACCGGACCGCCTCCGCTATGGAATCTGAATATAGCCCATATAACGGTCACAAAAGGAGAAAAATAATACAATACAAATCTGGTCACCCGCACAATCCGTCCCAGAAAACGCCGGTTACGGAACATCAGGAATTCTTGTCCTATCCTGAGAAGGCGAATAAACAACAGCCATGTCAGAATAGCAAACAACATTCCCCAGAATGTATTTTCCTGGTAATAATACACAAAATAAAAAAAGAATACTGCCAACGGCACAAGCCAGAACAAAAGCCGTAAATCTTTCCAATTCCGGTATTCTTCTTTCAGCCCAAGCCGTTCCCGAATCCGCTGCCCGGATAGCCATTCACGCTTAAATTCAGAGGGACGTCCATAAATTTTTACCAGATTCCGTACCTGAATTGTAATTTCCCGGTCTTCCGGAATAATATGGCTGTTGGCCCGGCGCAGACTCCCTTCCATAAACCAGGTCACTCCCGGCACCAGAATGACAGCCCCTATCAGATAAGCAATCCGCCACAGTAACGAATCGGAGAACACCATAATACATATCACAGCAACCAACAATAATGTCAATTGCAGAATTTTCATGGTAAGACTCTGGGTGCGGAGACGTCTTAACGCATCCTCCAACCCGGAATATAAGGTAGGAATAATTACCAATGTCAACAAAGTACTCATTGTCAATCCGCCGATCACCGTAATAGCAAAAGGAGCACCTAACCCGGCGACAAACTCACCTTTCCCCATCGCTAACGGCACCATAGCCACACGGCATCAAACGGAAAGCCCCCGCCAGCAACAACGCCCGTAATTTCCGGTTTCCTTGCCGCCTCAGTAAAGAGGTATAATCGATCAGAATAATACTGTTGTTTACCACAATACCGATCAGGATAATAAAACCGATCATTACATTCGCATTCATCAGCGAATTATTGGTAAACAATAACGCCAGTAACGAACCGATAGCCGCCAAGGGTATGGCAAACATCAATACGACAGGGGCACTCAACGATTCGAAAACAGAAGCCAGAATCATAAAAATGATAACGAAAGCGGCCAAAATCAGGAATGTGAATTCCTCCGTCTCGTTTTCCTCATGCACGACTTCGACAGCCAAACCGGACGGGATATCCAATTTCTGCACCATCTCATCAATCTCGGTCCGGGCGGCCTCCAAAAACTCTTTCGACTCATTGACATCCGAAACGAAACTATACCTGACCTCGATCTCTTTATCCTGATTTACCCGGGTAATGTTGCCTTGTCCGCGTGTAAGATTAATCGTGCTGAAACTCCGTAAATCAATCAGGGAACTGTTCTGATTCGTGACTTTCATTTCCCGCAGCTCATCCAAATTACGCTGCTTTTGTTTATCATCCTCATCCGCCTCTGCAAATTCTTTGTCTTTAATGATGATATCATATTCCTCATCTCCGGCCTTATATTTGATTTGAGTCGTATTCTCAGGAGCAAAATTCACCAATTCCGTCACCACATTATTGGGTGTCACGTCATAGATCCCCATCAGATACTGGTCGAACTGAATACGGGCTTCCGGCTTCCCCCGTGAAGTATTTACCCAGGCATAATTAATATTTTCCAGATCCTGCAATTGATATTCCACATATTCAGCAAGATTCTCCATTTTCTCAAAATCCTGTCCTTTGATGATAATCTTCTCCGTCTGATTTCCCATTCCCATCAATTTGAGCAGTTCTTCCCCACCACCCATAATGGCACTTCCTCCACCACCCTGGAAATTCTGGCTGCTACTCCGGGCTTCCAGACTGATGTTCCAGATCCGTAATCGCCGGGCCTTATCCAACACCATACTCTTGACCTCATTCAGCGATTTCTGATCGATATTTTTAAAATCCTTTTTCAGCTTAATACTGACATTGGCATCTTCTGCATATATTTTGGAAGTAATCTGTTCAATTTCAGGCACTCCGAGCAATTCCTCCTCATAACGGCGGATCATATCGTCGGTACGGCCAAGCGTATACCCCGTCGGAGAAGTAATATACACCTCGAAAGTATCCGACTCCACTTCTTTCAATGTATTGAGCGTCAATGTCAGTGACAACACAATTGTTATGATCAATGCAAGAATCGACCCGATAACGATCTGCGCCGGTTTACGCAGACAATATTTTAAAATAGCGATATAAACCTGCACCGGCCGGCTGTAAATAGAAAGGGAACTGAAATTAACGGGATGATCCTTTCTGGTCATAAAATAATTCACTGCCATAGGAACCAGCAACAAAGCCACGACCAGAGAAATAGTCAGTGTCGCCACAATAGATACACCCACATGCTCACCGATCAGCTTGATCATGTAATTGTCGGCAAACACAAAAGGCAGAAAAACGGTAATTGTCGTCAAAGTCGCCGCCAGAATTGCCTTCCATACTTCTTTCGTCCCCCTCACTGATGCTTCCTCAGCAGACACACCAATCCCCCGCAAACGGAATATATTCTCCATGACGACGACAGAGTTATCGAGTAACATCCCGACCGCCAGAGCAATTCCCGTCAACGTAAGCGTATTGATCGTTATCCCGCTCAAATAAAAGAAATAGAAAGAAGAAAAAACCGAAATCGGGATCGCGAAAGCAATAATCGTTACAATCCTCAAATTCCGCAAGAAAAGATAAAGAATAAAAATCGCCAGGATTGCACCCGTCAAACCCAGATTGACAATCGTATCGATATTCTCATTCATGGTCTCCGCCACATCCGTATCGATCTTTATACTGACTCCTTTCGTCTCTAATTCCGCATTTAGTTTACCGATCTCCGCTCTGACCCGCTCCGACAACTCGATAACATTGACTTGTGGAGATTTCGCGACAATACAGGTTATCACCTCCTTGCCGTTCACCCGGGAGTAAGATTCTTCCTCTTTAATTCCGAAGCGGATTTCAGCGATATCCTTCAGCAACACCGGTCCCTGGGCAACGACAATATTCCCCAGGTCTTCCGTTTTCAAATACTCTGCCGTTACATTGACAAAATAACGCCTGTTATTTTCATAAGCCGGACCGGCAAAGGTTTTTTCTGCCATATTCCGGCTAATGAGCGAACTGATTTGAGAAGTAGTCAACTTTAAAGCATCACACTTGTCCTGATCGATAATAATTTCGATGCTTTTCTGGCGTCCTCCCATAACCGACACGGCAGCCACCCCATCGATATTTTCCAATATCGGAGCAATATCTGCGTCAGTGACACTGCGTACATAGTCGACATCCTCATCACTTAAGACAAATAAAGTCATAAACTGAGAATTCACCATCCCGGTCGGAGCTTTGTTTACCGAAATTCTGAATTCGTCAGGTATATTTGCCGTAATCGCCTTGATCTTTTCTTCCAATTTCAGGTAAGCATACTTGATATCAGTACTTTTCACGAACGTAACCGTAATCCGGGCATTCCGGGTGGAAATCTGGGTTTCGATCTTCTCAACCCCTTCCAGGGCACTTATCACACCTTCTACCGGAATAGCAGCCTGACTCTCGATATACTTCGGATCAAGTTCATTCGTTGTCGTAATATTTACACTCAGCATCGGCAATTCAGCATTCGGATAGAGTTCCATAGGCAGATAGCTATAGGAAAAATACCCCATCAGCGTTAAACCGATGAAAAGCATTGAAATCAAAACACGACGTTTAATCAGTTTATCCATTTCATTAAAGTCAAAAATCAAAAATTATTTTTTGACTTTCCGGTCAAAAATATAATACACACAAGGAATAACGATCAATGTCAATATGGTCGCCGTAACCAAACCACCGATAACAGCCAACGCCATCGGAGAACGCAAAGAAGCTCCCTCCCCGAATCCGAAACACATCGGCAACAGAGCTAAAATCGTCGTAAGCCCCGTCATGATAATCGGTCGTATACGCTGCTGGGCTGCGGCCATAATTGCCTCTGTCAGCTCCATTCCCTGCTCTTTCAACTGATTTATCCGGTCGACCAGAATAATAGAACTGTTTACCGCTATTCCCGGTCCTGACAGCAAGAACGCCAGGATACTTCCGACCCCGGCCAAAGGAATGGTCAGTAAAATCGTAAAAGGATGCCGCAACGATTCAAATTGCGAGGCCATTACCATATATACCAAAATAATGGATAAAAGCAAAGCGAAACCCAATCCATTGAAAGATTCAGCTCTCTTTTCCTCCTCTCCCGTAATCTTTGCCGAATATTTCGCCGGGAATTCCACCTCATCCAAACGGGCATTCACCTCTTCCGATCCGATTCTGATTATTACGGGCAATTTCTTTGGGAGCCGTCGTCACACTCACTTCGGCAATTTCTCCCAAACGGTATTTTTTATCTCCCTGACGAATTTCTACGTTCTGTAAATCCGCCAATGAAATTTCAGGTACCCGGATTTCGATATCTACCGGTTCTCCCTGCGATTCATAGTTACCGGCAGCTTTTCCATTCAGTTTTTCCTGCACCTGTTGGGAAACAGAGGCAACATCCACCCCATAAATACCACTCCGCAAGCGGTCGATATATTGACATTGACTTCCGGCGCCCCCTTTTCCATCGAAGTTTCGATATCATAAAGCCCTGCTATATCCGAAATCCGTGCCTTTACATCCGCACACAGTTGCTCCAGCACTTCTATCTCCTCTCCTTTTATCTCAATGACCAAAGGAGCCCCTTCTGTCCCCAAAGCACTCTGCAAAGCAGACTGTTCCTTTTCATAAGTCAATTCGACATCTTCCGGCATATCGGCATTTTGTCCGAGAGCCGTTATCAGATAATCCGCATCGATGGTTGAATTTTTCCGGAGCATAACTTTGATTTCCGCCTGATGCTCTTCTTTGGCTTTGGTTCCGGCTTCGATATCCGTATTCGAAGGGCCGACCAGCGTATACATCCACTCCAGATTCTCTCCGCCCAGGTCCCGGATCATCTCCTCAATAGAAGAAGCTGCATAGTCCGTACTTTTTAAACGGGTACCCGTCTCCAAGGTCAATTTTACATTGAACTCCCTCGACTCGGCTTTCGGCATAAATTCCATACCGATCAAAGGCAATGTCATATATGCCGCAATCATCAATATCAAGGCCCCCAATACAACGGCATAACGATGCTTCAGCAATTTACCGATAAAAATTCCGAATCCTTTGATTTTTACCGATTTTATATCCTTACTTCCCTGTTTGATAAACCGGGAAGACAACATCGGAATAAACAATATGGCTACAAATAAAGACGACAACAATGAAAAAGTAACCGTCCAGGCCTGCTCTTTAAACAATTCTCCCGCTGCCCCCTGAATATATACGATCGGCAAAAAAACGACGATTGTCGTCAAGGTAGAAGAAGTAATCGCTCCCGATACCTCTGAAGTACCTTTAACGGCAGCTTCCTTCACCGACAAACCATTTTCCAGATTCCGGATGATATTTTCCATGACGACAATCGCATTATCCACCAGCATTCCAGCCCCCAATGCCAATCCTCCCAACGTCATAATATTCATTGTCAGGCCATTGAAATACATAAGATTAAAGGTTGCAATAATGGAAATCGGAATAGACAGACTGACAATCAAAGTCGTATTGATACGCCTCAAAAAGACGTACAATACAATCACCGCCAACAATATTCCCAATACGGCAGAATCCTTTACTTCTCCGATAGATGCGCCGATAAAATCACCCTGATTGGTAATGATATTGAACTCATAACCGGGCATACTCTTCCGCAATTCCTCCAGCTTATTCTGAATATTTTCAACGACCTTAACCGTATTGAATTTATTTTCTTTGTAAATACTGATTCCCAGACAACGTTCTCCGTTAAAACGGGCGATATTATCAGGATCCTTATTTACAGTCTGCACGACAGCTACATCTTTCAAATAAACCGGAGCCTTCACATTTGTTGCAGAAGAGGACGCACCGTTTTCGTCTGCAGCCGGTTCTTTAAACGCCACAATGATGTTACTGATATCCTCTATATCCCGAATCAGGTTAACCCCTTTCACTGTATATTGAATATCCTCATTTACAATCGTCCCCCCGGAAACATTCCGGTTAACGCTTTCTATTTTAGAAGCAATGTCGTCTGCCGTCAAATTAAAAGCTTCCAGCATATACGGATCGGTCTTCACCTCGACATAGACATTCTCCTGTCCGTTCAACTGTATATCGGCCACGCCGTCCAAACGCACCAACTCACTGCGCATATAGTTTTCGGCTATTTTGCGCAATTCGTTCATATCCTTGATCTCGTTATGAGTAAGCGCCAGTGTCATTACCGGCTTTGCATTGGCATCATAACGGGATACATTCAAAGAAGTAACTTCGGAATTCTGGGCTATTTGTGAAACACTTCGTTGTAAATCGAGAAAAGCCGCATCCATATCCTGATCCCAGTCATACTCTACAGTAATCAAAGCCGAACCGGCCATACAACTGCTTTTTACACTCTTCACCCCATCCTGACGGGCCGCCAATGACTCGATATTCTCGACGAACTGTTTTTCCACTTCTTCAGGCGGACGTTCCCCCACCTGCAAATCAATATATAATGCCGGATTCTTTAAATCCGGGAATAAATCGGTTCCCAGTTTATTGTAAGAAATAATCCCGAGCAGGCAGATAGCCAATGTAATCATCAGCACACTCACGGGATATTTAACTGCGAACTTGGTTATTTGATTCATCTTATTTTACTTTTATTACCTACAATCAAATTGTAAATTATCCGGAAGATTGATTCGTTATCAGATTCACAGAATCTAAAATTTAAAACCTATATCCGTTTTGAATTTACGCTTCTCCCCATCCGCCGGAAAGCTTGGTGGGACAACCTAAAACCCAAATCCAGAATCTACAATAAATACTTACCGGTACAAACCGTTATTTCATCACTTTTACCTTACTTCTGTCACGCAACCACTCGTATCCTTTCACAACCACCTTTTCTCCTTTTTCCAATCCCTTTTCCACTTCCACATATTTATCGTCACTGATACCGACCGTAATTACTTTTTGCTGTGCGGCAGAGCGATCTACTGTAAAGACAATCTTATTTCCCCGGCGACTCGTCACGATTTCTTTCGGAATAGAAAGTACCGAATCCTTACGTACCGTAATAACGTCTGCTTTGGCAAACATTCCCGGACGAAGCTTCAATTCAGGATTATCGATCTGGATATAGCCCGAAAATGTCCGGGTATCTTCATTGATCGCCGGTGACAATTGAGTCAGCAATCCTTTTAATGTATCCGATTTGATATTGTAATTGGTAACATACACCCTTTGACCCACTTTCAGTTTCGGCATCACATTTTCCGGAAATTGCGTTTCCAGGTACATTTTACTGTAATCCATAACTGTAAACCAACTAACCGACAACCGGCTGGGCAGAAGCCACCTCAACATTGGGAGTATAATAAGGCAAACTGACTATGACCCCTTTAAACGGTGCCTTTACACTCATCTTGCCTAAAGTAATATAAGCATTTTCCAATTCCAGCTTTGCATTGATATCGATTACAGCACCGGCCTCCACGATGTCTCCCAACTGATACGGCTTACCGGTCTTCGGGTTTGTCTGTAAAACATAATCCCCGTTCGTTTCCGATTTCAGTTCTACGGTACGGGTTGCTTTAGCCGTACCTGTCGTCGTTATAAATTCTTCTATCGTACGCTGACGAACATCATCTACCCACACGGGCGTCGTCGTTTCTCCCGACTGATTATTCCGATCTCCGCCACAACTATACAATGCCATCCCCAAGGTCAGAACACCGATTAGCTTAAAGTAATTATTCATAGTATTGAGATTTTATTTATATCGTATTAAATTAATTTATTTTTTTGCTTCCAAAGGCAAATACGATTTATTCGTCGTATAATCCCACAATGTCTGTACTTTCAGATTCAATAACTCCAGCTTATAACTGATAATCGCATTGGTATATTCCTGTTTAGCACTCGTCAGCTGGGTTTGGTATTGTTGCAACTCCATACCGGTTAAATTTCCGTTCCTGTATTTTTCCAGATTGATCTCATAAGTACGTTCCGCATTTTCTATACTCTTTTTCTTTATGTTGATCTGATTGATCAGGGTCGGTAAATTCCGGCAAATCTGCCGTATATTTATCGTAATCTCTTTCTTCTGCTCGCTCATATCCACTTCGTCCGATTCCATGGCCAGCTTACTTGACTGTACTCTTGCCTTTTTAGCTCCCCAGTCGAAAATCGGAATAGTCAAACTTACCCCGATTTGTTCATTATCCGTCGGATTATCATACATATTTCCCACCTTATCTCCCAGAGCATTGAGGCCGACACGGGCAGAAATATTTCCTTTAAACTCATTTTCTGCCTTTGCCCGGATAATAGAAAAAACATCCCGCTCCAATGTAATCTGTTTTTGACGCAATTCCATCCGTTGGTCCAATCCATGCTTTACAGCTTCTTCCGTATTCACGGTGATGGATTCTACTTCCGTATTCGGCAATACGGCGATGTCCTCGTCCAGAGAAACCCCCAGCAACAACTTGAAATTATCCTTCGCATTTTCATAATTTATTTCAGCCGTATATACGGACGATTCACTGGTAGCCAGATTCACCTCAGCCTGAAAAAGTTCTTCCCGGGCAACCAATCCGGCTTCCACCTTATTTTTTATAATATCGTAATTCTGTTTCTGGTTGGCATACTCATCCCGGGCAATCGATAAATCTTTAAACCGCTGATATACCGAATAGAAATTATCCGTCACATTCTTCTCGATATTCAGTTGCTGCATAGCATAACTCAATCGGGCATTTTCAAGACTTAATTCCAATTCCTTCAATTGCATCTTCGTCCGGTTATAAGTAAAAATGGGCTGCTCTATCCGCAAAGAAATATTGTGATTGAAAGCGGTACTCTTTCCCCCGGAAGAACGATTGGAAGCATCCTGCCAGGACACGTCGTTCACCAAAGAAACCGTACCGTCCGTCCATTTAATCGGCTGTACAATTCCCAGAGAAGCCGAGGAACTCATAGTCTTACTGTCAAACCATTTGCTGTTATAACTGTCATACTGACTGCTACGGGAATAATTAAACGGACTGACATCTAAGGAAAACTGTGACTTCAAAGAAGCTTGCTGAGCCTGTAAATTCAGCTCATTCTGCTGAAGGCTCAACTTACTTTGTATCAAAGCCGGACTGTTCTGAAAAGCAATGCTCAAGGCCTTGTCCAATGTCAGTACTTGCTGTGCGAAACAGATACTCCCGCAAAGCAGAAAAAACGAAACGAATAAAGCGTGTCTGTACATACTTATTGCCTTAGTTATATTATTTAATCAATGTAAACTTCACTGCATCCGCTGAGACAAAAACAGAAGAAACCTTATCCGTCAATGTCACAGTCACTCTGCCTGCCGGCAAATAATAGCTTCCCAACGACACCCATCCGTTTTCTTCCTGTGCAAAATCAACGGATGCCGTCTCTTTCTCTTCATCGTAAGCAATCGTATAGGTTTGGGTCTGGTCGTTACGGGTGCGGTTGTGTCTTCCCCAAAACCAAATCTCGAATTTAGGATTCCATACAAATATCTCATAATAATTATCCTTCGGGATTTCAGCCGTCCATTCAACCTTATTGGCACCGGTACCTTTACTTTTATAAACAGCCGAATGTACCGACTCTCCAAAACAAGAGCTCTTAACAACGGCAGTCCATTTCGACGGATAACGCCAAGGCATAAAATTCTGGTATTTATCCTCCTCTTCTTTCCGGAATAAATCTTTCAGCTTATGTCGTGTATTTCCCTCGATTGTGCGGAAACCGGGGTCTTCATTATCTATGATAATCTCGCCGGGAACAGCAGCAAAACCCGCGGGAAACAGCAGAAAACCCAGCCGTATCTATCGGAAAAGCTCCCGTCAATGTATCGGAAACCTCGGTATCTACTTTGGAGAAATTGAAATCGAACTCATTCGGTAAATTCCGGGATACCATCGTATTTACAGTTATACGTCCGGGACGATCGTCGTTAATGATCTTGATTTCCCGGGCACTGCCTGCCGGTATATAATAATGATGAATATTATCTTCATCCTCACCCGATCCGGGTCTACGGGGACCTCTTCCCCGCATACCTCCGCCGCCACTCTCGACATTGACATTGATCATACCATCCACATCCGAAGGATTATAAGCCTTCAGGCTGATCCGGTATTTGGTAAAATCATCCAGAATAACCTGATTCACATCAACATCTTTTAATTTTATCTCAGGGGCATGATCCGTCGTATACCATTGATGAATAAAATCAGCAAGATCGATATGAAACTCTTCTTTAAATTTTTCCGAAAATTCCTCCAAGTCCGTTTCTTTAAACAGATGGCTTTCATTGAAATTTCTCAAAAAAGAATGAAATGTTTTCATTGGTATCTGCGAAACGACAAAGCTTTTCAAAAAATTACTTTTCAACTTCAGCACCTCATAAAACACCTGAGGCTTGATGTTTTTATCTTTCATAGCAGCCTCAAAACTGTGATCCTGCAAATAAACATTCGCCCGTTGATTATCAGACAATTCAGTACTAAAAAACCATCTTCTCTGGTTGGATTCACTTGTATTCTGCATTGTATTCAAAGCAACATCGATAATCGGATAATCGGCAGAATACATAAAACCCGTAAATCCGAAAAACATAGCTCCGATATTCAGCTTATTGACCTCCGGAGAAGAACTCCAACGCATACTCCCATCGGAAGAAGTCTCTGCAACAAAAGTATTATTAATGTAATTCTTTAACATCTGCACCTGAATTTCCTTATCTTCAGGTATATCATTCTGATTACGCCAATCCCTGATCCGATGTTGTTCTGCCCTGAAATCGACCTGTGTCCGTAAGCCTCGTTCCGGCAAAAAAACAATTTCCGGCATCACCTGCTCGGTATATCCTTTCCAATTACGAATATATCCGGTAAAAGGAAGCGGAGTCTCAGCCATAACAAACTTTGAAAAAGGATAACTTCTGTTTTTACCGACTTCCAGGTCGGCCCGGATTTCCCGTATAATTGCCGGCAAAGTATCCTGTATCTCTTCAAAATACTTCGAAAAAAAGTCATGCCCTTTGAAATAATACAACTCATAATCCGTAGAATCCACAGAAATGGCTTTTTTCTCGTAATCACCGATTGCTACACTGATGCAAGGCAGAGGTGTGGCATTGGAAAATACGGTTTTTCCCTCTTCCCGGACAGCATCTCCCTGAGATATGGCCGTTCTATTCTCCGGATGTTCGACAGTAAGCGTATAACGGGTAAATTCCTTCTTAATATTGTAAGGCATAGCCGGATAAGCAGGCGATTCCGCTACCGGATACCACAAACATTCAGGAGTAAGAATGGTGTAACGGTCTTCCAGGTAAACATAGCGTTTTCCATACCGGAAAGAAAATGTGTTCCCCGTCGGATTAGCCAAAAAATCTTTCTCGTCTATATCCGTATAACAAACATTCTCATCCAGCGGCCCGGCATAACGGATGGTAATCTGTTTTTCTTCGCCGGGCTGCAACGCCTGATCAATCAATAAGACCTGCTTTTCCCGCTCATATGTAACCGCCTGACCGGCAACTTCCAAGCCTAGAATTTCTACCCCCGGATTCAAATAAAGAATAACCTGCGGAATCATTTCCCCGCGGCTATTTTTTACCAGCATCCGGCTTTCGGCTTCCAGGCTGTTTCCACTCTGCTTTATAGTTATGTCATTCGAAGAAATGTCCGCTTTCGGCAAAACAGCATACTTATCAAACAATGCAATATATTCCTTCCGAACCTCGGCAATATGCCGGAAATGCCGGACATACAGAAAACCCGTTCCCACACTGACCAACAGCAATACAAAAGCACAGATATTTATAATAACCGTTTTCCAGGGACGGTGAGGCAAACGCTTGACCAATGTTATCGTAAAACACAAAAGAGCGATCCCCCCCAAGAAATAAACGGTACGCTGTAATAAAAACAAAGCCAAATCCGGATGCCCCGTTACATCAGAAAAAATAGCCGGAATATTGACACCGAAAAAGTCAAACACTCCGTACAAATTATCCCCGACATAGAAAAAAAGCGTACCAATAATACCCAACATTACAATAAACGTTACGGCTTGATTTTTCAATATACACATCAATGTAAACGACAATCCCAGCACAAACCACAAGGAAGGCAACGAAATCGTAAAAAGATAAAACAAATAAGGGAAAATACTGAAAGGGGAACCTCCCACTACTAAATTGACAAACATCCCGACCAGTAAGGTAATTATATTCAATCCGAGAAATACCCGGGTAATCCCCCATACTTTTCCGACAATATAATCCGCATTACTCATCGGACGTACATAAATAACTTCGGCTGTATCCAATTTCTTATCCCGCTTCAAAAAACTACCGGCCAGAAAAACAACAATTACCGATTGAGCAATATTGTAGAGATAGGTCGTAAAAAAAGGGATCAAAGAAGTCACTCCGACATAATTCCAGGTCTCGCTATATTTCCAGAAAACCGGAGAAAGATTGCTCAATTGAGTCAATGTCAGAATCAACAGTACCAATATTGCAAAAATACGAAACAACCAACTCCTTTTCAGTAGCTTCACTTCGTACCGCGCAATAACGTTTATCGTATGAATATTCATATTAAACTCTATTTAAATAACTCTCCACCTTCTTCCTTATCGGCATACATATCCATCCTATCCTGTAAAAGATAGTCCATAAAATAGACATAAGCGTGTTCTATATTAGGGGTGATCATCTTTCCGCCGAAACCGTCCAGATTATCGGCAACGACCTGTATATCCCAACCTCCGTTAGAAGGAATCGTCGAAATAATCGGATATTTTTCCTTGATATCCTTGAACTCCTGATCGGTAACAAATATTTCCCATACCTTTCCCTGCGCCAACTCGATCATATCGTCGGGCGAACCTTCAAATTTCAATTCCCCTTTATTCAATAAAGCCAGTTTCTTACACGTACTGGAAATATCTCCCACGATATGAGTGGAAAGAATAATAATGACATCCTGATCACTGACCTCCGACAAAATATTCCGGAAACGGATACGTTCTTCCGGATCCAGTCCGGTAGTCGGCTCATCGACAATGATCACTCTCGGATTTCCGATAATAGCCTGTGCAATGCCTAAACGACGCTTCATACCTCCCGACAAACGATTCGCCCAACGATCGCGCACCTCGAACAAACCCACCTTGCGCAACATTTCGTCTACAATTTCTGCCCTTTTCTTCACCCCTTTGATTCCAGCCAACCCGGCTCCGTAATCCAGGAATTCCCAGGTTTTCAATTTTTCAAAAAAACGGAAATCCTGAGGTAAATAACCTAATACAGAACGGATAGCTTTACGATCTTTGGCAATGTCATAATCATCGAAAAAAATCGTTCCCGACGTAGCACTTTGCAACAACGTCATGATTCGCATCAATGTCGTTTTACCCGCACCGTTAGGCCCCAACAAACCGAACATACCCGGCTCGATGACCAGATTCAATTCATTTAAAGCCTTATGTCCGTCAGGATATATTTTACTGAGATTCTTGATTTGTATTTTCATCGTTTACCACCACGTCTTTGAAGGCTTAAAAGTAACAAATTCACGCCTACAATAACTATTTTTACACACTTTTAATATTTTAATAACAGTATGACAAAAATTTACCTCAAAGGTTTAGTCTTCCGGCCATAAATATTCCGCGAAGAATATTACTTTTGCCTTCAAGAAAAATAAGAGATGGAAAAAGGTATCGTAATAAAGTCTACCGGGAGTTGGTACTTGGTAAAAAGGACGAACGGAGAAATAATCGAAGCCCGTATCCGGGGAAAATTACGTACGAAGGGATTGCGTACAACCAATCCCGTAGCCGTCGGCGATATAGTCAGCCTGGAAAAAAACGAAGACAACTTTGTTATCACAGAAATCGGTGAACGGCGCAATTATATTATCCGGAAATCTACAAACCTCTCCAAAGAAGCACACATTATTGCCTCCAATGTAGATCAGACATTACTCATTGCCACAATCAACCATCCGGTAACCTCTGCAGTATTCATCGACCGGATTTTAGCAACGACGGAAGCATACAATATTCCGGCCATTCTGGTCTTCAACAAAAGCGACCTATACGATAATACCGACCGGGAAAAAGCGACAGAACTAATAACAATATATTCAGAAATCGGTTACCGGTGCTTGCAGGTGTCTGCGGTAACAGGTCAGAATATCACAGAACTCCGGGAATTATTAAAAGACAAAGTTACTGTTTTGTCCGGCATGTCAGGGGTTGGCAAATCCACACTGATCAATTGTATCGAACCCCAACTTCAACTAAAAACCGCAAGCATATCAGACAGCCACGATACCGGAAAACATACGACGACTTTTGCCGAAATGTTCCCGTTGAACGAAGGAGGATACATTGTCGATACCCCGGGAGTCAGAAGTTTCGGGATCATCGATATGGAAAAGGAAGAAATTTCTCACTTTTTCCCCGAAATATTCCGGGTTTCCGAACATTGCCGCTTTTACAACTGTACCCATATTCACGAACCCGGTTGTGCTGTCATAGAAGCCGTCCAAAACGGAAGAATCAGTGAAAGCCGGTATTGGAGCTATCTCAGCATGATGGAAGAAAGCAAAGAAAAGTACAGATAATCAATCTTCGAACACTTCCCGTATAACGCGAATACTCTTAACGTTGAGATCCGTATTTAAATGAATACTGTAGAAAAGCAAAATAATGTCCAAAAGAATACTCCGGCTCTTGCGGTCTAAAGCTATTTGCTTTAAATCTTCAACCTGACAAGTACACAACGTAAAAATTGTTTTGGCAGCATTCGGTCCGGAAATATAGGGTTCATTTGTATCCGGAGAAACAAAAGTACCATCATTTACATTGAAAACACAACCTTGCGAATAGGTGGATGAATCGATTTTAAATCCAATCAGCGCCGCTATCCTGTATAGAAAAAATAAATTAAAATTCGCGGTATCATTTTGAGTCGTATTCAGATAGTCAACCGATTTCAAAATAAACTCAAAAAGATTTATATTTTTCTGTTCATTTTTCAAAATTAAATTTAAAATTTCACTCCACAATACAATAATATTCATTTTGTAAATATCGAGATAAATATTTGAAAGACTCAAAAGCGGAGAAACAGATTTCAGTTTTTGAAAATTTCCCTTTTCATTGGGAAAAAATTCAACTTCACAAACCTGAAAAAGATTAACAGTGCAACTCTTTTTCCGGAACAAAGAAGAAGGAGAAATAAAAGAAAGATAACCGCTCTCCTTCGAAAAAGCATGTACTATTTTCTGTGTATCTGAAAAATTTAATATTTTAAGAACAACTATATTAGCTACTTCCATATAAAGTATAACTTAAAAATAGTAACACGGTCTAAAATAAGCTTAAACACCCTCTCCCACAAACTCAAAATATACGATTTCTAATTTTAGATTCCGCTTCAAGCTGATTTGTACTTCCGATCAAAAATCCTTTACAGTTTTATTCAAAAACTCCGTCAATTTTTCCACAGCCCGTCCCCGGTGGCTGATTCCGTTTTTCTGTTTCATTTCCATCTGGGCAAAGCTCTCTGTAAAACCCGACGGACGGAATATGGGATCATAGCCGAAACCCGCGGTACCCTGTTGCTCCGTCAATATTTCCCCCAAAACCTTTCCTTCAAAACAATATTCCTTTCCATTCATAACCAATGCAATAACTGTACGAAACTGTGCTTTTCTATTGGTTTTTCCTTCCATTTCTTTCAACACTTTACGCACATTATCTTCCGAACGCTTAGCCGGACCGGCATAACGGGCAGAATAAACCCCCGGACGATTCTCCAGAACTTCTATTTCCAACCCGGTATCATCGGCAAAACAATCATAGCCATAATGCTCTTTCACGAAACGCGCCTTTTGTAAAGCATTTTCCTGTAAAGTCTCATGATCCTCAGGTATATCTTCATGACAACCGATCTGGCTCAAAGACACGATTTCAAAACGATCTCCTAAAATATCCCGGATTTCTTCCAGTTTATGCCGGTTATTGGTAGCAAATACTAATTTCATCACATCAAATAATCATTCAAAATTAACAGCAGATTTTCAATTATATGTCTATCAGCGTACTACAAACAAAAAAAATACACCGACGAACTCCATACGAAATAATTCATATCCTACACTCAAACGTTCTGACACCCTGTTATAAAGAGAACTCAGCATAAATCCGTTTCATCCCGGCGTACAATACGCCGCTTACAAAGGTATTAAATAAGTCCATGAATTATAAAGTCGAATAAACAAAAAAACTCGTTTTTTTCGGGTTGGCAGGAAAAATAAACGTTTCCCGATGTACATTATCTGAGGTAAAAAAATTAGCAGAAACCTGATTTTCGGAAGACTGTAAAGGAATCCTCACATACGAAACGGAATAAGGCAAGGTTTGCCAGTTCCGGGTATCAGCTTTCTCCGTCATGGCATTGGCCAAACCGACAGCAAATCCCAGCCACTCATTCTGTTTGGAAGCGGCATATTGCAATCCCTGCTTAGCCGCAACCCGCAACAAAGAGGTTGAAAATTCCCGCAACATTCTATCGTGCAATGTTTTAAAAGCGATCTGGGACGCTCTTCATATTTCGGAAAAACAGCCCGTACAATCTTCAGATTGGCTAAAGAATTACGTTCATGGTCACTATAGCCGCTTCCCCAGAAAAAAGGGAAAGTTAACCCATACTCGGCATTATGAAATACAATAGCCCCGTCTCCCCTTTGTTCTTTTACAAAATTGATTCCCCATTCCGATTTCACTGGTCCTAAGCCGTTTAGCCAGAAAAATATCAATTGCCCGTCAGCCGGAGGCGACGAATAAACGTATTTTTGCCCGAACTCTTCTTCATACCTTTTCAATTCCTCCTTAAATCCGCACAAATAGGCGGTTCGAAGTATATCTTGCCTCAATTGTACGGGTGCTTCTATTCCGAAATTTTTCTTATAATCGGTTTGATAAGTTTCAAAAGCATTTCGATAAGCGATAAAAGCATCATTGAAATTTCCGGAAGCATCATAAATCAACCCCATCAATAAATGAGCAAAAGCATCCCTCTGATATCTGTTTTTATGGTCAGGATATTTGTCATTTAACTGATTGAGCTTGATATTGATTTGACGAACTTCGACCAATGCACCCTCCATATCTCCCAAACGTAAATAGTTCATGGCTTTGTAGAAATTAACCATGATAACTTCAAAATCTTCAGGCTCATAAGGTAATATCTCAGGATTACTTAAGAGTACAGCAGCCTGTAAGGCAGGATTACCGGACTGTTCGTCAATCATCTTCTCTGCCGTTTCGAAAGCAGCATTACTTTCCTTCGGATGATCCAGCATAAATTCAACATACCCCAAATTCAGATAAAAAAGAAGTCTGTTTTTCCCCTTTTCCATCTTTTTGTTCTTATGCAACAATTTATCAGCCTGCTCGAAATTCCCTTCTTCCACGGTACGTTGAAATTCTGCTGTACGCTCATACCAGGTGGCACAAGAGGACAACAACAAACAGAAAACAACCGGAAACAAAGTAATTCTCATCCGAATATAAATTTATACAGCTTAACGGCCGGTCAGACCGGATAATCCCCCACTGCTTAGGGATTAATGAAACCGATATTATGATTTACGACCGAACTCAATAAGATCAGTTATCATTTATTTCAATCTAAAATCGGTCAGATACCGTTTTCTTGATTTTTTTATCTCCCATCCAGACAACCTCATTGGTCTCCAGATTTGTCAACTCGAGATCGATCTGGTAAGCTACGATCTGGTAAGCTCCGTCTTTATTCTTTTTATAAGAATCGACAATACTATTGATCGTTCCTTGTAACATAAAATCAGCCCCCAATTCAAGTCCCCATCTTTTAGCCGTCTCCGCAGAAACAAATCCTTTATTCTGATCTTCCCGCTCTGCTCTTAACTCTTCTCTTTTAGCACCGGCCTGTACCAAACGTACGCTTCCGTTGTTTATAATTGCTTTTTCAATATCCTTGATAAACATCTCGGCATCGATGTGTTCATGACTTTTATTCAGAATTGTACCGACAACAACAACCGGGCGCTTATTGTTATGCTGATTTTCATAAATAGGAATCCATTTTGCCCCGAGCAAATCTTTGATCATCTCATTGGAAACCAAACGGGAGTCTGTATCATTCCACCGACCGCTCAGATCGATCACCTCCCCGCTGTCAACACGAGTCACTTTCCGGCTCGCACAGGCAGAAACACTAACAATAAGAGTGAGAACTGCAAATACCTGAACTAATTTTTTCATATGATTTCGTTTTATGGTTGATTTTATTATTTTACAATTTGTATGCCAAACCCCGCCTAAGGAAATACGATCCAAGCCTCGCCCGGAACCAGATTGACCCGGCCCACCATGATTCCCGTCTGTGACGGGATATCCGCCATATAATCGGGCAGAGGGTGTTCCGAACAAACAATTTTTTTCGCCGTACTCGAGGCATGCAGCAAATAAACCCGTCCTTCCTTTTTCACGGCAATCCCCAAATGAGAAGTATCCAAACCCTTTATATTCGTCGTTATCAAAACAATATCTCCGTTCATTATCTGTTTTTCCGCAATCCTAATATTATGCTTTGGAATATAATAATACGACCTTTTATTGATCGCTGTTTCAATTTTTTTCATTTCCGGTACTAAAAGCGTATCCCGTGACAATATGGGATACTTCCGGTAGTTTTTCGTCATAAAATAAACCTCGAGAGGATATTCGATCCCTCCGATTTTATGAGTCACATCAGAAAGAATATGTGTTGCCGCTCCATCTCGTACAACCAGTCACTGGAGTAGTGAAGACGGGAAATGTAACTTTCGATTTTTCCTTTCCGATAACGAATCCGGATCAGATTATCCACAAACTGAGCCGTCTCACTTTTATCATAACGATTTAAAAAAGTCAGTGCCAACGTATTCTCGACAAATGTCACACAATCGAATTCCCGTAAATTTATAACAGGCATTTCTTCCATAGGCACATTCAAGGTGCCCGCTTTATAAGGCTTATTTATAAAAAACCGGCCGATCAAAACGACACGCTGCCCATAGGGTAAATCAGCCAGCTTATTCGTCCGGGCATATACCCAGAATTTTTCGAGAACCAAACTATCGGCAGAAGAAAAAACAACCGCTTCAGCAGTCAAACACCACCCTGTCAGAAAGCACAACAATATCCATCTTTTCATTTTTCAATACAATTAGTCCATTCTTTATACGGATACCTTATCAAAGAAGAATTATAATAACGTTTATCTCCCGTTACTTCTTCTCCCAACCAATCCGGCTTGACAAAAGCCTCATCCTCGGCACCAAGCTCAATTTCAGCAACAACCAATCCCTCATTTTCCCCGTGAAATTCGTCCACCTCATAAATATGCTTACCGGCCCGTACCAAATAACGCACTTTATCAATGATTCCCGGCTCACAAAGCTTTATCAACTCCCGGGCATCTTCCGTATTGATTTCTTTTTCCCATTCAAAACGGCTCAAACCGTCCGCAGTAGCAGGTCCTTTAATTGTCAGACAAGCCTTTGACCCACATAATCGGACCCTCACATTCCGTTCCGGAACGGAAGAAAGATACCCTTGTAAAATGGGTACTGCCTGAAAAGCCTCAGATTTAAATGCCCCTTTTACCAAAAATTTCCGCTCAATTTCACGATGCACATTTTTTTCCATAATTCAATCCAAACATTATCGGACAACAAATATAAGGTAAAAGAGCTGAATGTACTGATTTTAGATTGTAGATTGTAAATTGATTTCAGCATTATTCGTATATGAGCCCAAAGACGGCAACGGATAGAATGCCTTTTCAAACAAGCTTGAAATACAAAGCCGGATTATTTATCCGTATTTTACAGACAAAGCCTAATAAAAGAACAGACCGGTATTTAAGCAAAAACCGATACTCCCAAGAACGAATAAAATTCAAAACGGGATTCACTACATACTGAAAAAATATAATAAATATCTCAAGCTATACCATATTCATATGCTTGATCTGAAAATAAATTTCAGCTATATAAAAGATATCTTCCTGCTTTTTGTCCGCATCTTTCGTTAAAATTATTGCCAATGTGTGATATTTTGATAAATTTGTCAATCAATACTTCTTAAAATACAAGCTATGAAAATATTAATGTTATTATTGCTCTCCGTTTTTTTCTCTTCTTGTGCTTTTTGGCGGGGAGTTTTCCACGGAGCTCCGAACATTGACGATTACAAAATTTTTCCACAAGCGACGATAAAAAAAAGCAGTAATCCGTTTCATTTTACAGAACTTCCGCCTGAAAGAAAAATATTAGATACGGCAAAAATATTCCGTCAGAAAATGGTACATATCACTCTTGAGGAGTATTTTGGCCAAGCCGGTGGGAACGGATCTTTTTTACTCATATATAACGATACCATTGTATATGAAAAGTATTTCGGTGAATTCAACCGCTCCTCAATCTCTACGGTATTTTCCATATCGAAGTCCTTAACCTCCCTTTTATGCGGAATAGCTATCGACGAAGGATATATCAAAAGCATCAATGATCCGGTAACAGATTATCTGCCGGAATTAAACAAAAAAAATGCTAAATTCAAATCATTGACAATTGAACATCTGCTTGATATGCGTACAGGCATTAAATTTAAAGAGCAATATAACTGGATTGTCACAACCGGAATCGCCCGCCTTTATTATGGAAACAATCAATTACAACAAATTAAATCCCTGAAATTTGAAAACGAACCGGGTTCCACACACTATTATCACAGCATTGCTACCGCCATTCTCGGCATCATTATCGAACGTGCAACAGGTAAAGGATTCGCCGAATATATGGAAGAAAAAGTATGGCAACCCCTGAACATGGAGTATGACGCATCTATAAGTCTGGACGGCAAGCGTAACCATTTTGCAAGGGCGGCAGTAGGTTTTTCGACAAATGCCATTGATCTTGCCAAAATCGGCCGTTTATACATGAATAAAGGAAATTGGAACGGAAAACAAATTGTTAGTTCTGAATGGATAGAACGTTCCGTAAAAGGCAATGTAAATAATAAAGGATATCAAAACTGCTGGTATTCTATCCCCAAACTGTTAAGAAAGGAAAATGGGAACGGCATTTTTCCGGACTCGTTATCTGTCGTTAAACGTTTTGACGAGCTAAACATTCCACACAGCGAGAGATGTATATATGAACCGGAAAAGGGCGAATGGATAGGAGAAACTTATACTCCAAACTTCTATGCTCTGGGGATTTTCGGACAGGTTTTATATGTAAACCCTGAGAAAAAAATTATAGCCGTCAGACTCGGAGAAAAGCAACATGAAGATTATTACATCATAATACATAAACTGGCCGAAGCACTTAAAGTGAAAAGTACAACCGATGAAAATAACACAAACTAGATATTCCATAAAATAACCGGATAACGACAAATATCGCCTCAACACCTCCGCAAAGTGTTCCGGAGTTTGCGGAATACCCGAAAAAGACTTGCAATACCTGATGAAAATAAAAAAAGGAGTACCGAAAATTTCGATACTCCTTTTATTATCATAAACATCCGGTCAGATTGCCGTTGTAAATTGCTTCAGAAACCGGAGATCGTTTTCAAAAAACAAACGCAGGTCCTTGATGCCGTATTTCAACATGGTGATACGTTCGATACCCATCCCCAAAGCAAAGCCGGTATATTTTTCTTTATCGATACCGTTCAATTCCAAAACATTCGGATCGACCATTCCGCACCCCAGGATTTCCAGCCATCCCGTTCCTTTACATACATTACAACCTTTTCCGTGGCAAAGCGTACAGGACACATCCATCTCGGCAGAAGGCTCGGTAAAAGGGAAATAAGACGGACGAAGGCGAATCTGCGTATCGGCTCCGAAAAGTTCTTTCGCAAAATAAGTCAATGTCTGTTTCAAATCGGCAAAAGAGACGTTTTCATCTATATACAAAGCCTCGATCTGATGGAAAATACAATGTGCCCGCGCAGAAATTGCTTCATTCCGGAAAACCCGGCCGGGAGTCACCAGACGTATCGGCAGCTCATGTGTTTCCATATCCCGTACCTGTACGGAAGAAGTATGTGTATGCAATACGATATCCGGATGTTTCTCTATAAAGAAAGTATCCTGCATATCCCGTGCCGGATGTTCTTCCGGGAAGTTCAGTGCTGAAAAATTATGCCAGTCATCCTCGATTTCAGGACCTTCCGACACCGTAAAACCCAATTTATCAAAAATTGAAAGGATTTCATTCCGAACAATGGCCAAAGGATGACGAGTCCCCGTTTTCAGGACATCCCCGGGTAAAGTCAGGTCAACCCCGGATTTACCGGTATCCTGATCACAAAGTTGTTCTTTCAACTCATTGACCTTAGCCGTTGCTACCGTTTTCAGTTCATTCAGAGCCTTACCGATCTCTTTTTTCTGCTCAACAGGAACATTTTTAAAATCTTCGAATAACAAAGCGATCGTCCCTTTTTTACTCAAATGCTTGATTCTGAACTGTTCTATTTCTTCGGGAATCTGAGCCGAAAAAGCGGAAATCTCAGTAATTAACTGATTGATTTTTTCTAACATCTTCTCGTCTTTTAAGTACTCTATAATAAATAATTAATGATACATTTAAGTATTTAACAACCTTTGTTTCAGAAGATTGCAAAACAAAACTGTAACCTAAAGTCTAATAAACCCACAGGCTTAATTAGCAAAGGACAAAGTTAGAAAAATATATTTGAGTTTTCCATGGAAAAGCAAATTGCTCAAAAAAGATTTTTAATTATGTTTGCAGCGAAATTTCAAAAATAAAATATCTCTTATTTACCGGTGCCTCAAAATAACATACGATGAAAAAAACGATAACTATATTCTTTTTTATACTTATCTGTTCCCTCTTCCTCTATGCCCAGGAAAGTGAAACAAAAATTCCCAGCCTGCAAAATGAAAAATGGTGGGGCGCTTTCGTTGCAAAGGGATCAGTTATGCCCTGGAAAGATACTCCGACTCTGTTGGATTTACACAATCAGAACTTTAACAATCAAACCGTGCCTTTATTCCTTTCCGACAAAGGGAGATACATCTGGTGCGAAAAACCGTTTCAGTTTACCGTAAAAGACGGCGATATATACATAAAAACCGCTCCGCAAAAATATCGAGCTTGTAAACGGAGGCTCGACTTTGCGGGAAGCTTATCTGGCAGCTTCCCGTTCCCATTTCCCGCCTTCCGGAAAGCTTCCGGACACCCTTTTCTTTTCTATGCCGCAATACAATACCTGGATCGAACTTATGTACAATCAAAATCAGCAGGACATTCTCGACTATGCCGCAAATATCCTCCGGAACGATTTTCCGACCGGTGTACTGATGATCGACGATAACTGGCAAAAGTATTACGGAAATTTTGACTTCAAACCCGAAAAATTTCCTAATCCCCAGGCCATGGTCGCTCAACTGCACAAGCAAGGCTTTAAAGTGATGCTGTGGGTATGCCCGTTTGTCAGTCCGGATAGCCCTGAATTCCGGGAACTTGAAAGCAAAGGCTATCTGTTAAAAAAGAAAGGGTCGCACGAAACAGCCCTTATACATTGGTGGAACGGATTCAGTGCCTGCTATGACCTGACCCATCCCCAGGCTTTCGATCATTTTATCAAGCAATTGAAAACAGTTCAGGAAAAATACGGTATTGACGGTTTCAAATTAGATGCAGGAGATGTTGCTTATTTAAGCGGAACTTCTTTCGACAGCTATCAAAAAGACGCGCTCTGCGTGGACCATTCTCAAAAATGGGCTGAAGTCGGCTTACACTTTCCCTTCAACGAATACCGGGCATGCTGGAAAATGGGAAATCAGCCTTTGGTACAACGCCTGGGCGACAAAGACTATTCCTGGAATGCCTTGAAGCTGTTGATTCCGGATATGTTGACCGCCGGACTACTGGGATATTCCTTTACCTGTCCGGATATGATCGGCGGCGGACAAAATTCAGCTTTTCTCAATGTCGGGAAATTCGACGAGCTATTGATCGTACGCTCAACCCAGGTACATACCCTCATGCCTATGATGCAATTTTCTGTTGCTCCCTGGCGGATCCTCAACGAATCGAATCTTGCCATTTGCCGGAATATGGCCAAACTACATGTAAAAATGGGACCTTATCTGTTGAAATATGCCAGGCATTCGGCTCAAACCGGAGAACCGATAGTAAGGCATATGGAATATGAATTCCCGCATCAGGGGTTCAGTGATTGTAAAGATCAGTTTATGCTGGGAGAAAAATATCTGGTAGCACCCATGCTCACTCCTGATGCCGGGCGGACAGTAAGATTACCCAAAGGGAAATGGAAAGACGATTCCGGAAAAATAATCCATGGCGGTAAAACAATCGACATCACGGTTGCCCCCGACAGACTTCCTTATTTTGAAAAAATCAAATAAGGCCGGGCTATTTCCAGATTTTATTTTTCCAGCGCATCAAAACCGGATAAAGCAAACAACCGACAATAGCACCTAAAACATCTGCCAGGAGATCCAGTATATCTCCGCTTCGATTGAAAAAGTATTGTTGTAAAATCTCTATAACCCCGCCATATATTAAAGAAATAGTTACGGTAATTAAATATATCTTTCTTTGCGTCAGATTTGTCTGATATCCCAATTCACTACACAACAATACTGCCATTATAAAAAACATACCGAAGTGAACCACTTTGTCCAAATGAGGTATATCCCAATGGGGATTCGGAATGTCCTCCGACGGCATCGCACATAACACAAAAATGACCAATGCCCAAATAATATTGCGGAACAGCAACAACTGCTTTCTCTTTTTCTGTATCATTTCCAAATGCTTTATCCCATCTTAATTCAGTACTTTCACCTTGATTTTTACGTCTTTAAAAGGACGATTGTTCTCGTCGGTCGGTAAAGCTGCAATTTTATCGATAACCTCCAACCCTTCGACCACCTCTCCGAAGACAGTATATTCCTTTTCCAAATGGTGCATAC
>ERZ780007.49-NODE-49-length-65040-cov-5.94619_pt1 | contig 65040 bp, 114 predicted proteins | sample MGYA00511872_ERZ780007 | MGnify/ENA primary metagenome ERZ780007 (study PRJEB29588, sample SAMEA2149603) | human gut metagenome | biome: human gut; feature: human-associated habitat; material: faeces | place: Denmark | collected 2008/2010 ... | reverse complement strand
TTTCTATATTCTCACTAGGTTGCAATTCTATTACTACATCTCTACCGTAGATAGAGTAATTGTCGGAAAGATATACATAGTTATAAGGATAATACTACTAAGACTACCCTGTATCTGATGATAAGTAAAAGAGCTATGTTAAATATCCAAGTACAATAGGAACGTAATAAGTTAGAGAATTTCCACTCTACATATGGTCTCCTGGTTCTATAACACCATCTACAGATATTCCGCATAAGGTTCCTCCCAAATCCCCATTTCCAAATGTCTATCCAGCTTTTACTAATTTATTAGAAGATATTACTATATTGCCATTTTTTCTAGCATTACTATGAGCTGGATTGTCACTATTATTATACGCGAATCCCATTGGGAACAAGAACTTAAAATTATTCATGATTTTATCATAGGTGAAAGACAATCCTTCATGTATCGGCTGGTCTCCGTCATCATTTATACCTCTGGTATTATTATTATCAGGCTCCCCAGCTACGGTATTAATCCCATTTTGGTCAGTATTAAAACTAGCAATAGATGAATTATACTCAGTAGAAGCACCTCGTTTTTCTCTAATAGAACAGAAGTATATTTTAGTATATTGTATTTTATTTTCCCCACTTACTCCCATAGAATATGTTTCCAAGTCTTTTACATTAGTAACAAAAGATTTCAGAATTTTTAAGGGAGAGGTATCTAACTAATTATAGTAGTAGTATTTACTGTAGTGAATACCTCTAAGAGTAAGAGGATAGCTTTTGTTTTCGTTAATCCTAGAATTGGCCTCATCGTAGTATATCTTATCAAGAGTAGTATTATATACACTAAAATTAGTAGTTGAAGTTTCTTCCTATTTCTTTGAGTCTATATATACTAGCTCAGCACCTTCTGAGGAATTTCCTACCTTTTCTCCTTCTAAACTAGAAGACAGATGGAAATTATTTGAATAGTTCTAATATGCATCCTGAGTATTATATAACTCATCTCCATTTCCCTAAACGGACGAATTTACAAGTTTATTTAGTGTGTCAGAAGTTGTAGCATCTACTTCTCCAGTTAAATTCTCTGCTAAAGTGGGGTAAATCCCGGAGAATATAGTAGTATCCTTTTCGGTGAATTTAACCTAAGGTTGTTCTGGGTAGTTTTGAATATACTCATTTGCTAAGAATATTCTTACATTTATGTTACTAAGCTATCCTTCCTCTAAATTAAAAGTATTATAATCCTACTAAAGCCCTGCTCTAACTGCCATCCTAAGATTATCATCCTAAGTCCTGTCCTAGTTTACGAACTGCACTGTGGCAGATAATGATTTAAATGCGTTTTGGCTTGTTATAGGACTAGAAAAATCGTCATTAGCATAGTAGCTTTCCTGTTTTATTTCCCACTTATCCTTAACAGTTTCAAACGCTGCCTAGCAATCCAAATTTAGGCTAAACTATAACCCTCTAAAATCCTAAGTAGAGTAATAATAATCATTAAACATAGTATTAGTCCAATACCATCTGAAGTCTTCTATATAGGAAGCCTCATCTTCTATGTATTCGTCTAATACGCCAACACTGCAATACTTAACTATAATCTTAACTAAATACAAACAATTACTATATAGAGTTCCAGCATCGTTTAGATAATAAGACTGTCCGTCCTACATTTCATCTATAGACACCACTTTCCCACTAGAGTCAAGGTACACATTTAAAATAGTAGCGGCGTCTTTAGAAACACTCTCACCTTTATGGTAAAAAGTTGTATTCTTTTCATCCTTATTATTTAGCTTATAATTAGTTCCAGAAGTATTTAACGTAAAATATTCTGTAAACTTACCATTGTAAGATATTTTTCCGGAATTGTGATAAGCAGCAGCAAGCCCTTGATTATCATAGAATAGGAAGACTACCTCTGAAATTCCCTTATTTGGTTCAGTATAAGCTTCTAGTCCCCAAGTTAAGGTGCTAGTATTTTCATAGTTATAATATCTCCATGAATTGAGTTCTATGCTTTTGGTTCCTATCTTCTTAAAGTCTATATATCCGTCTTGAGAAAACTCTCTAAGTAGTCCATAAGGCATAGAAGGAGTTAGTTCATAATAATAAATAAGATTATTAATATTCAAATTTTTCCACTCCTCTATAGCCCCTTCAACAACTTTCTATTTTAAAGGAATAAGAAAATCAGAGAAATGTTTTACTACAGGATAATTAAAAGTATTATTGATAATGTCGTCAGACATAGGTTTAGCTGTAATTGCCTTTAACTCATTGTTATAATTAGTGTAGTAAAGTACTTTACCAGTCTCTTTATCCACTGCACTGGATGAACAATTAAAATAATATTTCCCCTCATCTGGAGTTCCATCCTCTTTTCTAGATAAATTAGCTTTTATCAATTCTACATTATCTAGACCTAATTCCTATTTAACCTAATTTAGCTTAGACTTAGACTACGCATCATAAGAACCTGAGTTTATAAAATTTTGAAAAGTTCCAGTGTATGTCTCTGGACTATATACTCTAGAAATAGTTTTATAGTTATAATCTATATTAGGATAAGCAACAGGAACACTTGGTCCATCAACCCAATTTTTATTCTTTCCTCCTAGGGCCCAGCCTCCGGTATCCTTCTCCCAGATCTGATACTTACCAGCATGAGTATCGTCTTCCCCAGTCCATTTAGAGTTAGTTAATACCACAGCATTTGGATTAATATTATTATTATCAGTACTCCAACTAAAATTCCAATAAATAGAATATCTATTAGATTGATATTCAGAATTATCTTCTACTTCTTTAGTATAAGCGCTCCAGGTACAGCTAAATCCTGTAATTTTTTCTAATTCTATTAGTAAAGCTAATTTACCAGAGACTTTGGAAGAGAATACTGAATATGCAGAACTAACCATAGTTCTATAACTGTCTAAATCAGGCTTTCCTACTATCTTCTATGAATTTTGTATATAGAAATCATTTTCCTTATACCATTTAGTAGAAGAATCTAAGTAAGTAATCTTTCCAGACTCTTCTATACTAACTACATGAATTTTAACTAGCTTCGGGAATCTTTCATGTTGATGAGAAGTGTTGCCGTAATCTGATAAATGTTCATGATTTCCTTTACTATCAAGTTCAGCTGAATATATAATATATTTATCGCCTGAAGTCATGTCTTTAGTTCCGTATAATATCTTCTTTACAGAACTAGCAACTAATTCCCCATTAGGTTCACTTCCATTACTTCCTTGAAAATCCGTCCATTTTAAGGACTATCCCATTCCTCCTATTTCCTCACTACTTATATTTCTTTCTGGACTTGGGAAACAACCAATCTGAGATTTGTTAGTAATTGGATTATAAGATACTATATAGATAATATCCCCAAATTCACAAGTTCCCACTGGAACATATCCCTCTGGAAGATATGCAGTCTCTACTCTACCATTACCCATGTCATTCTATAGAGACATTTCATTTCCATTAAATGTTAAAAGTGTAGCATTTAATGCAGATGTAAGAGTTGTAGCCTGAGTATTATCTGGAGCGAAATCCATTACTAATCCCTCTGCAAATGTGTTCTTTGCAGTCATAACTGTATTAGCCATTGTTTTCTTGTTTTTTGTTATATTTTCTTAAATTATCTGAAATAAATTGATAATTATAATTAGCTAGCAATATATCCTGAAATTTAAGAGGTTCTCTAACTAATACAAGCTCAGCCTAATCAGTTGTTAACTCCCTCTTATACATACTAATTCCAAAGTCAATAGGCATAGGCAATTTAAATATTGCTACTCTATTACTTTCCGATATATTACACTCATCATATATTTTGTAGAGGATGATCTTAGAAAAGGTAAATCTTTTCTTTGGTCGTCCTCTTTTATTTTTCTATTCTAAATATTCGTTATACTAGTTCTAGGTTAATGCAAAGTAGTAGTATCCGTCCCATGGTATTTGTTTTCTTTTATACATTATGCGTAATTTAATTCTCATTTTCTTTTTGTAGTACTCAAAGTATTTCAAAGAATCATTCATAAGCTAGCCACAATAAAACCAAAACCCCTATCTATTGATTAAAGTGTCACCTCCGTAACTATTATGTAAGTATAACGATTTCCATCCGTATTGCAAAATCCTTTTAATATCCTACTAAGGAATGTCTGGATATTCTGCACAAATTGCTTCGTAGTAATCCTATATAGTTTTCTGTACCATGATAATTAATACTATTTACCCATATTAGTATTATCTACTATTCGTTGTTTGTCTTTAGCCGACAAGTAAATAGGTTTTTCTCTCGGAAGCCTCTTTTCACTTTCCATTCCTAAAGTCAATTGATAACCACTAAAGTTAGACATGATGAAATCTACATCATTCCATTTTCCATTCTTGAAAGCCTTCTTAAACTTCTTTCCTTCTGTTCGTTTCATGTAGATATATGCCTAGGTTCTTCCCAATCCAGGCAGTTTGAAATGAACGTTATTATCTATAATATCATCAACAACCATCTAAACACTTTTAGCAAAGATAGAAGCAGCTAAGTCTCTTTTACTTCCATCAGAGTATGTTTTTCTACACTATTCTGTATTCATTTTTAGTTTTTCTACAGGGAAATTCATATATAAGTCATGTAATGAAAAAGCATGACCCATTGCATAATTTTTATCACTCATAATCATAAACAAAAATAGGGAGACAACTTGCCTCCCTATATATTACATAACTGGCTTATAGCTTCTGTTATATTTTTTACGTCCCCAAGATGATTGAACATTAAGAATTTTATCCATTTCTTCTTGAGAAACATATTCAGGAACCCTTGCAGCATCGCAGTGAAATAACCACTACTGTTTAAGCTCCTAAGCCATCTTCAATACATTCTGATTGTTAGTCCGTATTGCTTCCTTATACTTATATACATAGGCAATATATTCAGCTATTGCTATCGCTTCCTTATCATTTATTTCTGGAAGACCATCTTCATCAAGTAATATTCCATGATATAGAATATTAATTCTTCCAAGTCCTTTATTAACGTAAAGAATATCTCCTACTCTTTTATATTTAACGAACTTACCGCTAACATAAAAAGGATCTAGAAAAGCTTTTCTACTTTCTATGTAATTCTCAGTATATGAAGATTGTATATCTCCAAATTCCTTTGTATTACTGGTGTAACCCCAATCCTCTGGACCGCAATAAGTCACAGCTTCTATAATATCAACATTACAAGGTAGCTATACAGAACCATCTTCGCAATTTATATCTAATGATGTTCTATATAACCTAGTATTTTTATTTCCGATAAAATTGTAGGCTATTAAACCAATTTCTTCTAAATCGTCATCATCTCCTTCAATATCATACAACATCTATGCTAAGTTTATAGCATAATGAAAGTTATTTTGTCCCATATTATCCTCCAGTTACATACTACTAATCATTAGGAAGTGGCTAAGCCGCAACCTATCTATAATAGTATAATTTTTCTTTAGTTAGTTTATCTTTGACTAGCTAATCAATAAAGCTATTATTTACATCAGGACCATTAAGCTCGTCAGTGTTACAACAGCTATACTGTTTTAGTTGTCTAGGATCTTTGAAGGCAGCAACTACAGAAACTTGTTGTAAAAATGGGGCATTGAATAAGAAGCAATCTAACATGCCATTAGCATTAGGTGCGAAGTCTATCCAGACATACGGTTTTTTCTAGCTTCTTTTTCTATATTTTCTATTATTAAATTCAGATAATGATGTTACTATTGTAAACTTATTTTGCCTATCAGTAGAACCAATATATTCAATAGCTTGCTTTCCGTATTGTGAAATGACTTGTGGAATTTCAAAATGCGCAGTTACAGTATCATCTGCGTTTTTTACTCCGCACCTACATCTTTCTAGAGATTCACAATCTACGTCGATGCAGTTAATTGCTATTAATAGGTCTTTAATAGGGAAGATTCCTCTAAGAAAATACTAATGTAATATAGCTAATCTACAGGCTACTATCTCATCCTCTAGCTAGTCCATATTCATAGATAAATTCTAGTGATACCCTCTCAGTCCAGATACAACATCATTACGAATTTGGGATGCAAGTTTTTCTATATACATTATTCTTCAGTTTTATCAGGATTAACCATTATCCTATTCTTGCAAGTAAAGTTATAACATCTAATTCCTTTTAAATAAGTAACTTTAGATTTTAGAGAGGCAACTTCATTACATTTAGCAGATATGGCTTGGGATTTTTCTAACATAAGCTTATCCATTTGCTCTCTTAATTCCTATATCTACTTTCTAAAATCGCCTTCAAGCTCATGGTAATCCTTTATGTACTTATCACAAGTTTTCTATAAGTAATCGCACTAGTCTTGCTTGAGGTCAGTCTTTTTCTGCTCAACATCAACCATTGACGATTCTGCTTCAGCTTCCACTTGTTTCTTTTTGCTTTTAAATGTGCAAATATAAGTGACAACTGCGCCAATACCACCACTGCCTATTACCGCTAAGGCCCATTCTAAAATTGACTGTTCCATACTATATTAAAAATAAAGGCGGAACAGAAAAGTCCCGCCTCAGTTTTTATTAAGCACCTAGCTCGTCTTCTCCGTCTTCACTCATCGTTGAAGCAGAATCGGTATCTACATCAACTACAGTTCCAATCGTTCCTAGTGCTGTTTCCCATGCAGAGATTAAAGCACTATCATTTTTAACCCAGAATACGTGAGTAGTATGAGAAGTCATTCTCTGTCCTACAGCATGTAGTCCGTCATTTGAAGCAGGAGCTTCGTATTCTACAATATACTGATTGTAAATAGCACCTACAATAGGAGTTTCTACCTGGCGGATGTGAGTCCATTGGTAATTTGCAGCCGTAGGAAGTCTTAAATCTTTTATGATTTGAGAATATGTACCAAAGCTATTCTTTCCTCTTTCGTCTAAAATAATATCAGTAGCATCTTCGTCCTTCGGATCTAATTCTGCAACTTTTTCAGCATAGTCATCATAAGCATCAAATGTGCTAACCTCAATCTTTCTGAATCTTTGGTACTCTGTAGCTCCTTCAAGAACTAGTTTAGCACCATTTACAGATACATTAATTAAATCCTTATCACACAAGAATACGTGATTTTTCTTGAGCATATCTGCTACATTTTTGGCAATAGTAGCAGCTTCGTCAGCTTCTTTAACGGTAAATTCAATCCAGAATGGCATACCTTTTTGAACCCAGGGAGTTGAATAAATGTAAGGTTCTGCGCCTTCAACACCCAAATAAATATCGAGTCTGCAATATGTTTTTGCTCCTCCTGCTTTTAAAGCAGCTAAAAGAGTAGTATCACCGAAATCAATAGTAGCTTTACAAGGCACTGCCTCATATCCAGCTCTCTTTCTAATAGCTTTTACGCATCCCTTAACGAATACAAAATCTCTTTTAATCTTTAGAGCATCAACTTCTTCTCCGTCGATGTTTGTTTTGCCACTCTTGAAAAGATAGGTATTATCAGTACCTTTCCCGTTCAATTTACTTGAATCTGGATCCAGATTCGAATTGATAATTGTCTAAGTTTGAAAATTTAAACCTGTTGCCATAATTAATTAAAGTTTAATTAGCCTTGTTGAGGGGCTGGTTGCTATTGCCCAGTTGGTCTAGCAATAGATTGAGTCATCTAAATATTGTTACCTAGTCTTGGGTCATTTACACGCTCCATTACTAAGTGTACCAACTCGTTTATAATCTCTTGGTTTACATAATCTGGGAACTCCATAATTTGAGAAGTATCTTCTGTTAAGTCTATTTGCTCTTGAGTTAAGCGAATAAACTGAGGACACTTAACATAATCAATCTGCACTTCTACTAATTGGAACAAACTATCATCCTTACCATATCTAATTTCACAACGAACATTAGAAGTATTTCCAGCTCTCAATGCGATGGGTTTTTCAACTAGAGATACTTGAGTATCTTTTCCATTTACATTAAGCTTAAACGTTCTTTGGAAGTTAGAGTTTTGACTTTCAGGAGAAGTTCCTCCAGCAGTTCCTGCATCAATATCATTATCTTCCCACTCTCCTCCAGAAGCTGAAGTAACCTGATAAATGCCATTCATATCAGTACCAACTTCTTCTAATCCTGTTCCTGTTTCCACAGAAGTTCTAGGGTCGGTAGGTAATACCTACTATTGGTTAAGATTGTGGACATAATAGTACGGACGCATAGGCGAAGGTCTATTATAAATGTCTGTAATGATTTGACTCCAAGAATCGGCAGTTAATCTTGTTGCAGGGATTTCAATATATGAGCCTGCATTCCAGCAATCTTTTTGTTTAGCAACATAATAAATGCAAACACAATTCAACATATGTAAGTAGTCAATAGGCATATACACTTCATACGTAGCACCGTGTAGAGATTGAATTGAGCGATGGGCTTTACTTAAATAAGATGAAGCCTAACCAGTGTATCCTCCTTCTGGAGAATCCTAGTTACCAGTAACTGCTTTTGTGTTCTAAATAGCACTATCTTTTGCAGCTCCAGACGCTCTTCCTGCAAGTTCTACCTTGTGAGGAGTCAAGAAAGTCGTAGACTTCAAGACTCTCAAATCATCAGTAGTTTGCTAGTTAATATCGTACACGTTGTATACCTTATTAATATACTAGTTTATAGCTTTATTGAATAAGTAGTTAAACTCATAAAGCTTCAGTGAAGGTGCTTGAATTTTACTAAGTTCTATTAGTGTAGCTTCAAAAACCTGTCTTGCGGTCATTTCGCATTATATTAAATAATTGATAATTAATCTTCAAACATATCGGGATATGTGTCTTTTCTAATTAAGGCTAAGGTTTTGGCATTTCTTTGTGTCTTCATCCACTCTATAGCGGCACTATCAGTAGTGCCTAGAGCAACTTTACCATCATCTCCGTAAACATAAAGTCCGTCTTTCTTAACGATTACTCCTTTTTCGCGAGCTTCTATAAATAACATACGAAGTTGAATATCTCCACCAGTATAGCAGTTGATAATCTTTTCCGGAGTTTTTTCAGCAATAGATAATAGATAATCTTCAACATCAGCGTTTGGCTGATTTTTCATATCTCTACCTAATACTTTAGCAACCAGTAATCTTCCTTCGTATCCACGCTCATCATTCATAATATAGTTAGAAGCTTCTACAATAAGTTTACGTCTTGTAACTCTACGCTGAGCTTCGAATCCAGGTCTATCAACATATAATTCTGCAGTACCATATCTAGGTCTTTTAGATCTTGGGTCCACAGTTCCATCAATTAGATATTCTCCCTTGTCATTCTTAGCAAATCTATCAGGAGCTATCAAGTCACAGTTTTTAATTGCTTCCCAAACAGCGTTCTCATAGACGTCATCTAAGTTGAAAGTTTTACCATCTTCGATTACAAATAGTTCTGTTTCTGGAATATATGCAGCTAATCCTTTTGCTTCTCTTTCAATTTCCTCAGAAGTTAAAATAATATCTCCTTGGGAATTAACTCTTTTCACACATTCTGCATATCTACCACGAGAGTCTTTTTGTGGTTGAATATAATATTTCTGACCAACTTTGCCAAATACACTTCTTAATACAACGATGTTACTTTTTAAATCACCGTCTTGTACTTCATTAACCTTTTTTGCCATAATTCATTTTCATATTTTAAAGAATTAGGTAGGGAAGCACCTCGTTCCCTACCTCATCTATACTATTATTTATCTTAGTTATTACTCTTTACAACGAAGAATAAATGAACGGTATGGATTAAATACTGCAATACCAGCATATCCATGGATAGTCATCATACCTCCAGCAACAGGAGTAGAAACTACACCACTATCACCACCTGAACGACCACCTACACCGAGTACTTCGTTAAAGATGTAGTCTTTTCCTTTTAGAGAATACATTGCAACTGGGGGTTGTGTAGAAGTCTTACCAGTTGTAAGGTCAATACATAGAGCGTATGGTTCTAGGAACTCTCTACTCAATGTTCTATCAACTTTGAATGATACGGTATTTCCGCCCCATTCATAAGCATCAAATGTAGCACCTACCTTGATATATTTTCCTTCTCCACCTCTAGACCACAAGTAAGCACCGTCAGTCTTACGAGTTGACAGATAATCTCCAAGAACTCTCTGTACGATTCCCCACATTCTTTCATTTACCATGAATGCAAAGTGATTACCAGTAGGCTTCTCAGCTTTCTCAACCATGGTAGAAATAATAGTGTGGAATGTATTAATAGTTACTCTATTAGCAGCATACTTAGAAGCAAATCTTTCAATTTGAGGAATCATACCGTCACCAATAGGAATTGGACGTCCAGTACCTCTATCAGAAATAGTAGCTTTACCGTCTACTCCGATGTTTCCTTTAGCTAATAGAATCATATTTTCACGAGCATATAAGAAGTTTTCAATTAAGTTCTTCTTCATAGGCTCAAGTTTGTAAATCTTTTCAGTTAAGCATCCTTGATTTTCACCTTTACCAACCTTAATGAAAGTATCTTCCATTAATGCATATTTAGAAGAGTAGCTATCGTCAACACGAATAGTTGTCATATAGTTTCTCATCTTTTCAACGTTAGATTGATACTTAACGAAACCAGTATCATGCAATTCTGGCTTAGCGTTACCAATGAAACGAGTTGTATCACCAATTTGACATCCATCCTTATCTAGGATTGACGAGTAGTCATCATCAATAAGTCTTACCATTACAGACCACATATTGTCTGCTTTTCTAGTAGGACGAGATACAACAAAACATTGCTATCCAGTTTTTTCAATTTTGAAAATTTCGTGTAATTGATAATAGTTTTCTGGGAAAATCATTTCAATTTCTGAGCCATCAGCTCCATCTTCAACAGGCACAGCTGCGAAGGGGATTCTCTTAATATAATTAGTTTCTACTTCCCATTCAAAGTAAGTAGAATCAATATTCTGGAATCCAGTTGCTTTCTTGGTATCTCCATAGAAAATATTTCTTAGAGCTTCTGTCAAGAAAGTTGCAGTCAATTCTGGATAAAGACGAGACACAACTCCTAAACGGTGAGGTCTTTCTCCCAAGAATTTACTAAAATCTTCATAAGTTCTAGTATCACCCATCGTTGGGCGATTAGTTACAAAACTCGCTACAAGCATAATTATTCTTTTTAAATGTTAATAAATCTTTTACCAATCTTCATCATCTATAAACACATCGTCTGTGGTTTTCTTTTGTGAAGTGGGTTTATTGAATACTAATTTAGGCTTACCTTGTAAGTCCATCTTAGCCTATTCATAACCTCTTCTGTAGTTATCCTGAATCTATTGATTTAATTCTTCTACTATTTTATCTTCATTGAGTATCCAAAACGCAGCTCTAGTGAATAAGGAAGGATCATTCATAGCTCTACCAAAGGCACTTAGTCCCTGGTCGTCTAGCTCTAACATAAATGAAGATAAATCTTCTATATCATCATCAGAAAGCTACAATGGTTGTCCGGCAAATGAATCAAGTCCTTGAATTTGACTTTTAATTGAAGTAGCAAATCTATTATATGCTTCTTCTTCTTTTGCTGCTTTTTCATTAGCTATCTGTGCTTCTTCATCTTCCTAAAGTCTTATATATTCTTTTCGAAGACCTTCTACTGTTTTCTTAAACAAACCTTCATTTTGTTTAGCCAATTCTATCGCTTGGTTAATTTCTTCGTCAGAAATGTCCTACCCAACCTTATGTAATAAATCCAGAGCATAAACCTCTTCGTCTGAAAGATCGTCAACTTTATATCGTTTAGTCTGTTCAACTTCTGGCAATAGAGATTGCAGATACTCCTCCGGAGTCATACCACTTTCTCTAATCGTATTAATTAATTGTAGTTCAGAATCATCAAACTCTTGTTGTTCTTGCTCTTGGTCAATTAAGATATTTATCTGCTCTTCCCTTGTAAGAGAATCCCAGGCTCTTTCTATAATAGCACCAGTTTCATCTTCAAATTTAATTTTTTCTGGATTAGAAATACCTTTAAGTTTTAATACTTCGGTTGTTAAATCTTCTTGTTCCTAACTAGAAGGCTATTGCTAATTAGCAGGAAGTATATCTTCGGTTCCTTCTTGTTTTTCTTGCTCGGAGGGTAATTCTCCAAACTCGTCGTCGTCAAAAATTACATCATCAAAATTTTCCATATTCATATTCATTTTTTAGTTAATCATACAATATATAAGTATTGATTAGTTATACAGCAATTAAAACATTATTAAATGTTAATTTCTGATAATAAGAAATTATAATTTCATAATAAATATTAAAGAATAAGAGCGAGGTTCTGTCTTTATAGGATTATTTGGCCATTCAGAATCTGACAAAGTCTACTCTTCGCTAGTAGCAGAAGATAATGAAGTCCCTTCATCTGTTTCCAAAGATATAGAATGGGTATGGCTTCCACCAGTAGCAGTACCTCCCTATGTCTTTATATTAGACACTCCATCTACTGTCCCAGTTTCGGTAGTGATGCCTTCTCCGGTTACAGAAGTAACAAAAGTCTTAGAAACTGATTCTATACCCCAGTTGTAATCAGAATATTCCAAAGATACAGATAGATCTCCAGAACTTCCCGTAGTTCCAGATAAATCCCCACTTAAGCTGTGAGTATGGGCTTTATGAGGATGACTATGTTTTGGTAAGTAATCCTATGAAAGAATTAATTCATTATTTTCGTCAAGTATAGAGTCATTGTCTCCGACTTCATCTGCTGAGGCAACTGCTTTAATAAATTTTCCCACTAAATTGGGAGTTCCGTTAGTTCCGTCACATATTGCCCAACCTTCTGGTAACTCAGCTTTACCATTAAACATAGCTATTGTTCCACTAGGAACTGCTAGCTTTAATAATTCTTTAATCCAATTTATGTTAGGAACTATAGCATTATATTTCTAATCACTAAAATCCTCTGGTATTTCAATATTTTCATCGTATCTAGGAAAGTTGCATCTTTTCTTAAATATGACATCGTATAATTTAGAATTTAGGCCAATAAAATTATCGGAATATATACCTACCCCTACCTCTTCTTGTTCTTCTGGGCACTCTTTAAGAGAATCAAAATCTTCTTCATTTACAACTCCTATCCTTGTATGAATAGTATCGTCTGGCCTCTCCTCTAGAGTGTCTTCGTCCACTATAGTCTTAGATCTATCTAATATATCTATAGTATTTTGAATAATTTTAATTAGAGGAGCATTGGCCAAATAGATAAACGAGCCTTCACAATTAGTCAAGAATAAATTTGAAATAGAAGAGTTCATAGATATAGTTATTTCCTAGGAATCAATATTTACTATATCACATTCCACTAGCTATCCTTTTCCATAGACATCCTAACCATTAATGTTAGAAGGTCCTGATATAATAGTAAATCCATCTATGCCAAAATCTGAGATTCCGGATAAATTGCTAGTAGCTGCGCTATCACCTGTCGGAATAGTTAATTGCATTGTGCCTTCCACTCCATCAGCCACATATAATACCTATATTTTTATGTCCTATGTTGCTACAATATCCCCTATATCAGCAGTAACTTCAATATTCGTATCTTCCTATTCATAGTCTACATTTACCTATATGCTTAGAGGTACGATAACAAATACCTTTCCCTAAGAGGGAAAGGAGTTGGGATACCTTAGAGTACAAGTTACATTGTTTTCATCAGAATAGGCTGACTGAATAACATTACTATGCAAGCTGTAGACAATTACATCATCTAATCTGGTAGCGCTAGTTCCTCCAAGCACTTGTCCCATATCTCTCCATACCAAAGAATCTACTTCTAGTATAGACTTACCATCTTTCACATATAACCTATACCCACTAGTAGAAGTAGCATTATTAGACTATATGAAAGTTCCAGTCTACATAGCTATACTTAAATAAGACCTAAGCTACGTATCTAATGATATAGCTAATTGCTCGTTTATTTTAAATTGTAAGCTTGGACTGGAAATGGTCATGTTTGACCCATCATTATAGATTTTCAGATCTTTTATAGTAATTTCATCAAAGTAAGTATTTTTATCATTTCCAGTATTAGATGATAAAGCAATATACTCAGACAATTGCCCTTCTTTAGCTAAGTAAAGTTTATTTTCTTCTATTACAAATATGATTCCAGCCTTTATACCAGCCTACTGAGCTTCTTCTAAAGTTTCATAATAGAATCCTGCATTAGTTAATGCCGTATATTTCTAATCTGTGGTTACTTCCTTCTGTTCTGCCAAGAATGATACATACGTAGTTCCTACTTCTCCAGCTAGATTTACTTTAGTTCCATCTATAGAAATCCACACTTCGTTGCCTTCTTCAGTAGGTATTAAATATATTCCATTATCTGAAATATCATCGGAACTAGATGCAGTTTTTAGTATATTAGTACTAGAAGAAGCAATTTTACCATTCTTTATAATATCGATAAATTTGCCTCCCCACTAGACTTTTAAATCTCCTTTTGTTTTTATAATAAAATTAGAATCGGTAGAACCAATAGTATTATAGGTTTTACCGAACATATTGGTTTTACCTTCTCCCATATTATTTTATAGTCAGTACTTGTCTTCTGTTTCTATTAGAATAACTTATGTGAATCCAATCTAAGTTATGTTCATCTATTAACTAATCGAATGGTAATTTCAATTTTTGAGCTAAATCAAATAACTTTTTATTTTCCGATTTAGTATCTAAAACTGTACGTATATCGGCAGCCTATCCAGTCATGTGTTGGCTAGTACCAGCTCCTCCTACAGCCTTATTCAGAGCTGGGCATCTATAACCACTAGTAACAATAATTGGCTTGCCATATGCCTCTCTAAGAGGGTCTAAAACATTTTCAATAAGAGCTATCAAATTTTGCTCTTCCTCTTTAGAAGGAACATTCTTGATTCCCTTCTACTAAGCAGTAGTGCTTTTCGTTAATTCTTCAATAGTAAAAAATTTCATAAGATTATATGTTTATATGTTCACAGTAATATATAATCATAATTACAGATTTACCAAAACAAAAATAGGAGAACTTCCCAATCTCGGAAAATTCTCCTATTAATTATATAGAGTTATTTTATCCAGTTTTTAAGCTGAGCCTTAAATAACTTTTTTGCCAACTAACCACTTAGATAAGCAGCTTTTTCAGAATATGGGTCAATACCAAACTCTTTACATATATGCATTTCAACATGGTTCTTCTCATGGTTATAAGTATCTATAAATTCCTCTGCGGAATCCGGTCTATTTATAACTATGATGCTTTTGTGTTCTTCTTGGTTAGTAAACGTAAAACCTGAATTTTCGTAATTTTCTATCCTAGAAGCTGCTCTATGTAAAACATCGTCTGGACATCCCAAATCCTCTAATCTACTCAAAATGTATTGAACGTTGGGAGTTTCCACAACTATGCAAACTTCTATATCCCAATCGTATTTTTCAAACAATACTCTGAAATGTGTCATATCACATCCTCCCAGTCTACCATCATTCCGTTCGCTACCATAGTAGCGTACCATCTTCTCATGGTAGTACCATCTCCAGCATCTTCGTCGTCTATAGTATCTTTGATGTATAAAGCAAAGTGCTTTTCATCGGTTATACTACTTCCGTAATAGTCTGCCTTACACATATTGCCAACGAATACATAGTCATATCCAACATTATTTTCTAGTCTAATGTTATTCTGCTATAATACCTTGTCAATATATTCTTTGGATACTGGCTCTAGGGATTTCCCACCCTTCTTCATAAGAGAAGTAGCGTATGAACACAAAGCCTTGTTGAAATGCCAACCGTAGTTTTGTAAGTACTTACGCATATACTTTGGCATATCGTCATACATATCCAAAGCTGCTCTCATATCAATAATATCTTGGATAGTCCTCGTCGTCGTAGTCAGAATCTCTCATTCCACCGCGTCTACGCTTTCCGTATCTTTCCATGTAACGTTCACCAGATTTACTTTCTAGTTCTGATAAACAGTGCATCAATTTCTTTCCGTGCTTTACAATCTATTCAGCGCAATCTGAAAGATGTTCAAATTTTGACTCTTGAATTTCAATTATTGTTGCCATGTTGTTCTGATTTTAAAGATGATTTAATAAATTCTCTGAACATTTCTTTAAGAGAGTTAATTTCTTCTCTTAAAGCCTTATTCTCTTGCTCTTGTCTTTGTTTCTCAATTATTTCCGGATTTAATTGCTATAGAATTTCGTCACATCCTTTAATAATACTCTAATGTGTGTCAATACTATTAATTATATCCAGGCTTCTTTGCTTCATTGAAGAAACTTCACTATTCATTGCTTCTTTGTTGCAGGAAACCACAATATTATTTCCAAAATCCGCAATGTCTCCCATTGCTGGTAATTTCTGGAAATTAGCAGATGTGCCGTTTATTTCAGCCGTAATATCTACTATCATTTCCTGATTATACATTCCTGGGTTTCCATACTTGGGAACTGGTACGGATACGTTAGTAACCTTACCAATTTCCAGAGTAGGAACAGAATCTTTATGCAAGATAAATAGCTGATTACTATTTCTTAAATTCTAAAATGCCATTATGCAATTCCTGTTAATAATTGTAATGTATTAGTTTGACTCTCAAACCAGCATAGGTAAATTCCTGTACCTGATATTTGAGCAACTGTTATATCTGCTCCATTGAATCCAGCCAGTCTCTAAGCATTACCTCCACCAGTGGTAAAGGTAATGGGAAGAGTAGTTGTGGTGCCAGCAGGTATAGCCTGGTTAAGTCTTACTATTAGGAGTCCTCTAAAAGGAGCACCTACGTTACGATGATTATTAAAATCAAACTAAACTTCAGTAGTACTAACGTTTACTCCGACACTACTAATTGCTGGTATTCCTCCTCTATTTACGTTAATATAAGTAGGTAATAACATAGTTACCTCCTTTCTTAACCCCAAAGAGTGTTGTTATAGCATCCACATCCTCCGTAGTTAGCTAGAGCGTAGCCATTGTAGAGAACGTTTGTAGGAACAGCAGTAGCACAGCTATATGGCAATGTTACAGTTTCAGGAAGTTTACACTTGATTCCATTAACATCACCTTGAAGAGCGTTCACAGCAGCGACAATAGGAGAAGTAGCTTGACCTATCATTTGACCAAAAGCAGCAGTCTATTGGGCATTATTGATAATAACAGCCTATTGACTATTCTTTTCACGAAGAGCATCAATCTTATCTAATAGAGCCTGATTCTACATTGCATCAAGCTTAGCTATAATCTAAGTTGTGTTTGCGTTGCCTGTGTCTCTAATAGTATTCTGAAGAGCGCAAGTCTGAGTCTGAGTTGCGTAAGCAGTATCACAGAATCCTCTCTCTACTGTTCCATTGTAACATTACAATTATCAGCGTCGATATCATCTATGAATTTCTGTAGCAAAGTTCTTATTATAGATTTCAACATTTGCCTTTTATTTTTAAATAAACGAAGTATAACAGACTAACTCCGGCTATAATCAGATATACTCTTAACATCTGCAAGTCGGACAGCGGTATTCCAACAAATGTATCGTATAAAGCTAATATGTTTACTATAGTAACGTAATGTAAAGGAACTCTATGCCATTTACAATAGTTGAAAACATATGACATGATATACAACTGTAATAAGAATAATACAGAAAATCCTCCAAAGAAATTCAGAGAATAACATTCAATGTCGTAGTAATGCAGTATAGTAAAAACTGTTTCGTTTATCGACAACAAGAATGGAATAATCTTTAGAATCAATAAGAGAAGTTTATACAGTCTCTTATTTACACTTACCGCGTTTCTTAATCTTCCCTCCATTTTTTATTCCGCCTCTGGTACTAGATACTTTTCTTCTTCCCATATCTATTATTTTTTACATTTTCCACCTTTCTTTAGTCCAGCTTTTGGGACATTTGGTTTCTTTCTTCCCATATCAAGATGCTTGATTAAAGTGTTGTAGAACTGAATCAATAACTGAATCCATATAAGGAACAAATTCAGCTCTCTTAACTTCTGATACACTGTAGGAGACAGAAATCATCCCATTATTATCAAACGGTTTAGAATAGGTGCAATCTCCAATACTTTCTACTAGCTCTCCTGGTTTAGATACAGCAAAGCTGATAGTTAAAGAACCACTAACATCTTTGTTAGCAGTCCCAGTCATTTCCCATCCCTTTTCGTTGGTATCAGAAATTTGATAGGTTTCATTTTGTTTTACAATTTCCATAATTACTCTTTCACAAATAAGTCAAATACAATTTCCATTAAGTCAGCAGCTTTAATAGTATTTCCATTAATTTCTACATCATTTCCAGAATTAATATCTAGAATGTCAGAATATTCATCCATTGTTATGGAATCTTCTGGCGTATCTGAAACTTCTTCTAATCCTTTTTGAACAAGATATTCTTGATATTCAGCATTAGTTTTGTCATTCATTTCATTGAATCTAACATCTTCTTCTGGAGTTCTATCAGTCTTGTTTGCAAGATCTCTTAATTCATCAGAAATAATCTGATTTGCAAACTCTTGAGTATCTTCATCGAATTGTTTCTTAATCTTATTATATGCCATTCTAATGCGCATAATTTTTACTTTTAACTCTTTTGAGAGTTCTTTCTCACCATCTTTTAAAATAATTTTGGTGATTACATTTTGTTTAGTCAATACATCATTTAAAGTCATAAAACATTAATTTTTTTTGGTAATAAACTATATTATATAGTATTAGTCTATGTCTCTAGTTAAAAAGTGTTAATTAATATACCCAAATAAGGTAACTTGGATTCGCATTAAAAATGTAGTCCAAGACTCTCCATTACTTGCCCAGCTGTGGTTTTTATCATTTCTTTGACACCAAGTTCTCACATAAACATAATTAGTTGCATTAGAATAAACAGCAAATCCGTAAGCACCATTACCGTGTGAATTAACATCTGCAGTAGAACTAGCAGAAAAATCAGTTGTCTGTTCCTATGTTACAACACCTGACGAGATCGTAGTTCCTGGCAACGTAATCTACATTCTAGCTCTAGAAATAGTTATTGAAGGAGTTGCATCTACTACTTTATGAGTTTTGGCACTATCCATATACCATGTTGTACCACTTCTATAAAAAACTCCAGATAATAACACAATTGGCTAACGACTACTACCCTTGAAAGAATATCCGCAAATTGTAGGAACACCAGAACTCATATATACCGGCTAGTGAGTACTTCCTACTGTAGTAGTGTAGCTACTAAGTGCATTAGTACTACTATAATAAGCTAATTTACCAGAAGTTCCTGAGTTTACTGTAGCATTCAAGTAATATGTCATAACGGTAGGAACACCAGCATTCATATATACTCCTCTATTGGTAGCCCCTACACGTGAAGTATATGCTGCTACTGTTGTAGCTGAGCTATAATAAGCTAATTTACCAGAAGTTCCTGAGTTTAGATTAGAACTAAGAGAGTAAGTCATTGCAGTTACAGTACCTCCAGTTACGTATACACCCTTAGTTGCTGAACCTGCGTTACCTTTAGCAAAATCTGACAAATTTTTATAAGAGCCTCCTGCTAGTAACACATAACTGTTGCTTCCTATTGCCGAATGATAAAAACCTGGAGATGATATATAAGAAGCTGTAAGAGTATGATAATAGGTTCCAGAACTATCATTAACATTCCCACTTCTCCTTCCTATGTACATATTACCATTACTGTTAGCATATATTCCCCATGTATAAGCACTAGTTGCAAAATTTATTCCTATGTGAGAACTGTGATACAGTTTCATAGCAATATTGTGTCCGCCTATACCCCAAGCATGAGCATCCGGAGCTATATACATCATAGTACCCCCATAAGTCTTAACCCAGTAATTTTCATTCATATATACACCACCACTGTAAGATTGGTTAAACCAGCCTGTAGCTCCTGAACTTCTAAACCAGTTGCTTGTGTAGCAAGTATTAAAAGTAGGCTAGGTTGCTGTACTAGAAGAAGCTGATACTTTAATATTAGCCCAATAATAATTCGCGGGATCTTTTATGTCATTAGAAAACGCTAAACTATAACTATAAAAGTTATAGTCAGTAGTTCCGAAACATATTGGTCTGCCACCTAGTGGATAATATATTGCTGATGAATATTTTGGATATCCAGTACTACTATTTACACCGCTGGTTCCATATAACTAAATCTAAAGATTTCCTATAGAATTCGGCCTACCAACTCCTATCAATAGAGTACCTCCACCATGATTCTGATTAGTCCATATCCACTTAAGTATATTTTTCTCATAATCAAGAGTAGACGTACTGCTACCAAAACTAGAATATGCTGGAAAACTAACTATATATGGTATTCTTCCAGTAGCATTGCCTAGATGCCTTCCATCTAGCAAATCAGAGTTTAAATTAGTTACAACAGTAGTTGATGTAACAGTAAATGGTGAAGTACCAGTTGCTACTGTAAATTTCTACTATGTACTAAAAGTCTTAACCCCACTAACAGTTTGTGCAGTTGTAAGAGTAACATATCTTCCATCTAACAATCCTGGATAATTATTAGTATCTAAAAGAGTATACCAACTTCCCCAAGTTGCGTTGTTGTAATCCTTGTTTCTATGTCTAATACTTCCGGTTTTTCCGGAATCGAACCACAACTAAGGTTGCCAGTGATTGCCGTGCATAGATACTATATCTAAGACTTCTCCATAAGTTGTAGGACCGCCGTCATTATACACCTCATATATCGTAGCAGTACCAATGTAAGTACTATTTGCAGTCTTAATAGTGCTCCATAAATCATTATTCGTAGTACCATTATAACAACTTACTAAGGTAAGCCTGTTGGCTTTAGTAGCGTATGGAACTGTTAAGTTGTTAGTAGCTCCGTTCTTTGTCCACGTAACGTAGTTACCGCTTGTACCTAAAGCTGTAACATAATTAGCAGGATTAAAATAAGCTGTGTAATTGGTAGAATCTAGAACGGTCTTCCAAGGTTTCCATGTATCAACAGTATTGCTATTTCCAGCATTTCTAGTTCTGAAATATAATGTTCCTGTAGTTCCTGGGACAGTATTAAAGAATATCTACCCTCCCTAATTTATGTTGCTTGCGGCAATTGATAAATACATTCCATAATTAGCTGGAACATTTAATTGAGCTGGGTCATCTCCCTTGTTAGTACCTCCGAAATTATATGTAGCATAGTTTAAGTTTTTGTTAGTTAAGCTTGTAATTCCCGCTAATGTCAAAAGAGTTGGTTTACCTGTAATATTAGCCCAAGGGGCACTACCGGTAATTGAGATTCCCCAAGTACCACTGGCTCCCCCACCAGTCTTAGTTACAGTGTAAGCTGTATAATTTCTATGAGTTAGTACTCTAGTCCATGCAGAAGTATAACCACTGCCATTACTAGTATAGAATAACATTTCATTAGCAGCAGGATTACTTACTCCTGAATTGTTGAAAGGAGTTATATACAACTATGTTTTGTTGGTGTGACTTGCTCCCCACTGGAATATTGCAGTCCCAGCAAGGGGAATATTAACTCCTACGTCAGTTGATACGTATCCATTATTTGCATAAGCCCAAGAACCTCTTTCAGCGTATGCTACAAATGCGTTATTAACGAAATTTGAAGAGTATGTATCAGCCGTATATGCAGTTCCTGACGAACCATGTCCTGCAGTTTTTTTACCTCCTACATAACGCCCATCTATAGAACCAGTTTGGTATGTAGTAGCAATTGTAACATTCTAACTTCCATCTACAGAAGCACTACCAGTTACAGCTCCAGACAGTGTAATCGTTCTAGCTACTCCCCATTTTATAGTAGTTATATTGGCAGTACCATCGAATAATGTCCCGTTAATAGTTCTTGCTGTTTGCAGTTTTGTAGCAGATGCTACATTATCTGTAATTCTTGCTAACTGCTACCATGTACCCATGCCTCCGTCTGTACTAATTCCATGCCTTCTATAATATAATGGAGCATTCGAGCTGTATGCTGTTCCTAAGTAAAAGCCGTACCCTCTAGTATTAACGTCAATAAATCCTCCAGTAAATGGAGCATTGTTACTATAAGTAAAACTTATAATAGGTCTGGAATTATATTTGGAACAATCATATCCAGGACTACTAGTCCAGAAACTTCTAACAAAATCAGTTTCATGAAATCCGTCTAATAAATCAGAATTAAGATTGGTAACTACGGTTGTACTAGTTACCTTTAGTGGTGATGTCCCAGTAGCTATAGTCGATATTAGCTAAGTTCCTGTAACGGTAGCTTTAACAATTAGAGGGCCAGTCATAGTATCACCAGTAACATTTACATAGAGCTCATCAGATTCTGTTTTTGTATAATAATTTTCTGCAAGAGCAACAGACTTTCCGTCTAGTCTAAGAACCCCCTTACTTATAAATAGGCCCACAGTGCCTCCCCAAGGAGACGTTTCAGTTGGATAAGGAAGAATACAGATAGAGCCTTTTCCATCTCCTCCAGTATTATGTTGTCCTATAGAAGGGTCGTAGGTATTTCTAGATGCACCATTTTTATACCATTTCAATATAGTGGTATAGTTACTAGTATCATTCTAATTCTATATAATACTAGCATTATTAGCAAATCTAACACTAGTAGAAAAAGTCTTTGCTCCTGTAATACTTTGAGTAGTGTCAAGAGTTACAAACTTATCATCTAAAATTGAATAAAACTAAGTCTTACTCACTCTTCTAATAAAGGTATCAGAAGTATTTCTTACATATACGGAACCAATATCTGTTAGTGCTTCGTCCGAAATCGCAGAGTTAAAGTAGGTAGCGTATATATGCTAACTAGCATTTCTCTAAACAAGAGTATTGGCTTTAGTTGCAGAAGAGAACTCTAGATTTCCTCCATTACTCAGAAGTACCTATGTAGCGCTTCCTTGATATGTGGTTCCTATAAGTTTTGCATATCCATCTTTAACTTTTATCATATTATCCTCTTAAATTTAAATGTATAAGTGTAAGCAGCGCCTATGCCAGCACTTGCACCTATCTATAATTTTAAAACTCCAGAACTTTGCATTAGAGTTCTTAAGTATATTGTTTTCCCATATGCATGACCAGAACGGTGAAGGATAATTTCATCGGTGTCTGTATCATTAGTACCATCTCTATACCAACTCATTACACCAGAATTATAGCAATGCCACATATTTCCTGTACCATCGTTAGCACTAACTTGTACCTATACTATATAAGTTCCATTGGCAGGAAGGTTAGTAGATGTTATTCCTGTATCCATCCATGCTTGTGTAACATTTAATGATTTAGTAATGGTTGTGAGATTGTTAGATAATTCTTCTGTTTTTAACATGAAATCGGATACAGCTTTATGTCCTCCTCCACCTAACAATACATAAGAGTCAGAAGAATTAGTCTTTTTATAGCCTGCTGCTGTAACATTAACTGTGAATGTCTTAGCACCAGTTATAGTTTGTGCAGTATTTAATGTAACGTAATTAGCTAATGATTGATGTTCTGTAAGAACTGGTTTTCCACCTGAGTACAATTTATTAGCCCATAGACTACCTGTACTAGGCTGAGCATATATTGTTGTAGTTACATAAACTTGCTAAGTAACACTAGCACCTAAATCAGCAGTGGTACTTGTGTTAGTATAACCTAAAGCAAGAGGTCTATAATTTGAGGTAGTGGTAGCAGACTACAATACTTTCTAATCAGTATTCATGTCTGTATACCATCTAACCCAAGTTTTCCAAGCAGAAGAATCATGGTATCTAAACCATATCAGACCACTAGAAGTAATTAATTTCTAATAACGATAACCACTAGCATTTCGACCAACATATAATTCATATGCGTTTACTCCACTAGGTTTGTTCGTTGTGGTATTACCACCGCCAGCATAGTACCATCTCCCTTCGTCTAAGTAATCATCTAGATCTTGATTAGTTAATTGGGTATAAATGAATGCCGCAGCCGCAGGTATGGACCAGGTGCCATCTTCCCTTAAAAATCTAACATTTGTTGCAGTATATGAAGGGACAGGCACCAATCCGTTATAACCTCCACTTCCACTAGAAGTATGTTTTTTAAATACCGAGTAAGTAGTATCTGTCCCTTTAAACTTTATCCCTCTAGTAAAGATATTTAAGCCTTTTAAGTCAAAGGTTATATCATTATTATTGGGAGCAGTTGTTAAAGCTGCCGCCGTAGTAGGATTGTATGCTATCTTCATAGATTATGCTGTTTCGTATTTTTTAGTACTGATATTATACCAGCTTATTCCAAAACTAATATCTTGTATGTCGTCCCCGTTAGAGTCTGCTTTTAAATAAACATCTCCAGATGGTACGAAGTTTAGTGTCTTGTCTCCGATTGATACACCTCCAATAGTAATAGGTCTCCATGAATCTTCTGCCGCTGGGTCGTAACCTAAAGCATTAATAACATTCTGTTTAGTTAAATAAATGCTTCCAGCGCTAGTAACAGAAATTGTTTTATTCGTAGAGTCTTTATCTACAATTACTCCTCCTATAGTAGTAGTAGTTGCGGCTACTAGAGATATTGTTCTAGCTGCACTACCATTATAAGTAACTCTAGCAGTTCCAAAAGTTAAGCCTGCACCAAGTGACAATGCGTTACTAACCTTCTTAGCTTCTCCTACTACTAAAGTAGACTGTGCGGCCCAAGTAGGAGCAGCACTACCATTACTAAGTAGTACCTAACCCTAAGTACCACCAGTTGTTGGAGCATAAATGGTAAATGTATTAGTACTATTACTATAAACATATATAGAAGTACCGTTGACAGTGTGTTTAACCTATCCGTTAATATTTGCTTCTACAGCTGTCCAATAAGCTGCAGTGTTTAATCCGCTTCCTGTTCCGTCTTGTATACATATTAGTAAGTCGCCAGCTGAACACGTCTATCCAGCATAAGTTCCCTGAGAAGTTACTCTATAGGTATCTCCGACCTCACATTTAGTGGGAAATCCCTAAACCTCTACTCCAGCAACGGTATGTGTCGTATAGCTTCCATTACTATAAGTAATAGTACCCTTATACCGCATTGCATCGTTAGCAGCAAAGCTAGCATTAATTATCTAATGAACCTACTGAGTAGTAAATAGGGTTGTTGTATTATTTACAGAGGTATTTTTAGCTATTGGCAAGTCTGTGGTTGTTATCTCAGCCCAGGTAGCATTTCCTCTAAATATTTCAGTGGCTTTACCGCTAGAAATAGGAACTAAACCTCTTACTGTAGGAGTAAATGTGGGAGTAAAATCCTTTCCATGAGATATAATGTGACCGTCTTTAGAAAAGAATAGCTTTACGTAATCCCCAGAAGCAGATTCCGGCAAAGTAAGATTGCCTGATATTTCAGCATAGGTATTAGCAAAATTTAATAGTGCCATATTATAAATGATTCCATTTTAGTATAATTTTATTATCTTCATCTATTCCAAAATCATTCCCCAGAAGCAGATTCCGGCAAAGTAAGATTGCCTGATATTTCAGCATAGGTATTAGCAAAATTTAATAGTGCCATATTATAAATGATTCCATTTTAGTATAATTTTATTATCTTCATCTATTCCAAAATCATTCCCCAGAAGCAGATTCCGGTCTTCTGACCCGTTATACTAAAGATAACCTTCTTGGTCCACTATTACCGTCACATTACTAGTAGGAGCGACTTCTACTATGTGTCCTCGATTATCGTATTTTACCTTTACTGAAGAAGGAGATTCATTTGCAGTTATGGAGTTGGAGTGAGTAAGAATTATATTCTTTTCTTGCTTAAATGCCTATAGTCCAGACCCAGCAGGTGTAATAATCTACTCAATCTTCCTCTCTAGCATATTATCAAGAGTAATTACTTCTTCACCATCTTTAACTAAAACAGCTTCAGCAGTAGTCTAAGGAACGAATATCTAACCATGTTGCTTAAGTTGTTTAATAGTTAATTCCATGATTATCCTCCTATTACTTGGTCTGTGCTATCTGTATTGACCATACTGTCATATAAATCTGATGGAATAGTATAATTAACTACTACCTTAGAAGCACCATCTGATGTAGTAACATCTTGAGCAGTGATAGTGTTTGCTAACTAGCCATTAATAATATTAATAGTCTAATTAAAGGTTTCGTTAGTTACATAACCAGATAAATCTACATCTGTTTGGACTTCTCCAATTTTTTCCCAAATATATTTCGCCTGCGTATTTTCATACACACAAATATATTCGATAAAAATATTTCCTGTAGTACCGGATGGTGCAGGAACTAAATATATAGAATTTAAACAGTCTTTTGACGCTGTTGGTAGCTAAGTAACTATCTTGTATAGTTCTATGCTATTAGTAGTACTAATAACTCCTTCTGGAGAAATAGTAATACCTACACCAGCAGTAAGCTTATCCTATTTACCCTCTAAGGCTGTATTAATTTGTTGAACTGTATTCTTCAACACAGCAATATCTCCAGCATTAGTTCCTACAACTCCCATTGTAGTTCTTAATACCTTGTCAAGAGTTGTTATTCCTAATGATGAAAGTCCTGGAATATTAGAGGTGTTTACTACTACTGCCTCCGCTAAGGTAATAGGAACAAATTCAGTTTTTGATTGAAATAATCTTTTTATTTGTGTTGTACTCATAATTTAAATAAATTATTAGGTATTTGGTAGTCTACATAAGATTTTAGTGTAGAATCTACAAAATCTAAGTCGGCTATCATATTCTGAACTTCCTTTTTAGTGATAAAATTGTTGTTATTGTTTTCCACAATTTGACCTACAATTCTATCTATTTCTTCTTTACTATAAACTCCTAGATTAGTTCTAGCTAGCGTCCTCTCAGATTCTGTTTTAAACTCGCCTAAATAATTTTCTTTACATAAATGAGTTTTATATTTTGGTTTTGGACATTCTCTAATAAGCTAATTATCACATCCGAATCCCGTATCTACACTTCCTATAACTGAATCTGGATTTTTATGTTTCGGAGTTTTACAGCTAAGGTTGATTTCAGGAGGTGGAGGAACTGGCTTGTCATTATGCTCAAACCCTGTACTTATGGTAGTCATCACAGAATCCCCTTCTATAAAATCAATATGATTTTCAGGAGGTGGAGGAACTGGCTTAGTATCATAGCCAAGCTTTATAGTATTAAGTAATGATTTAGAAGGAAGTAGCTAGGGCTTTTCATTCCCTAGCTATATTTTATCCTTTTCTAAATTCTCATTCATTTAACGTAATCTTATCTGGATACCCAGAAGTATAATCATATTTTATAACATCTTCAACTGTCTTAAGCTCTTTTATAGCTAATAGATGTTGAGTTGTGTTTACATAACATTTCCCAGCGTACACCTCTAGCTAAGCTAGAAATTCTTTTACCTTGTCTACTGGTAATTCGATTATTTCACTACCAAGAACCAAAGACATATTACCAGTACTACAATTAGCTAAATTTTGTAGTCCGACTCTAGTAGCTTTATCTAACCAATACTCTTTGTCGTTATAATAGAACGAATCAACGTTAGATGATTTATCATATGCTTTAATAGCTGCTTCTAAAACTGGAAGCATTAATTTAAAATAACATACTCCATCTTTTCGCTCAAATAACTCCTTCCAAACACTCAAGGGGAGCCTTAACAGCTCCTCGTGAGTGAGTAAGGATTTCAAAGAGTCATCCTTATTAATTACATAATAACGATTATCGTGACTTATTTGCATGAAATTATCAGCCATTCTTAGAATAATTAAATTTAGTAATTGGTACTCCTTGATGTTTAGTTAATCTCCAAGCATTATTATATTGAACTGTGTTCCAGTATGATGGGTCGTTATAACTACCAGTAACCCATTCATTAGAGTATGTATAACCTCCAGAACCTCCGTCATATTGCTAAGTTCTTTGATAAGAATAGTTGTTAGCAGCTGACGAGTTAATAGAAGTAGTAATATTATTTACTCCAGCATTATCTCCAGAACCTACTATATTAGACCATACAGATGGGAACTAGTTGTTAGCTCTAGAATATGCAATAGAGAAAATTGGAGTTGTTAGCACTCCACCTCCATTGGCAACTGAGGTACTAATAGGCTATCTTACTGTATCTCCAGTATTGAAATTACTTCCAGAGACACTATAACCTCTATAGTAAATAATTCTAGAGAACTCAGCTACTGAAGGAGCATACCAATTACCTTTCTTATAAGCTGAATTTAGAGTTTCTCCATCCTTTACAGACGGTTCATATACCTACATACTATAGAAGTATGGATATAATAGACAGCTCATAATATCTGTTCCAGAAGCATTGGTCCATACTGTCTGAATAGCTTCACATAGATTATTTAAGTTAGACTTAGATTCTATGTAGTATTCCCATGAAGTACTACCTCCTGAAGAAACTTGTTTTCTGCTAATATAAGGCTTACAAGCTGAGTTATTATACAAAATAGGAAGTAACTTACTATTTACATGATTAATATATAATTCAGTATCAGACTTACCAGCAAATGCTGTATTTACCTGTATGTTGTAGGTAGATACATTAATATTATTAATTAAGTTAGGAGTAGCAGTACCAGAAACAGTTTCATAATTAGAAACAGACACGCTAGACAAATAGGCTTGTACCTAATACAGCTGTTGTAATATCTATTCCTGAGAACCAGAATTTCCATCTGCACTATATCCTAAGTAGTAAGACTTTTCTTCATCAGTGTATTCCTTACCAATGATGTAAACTACTCCAGACGTATCATCACTTTCATCCTTTGCATACACTAGACCAACTAAAGTCTTAGTAGCATCAAATGAGCTAGTAAACGTACCATCAGCATATGCAAAGTCTCCAAGCTAAGGAGCCTTCCAAGCGAAGCTTACTTTAACAGTTTTTCTAATGGGAGTTCCACTATTAGCAACCTTCATACTAATAGTTACTGTAGCAGTACTACTAGATTCCTTCTTCAAGGTAATAGCACCAGTCTAATCAATAGTAGCAATATCAGTTGATACTCCTGACATAGAGTAAGTAATATCTAAGTATCCATTTACTAATGGATTATAAGGGTTAGTTCCAGATTTTATTTCAACATCATTACCAGAATCTACTGTAATGTCAAATAGGTTTTGACGAACAATAGTTCCGGATTCTCCAGCCTAGTAATATACAGAAACTTCCCCTGCACAACTAAAGTCTAGGATTTCAGCACTTTGGAAATGGATTCTAATCTTAGAAGAAGAACTAGAAATGTCTCCAAATGTATTAACTAATAACTGCTTTGTAGCAAAGCTAATAGCCTTCAACTAAGTGCTTCCTGCAGTATTTACAATGTAAATATCTCCAGTTAAGTTACAAGTATTAGTAAGAATCATCTTTCTTAATGCATCTTCTGTTATATACAGATTAGCATTTCTAATAGTCACTGACTATAGTGCGTTACAATTTATCAACTATTCACAGAAGTTAGCTACGTCGAAGCTTCCAACATTATCACAGTCAACGTAAACTGTAGATAGATTATTTAATCCCTCAAATGTAATATCAGTCAATCCTGGATTATCATAGATTCTAAATGTTTCTATAGTATCTGGAAGAATTACATTCTTTAATCTACCAGTCTGTGGGAATACCACACTCTTAGTAGTAGTCTTAGAGAAGTCTATAGTTTCCAACTTTAAGAATTTAGACAAGTCCATTTCTGTAGGAAGTGTCATATTTCTAAGAGTTAAACTCTCCAATACTGGGAATGAAGGTGTGAACAAGCTGATTGCTAAATCTGGATAATCGCTTGGGAATAGACTAGAATAGTCATCTAGCTAAGCATTATCAATTTGGAACTCAGTAGCTCTTGAGAAGTCTGCGTCAATAGTAGACATCTTTAGACCAAGGATATTTAATTTCTTATACAGAGTAGTTAAATAGATACCTTGGTTGATTGCAGGGTCTCCCTGATTAATCTAAGCAACATATTCATTTCCAGCCTATGCCAGATTCTTAATTGCATCAAAGTTAGAAGTCTAGAAGCCTGACAGATATAGATTCTTTCCATTGTAATGATATACAGGATAACAATCTTGATATGGTTCAAACTCCATTCTTAATCTCAAAGTATCACCACTACCAGCAGAACTAGCAGTTCTTAATGCAATAGCACCAAGAGAAGTTTGAGCATAAGTAGATAAGAATGCGAATCTCTTAGTCATAAACTATTTTTCACAAGCTAAACAAGAACCGTGACTTTGTTCTATTGGTTCGATTTCATTATTACTATAGTAAGAAAGAACTTTTGAGTTCTTAATAGCTTGAGCGTTTTCATAATATATCTTAGCAGTATGATTATATGCTACTGCAGGGAATGTCTCCTAAACATTAAAGAATACTTTATAGAAATAGTTAGATTTATCCTCCATACTATTACTATTCTTAAATGCAGTATTTATAACACTTGCTAAATATGTTTTAATCTCTGACTCAAAGCATTGGTCAAACATATAGAAGAATATGTTATTAGCATCTCCCCAATAAACAGAGTCAGATTCTCTATAAGAAGTTTCTAATAGATTATAAGGTTTAGACTGAAGACCGTTATTATCAGTTACCAAGATAGTATCTAAGTCGTCTCCTAGCAGTCTGACTAGATAGTCACCCTTACCATTCTCTACAAATACTCCCTCTCCATTATCTTCTCTAAGTTTTCCAATTATTTGGAAATATGTATTTTTTGCTCTATTATCTGTTCCGGATACAAACTTAATAAATGCTTGATGGAATGCAATATCATTTACATCAATGTAGTTTTTAATTCCAGTAATGAAATTAGCTTTCATTGCATCTATTGCTGCCGGAATACCTAAAGCACTACTTGTTCCAGCTAAATCGTATATATTAGCTCTTGCCCAGCCTGTAGCTGATTCGTAGCTTACTCCTGCACATACCCACTATCCGTTAATATCATCATAACGATAAATATCTCCAGACTTATGACTAGTTGGATTTAATGTACAAGTACTTGCTGTTACAATATACTTTTTAGTAACATCCCATCCAGAAGGGCTAGTTGCACTAGTCTAAACTACATTATAGTCGTGAGTATATACAAAGTCATAAAACTCTCTAAATTTCTTCAAAGATTCATGAACTGACTCTGCAAACTAGAAATAAGTTTTTCCGCTTTCGTTCTCTACTTCTTCACAGCCGTAGTCGATATCCCATGCTCCTCTCTAGTCGTACACCACAGATTCATCTTCAATTAGAAGATTATCCCAAGGACGAAGAAGAGAATTAGCATAAGTAATAGTAGGCTAATTAGTTAGTCCATAAGTATCTTCTCCTAGAACACCAGTCGCTCTTTGAAGAGATTGCCAAGGACGTCTAAAGTTAACTGATGGGTCGGTATTTTCACCACCTTCAAGCATTAAATACTCTGGAGTTTTATCCTCGTCATATCCGCTCGAAGCGTCGTCTCCTTTACCGGCTCCCCAAGTTTGGAATCCCATAAATTTAATAGACTCATTGTTGTCTAACAAGTCGGCAAGCTCTATATTAGAAACATCTTCTAAATCTGTCTCCCAATAGAAATATAAGAATGGTTCTTCATGTACAGCTTTCTATCCTCCTGATATTAGGTTTCCTCTAGATGCTTTGTAGGCATCATCAAATAGTTTACATGACCCAATCTTATGGGATTGCATAGAAGAAGCAAAGTTAACCTTTCCAACTAACTTAGTAATCTTATAAGCAGTAGTGTCTTGCTGTCCATCATACGGAGGCATTACATAATAACCACTAGTAGAAGACGCATCTTCTCTAAATGTATTGGTCTCCGGGTCAAGTTGAGAATATGGAATAAACGGACTCTTTATTTTTTCTCCTCCTGAAGTTTTTAACTTATTAAGAGCATATGTTACATTCCAAATCAAGTATCTCATTGCAGAAGAACCTTGTCCTTTAACCTGTCCCTAAGTAAGTCTACCTCCATATTGATTATTAATTGCCTGATTTACATAATTAACAAACAATGTTACTGGAAGTTTTTTCTGAGTTGTTTCCTATGGAGGAGTTTCATTATCTTCTCCACCCCAAGCTCTATGTGGGAACTTAGCTCCAGCAGGGAAGACATAAACTAGTGTATTATATTTTTGATTAGCTTTCTGGAAAGAAATCTCTCCATTAGTTCCAAGTATATCGTTCTTATCAAAGAACTCTTCTTTTGAAGTTTTTTCTTTCAAGAAAGAAAGATAGTTCTTCTGCACTTGGTTAAAGGTTAAAGCTATACTATTATATACTCTAAATAGATAGAAATCAATATCAGCTGTAGTAGGATTAACCTATAAAGCCGCCTATGCGAACGTATTAAGTTCGGAATCAGTAAGAGAAATTTCTCTATCTATTACTCCGTTTACATAAATTCTAACTAAGTTTATAGTTGTATTAGGAGCAGCCTAGTCGAAAGCGCTCTAGAAACTTGCTAAGAAATCAGGATAGTAAATATCGTTTTTAGATATTGTAAATCCTTTTTGTACTGTTATAAGTACATGGGTTTCTACCCCTTCTTGGAACTGTGCATTTCTAGCATTAAACAAGTCGTTATCTTCAGTATTCCAACAGAACTATGTAGGTCTTAGTTGAAAGTTTCCAATAGTAGCAATAGGCTTACTCTCGTCACTAATATTGTAGGTTTTGAATCCTAATTCTATTGTAAAGCTGTTTCCTAATCCCAAACTCATAGGAGATTTAAGAATGGCATTATCTTGAGCAGATACTTTGAATATAGTACGTCCATCCTCTTCATGCCATCCATCTGATGATTCTAATGTAGAAATCACAGTAGCTGGTCTAGATGAGGTAGCATACTCATCTGTAACAAAAATATCATTTAAATATCCTTCAATCTAGTCAAAGTTTTTGGAAGGAGCAACATCCTGAGAATATATAAATTCTGGATTAACTGCTTCTACTCTCATAGTCTTGAAGTTACTAGTATAAGCAGTAGTCTGTCCTAAACTATTAGTAAATACAGTATAGAACTTATAGTAAGTATCATCTACTTTAATTACTAAATATTTTTCAGAATCGCTACTATTTATCTCTATATACTTTTTATACGAAGTGTCGTAGACTCCCTATTCATTGTAAGATGAAGCACTAATAACTTCATATTTCATGATTTCAGTAGGATTCATACTTTCAGAGTCTGGCATTTCATTCTCTAGATAAGTAGTTATAGCCATAGAGCTATTATCTGGGCTAAATACTGTTAACTCATATAGAGTAGCTACGCCATTATTCGCAATACCATTGCTTACTCCATTAATAGCAACGATTGTTTCTACGCAATTATATGTATAAATAATATCTACATAAATATAGTCTGTATAAATAGAACTCTCAGTATTATGGACTGCCTTTACAGCTAATTGATTAAGTCCTGAGGTTAAACTGGAATAATTCAATACCCCTCCACTTGTAGAAAATGCAGAGCCGTTATTAAATCCCTCTAAGTGATAATTGCTAGTTGTTCCTCCAGTTAGAGAGAAATTAACTAGGTTGTTACTTAAGACAACTTCCCCGTTGTAATTAAGAGTGATTACTTCGGTAGTAATTGGAAGGTCTAAAGTATCTTCTACTTCAGGGTCATCTATTACCTGAGCAGTAATTTTCTTAGTAGACTAAGTTTTAGTAAATAACTCAGTAATATCTATCCAAGCTAGAGTATCAATTAATTCCTCTGATGATACATTAACTCCAGTAATTGCTCCAGTAGAAGGATCAATAATACACTAGTTATATTTAATATTGTTTACTCTAAATGTTCCAGATTGAGTTCCATAACTAATCTTAACATTGAAAGGTCCAATTCTATCTGTTGTTACAGAAGTAGTAGCAACGGCGTACATTGCAATACCAACCTTAACATTTCTATCAGAGTTATATTGCATCAAAAGAGAACTATTAGCCTCGGTATAGATTTTGTCAGTCTTATTGTCTAACATTACTCCATACACCATAATACCATAAGAGTACGTGGGAGGAATAACTGATACTTCAGTTTCTACCTTATCTCCATTACTCTTAAGAAGAGTAAGGATGCTAGTAGAAGAATCATACGATGCATCTACTATATCCTATCCCTCTGTCTTCTCTATTTTTCGGCTTATGAAATCCTCAACCTCCATTCCAGAATGTCCATCCCATTCTGTTGCTAAATCTGTAATCTGATTAGGTAAATTTTCAAATTTTGCCATTTTTTACAATCAATTATTTTTCCATGAATCATCTTTTAACCAAGGTCTGTCTTGTAGCCAAGTTCCGCTACCAAAACAGCTTCTAACAGCATCGTATACGGTAAGCCAGACTAACTACGACCCTTTATATATAGCTCCAATGTTCTTTTGTACTCTTTGCTAAACTTGTTCTACAAGTTCTAGAATATCTTTTTGGACCTGTAATATTAACTTACCATTTCTATATATCATATTTTAGCAAAATCTTCTTTGACTTTAGCTTTTATCTATTTTAATATGTTAAGATATTCTTTATATTCGTTAATAACTTCAGAGTCAGAAATAAGATTTTCTGAATAACTATTATATGAATTGATTAAATCAAATTCTTCATCAACCGTAAGGAATCTTCTAACTATAGCTTTTACACAATCTTTATAATTAGGCTATCCGTTTATTAATACCTATATAAAACTATAGTAAGTTTTTTCTTTTACGGTATTATCTAAATCAGATACTTTAACACTAATTTCTTTTATATCATAGTTATAGTAATAAGTACCGTTCCCAAGTTTTTGGATTGTCTAAGGATAAACGTCCATTTGTATTCTATTCGGCTCTAACATAAGGTGTTATTTTAAAATTTATAGGAAATTTGTATCTAAGCAAAGAATAGTGTAATCTCCTATTCTTACTTTTAAAATAGTAGGGTTTATTGTTATACATGAAATGCACTCGAAAATGATTGTCATAATCAACAACCTCTACAATGTGAATATATTTATTATAAAACTTAGATATGTTAACTTCTTTTCCATTCCAGTTAGAGAATTTCAATCCAGTTAACTCCTCTACCTTTCTCAGCAAGTTCTTAGAGTTGCAAAATTTCATCCATCCAAAATAAGACCTCATTCTTCTATTCAATTCATCTTTATCAATCTTATTCTATTTATATAGATTTATAAGCCTAAACATCCTCATTTTTATAGATTTTCTCAGTAGAACATGAGTATGATAGAATTTATAGCCTACGAAATCAATACCTCTGCTTTCTACAGGGAATATTTGATAATTAGGCTTCAACTCTAGGTTAAGAACCTGTTTCAAATATAGTTTTATAGATACTAATACATTTCTCAAATAATTCTTGTCATTACCAAGAATCACAATATCGTCAGCATATCGAAAGTAGTACTTACATTTTAACTCCTCTTTTACCCAGTGGTCAAAATATGTCAGATATAAATTTGCAAAGAATTGTGATAGATAATTTCCAATAGGAACTCCCTTCGCTGAATAAATTATTTCTTTCAACAGTTTTAATAGTTTTTTATCCTTTATCTTTCTCTATAACATTTCGTATAAAATGTCGTGAGTTATAGAAGGATAGAATTTTTTTATATCCATTTTCAAGCAATACTTTGTTTCTTCTGGATGTTTCTATAACACCTTAAACAAATCATACTCTACTTTATGAATACCTCTATTTCGTATAGAGGAATATGTTTGGTCTATAAATATACTAGTCCAAATAGGCTCCATAATATTCATTATCGCATGATGAGTTATTCTATCAGGATAGTATGGAAGTCTAAAGATTAATCTTTCCTTAGGTTCATATATTATGAAAGTACTATATTCAGACGTCTGATAAATTAGGTCCCTTAGTTTGTGGGATAATTCCTTATTTTCTTTTAATCTATTTTTATCATGTTGCTTAATTCCACATCGAACAGATTTATTTTTTCTGGCTCTATCATCAGCCATTTCGATGTTCCATAAATCATACACCCTTTCGTGCAAATGTCCTACACGTTTCAATTTTTTATATATTTCATCGGAAGCGTTCGAGATAACCTACTAACACCCTTCATTCAACACTACGTTATTTTTTGCCTAGAGGCAAGGATATTACTTAGCAAACTAAATAAGGTAAAAATTAAAATTGTTTCTAAATATATAATAACTCGACATTGGAATTGGCATTGCTGACGTCATTGTTAGAATTGAAATAGCTGAGACCTGCATTGCTGCCATTATTCGCGTTGCTGCCTACTAGCAGTTCTTTTTTGCCAATCAACGGTTTTTAGAAGTAATATCCTACAGTTTATTATCTAAACTGATTTTTTATATTTTTATATCTTAAGATACTCTATTTAGAGTCCTGAACCCGACATTGGAAAAGGCATGGCCGACGTCATCGCTAGAACGGAAATAGCCGAGACCCGCACGGCCGCCATCATACGCGTGGCCGCCCACCAGCAGCGTGCGAAGCGCTGTAGAGCTAGCGTTACAATAGTGGTAGTCACACATATAAGTAGTAATTGAAGCTCCAGTACAAGAAGATGGTATAATCTCCGCTGTCTCTCCTAAATCAAACTCTTTAATGTATCCATCTTGTGCTACCTCGTATCCGGCTATAGTCTTGTTGCCAATTACGTCAGTAAACTCCGCTTTATCTGTGGTAGTATATACACTACTTATTTCATTCGCTGCAGTTCTTTGAATAACTACTCCATCTAGGTTTGTCCAAATGTCTCCAAATGGATTATCAAAGCCTCTCCAACGAGGTACTTTAAAAGTATGAGTAGCCACTGTACTAGTTCCATCTGTTGCAGTGCATCCTGGGATAACTAAATCTTTAACTCCTGTGAAATTACCAATATCGTTACAGTGACCGCATGGAGTAAGAGGATAAGTTCCGTTATATCCAGACCAACTTGTGTCAGAATTACTCCAATCCGTAACTCCGGGTCCAAGACCTCCCTAATGATAGCCATCAGCAGTAAGCTCTGCCTCATATGTAGCCTAAGAGTTAAAGTTAGCATATTCTATTACATAATTCCAGTAGAATATCCACTTGTAATATTCGTAACATAGTAATTCAGAACCTGCGTTTGTAGCATAAGTTCTCATTGTGGCTCTGGAAATATTCGTTCTTGGTTTTCCTAAGTCGCTTCTGAAAATATCTTTAGTCTCCAGCTCAGTAGTCAAGTACTCGTCGAACTATGCTCTATTTCCACCTCCTCTAAATGCTGTAGTAGTATTAACTACTGATACAGCCTTTGGAGTTGCAGATACTGTAGTATCAACTGTGCTTCTATATGCATCAATTAACAATTCCGGTATTTCAACCCAAGAGTCGTCTATCTTAACAGTTGATTCTCTTACCCATCTTTTATTTCCATTGGAACCAGACTTACCATAGAACTTAGGAGTGTTAACCCTAACAGTTCCTTCACTACCATCAAGCACAGAGGGAGTAGTACCGTCTTCCTTATAAGCCCAATTATCTGGATGTAAGAAATAGTTTATATTAGCTCCATTGGCTACGCATCCCCTATAAGCAGACTGAATAGGAAGTGATTTATGCAGTAACGGGTTTCCAATTCTGGTGAGAACCGGAGAAGATACAGTTATATCCCATTCTACTCCATAGGAGTAAAGATCTGCGTTACTAGTCATAGCTGTTACCTAACTATCTAAATTTTGCTAAGCTTTCTGAAGTTCTTCCCAAGCCTCATTAAGTGCCTAGAATTGCTAATCTAACTTAGTGCTAGAATCTGCCCATTGAGCAGTACCATCATTAGAATAAGTTAAAATCTATCCTGCTGCTCCTCCAGAGGGAATATGTTTGTATCCGGCTGTAGTTGGGTGTTCATAATTATTTGCACCATCTTCTACACCCTAAAGCTTCTATTTTTCTAATTCAGTATAATTAGCTTCGGAAAGACCTTTTCCTAATTCCTTGTCTACTTTTTCGTCTATCTATTCTTTAGTTGCTAAACCACTAATGTCCTAATGTTCTGTTAGGTAGTTTTTATCATTACTTAACTATGATACTTTAGTCGGAATAGCACTAGATTTAGCATAGATCTCGGCAATATTGTTGCCAGAACCATCATAAGTAGCCTTTAAGTCGTATGTAATTTCTCCTACCTTTATAGATTTGATAGCTGCCATATTACTATATTATTAAAGTTTCTTCAACTACATCATGATCTATTCCTTCTATGGAAGCAGTTAAGTCCTCAACAGCTTTCTGAAGTTCTGCTTTAGTAGCATAGTTCTTGAGAGTATCAGGATCTACTCCAGACCCTCCTACACTACCACTAACAACTTTTACAGGCTTAGCAGAGCTTTTAAACTGTCCGTCAATATAAATTGTTCCCATCTTGTTTAAAATATTAATTGTTCATTTGATTCATCTACTGATGCACTGCCCGAACCAGGCTATATTGCATCTATCTTTTTCTATAATTCGCTTACAGCTTCCTGTATCAAAGCTTCTACCTCTGCTTTAGTATAGTACTTTTCAGTAAGATATTCGCTTCTAACATATCCTGTATCCTATATATCTTTTTCTCCGTAAGTACAGTAATAAGTATCGTTCTCTGTCTTATTATTTTCAACTAGGTTATCATAATCAGTCTAGGGTAAACATACTAATTTTGGAACTTCTTCAATAAGAGCAACTTGTTTACCTGATGCTAATAACCTATTATCTTCAGTAGTAAGATTAATAGAGCTTTCAATAGTTTGCTCTATTACTATATCTCCTGGACTTTCTTCAGTTGTTCCCTATTGTACTTCTTTTTCTACAATTTTCTAAATAGTAATGTCAGAAGTTTCTATCTATTCTGATTTTAATAGCTTAGTATTAAATTCTTGGGAAGCAGCAGTCTAATCCTATTGATATTTATTCTAAGTAACAAATATAAAGTCATCATCACCAGTCTCGGGAGAATCTCCTCTCAAACTATCCTTTGTTACATACTCTTCTGCTATCTATCCAGACAGCTCCGTTAATGACTACTAGGTAGCGTATGTAGATTGAGCATTCTCTTTTGTAAGAAACTTTTCATCTACCTATTGACTAGTGTAATATGCTTTAATATCTTCTGTAGTAACGTAGCTCCCAAGTTTCTGTAAACCAGCAACTATCTCATCAATCTGAGATTTTGAGTAGTAGTTGGTAGCTACCCATGACTAATACTAATGAGTAGTATGGTAATTCTAATCTAGATACTCTTTAGTAATATAGACTTTAGCGTCATTTGTCACGTCATACACATAATAGTATGTGTCAGGTTCTAGAGTACCATCTTCTACCAGTTTTAAATATTCCTCTTCAGTTAATGTAACTAAATTTGGAACATCAGACATCATAGCAAATTGATCTTCTCCAACAAACAATCCGTCTGATTTAACATCTACTACTAGCTAATCCTCTCCTTCAATCACTGGAGATTTTATCTGTCCCACAGTAATACTTTCCAGAGAACCATCTCCATCTACTTTTAAAGTCTTATCTAATTCGCTCTAGATAGCCTACTAATCTTCGTCATATTGCTTTTTAGTAACAAAGACGAAATCATCTCCTTCTATTCCTTCCCCTCTAAGACTTTCCTTAGTAACAAATATATCATCTGTTTCCTGTTTAGTATAGTGGTTAGACAGAGCTTTAGATAAAAGGGATTCTGGATCTTCCAAATCTAGGTCCGCCTTAGGAGCATAATTAGCAGTTAATTCTTCTAATGTTGCATACTTAGAAAGATTCTAAATAGTCTAGTCTAAATCATTTCTAATCTATACAACTGTAGTATTAAGAGCTTTCTGCTTTAACTACTCTTCTATTTTCTTACCCCATTCTGCTGATAGGTAAAACTAATTATCGTCTAGGCTGTCCTCATATATATAATAATATGTTTCAGCGTGAAGATATGTTTTATTCTCATCTATTGGTTTAAAATCTTCTGTAGTATTAGCAGACCATTCTTTATATTCAGCTTCTGTACAAGCTATTATCTGAATAGATTCATAAGACGCTTTCCATCCTTCTTTATATTTAATCTTAGACTTATCAATAAGCATATAAATATTTCCGTTATCTATATTAGATACGGTCATGCCCTAATAAGCATATTTCTCTGGAATAGAATATAGCTCCTCTAGGTTATCAACTACTGTTCTATTATCCAGAGGCTTCGGAGTTTCTACGGTTAAACCAACACCTAGGGTAGCATCACCTGTATATTTAAATGCCATTATTGTGATAGAATAAAGTTAATTTGGTGAGGTAGTGCTGAAGAGTAGGTATCCTTCTTAGTCCATACTTTATATGGGAATCCATTTATTTGTTCAGTAGAAGCTTCCCAACCATTCAGATCGACATTCAAATATCCCAATCCTCCATCTACTGTGAAGGAATTTAGCTGAGTATTACTTCCTGGTAGTTTTATAATAGCCCTACCGCTTAACGAAAATGTAATAGTGCCAGAAGCCTAATTAAATGGAACTAAAGACTATTTTATTAGCCCATCAGTATTTCCGGAATACCAAGGATAAGTAGCTGTTACTTGTGCAGTTGCTGATATAGAACCAGCTTCTACCCTCTTATCCGTGATTTCTCCCTTATTGTTTACTAGGTATTCTCCAGCAGCATAGTTTACTGTACCAGAATGAGTATAAACTCCAATAGAATCATATGTAGCAGACTCTATAGGAGAACCGTTATAAGTAATAACTTCTTCTCTGTCAGTTTCTTCTCCTGCATCATTTTTTACGAAAGTTAAGGTTGGGTTTAGTAATGCGGTTCCTACTTCCACAATTTGGGAAGTAAAGCTATAATACAACTATGGATATATTAAATCTCTGACTACTGTTGGGAATAGTAAAGTATCTATGATTTCATTAAATGGTTTTCCTTTTAATTTTTCAACAGTAGTACCTTCTATAACAGTAGAAGTTGTATCATCCGGAAGTTCTGTCTAATAGGTAGCTATAGTTTCTAGACTAGTCTAAATATTTGTAATACTCTCACTATTAGTACTAACTTTTTCATTAGTCTCTTCCTAAGCTTTCTATACTTCTTCTATAGATTTCTAAGCTTCTTCTAACTAAGGTTCTAGATTCTTTACATAGATTCCTGGAAGAGTTATAGTAGAAGGTTCCCCTCCTTCTTCTGCAGGAGGTAATTCCTATTCAATTAAATGAATAGCATTATCATCCTGCTTAGAAAGTATTATCTTCCTTTATCTCTACAGTCTTAGAGTTCTAAAGATTGTTTTTAATCCAATTAAGAATGTTCTTATCAACGTCTATATTTTCTATAGCAGCATTGATATTAGATATTGCCTAATTAATTTCAACTATATCCTAAGACAAGTTATTTAGTCCTTCCCTATTAGTATCAATCTCTCTTTTTAGATCTTCTCCTAATACCTAAATGCTAGTCCTAATATTACTTATATCAACCTTTATCTCTTCTATTTCCTCAGTATTAGCCTCATACTAACTAATAAAAAACAATGCATAGTCTAATGCATCTTTTACAGTGTTAATATTCTCTGCAACATCGCTAGTATATGTCCATTTTTGTTCAATATACTAAACTAAGTCTTTCTAGGCCTCTATAGTTCCACTAATGTTTCCCCAAAGAAGACTCTACTCATCAGCAATTCCTAAGTTTTTTCTAACCTTAGCTCTTTCTAGTTCTGTTCTATATTCTCCTAAGTAATTATCTCTCAGAAGTGGTATAGGCTCACTTTTTATTAAATGTCCTTTCTTTCCACAAGGCTTTATGTCAGCATTGCTTACCGAAGTGTAAATAGGCTGTATCATTATGATTTAATAGTTGCTATTTAATAAATTCGTGATTATCTAGTTTTACAGGTAGATTAATAAAACAGATTAAATTCAAAATATCTTGATAATCTGGTCTATATCCTTTCTTAATTCTTCCAAGAAACTCTTCATACCTTTTAATAGCCTTTCTTTTAAGAGCATCCACAACTTATATGTTTATGTCCATGATGGCGAGTATTGCAGAATCCTCCACAAGTGCGGAACATTGCTAGCAATCTTTCAGCTTCCATGAATTGTTTAAAGCCTATTAAATAATCTATAATGTTGAGAGTCATCCAAATAAAATCTCTGGCAAAAATATCTGCCTCATGTTCATTGGTAACACATTTATTTAGGAGTCCGTCAAATAATTTTTTACAATAATTAATATAGCACTATTGCAAATTCCCTGTAAAGAATACATCTACCTTACACTTCTTGATAGTAGTGCCTTCTATGTTTCTTTCTAGAATTTCCTTTACCGTACACTCTTCTAACTCTCCTTCTACTTCTTTATATAGTTTCTCCCCATCTGTAACATAGATAGTTTCGTAGTATTCCTTATATTCATCAGATGAATTTTCATACCACTTCATATTAGGAAGTATTATATGATCTACCACATAATATCCATCCTCTTTTACTTTAAATGTACATGAATCTAAATCTTCTGTATGGTCATTTAAAAGGACATCTATTAGTGTGGCATCCCCTATACTTACCTTGATGATAGTATTTAGAGTAGCACTCTCACTATACTTATAAGAGTCGTAAGAAGTTACTACTTCTAAATCTTCATCAATATACTATCCATATTCTTTAGAGAAGTCTTCAATAGTTATTTCCCCAGTAATCTGGGTATGTATATCAATACTAAATTCCATTATTGTATAATTGACATCAAATGAGGACCGTGCCATCTAACGTTATTTTCATCACTATTCAATACTCCGTTTACTGATGTTGCAGTAATCATCCACATTTTTCCAGTAAAATTATCTGGAGTATCGCTAGACCACTAACTTCCAGGATCGTCACTTGTAGTATTAACAGCTGGTTTATCTCCAGAAGTAATGGTATATCGTAACTCTAACTAACTGTCAAATGCCCACCTACCGTATTGAGCTGGTTCAGAATATCTTTTCCATAATCCTTCTACTCTCTTACGTGTTGATATAAATACATATGGAGTAGCTGGACCAATACTAACTGGAGTTTCTGACCAGCCTTCTGGTAATTTATTGTCAAAGGCAGTCAAATCTTCCTAAGTATTTCCTTCAGAGTCTAATATAGGATCTCCATATCCATCCTTTAGTATTGGATAAGTAATAACTGGTGCAACCCCAGTTGATCTTGCAATATAGATATTCTGAATTTTCTCAGCAATATCTGTAGCAACAATTTCGTAAATCTCATTAAGTTTAGCAGTGTCTCCTTTATACGTGTATAGAGTTTTCTTCCAAACATACGGTCTTTCTGAGTCTGGTAGTTCAAAAATATCACTCCATGTTGACAACTTTTTTACTTCGGATTCATCTTTGGTATTTGTTTTACAATAAGTAACTACTACCATGATATTACTAGCTGCTTCCGAGTCCCCACTTAGTTCTGAGACCTTTTTCCATAATTTTACAAGGTTGTCTTCTACATCTGACTTACTTCCAGAAGCATTACTAATTACCACCTCTGCATGAGAAATGGGATATATTTGTTGCTAATCTTTATTATATACTATTGTACCTGCTGTAGCCATATTAATGTATTTGTCTTACTTTATCGTTATATGGATTTCCGTCATGAAGCTATGCTAACTCTATTTCAGTTCTCTTCTCTTCAATATCCATTTGTCTATCTTTGTAAGTAGAATCAGACTGAGCTTTAAGCCAATTAACCTTATACTCTAGTTGCATCTTCTACTGTTCTAGTCCAAGTTTTTGTTCGTCTAGCCTTTCTATTTTCTACTAAGCTTTCTCCAATTCCTATTGTAGTTGTTGTGCTTGCTATGAAGTTTCTTCCAACTTCTACTACAACTATTGTAATTGATTGTTCTCTTCTTTCTAAACCTGCATAGCTTTTTTAACCTTGTACTTTAAGTCTGTCAAACTCTTAGCTGTTAATGCTTCAAAAACTATACCAGCATCCATTTGCTAACTCTTAAGGAACTCCGGAATCATAGCTTTAATAGTCTATAAATCTTCCATAACTTCAGTGCTGGAGGTTATATGAATGTCAAAATCAGTCATTGTGAAATATTCAGGAAGGGCAGTAAATATCTACTAATACTTATCTCCCAATATAATAGTTCCAGTTAACCCTTTCTTGTAAGTTACTTTAGCCTAATTAAGACTATCTAATAATATTTCACAAGTTATCAAGTCCATTTGTTGGAAATAGTGTTTAGTTACTATATAAGAGTTAGCGACTCCTTGCTTAATATTAGTTACAGCATCATGAGTCTCTATTCCATTAAGTCTTTCCCTAAATACTCCAGTTATAGATGATGTAGTCTATTCTACTGATTGAATAGCAATCAAAATAGCCTATACAGCCTACGCTTTAAGGGTGTCATCAAATCCATTAAAGATAGTATTTAAAGGAGCGTTTCCATTGTCATTTCTACCCTCCTAAGTAGTATCAACCCACTGAATACCAGCTTTTTTATAAGCTAGCCATTTCTATACTCTTTCTGGCCAATGTACTCCTAAGTTAGTAGGAAGTAATGACATATCCATAATAACTCCTGAGGTTCCACTATTAGCTATCAAGTTGTCTCTGTAATAGTTAAGTAAGTCATATCTATCCTGTAGATGTGCACACTTAAGTATTAAAGAATATGGCTACTGAGAACGATTTAGAAAATAAACTCCATTTACTGATAATGAACAAGAGTTAGGATCGTCTTTAGACCTCATTGCAGTCTTGTCTAATCCTCTAAGAATATAGATTTCCTCTCCTATTCTTATAGTATTGTATCTCTGCATTTTGAAATCATCATCAGTCTCTATCCACTCTACATCGTAGACCGGAATTAACTAAAATCTATGAGCACTATATTCATTATCTGGATACCCAGGAATGGTCTCATGATTTTGATCTTCATTAACCACTGTACAAACATCTCCATAAACTCTTCTGTATACAGCAGCAGAATCATCTGCTCTCCATTCATCTTTTAACCTCTTTAAGTCTTCCCTAGATATTTCTTTACCATACTTAGCTAGTATTTGGCTTTTACTCATCCATTTTCTAATAACAACTCTATATGATTTCTTGACATATGGAGATTCTGGATTTCTATCAACAAACGTATTTAATGGGTTAAGAACCTCTATCTCCACATTAGTTCCGGAGAAAGAAGACTTTACTCTAAAGAATGTGTATCCAGTAATTAGTAAGTCAGTTAATAACTACCGCAACTTAGTAATAAGATCAGTTTCCCTAGATTGCATTAGGTAGTGAATAATGTTCTGCGCAGCAATTTCATACTGAGAAATGAATGACTAATCAATATCCTATATAACCTTATCTAGCTGAGTCTTTACAGCTTTATCAGTAATATCTTTTCCGTCAATAAAGCTTAAGATAGCATTACTTAAGTGATCTTTTAAAAACTTAACTATTCCTTTAGTTATCTCTAGCTATTTTTCTCTGGTTATATTACTGATAGTATCTGAATCTTTGCAAGAGACTTTCGGGAGTATTGGAGTTCCTAGATATTCCCCTACTAAAGCATCTACATGCTTCTTAAGTAGTGGTGTAAATTCTACTGATGTAGGACTGCCTATTCCAAAATTCTCTTCAAGATAGCGAAACTATTCTGGATCTCTTTTACCATTATAATAATTATAAGCTTTCTAAAGCTCATATTTATCATACACAAGTTCCGCAATAGCCTCGTTTGTTTTGTCTATCAATTCTTTCTCTTTCATAACATGTATTATGTTGTTCTGGAGGAAGCTTAGTGGCGTTATAATACTTAACTCTCTATAACTTCCTACTTCTTAATTCTTCTTTAATAAAAGGCAGAAATTCATCATCGGGTAAATCAGCTATGATTACTAATGGCATCTCAGACCTGTCAAAGTTAAAAGATATTTTGTAACCAACTGGATTCAAATCCTCAATCTCAAGTCCGCCTATATATTCCATTTGGTATAAGTCTCTCATATACTCTAGGATCACTTGTTTCAATTCTGTATGGGTCATCGTATTCATCGTCTTGCATATTTAATTCTGGAGTTTCGCTAGTTGGTATAACTCCAAATCTTTTTATTCCTCTCTCATCGTAATAATAACCAAAATCCCTGAACAATTCAACTTCTTTTTCCACAACTATAGGCTATCTTCCAGACAACTCTTCATCTGCTAATTCTGTCATACCCATAGCTGCTATAATATCGAACTTACCTTTATTCTCGTCATTATATCCAGTAAGCTATTCCAACATTTCTTCAAACCATATAGTATGACAATAATCTTCCACAAACGCAGCAGTTAGATCAGTGTGTTGTTCTATAATAGTTTTAGTAGCTGGAGTTCCATACTATTTAGTAGTTCCATTTTTAACATCAGTAAGAGTAGCTCTAGGACGTTTCATAAAGTAATTCAAACATTTCTTTTCTCTAGCCCAGGTAATCATACCAACACGAGTTGCTTCTATATTTACCTTACAGTTGTAGTATCTAAGTAAACACATAGCTATTTTGTAAGCCTCTCGAATGTCTCCAGGTCTGTCCTTATACATTGCTACATACTATGGCTCACTCATACCAAATGCCCTTCTCTTAATAGTTATACAGAAGTCAGAAGGATCTTTAGTTTCCTTCGAGGTCTAATTAGCTCCTATATCAATACCGTCTATTCCTGCAATATAAAGATTATGCATTTCTTTATATACAGGTGCTTCAAATTCCTCTCCTCTTTCCTCTGCTTCCTATCTAAGTTTATCCATCTACTCCTTATATAGGTCAGACCATACTGGATGTTCCAGAATCTTTACCTTTCCCTTAGTATTAGGAATCCACTTAAATCCATCAATGTTATCAGCAGTGTGTTTATTATTTTTATAGAAGTAATCTATATAACCACATTCTGGTCTGGGACCTATTTTCTTTAGTCTTATATTAGCTAATTGATCAGAAATAAGAATTTTGTTAAACTTGTTAACACCTTCTAGATTGAAGGCTTCTTCTGCATTCCAACAACGTTCAGCACACTTCTTTAAATAGTCATCGGGTACTGCTAATAGATTATCTCTTTCTTCCTACAGATACTTCTTATATTCTACGGTATTACATACGCCTCTATGATCCATGTATTCGGAGTTCAAAGACTGTACAAAATATGGAATAAAGAATCCACTCTCAATAGTAGTCCCATCTTGAGTATAATTATGTCTAAAGGGAAGAACTTTGTAAGCTTTTGGATTATAGTAAATCTTTTTAAGACCTGCTAATGGAGCACCCATATCACCACCAGTACCTCCAAACAACATTGTTCCACGAGGCTTACCCTAGACTTCACAAAGTTCTTGTCCTTGTACCACAGCAGTATCTAATCCTGGCCAAGACCCTGCTTCGTCATATATTAATAAGTCAACACGGTCTCCACGAATATTAGATGGTTTAGCTCCATTTATTCCTACTACTTCTGATTTAAATCCAACATCTTCAAACTATCCGTTTACTTTAACCTACTTACCAGACTTCTTTCTTAAATCCTGGTCAATTAGACGAAGCTTAAAGAATCCTCCACCTGTGCAAGTATTTAAAAATGTTAGAGCATTATCAAACTTACTAAATGTACCTTTAAGGAAGGTATCATTAAAGCAAGTAATCATTACTCTACTTCTTCTAATTACAGAATACATACGAGCGGATAGTGAGGCATTTATTTCTGAGAATCCGATTGAACGAGCCTTCATTAAAGCTGCATGTCTATGTAGTACTCTAGCCATTTGTAAGTAATGGAAGAACATGTAATGGGATGCAAAGAATATAGGGAAGTCACTATTAGTTCCTTCACCGGATGCTTTATTATCATCAATAATAGGAAGCTAATAGAAATTTAAGAAGAAATAGTTATCTCCAGTAATAGTATAACCATTAATTGTCATTCCATATTTACATCTTCTGTACTACTCTTTCCAAAATTCATTGTATCTCTTACTGTCTTTTAAGTAGGGACAATACTTCCCAGTCTTTCTGTATACTTCTCTGGTTTCGGTGAACCATTCGGGATTAAAGTCCAAACCATGCGTTTCATCAATAGGTCTATAGCCAGTTATCTCATAAGACAAAGTAGGGTCAAAAACATCTATCTTGTCTCCTTTCTTGACGTCCCAATAGTCTGCACTTTTGACCCTTTCTTCTCTTATTTTCTATACTAGCTCTCTTGCCTCTACAGCATCTTCTTTATGTTCTTTTTCTCTTACCTAATCTACTATAGTCTATAGTTCATCAGGTAATATCTTTTTCTTTCTTGGCATAATTAAAATTCTCCAGGATCAAAACCATCTGTAGCCCCTCCTCTAACGGTAGACTATTCAGTAAGTTCTTTTTTAACCTCATCTTCTAATGTAATTAATTCTTCGTGAACTTTATGAAGGCTAGCCATTTCCTTCATTACTTTCTCAGCAGAGAATACTGGCTTTCCACTAGTGTCACGTTCATTTAAGTCTACAATAGTATCGAAGTAATCAATAAACTAGTCAGCAGCTCTTCTAGCAGCTTCTAATAATTTAATTGATTTATTTGAGTCCTATAATGCTCTATATTTTCTACATGCTTCCCTAAATATCGGATCATTAAATTCTGATTCTGTTAATCCAGAATCATTAATTGCTTCATCGTGCCTTTCATATTCAGAGTACTAGCTATACGGACTCTTCCAATCAATAGCTAAATAAATGTATGATAGTTCTCTAATTGCTCTATCCTTTTCCACAGATTTATCTCTTTGCAGTAAAGCTTTAAACTCTTTAACTAGAAGAATCTCTGGTTCATTTATTTCTAACTATTTAGTTAAAGTGTTATAGTTAAATACATTCATAATCATTAATCATTAACATTCGACAATCTTTTCTTACTTCTTCATTTTAGAGCCACACTTGCTTACTTTCATTTTAGAGCCACAAGCATCCTTTTTAGTATATTGCTTTCTATCAGGAACCCATTTTCCCTTTTGGAAGTTTCCTTTATGTCCTTTATTAGACATGGTTTCCTAATCATTATATTTATTAATAGATATAGAATCTCTGGAAGCTTCATCTTTCGCTGATTTCATATCTTTCTTATACTGTGCTCTTCCTTTCTTAAATTTGTCTACCTCGTTACCTTTTACCTTAGCACCTTTCTAAGCTTTCTGGCAGGCTTTACAAATTCTACCTCCTTGTTTAAAATAAACAAGTTCTTCCCCTTCTGGGCAAACTCCTTTTAATTTTTTATAGTACTCAAGCTTAGCTCCTAATCTAGCCATAACTCCACCTTGCATTTTTTGCATAAATTCCTGGTATTTGGCTTTAATTCCGTCTTCTCCTAATTGCTGAGCATATTGTTCTAAATCCTACTCAGATTGTAATTGTATTCCTTGTGCTGCGGCATCCTGTATTAAGTATGCCATAAATGCTTTTTGTAATTCTTCCTAATTAGCCATTGCTCCTCCTTGTTGATATTTAACTCGTTGCTATCTAGCAGTTGCCTTTGGTATATGTTCCCAACTTCTCTAATTTTTGAGCTATTCTGGAGTTAGTTTCTGCCCATACATATTAGTTGTAGGCGGCTTTATCCATTGTTCTTGGATAGTTCCAGTATGCTCTCCAGTTTCCTAGTCTACTTGATTTTGGTACGTAGTAGCTCTTTTTCCGTCTTGACTATATGTAACATAGGGATTATTCATTACTGGAGTTCCTACCTCTACTGTTGCTTTCTTTCCATTAGCTAACTATGTTCCATACACTCCTTTCCCCCATTTGAATTGAGTTAGTCCTCTCTTTCTGGCTTCTCTAAATGCTGTACCAAACCCCTAGACTCCTCTTAAGTCGTCGTTTTGAATTTGTTGCTAAGGTGCATTTATTTTCTTAGGAATAGTAGGAGTAGACGGCTTTAATCCTAATATAGGTTTTTGTTGTATAGCTGGCACAGCACTTCTTTTCTTCTACTATGCAGTATTTCTAATAGAGTTCGGATTACTTTGCCAAGTCTAATGCAACTGTTGTAAAGTTCTTCCGTCTAACTCTGCGTCTCCATATATAGTCTTGATATGCTACATTAACTCTGGATCAAATTGTATTTTCGCCATTATTCTTCTACTTTAATTAAGTCTTTTGTATTAAATACTGCTTCTTGCATCAGTCCAGAATCAGTAAACCATCTACATCTAAGTCCGCGCAATCCCTGGTTATCTTTAAATAATGCTGATTCCCTTCTCAGAACAAGCATTACTGGAGAATGCATTACCTTACACTACCGTAAAGTAACACAATCCCCAGGTTTGAAATAAACTTTCTCATCAATTGTTTCCATCCTCTCTAAGTAAATTAATTCCTATCTTTTTGTATTCCATCCAATTCTTTATTCTCTCAGGTAAGCTATCTCCAAGCTCTTTTGGGATCTTATCTATATCTACATTTATACAGTCTTGAGATTGCTTAATTTGGTCTCTCCTTTCAGTTAGTTTCTCATTAACTACAGCCATGATTCTATTCTCATTAACTACTACGAATCCTAGTTTGTAAAATGGAACCATACATTCACTAGCTATAGTATAGAATACAATATCACCAGGCTTTAAGAACTCACACTTGTGGCCTACCTCTACTACAGTACCTACCTTGATAAACTGTTGTTCTTCCTCAATTTCTCCAGTCTCGTTAGACTTGTATGTTGGAGCAAACCCTCCTAAGTCTGTAATTAATCCTGATTTAGTAGTCTTAATTTTTTGGAATGGGTTCTGTTCAAACGGCTTGATAAGAGCATACCCATACATAGGCATAATCTCTACACCATTCATATCTTCTGATAATGAATTAGCATAATCCTCTAAAGCTTTATTATGTTTTGAGAATTTATCTTTTATTTCATCTACCGCTGTATTAAATCTTTCTTGTTTCTCTCTAAGTAATGTCTTATCTGCAGCTTCACCATTTAAAATAAAGTGTTCTCCTGTTCCTTCCATTCCGGTCAAAGATAAGGCTAGTTTCTCGTTACTGTTTAATTCTGTTCTTAAATTTTCCATAATTCATTTTACCATTTACATAAATCACAATGTTCATCTTCTATTCTAGTTTTATTCTCTAATATACAACCACATTCCTCACATACTTCTCCAACAGAAGTATATAACTTGTGAGGACAAGTATTACAAATCTTTAATCTCTTGGTTGCTAAATCTTGATTTATTCCGAATATATTAAAATATATACTCTTTAATATTGTTAGAGGCTTAGTAAATATTGCCTTAATCCATTTTTCTGTCATATCTTCTCTACTTTCTTCTTTTGTTTCCTGATAAGTAAGTACATAAGCCTTATCGGGTCTATACAGCACGGGAGTTCCGTACATTACCATTTCCCTGCAGGACAATGTTTTTTCTCGTTTGGAATCTTCTTCTCTAGTAGACATCCGCATCCTTTTATATAACCTTCTTTTGGTCCTATACTTATATCATTATTTTTTGGATTTAGATATAAATTTCCATTACATAATCCATTATCTTGGTCGCATATAGGACATCGTCTACATATTTTCCACCGTTCTTCAATTTCTTCTAATGTCATAATTAATATTCAATACGTTGACGTTTTCTTTTGTTTTCAGCTAGTACAGATTCTTTTTTATAAAACAATAGCATTCTAATTACTTCATCTTTTAGGTAAGGTAGATGATATACTGTCATATTATCACTATGATCAAAGTGAACTAATACTAAATCTTCAATCTCAAACTCCGGATTCTTTTTTTGTATCATCCAGGCGTAAGTACTTAATTGAAGTGCATAATGCCAATAATTAACATCATCTAAATTATTTAGAGGATATTTCATCTTAACTGATGATTTGGTTTTAGAATTAAAGAAACTCTTGGTTTCTATCTTCTTATTAGTTTTCCAGTCTCCTATAATTATCTTATTACCTCTTTTAACTAGTAGGTCGATTTGTCCAGCTATTCTAAGTTTTCCATCTTCCGATACTCTAGATATTAAATACTCAGGATATACCCCATTCTCTAAATCTAATTCATTATGGTCTTTTACACACTCAAACTTACCACCTATTTGATATTTACTAAGGTCTATGTTCTTCTTCTTTTTGTAAAAAGAGTTTTCTAAATCTGCATGAATCTTAGTTCCTCTTTCGCAAGAGTTCCTATTCTCTAAATCCCACGCATCTAAGATAGCTTGTTGTTCCTTATTAAACTCGTCTTCTGTAATGTTATGAAGCTCAAGTAGAACTTTGTCAAATTTCTTAGTATTCAGTAATGACTTTTTCTCAATAGCCCAATCTTCTTTAGACAGAAGTTTCTCTAATGCTTTATAGGCTGACCAGAACTCTTTGTCAAAGGGTTGGGTGAAAGAATGTATTAAAGTCGTCACAGATATAAATTTCTGTTCAGGCTCTGTAACATCATAATAAATATGAGCCTCCTCCTCGAAAGCTATGTTCCCATTTTGTTTTGTAATTTTACTTTTGTCCATTAGTCATAATTCATTTAATCATTTATCACATTTATCTATATTTATTTGATACTTTTCAAGTATATTAATATTCTTTGTAAGACACAAATCAATAAATAATACATTATATTAAAAATGTCTAACAGTAGAAAAATTACAACATTTGGATGTCCTATTTTCAAGAATGGATCAGGCATTCATATTAAGAAAGAGAACAGAGGCAAATTTACAGCCTCGGCTAAAGCTGCAGGAGAATCAGTACAAGAACACGCTACAAAGGTATTAAATAATCCTAAAGCTACTCCGCTTTAGAAGAAGCGAGCTAATTTTGCTAGAAATGCTTCTAAATGGAAACACGAAGACGGAGCTAAGATACATAAACCAGGAGGGCATAGGTCTATATTAGATAATGGATGGATTCCTACTACTAGATTAAAGAAAGGAAATTATGGATTTATTAAAACTAAGAAACGATGAAAAACATTATTAAGTGCATTAAAGAGATTGTATTGAGAATATATCTGTATTTACTATTTATATTTAAAAAGTAACATGGACTATAACAAAGCAACTTTACATGCAGCTACTGGTCGTACTCTACTACTTCCAGGCTGGAAGGGATATTTTTATTGGGATTATAATAAATAGGAATTGAACTTTAGAAATGGGGATTATCACTTGGATAATAAATAGCTCCGAGAAAAAGGAGTTATGGAGAGAACTGATTGGTATTATATCATATAACAAAATAGGCGAGCCTAGAGATTAGGTTCGCCTATTTTTATTTAATTTTTGCATTATAAGTACAAGTGATTCTATTTATATCATCCCACCAAGGTTTATCCGATGGTTGTCTAATATTACTTGGAATATTTATTGTAGAAGTATAAGTTTCTACTATAGCATCTAGTATTTTGAATAATGTATCCAAATCAAATTCTGGAAATTCATCATGTAAATTTGTTAATGTCTTTTTAAAGTCTATCATATCCTTCAAATGTATTATTAATTATAGCTTTTTCTATTGTGGTATCTTTATATAGTCCGTTCTTGATTATATTTCTAACGGAGTTATCAACTACATTCCATATATCAATTAGTAAGGATTTATTTTCCGGAAGGCTTTTTAAAATGCTTTCCAAATAACTAGCCTTTACCATATTTAATAATTGTCCATTAATTAGGACTTCAAACTTAAATTCCCTATCCCACATATTTAATGTGTTACACTTAATTCATTTAGTCTATCTAAGTAATCCAGAAACCATTGTTCATTTTGTCTTCCATTTTCCTCAATATCTTCAATAATGGTTTCAATAAGCACTAGTGTTACTTTTGCTAAAGATTCTACTTTTGGATTAGTAAGTTCGTTATATCTCTCAATCAACTCTTTCATAATCCCTCCAGTCTTTGTTATACTTTTTAATATGTTCTAGGTCTGGATAGATACTTACTATACTCCATCCCGTTTTTGGGTTTATAAAACGGTAAAGTTTTGATTCTTCTATTTTCTCCTCTTCTGGATTTCTATTTAATGTTCTATTCCAGTAGCTGTATTTTTCATCTAACATATCCATATCACATTCCTCTAATATTTTCATATTAGGGTTATTCTTTATTTTATCATATTTCCTTTTTAAGTTGGAAACCTTGATAACATCATTACCATTCAATACAACTGCGCATTGCTTCATTTTACTACTTTATAAGTACATATTTTACCTATCTGCTTTCCTTGAACTGTTATTTGTGGAAGAAAGTAGCAGGCCTGATTCTCAAATTCTTGAGGTATAAATATGTAATCGAACCTACATCCAACTACCTTATCACAAACTTTATTCCAATCATCTCCCTCTTCAATAATGAGGGTTTTAGCTCCAGTTGGAGTTACTGCATAATTCTCATTTAATTTTATCATAGCTATTAATTTTGGAGTTGCCCTACTAGGATTCGAACCCAGACTAAATGATTTAGAGTCATCTGTGCTGACCATTACACCATAGGGCAGTATTTATTTCTCCTTTAGAGATTTGTTTTCTTCTGTTAGTCTCTCTAGTTCTTTCTTTAGCTATTCATTTTCTTGGAATAATGCTTGCATAGTAGTATTCAAGTTAGCAAGAAGTATTCTTATTTGAGCTATTTGTTCATACATTTAGCAATGATTTTAAATATTCAATTTGTTGATTAACTAATTTTGATAGAGCTTCTCTAAACTTAGCAATCCCACTTCTTACTGTTTCTAATTTACCACTCTCTAAACATGCTTGTATTCTATGAATATTATCTTCTCCCAAATATTCACATACTCCTACAAATAAATCATCATCTAAAGATTCTAGATATTTTTGGAATGTATCTGCTTCCTTGTTCGCTAAACAACTTTCTTCTTCCTATCTATCATAGGATATTAATAAGAATAGAGAATCATCAGTAGACTCTGATTTAATGGTGAGTCCTTTTTTTGAACAATAAAACTCTTGATTCTAATTAATTGCTTTAACGAGTTCTTTAAACTCATCCTAATTTAACAAAGTTTCTAAGTCTGTAATCATAATTGTTTTCTTTTTAGTTATATACAACAATAAGCTCTCAAAAGTTAAACGCAAAGTTAAAAAATTCTAATTCCAATATTATACATATTTCATTTAGTTACTGGCAAACAAGTACCGGTACTTTATATAAATAGCCCCCTGGGGTTAAAATAAAGTCCGGATTTTTATAGAGAAGGTGCTGACCTATATTCCGAAAATTATAAGAGTGAGTGTAGTTACGGTCCACAACCCCCTTAGTCCCCCCCTGTATATTGATATAAAACTAAAACAAAAACAAAAATCAATTTCCAGTATTAACATTTTAAAATTTTAAGATTATGACACTCGAAGAATTGAAAGACCAGAACGTAAGCACAGTAGAAAGAGCTAAGGCAGTAGTATCAGCATTGGGACTGAAAGGTGATGAACGCTCAGTTGTTGTCGGCTTGTCAAAGGGCGATAAGTTTAAGTTGGTAGCAATGAACAAGGTAGATTTGCCTGCAAATGCCAACCAACCAAACCAAAGCAACTTTACACCGATTACATTTAGCACTGACACAGGTGCAACCATTGGTGCAAAACACTTTGCGGGCGTAGAAATCGACGACGATGCTCCGGCAATCGGTTCAACTCCGTTGGAAAATGCCGCTTTCCTTGTTTATTGCATTGACCACAATGTAACATTTAAGGTAGACAAAAAGGTAACGGAAGACATCGAAGCTACCACTGACCGCCAAGCCTACAAGAAAAATACTTACAAGCTGGTAGTGGAAGACTATGATTAAAAGATTGGGGAGAAATCCCCTTTCTTTTACATACAAATAATCTTTGTAGAAATGGACATAAGAAAAAAGTTTAAGACTATAAAGTGTTTGTATAATTGGGGCATAATCTATGACCCAAAGACTAATGAAAAGTTAAATTTCAAAGCCAAACGTGTTTATTGCGTAACTTCTTGGGCTTGGATTATGACCTATCAAAAGTCAGAAGAAGATATTCCTGAGATAATTAGGATAGTCTTTGTAGATTAACTCTAAGGTACTATGAGTTTTAAATAAAGTGCCCACATGAACCCCATCATCGGAACGTTGGTTAACGGGGAAAACAACATCACAACAAATCAAATCAAAGTTTTTGTTTAGTTTTAGGATTATATCTGGCAGCTTGGAAAGACAAGCAAAATCTTTATACCTATCTGCTAATAGGTTTAGTGTTCAACGCGAAAATTCGGTAAAGGAAGGAGAGAAATTGTCCACTAAAAAGACCCTCAATTTCCGGACTTTTTCCGATTTTCAAAAAATCCGCCAGAGTAGGAGTTATATAGCTCACACTCTCTATGGACATTATTTAGTATTTAGCCTATAAAAGGGCAACAAAAAGCGAGGCTACGCAGAAGAGCCTAACACCAAAAATAACTGCTACAAATTCTATGTGCATATTCGCAAACTTGAGCACTATAGGATTTAGGTTGAGCTGTAAGGATTGGTCACTTATAGCAATATTATGAGTACTGCTGATATGTCAGTGACCGTACATATCACATATAAAATATGTTATACAATTATGTTAGAAGTTGCCGGGTCTAAGAAGCCTGATTAAAATCTCTAGATAGTAAGAGAGAACCTCATAAGGGTTCATTTTCCATCTCGAACCTATTCGCAAGTTTATAGACTAGCTATCTATAAATTTAGTGAACGTTGATAACGTCCTCAGCATGGAAAACTGAGAAATAATCTCCTATCTTATTCTAGATATAGATAGGATTTCCCTACTGGTATAATGGATTGCGTCTCCCGCTGGAGAAGATTCTGGTTCAAGTCCAGAGTAGGGAACTACTAAGTTGCAATATTCATATTATTGTCGGACCATAATGGGTATGCCCTGAGACTATGCAGTTGTTGTGAAATAACTCAAAGTATTGTGGCACAGGAAGGTCTAGTCGTTACCCTTTGCTTATTTTATTAATTTCCATTTTGACTAAAAGGCACAGCGGTGCCTTTACTCTCAAGATAAGAACAACCTTTACGTGGTTTGAGAGATAAGTAAGCTGCTTTAGCTGAAACTAATAGTTCTAGTAACAATTAAAAATATTTACCATGAAAGAGAAAATGAAACGTATTGAGGAGTACACTAAAGCAATGAGAGAGCTACTAGATAGACTCTTGGAGCAAAACCCAGATTCAGAGAATGAAATCTATGATGAAATATGGGGAGCTTATGTTGCAGGCATGAAGGTGTTCTTATAACTCCTATTCTAGCTGAGAATTAAAACTAGCTGGCTTTTATTACTCTTTGTAAAAGCTCAAAAATTAAAAAGAGAAATCTAGAACGGTAAGCCCGGCTCTCTTCATCCTTTAACTGATTTAGAAGTAAAACAGAAATTAGTTGGCAGCCTGGAATAGACAGGCATTTTTAACTAAAAATTATAGAAAAAATGAACACAGTAGAAATTAACAGCTTAAAGAAGTATTCAGAGTTTACAACAACATTTCGTATTCCATTCAAAAAGGCAAATGATGTAGAAGCTAAATGCTATACGCCTATGGATGTAATTGACGCTTGGAAAGAAGTATGCATACAGGCGTTAGAAATGAGAATGGAGGCGTGTCTGTCAATGTTGCTCAAGAACAGAGATCGAGTGATAGAATCCGACGAAGAATGTGTTGTTTTCAGAAAGCCCAACGGACATCTTCATTTCTTCAACCACTCCAGCTTTCAGGCTATGGAAGCTCTAGTAGAAGCTCTTAAAGAAGAGGGTCCAATAGTACTCGACTCCCTCCAAGTAGACCAATTATTGAAGGCTTTGTACTGGATTCCAGAAAAGTTGAAAAAAGATCATCAAGAATTTGGATTTGGAGAATTAATAAGCTGTTTGACCTGCCTAGCCTACAAAGCTTAGGCTGAATAAAAAACTCAATAACTTCCCAAGACATTGAGGGCACCAGTTTCTTATGAATAAATACTCTGAAAAGCCTATATATGGGCAGGACAGAGCCTCGAAAGTCTTAGACCAGAGAGATAGTAAGTTTTAGGTGTAAAATGCGATTAATAAAAGAAAAAGATTATGGAACAGTATTTAGATGCAAAAATTAAGAGATTTACTCAAAAGCAATTATTCAAGAAAATAACTAAAGTTAAAACCATGCTAGGTTTGGGAGGATTACATCCTGAGAAATACCTAGAAGTTGTACCCGAACATAAAAATTGTGTCCTAGTTGACTTCAATCCAGCAGATGCATTAGTAAGAAGAAATTCTCTTATTGGAGAGTTTGATTTACTTACTAATTCTCCAGCGGAGAGAAGTCCGCTTAACTTCGTTGATTGTGATTTCTGCAAGTCCATTATAAATAATGGAGCAGATTTACTATATATTTATACGAAGATGCAGCTTTCTCCAATTAGAAACAAGTATATCACATTTACTTTTAGTTGTAGAACTGCGGGAGACGAGAGAACGATTGAGTGGTTGGCAAAGAATTTCCCAGAACTTGATATTCCAAGAAATTACGTGTTTATAAATGATACAAGATGTAAGGAGATTGGATATCGTCAATATGTTAAACGTATGTATGATCCAACTAGAGACAGATTCTTGGACATATACAAATACAGAGATTCTGGAGATAACATGATTACCGGACTAATTAAAATCCTCTGATGAGTCTTTGAAAATTAAGACGAAACTACCCATCTTTGGGTAGTCAGGATTAAAAAGAAAAAGAAATGAGAAAGTACAATAGATTAAATTGCGATTCAACTGTTCGCGCAAGATTTATAGATACTTGGGGACGAGTAATAACTTTAGTCGGAACCCATGCCTTCGAATATGCCATTCACATAGAAGGAGTAAGAACAGTTACTGAAACATTTGAGAATGGAACATTAGCAAGAAAAAGATTTAACGAATTAAAAAAGAAACCATGAGAAAGAGATTTAAGATGAGCAGAATTGCTTCATCAGACAACTATGAGTTGTCAAGAAAGATTCACGCAATGTACCTCCAAAGATTTCACGAGGAGAACATAGAAGTGATTACAGAGATTTCATCTACATTAGTAATTAAAGAACAAAAGTATATTCGGGTATTTGGGAAGTTAATTCCTGTTTCCGAAGAAGAATTGAGAATACATAACACTTTAATATCTGTGAAATGATGGAAGATTTGTTAACAATAGTAAGATGGGCAATAACATTGCCTGTTTGGTTGCTAGAACATATACTTAAGGCTATGACCTTGATAGTTCTGGTATTGGTAATCATCGTCATGGCGGTATTATATCCGCTATTTCGGTCTATCTGGCGTAAGACAGGACAGTCTGTGATTTTTAAGTATGCAACAAAATGGAGAGGAAACTATCCGCTAACCAAAAAAGTATTTGACTTATGGCAATGATGAGAAGAATTACCGAAATAAACGGTGAGATAATTGTGGTAGAAACTATGATTATCGTAGGAGAAATAGTATTAATTACAGTACAAATAAATGGAGAACTAGTTCGCTATGAAATATTATCTGTTAGACAGTTATGGGAAGGTCGTTAGGGCCTTCTCAAGCTGGTCTGAGGCTAACAAATTTCGTATAACTAGAAATAGACCAGATTGGAGGATTGTATGACATACATCGTTGTATTTATAATATTAATCATCATGTGGAAAATGATTGAAGACGAATGAAAACAGTATTAACCCATACAGGAAAAATCTATGTCGATACAGAACATAGACTAGAGTTCTTAACTGTAGGAGACTATGGTAAGGAGAACAACATCAAGGCTGATTTCTTAGGTCTAACTAAGGAAATCAATGGAGTAGAGAATACAGCAGTAGACCTAAGCAAGAAATGGGTAGCAACTATTTCAACTCAGAAAGGCTGTCCTATGCATTGTAAATTCTGTGATGTTCCCAAGTTTGGATTCTATGGAAATGCTTCTATAGAAGATATGGATAGACAAATCCGAACTATTATAGAAGGCGAAAGTGTCAGAGAAACAGACAGGTTTAATGTGCACTTTGCTAGAATGGGAGAACCAACATGGAATGAGAATGTATTAGCATTTGGGCTTGCTCTCAGAGGCGTAGTTAAGTCTACAGGATTAGCAGCTAAAACTGTTCATCCAGTAGTTTCCACGATGCTTCCGAAAGCAAATAATAAGCTTAGAAACTTCTTACAGGTTTGGTGTAGCATAAAAAATGAGTTCTACAATGGAGAAGCAGGCTTACAGTTTTCAATCAATTCTACAGACGATGAACAGAGAAACGAGCTATTTGACTCTAAGAGTTTGTCACTAGCACAAATTTCTCGGTTGGCTGACGAGTTACCAATGCCAGTAGGCAGAAAGTATACTCTAAATTTTCCAGTAACCTCACAAACTATTCTCGATGCGAAGGAATTGTCAAAGCTATTTGATAGGGAGAAATTTATTGTTAAAATCACTCCTATACATGAAACAGCTTCTGCTATAGAGAATGGTTTCCAGGTAACTGGATACTCTGATTATGACGTTTATCGTCGCTTTGAACAACCTTTATTGAAAGAAGGTTGGGATGTTATAGTGTTTGTTCCATCTAAGGAGGAAGATTCTGACCGAATTACTTGTGGGAACGCACTAATCTCTGAAGAGAAGATTTAACAATTCTTAACTAAGAGAAATCTAGATTATACTATATAATAGTAGGCAAACTCTTAGTTATCCTTTCCTTAGTTCAATGGATAGAACCTCTGTCTTCTAAACAGATAATTCCAGTTCGAATCTGGAAGGAAAGACTATTATTCTCCCTTAGCTCAACGGTAGAGCTTTCGACTTTTAATCGAAAGACAAGAGTTCGACTCTCTTAGGGAGAACCAACTTTAAATAATTAAGCTATGATAAATGTAGACGAATTAAGAAACAAAAAGTAGCTCGGAGAAATAGGAGAGCGTATAGCCATTGGTGAATTATCAAAATATGGATTAGATATTTTATTACCAATGTCTGACAATCTACCATTTGATTTTGTTATATATTATAATAACAAGTTTTACAGAACTTAGGTGAAAACTACTGCGAGTAAAACTGTAAATAACTCGTTGAACTTTAGTTTAACAAGTAATAATTATAACAAAGGGACCGTTCACAAATACAACGAGGATGAAATAGATATTATGATATGTTGCGACCTTCATAACATCTATATATTTCCAGAATGTGATGTTGCTAATAGAAATTCTATTACTATTAGGGAGGAACCTCCAGCTAATAATTAGACAAAAGGTATAAACTTTGCAAAAGATTGCATCATATCTATAGAAAGATTAAATTATACTTTCTCTAAGATAGAGAAATAATTCCCTATTAATAGGGAAGTCTTTTTCTTTTATTCCGCTAGTAAACATTTGTTGTGAAACACGTGTTTGCATCTGGGTATAGTCGAGTTGGTAAGATGCTACATTTGGGATGTAGAGACCGCAGGTTCGAGTCCTGCTATCCAGACAAGAAGTAATCAACATTCACTATTAGTACAGCAATTAGGACTGTAGGGTGCCTTTTAGATGAATCCCTGATTACTCCGATTAACAGAGGCAATATCCTTAATATCGTTACCACGCACTGCGGCTATTAGCTGTTAGATGATTTGGGGTGCCAAATGGAAGAACGGTGACAGCTATGTTAATTAGAACGAATCTGTTAATTGTATGGGAGTGCGCCAACGTTGGAGAGTTGGGCTTGACTGTAAATCAAGTGCCTATGGCTTAGAAGGTTCGAATCCTTCCACTCCCACAAATTTAATGAATATGTTAATAGGATTTTTAGTATTTATTATTCTAGAAATAGCTATAATAGCTACTATAGGGTTTACTTATTTTCACGAAGATGATAAGAATTTCAAGAATTATCGCAAAGGAAAGAATAGCTGATTTGTTAGACTTAAATTTCGTGTCTAAGATAGAATTAAGACAGGGAAAACAAGGATTTAATAATCCTGCTATTTGTAGAGTAGAAATCTATTTACTACTTGAAAACGACAAAGAGTACTTTAATTCCAAAATGGCTGATATTATGTCATGGGCACAAAAGAACAAATGTAACATTGCTTTTACTACTGCTAGTATGGCTCTCAAAGACGGATTTATTAAAGAATCTGCTTTTGATGACTTTAACTATCCAGTTCCTAAAAAGTATAAAGCATTATGTGATATTTATTCAGCAAGTTACTTTAATCTATTTAATAGAAGAAAGCTATAATGGAAGACAAGTACGAAGGATTATCTGACGAAGAACTTAAAGAGATTTTCGAAGATATGGAAGCAGACTATTGGATAGACTACTATCAGTCTCTCTGTGAGTAAAACTCTGTTAGCGAGATGCGCAGAGTTTAGACCTAGGATATGGATTTTAGAAATATGTATACCCACTGCATATAGGTTAGTCATGTTTAAACGAGGAAACCAGGGTTCTCTACTAGGTCGATTCGGGATTGTAACCGGTAATTGGTAGCCGCGCAGACTGTAAATCTGCTCTCTTTTGAGACTGGAGGTTCGAGTCCTCCCAATCCCACACATTTTAATTAATTAGATTATGACAAAAGAAGAAGCAATTAGAGCTATGTCTGAAGGAAAGAAAGTAAGGCATAGATACTTTAGTAAAGACGAATGGGTAACTATAAATTCCAGCGGACTATATGAGTTCGAGGATGGTATAAAAGTTGACTCATCGTTATTTTGGATGGACAGACAGGATTCCTATTGGAATGATGGATGGAGCTTAGTTTAACTTTAAATAAGAATAAAAATGACAACGTATGAATACGGAAAAGGATACTTGCCAGAAATCTGGTACTAGTGTAATATTCCAAAAAGAAATTACGCAGTGTAGGGAATGTCCTCATTGTAGAATCGCTCCTGACCCAGACCCTGATGACTGGTTCAATGACGATGATGAAAAAGCGCTTTGTAAAGAAGCAGGGAATAAACTAATTGAGGGAATGTTAAGACCTTACGAAAGGGTATTAATTCCAGATTGGTGTCCTTTAAAGACCAACTAGACTCAAGTACCCAATTCCATACACCGAAGAGGTTAAAATGGGGAAGTGGTTCTAAGTATGGATAGCTAGTAGTTGGTCTTATATGGTGTTATTAGTTCAGTTGGCAGAACGCTACATTGTGGCTGTAGAGGTCAGCGGTTCGAATCCGCTATAACACCCATAGTATAATTCCCAGAACGATCAACAAATTGGCAGATGTATAGTGTTATCTCATAACAAGACATAGTGTAGAGTCTTAGGAAAGTCTGAATAAGTGAAGAATCGGAACTCTTATTAATTATATTATGAAAGATAGAAAATTATTTTGGTTTTGTGTAATATCTATAATTTACATAATTACCTATTGGTGTTTTATTAAAAATTACAACGAATGAAAAAGACAATTGAAATCGAATGTCCTGATGGTTACAAACCAGTTTACAATGCAGAGACTGGAAAAGTAGAAATTGTGTCTGAAGACATTACTGCAAGGGTACAGACTTACGAAGATGCTTGTAAAATCATGAGTAGAGATGTCTATGGTAATGTTCCTGCAAATTTCTCTGTTGATGCTTTGCGCAAATTGCACGTCATTCTCGATGCCTTAAACGAAGGACATAAGTTTAATCTATTAACTGGAACTGTATGGTATCCTTGGGTTCGGTTCTTTAGAATGAAATCAGTGCCGAAAGATGCAGAGGTTATTGGACATTTTAGCTATCAGGGCGAGAAATTCGCACTGGTGGGCGGCAACGCGGCTTGTGGCGGCCTTGCGGGTCTCGGCTATTTCCTTTCTAGCACTGACGTCGGCGGTGCCGATTCCTATGTCGGGATGCTTGCGTGCAAATCTGAGGAGATTGCTGAATACGTATCAACTCAGTTTGGAAAGCTAGTGTTCGATGCTTGTTTTGCAAGACATTTCAAGGGTGAAGAATTTGAATGGTTAGACTAAAATTCTAAAAAAATGAATAAGAAATACTTGAGAAAAGAAGACATTAAGTCTGGAATGTTGGTAGAGTACTGTGGTGAGTTATGTCTTGTAGTTGGAAGTACAAGCGGTCTGTGCCTTTGTGGAATGGATCACTGGTGTCCGTTGGATGATGCAGAAATGTGGAGGATAACTAAAGTATATGACTGTACATATCCACGTGATGCTCGTAAACTAGAGATTGGAGACAGACAGCTCGTCTGGGAAGGAAAACCAATAGTAGAGCTCACTCTAAAAGAAGTTGCAGACAGACTTTACATTTCGGCTGAACAATTAAGAATCAAAGATTAAATGAAGAAATTCTTTATACTTATGTTTGCTATGCTCTGGATGAGCGTAGCAGCTTTTTCTCAGATAACTATCTCACAAGAAGACTATGATAAGTTGCCTGGAGAAACTAAGACTCAAATTGAGAAACTTACTACAGAGAAAGCTGTAAAAGGCGAAATCAAGGAAGTTTCTGAGTATGCAAATCTTGGCAAGGAAATTGGCGTAGCAGTTAATGAAACCTTGAAAGCAGTAGAAGATTCCGCTATAAGAATAGCAGATTCTAGTCTAGGGCAGACAGCAATAACTATTGTAGTATGGAAACTTCTTTACAAAGAAATAGCTGGAGTTATAGTAGGCATACTCCTATTAGGAATATCCTTATTTATGCTTCTAACTGGTCGAGGCAAGCTATCTAAAAACGATGAGGATGCTGGAGGTTGGATAAGTGTAGTCGGAGGAGCAGTGTTCTTCACAGCTTCAATGATTTGTATATTTGGCTGAGGAGCAGTCCAGGCTATAGGCTGGTGTATTCTAGCTATATTCTGTGTATTAGTGCTTCTTTGTATGATTCTTGGCTAGTCGTAAGACTAGCTTTTGGAAGGGTGGCAGAGTCAGGTTTAATGCAACGGTTAGATAAACAGTTAGAAATTTTTAATGTTATGTAAATGAACGCTTG
>ERZ780007.43-NODE-43-length-70408-cov-5.06418_pt1 | contig 70408 bp, 62 predicted proteins | sample MGYA00511872_ERZ780007 | MGnify/ENA primary metagenome ERZ780007 (study PRJEB29588, sample SAMEA2149603) | human gut metagenome | biome: human gut; feature: human-associated habitat; material: faeces | place: Denmark | collected 2008/2010 ... | reverse complement strand
GCGAAAATAACAGTCTGTTTGTCATTCTCATCTATGTAAATATTAGCGTCACACCCCAGTTGAATAAAGATGTTTCGGAAGACACAACTATTTCAAAAATATTTTAAATACCTGTGGACAAGCAAAAGGGAGTATGCTATATTCTATTTAAAGATAATTTTAAATGGGTAAGAAGATTATGAAAGAAACAAATATTTTTAAAGTATTGGCGGATCAACAACGGAGAGAGATTCTGATAATGCTAAAAGATGGCCGATTAAATGCTGGGGAGATTGCCGAAAAATTACAAGTCACACCGGCTGCTTTGTCTTACCACTTAAAACTGTTAAAAAGCGCCGACTTAGTATCCGAATATAAGGAAAAAAACTTTATATTTTACGAAATCAATACGACAGTTTTTGATGAATTAATTCTATGGATTAACCAGTTTGGAGGAGCAAAGGGATGAAAAAAATCATGTGGATTGTTGCGGTGCTACCAGTGGTGGTTGCAAGTATGATGTTACAGGTGATACCGGATATGATACCGCATAAAATCGGAATTTTTATTTTTCCGATAGTTATTTTGTGTGTTACATTCTTTTGGCACCTTTTAATTGGTACATTCGAAAAAAAGACCGTGAAAGCAAGTACGGATAAAGAACGTATGGAAGCAAATTCCTCCGCAAGGGTACTATGCGTGGTAGGACTATCGCAGGCTATCATGTTTGGAATTATGAATTATTGTATCCTTTATTCCTCTTGTGTGCAGGAAAATGTGAATGGTTCAAAGGTAACAGTTGATATTGCAAGGATTTCCTGCATCTTATGTGGAATTATTTTTGTTGTAGTAGGAAATTATATGACAAAGGCAAAGCGAAATACGGTAGTTGGGTTTCGAACGGCCTGGAGTATGTATAATGATAATACATGGAGAAAAAGTAACCGTTTTGGAGCCATCAGTATTGTTGTTGCAGGAGTATTGACCATTATTACGGCTGCATTTGCCAATGGAATAACCAGTACAATTTTATTATTGGTGTATTTATTATCAGCAACGATTATTGCAATATTATACTCGAAAAAGGTCTATGACCAAGAAAAAAGAGAAGTTTGAGGTTGCACTTATATGGGAGAATGATTATTTATGAAAACAAAAAGATTAGTATTAAGAAAATGGACAGAGGCAGACGCAGAGAGTTTATATGAGTATGCAAAAGATCCGGAAGTCGGCCCTATCGCAGGATGGCCACCCCACAAGTCCGTAGAGGAAAGCCTCGATGTGATCAGAAATGTATTCAATGGTCCGGAGTGCTATGCCATCTGTGAAAAAGAGAATGGGAAAGCAATCGGTGCCATTGAACTGAAATTGAAGGGCCACACGGATATGACAGACCGTGAGGACGAGTGTGAACTGGGCTATTGGCTGGGACAGCCATTTTGGGGAAAAGGCTACATGCTGGAGGCCGCAAAGGAAATTCTGCGCCATGGATTCGGAGAACTTGGGATGAATACCATATGGTGCGGATATTATGAGGGAAATCAAAAATCCAAAAGAGTGCAGGAAAAGGTCGGGTTCGTGTATCATCATACCTGCGAAGAAGTTCCCGTGCCTTTACTGAAGGAAGTAAGAACTGGTCATACAAATGTAATGACAAAAACACACTGGGAGGAAATAAACGAAGGAAGGTAACGATTTTGTTTGTTTTACATGCAATGTACGAGGGGATCGTAAAAGGTCCCCTTAAATGATATCATTTTGAAATATAGTTATTGCATAATTAGAAAACATAGAGTATGCTTTGTTTATAAGTACACTTCACTTATGAAAATTTCTATGTCAGCAAAAGCTGATGTCTGAGACTTTGATAAAAAAGTCAGCCGAACCCTCAAGATAATACAACAGAAGAATAAGGGGAGCAAAACACCACAGAAAACCAGTTGTATCACAAAAACAGGTAAGCTATAATATAGATATGTATAGATTCCTTTTGCGTCTGAAAATATCTATAGTTGCCTGACACAAAAGGAGGAAATTAATTGAATACAGAATTGAAGAATGCGGTAAAAGCAGCCGATCTGAAAGCACAGTATGATGCAAGAGTGAAGCGGCTGGTAGGACACAAAAGAGTTCTGGCACAGATTTTGATCAAAACTGTGGATGAATTTAAGGGGATGAATCCCAAAACAGTTGCAAACTGCATAGAAGGAACCCCTTATATCAGCACTGTGCCTGTGGAGCCGGGGCTGACCAACGCAGTGCTTGACAAAAATGGACAGCGTATTGTTGGTTTTAATACGGAAAGTCAGGAGATCAACGAAGGACTGGCGAGATTTGATATTGTTTTTTATGTGCGGACGAAGGATGGTCTGTCGCAGATCATTATTAACGTAGAAGCACAGAAGGATGAACCGGGAGAGTACGAGATCTTAAACCGGGCAATTTTCTATGTCAGCAGACTGGTCTCTTCCCAGAAGGAAAGGGATTTTGAGAATTCCCGCTACGATGACATCAAGCGTGTGTATTCTATCTGGGTATGCATGAATATGGATGAGAATACCATGAGCCATATCCACCTTACCAAAGAGGATGTGATCGGTTCCTATGAGTGGAAGGGAAATCTGGATCTGATCAACATCGTAATGATAGGATTGGCAAGGGAACTGCCGGAACATGATGAAACCTACGAATTACACCGCTTGCTGGGGGCATTGCTGTCCCAGGAATTGAGTGTAGATGAAAAGCTGAACATCATAGGAAATGAGTATAATATTCCCATAGAAGAAAATATGAGAAAGGATGTGAGCGCTATGTGCAATTTAGGCGAAGGAATTGAAGAAAAAGGAATTGCAATCGGACGAGAAAAGGGGCGTATAGAAGGCCGAATAGAAGGCGAAGCCGGCCTCATTCTGAAAATGTATAAGAATGGTCTGTCGGCAGAGCAGATAGCCTCCGCTACAGACAAACCGCTAGAAGAAGTGAAAGAAATTATTGCCGGAATATAACGGGCATTACGAAAACAGTACTTTTACCACGAGACAGAAGGAAGCAGCCGAAGTCGCAGAATACCTCCGGAAAAAGCAGATCATCCGGACATGGCTTAAGAGTATCCGTTTAAAATTTCCCGCAAAATGTCTTCCGGGCGCGGCGTGTGATCCGGGTATTTTTCCCGAAGGGGCGCCGCTGCACCATCCATAATATAAGGATGTCCCACGATATCCAGCATGGATACGTCGTTATAATTGTCACCGAATGCCATGACATCTGTAAGGTCAATACCAAGGATCCTGCAGATAGAGGTGACACCGATGCCTTTGTTGGCAAGGGTAGTATCGATCCAGTAAGGTCCGGCCACTGCACAGTTCGCCTGCTCCCAGCGGGGGACGAAGCGGTCAGCATAAGCCGCTACGCCTTCATGGAGATATACGGAGACCTTTACGATGTCTTCCGGAATTTCGGAAGGATCCTGAATGACCTGATAGTTGTTGCCGATAAACTTTATTCTGTCCAGCATTCCAAGCCCACGTTCCATCAGATACGCAGTATTCTGTCCGGAGAGCATGATTTCACCCTGACCGTCACTACGATTCCACAGATCCTCCGCAATCTCTTCTGCCAGGGCACGGGGCATGGGATTTTTCGCAATGCACTGCTCGTCCTTGTAGATCACGCCACCGTTTTCACACAGGAAAATGCAGCAATCCGCCACCGGTGCAAACAGCTTCCGCAGGCTGGTATACTGTCTTCCAGACGCCGGGCAAAACAGGATCCCCTGGTCATGAAGTGCCCGGATCTGGTCAAAGATCTCGCCTTCCAATTCTTTTTTTCCATATTGTAAAAGTGTACCATCGAGGTCACTGCAGACTAATCTGATTCCCATAGCCGGAATTCCTTTCTCTCAGAATGATAATTTTAAATAGTATATCATAAATTATACATGAATACTTATTTTTATTTAATAGCTGCTTTTCTTGATTACTACAAGATATGTTGAAAAAAATGCGAAAAGGAGAAAGAAAATGTTTAAGCGAAAAATAAAAAGATTGCTAATGATATCCAAAACGAGTAAGATAGTAAGCAAGATAATAAGCAAGATGGAGTGATATAAATGGGAAAATATGAACCGCCATATACGATCTCAAATAAAATGTTGGAGCTTGTTTCTTCTATATCTGAAAAAGTAGGTAAAATAAGCAGTCACAGGGAATTGGAAACAAGACCGCATTTAAGGAAAAACAACCGGATCCGATCCATTCATTCTTCCTTAAAAATAGAAGCAAATTCCTTGTCTCTGTCTGAAGTGAGAGATGTCATCAATGGTCATCTTGTATTGGGAGATCAAAAGGAAATACAAGAGGTGAAAAATGCATATGCTGCATATGAAAAAATCTCGGAAATAAATCCTCAAAGCATGTCAGATCTGAAAAAAATCCATGGAATAATGACCTATAGAACAGTAGAGGAATCCGGCGTATTCAGAAAAGGGGAAGAGGGTGTCTTTTCCGGAGATCAGTGTATTTTTGTGGCACCGCCGCCGAATATGGTAAATGAACTGATGAAGGATTTATTTTCATGGGTTAAAAACAGTGAAGGGACAATACATCCGCTTATTGTGTCAGCTGTTTTTCATTATGAATTTGTGTTTATACATCCTTTTGCAGACGGAAATGGAAGAATGGCCAGATTATGGCATACGGTAATGCTATACCGTTGGAGAAATGTGTTTGAATATATTCCGTTGGAAAGCCAGATTGAAAGATTCCAGGCAGAATATTATGATGCAATAGCAAAATGCCATGTGAATGGAAATTCAGATGTTTTTATAGAATTTATGTTAAGAATGATAGATCAGGTATTAGATGAAGTTATCATACAGGTAAATAAGACAAATGAAAATATGTCAGAATATGTAAAACGGATGTTGGAAGTAATGGAGTACGACGTTCCCTATACCGCTAATGCGATCATGGAGGCACTGCATTTGAAATCCAAGGAAACATTTCGAAAAAATTATATCAAGCCGGCCATAGAGTTGGGCCTAATAAAAATGACATTGCCGGAAAAGCCAAATAGTAAAAATCAGAGATATGTAAAACAATAATTCTTGATCTAAAGCTGGCTTTAGGTGTTACAATGTCTTCAGAGTGATTTTCAGCATTTTAAAAAGAAAAGGTGCCGATACCGAAAAGCATGGTGTCGGCACTTTTTGGACTTTTTTGGGCTTTACTTTGCCAGATTCGTTAGATATGATAAAGATAGAAACTGTATTTACCGGCTATAGGGGGAGGGCGTATGTACAAAAGAAAGCTTCACAAAGAAATAAGTAGCGGATTATTGGCATTGATCGTGGCATTTTCTCTGACAGGCTGCGGCAGCAGTAGGGACGCTTTGGAAATCTCTGATACCGAATCTGCTCAGGCAGAAGGAATCAGTCAGGAAACCGCTACAGCCACTCCAGCCACCTCACAGATAATCCCGGAGACGACAACGGAACCTGAGCCGGAGAAAATTACCTACCAGACCGGACTATATCAGGAGAAAACCCTGGCGGATCAGGTCTCGGTGGATGCTGCCCGGGAGCTGCCGGAAGGAGAGTATGGTGTGCTGTCATACTCCTATGATGAGACAGTCAGTGTCTGGGGCAACGGTGCAGAAGACTGTCTGGTGATCCACGACGGAGACCGGGAATACAGGGTGGGGATTCCCTGGCGAAATATGTATTCGGCACCACCTGCGGTAGAAGCCGCAGATTATGATGGGGATGGCGACAAGGAGTACTATATTTCTACCATACAGGGGACAGGAACCGGTATTTATGTGGAAGGACTGTATTATGTAGATGTACAGAAAGGAACCCCGAAGGTCTCCGAATATACAAATGTGGTTGAAGATTTTGACAGACGGATCCTTGCGGCGGATACGCTGGATGAACAGTTCCATACACTTCATGTGGATTTTCTGGATAAAAACGGAAAGATAGATGCTCAGAAGAGTATTGATCTGGATCAGACCCGTCTGTTGCAGAAACTGGAAGGATACACTTATAAAAGCATCGGTGTGGGGGCGCAGATCCGGTATGATTTTCGTGGAGGACAGCCCTTTGCAAATGTAGGGGTTGGCATAAATATGAACGAGATGGCGGACCTGGTTTATGAGACTGGCTTTAATATAACGGCACCGGTATCCATGCAAAAAGATGGTAATTTTTCTCTGGGAGATTTTTCGGTACAAAAAACATATTCTCGTTATCTGGAAGAGGAGAATATCGAAAAAGAAGAACCGGATATGACAGAGGTCTATACCGGATATTATGATCTGACCCATAACGGCTACAAGGAAAAGGTCGTAACGAAGGTCTATCTGGAGGAGGAAAACGAAGACTTTACGGAAGCACTGCATAAGGCAGGAAACTGGGGAACGGTAGAGGTCTACGAGTATCTGGGAGACGGACAATATGGAATCATCCCGCTGTGGTCGCAGGAATTTGCCATTGCTCATGCCGGGAACGTACAGATATTCCTTACACAAAAAGACGGCTACGATTATCTGGTAGTGACAAGCTTCTGGACAGGGCAGGGTGTCTGCTATTATGACTATAATGTATTGTCTCCCGTGGACTATTCCTTTGACAGATATCATAATGAGCTGAACGGGGCAGATCACTACGACCCGCAGTTTTTCACAGGGCTGGAAAGCTGGCTGAAGGAGGATTCCCTCCTGCTTGCGGCAACGGATATTGATATGCCGCAGGGGCAGGAGGTAATTCTGACAACCAACGAAGAGACACATTATGCGGAAGAATATCTGAAGGTAAAAAAGGAAAGATTGCAGTCTGTGGAAGATATTGATTAAACCAATTATCTATGCCTGATAATTTTCGTTATCTGTATAATCACTGTCGGCATGAGAGCGAGACCTACGATCTGACCGAGTGCCGACGTAGTCAGATCGGCTACGCTGAATACACTGTGCAGTCCCGGGATGAAAATAACCAGTGCCAGTAAAGAGACTCCCGCGGCGAAAGCATAGAGACTGTAGCGGTTCGAGGTCAGTCCCAGCCGGAAGATGGATTCGCTGCCACGGCAGTTAAAACCATGGAACAATCTGGCCAGTGTCAGTGTGGCAAAAGCCATAGTAGAGGCCATAGCCGAACTGACGGTCAGTCCGATGTGATAAGCTGTCATGGAGGCTACTGCGATCAGCAGACCCTGTGTTATCATCGTAATCATAAAGCCGCTGGTGAGGATTCCTTCCCGTGGATTCCTGGGCTTTTCCTTCAGAAGGTCGTCATCTGCCGGTTCCATGCCGATTGCCAGGGCCGGAAGAGAATCGGTCAGCAGGTTGATGAACAGCAGATGTACGGGTGTAAAAGGCACAGGAAGTCCCATCAGGGATGTGTATAATACTGCTAAGATACCGGCGGTATTACCGGACAGCAGAAACAAAATGGCATTTTTGATATTTCTGTATACATTACGCCCGTTTGCCACTGCCTTGATGATCGTTGCGAAATTATCATCTGACAGAATCATGTCTGCGGCATCCTTGGACACCTCGGTTCCGGTAATTCCCATAGCGACACCGATGTCCGCCTTTTTCAATGCAGGAGCATCATTCACACCGTCTCCTGTCATAGAGACAATATTACCTCTGCGCTGCCATGCCTCTACAATCCGGATTTTGTTCTCGGGAGATACTCTGGCATAGACGGAGATTTGCGCTATCTGTTCATCCAGTTCGCTGTCGCTCATGGCATCCAGCTCCGCACCTGTCAGTGCAAGGTCTCCTTCTTCGAATATTCCGATCCGGCGGGCGATCGCCACTGCTGTTACCTTATGATCACCGGTGATCATGACCGGACGGATGCCGGCTCTCTTGGAAGCTGCAACGGCAGCTGCAGATTCCTCTCTGGGAGGATCTACCATAGAGATCAGGCCCAGGAAGGTATAGCCATACTCCGCATGGATGTCGAGATTTTCATCCGATTCCTTGTAAGCAAAAGACAATACACGCAGGCCATTTTCCGAAAAAAGCTGATTCTGCATACGGATCTTGTCTTTTTCAGCTTCCGTCATAGGACGGATATCGTCACTGCAGCGCACATAGTCACAGCGGTCTAAGAGAACATCCACAGCACCTTTGGTGAGGATCGTGGGTACACCATGCAGTATATATTTCGTACTCATCAGCTTTCTGTCGGAATCAAAAGGCACTTCCTCAAGACGCTGCATGTTCTGCCGGAGAATATCTTCATGCATATTTGCTTCTTTCAAAATAGAAGATGTATCCGCTTTAATCCTTCGAAACATCTCTAAAAGGGCATATTCTGTAGGGTCACCGATGCCCTTGTCATCGACGATACTGGAATCATTGTTGAGGACTGCGTCGTAGAGCAGATAGCGATGAGTCTGATTCAAAAGGTCAAGCTGATCCGGTTCGTATAACCGGTCTTCTATATAAATCTGCTGTACCGTCATTTTATTCTGAGTCAGTGTTCCGGTCTTATCAGAGCAGATGACAGAGACACAGCCCAGACTTTCCACAGCTTTCAGATTCTTGATAATTGCATTTTCTTTTGCCATTTTCTGTGTACCAAAGGCTTGCACTATGGTCACAATGGAGCTCAGTGCCTCAGGGATCGCAGCAACAGCCAGTGCCACTGCAAACATCATGGAGTCCAACAGCGTCATCCGGCGATAGATACACAGGCAGAATACGACAGCACATATGAGCATGATCAGTATGGCAAGTCTGCTGCTGAACTTGTCCAGGCTTTCCTGCAGCGGTGTCTTGCGCTCTTTGGCTGCATTCATCAGTCCTGCAATCTTACCCAGCTCCGTCTCCATGCCGGTAGCAGTCACCAGCATCTCGGCGCGTCCGTAGGTAACCAGACTTCCGGAATAGACCATATTTGCCCGGTCAGCAAGCGCCACATCACCCTCTATAACGGCATCTGTTTTCTCTACGTTGGCAGACTCGCCTGTCAGAGAGCTTTCATTGACCTGCAGCGAATAGCTGTGCAGGATACGGCCATCGGCCACGATCATGTCGCCCGCTTCCAATATGACAATGTCACCCGGCACAATATTCTTCGATGGAATTTCCAGTTTCACACCGTCTCGAATGACTTTTGCACAGGGCGAAGATAACTGCCTGAGACTATCCAGAGAACGCTGAGCCTTTACATGCTGCAGGGTACCCAGGATGGCGTTGATCACCAGTACCAGCAGGATTACAATGGTACTCTCCGTATTGCCGGAAAACATGGAGATCGCAGCCGCAATGATCAGGATTACTACCAGCAGATCAGCAAACTGACTGATAAATACTTCCGGTATACTTTTGCGCCTGCTCTCCTGTAGGATATTTTCACCCTTTTCCAGGCGAAGCTCCTCCGCGCGGGCAGTAGTAAGCCCCTGTTCTGTCACCTGATATTTTTCCATGAGTTCTTTTACAGAAATATTCCAGATGTTTTTTTGTGTCATATACAAATCCTCCTTCTTAAATAATGTACCCGGATCCTTTGTTTATCACGCAAAAAAAAGACTTTTACTGCACGATAAACATACAATAAAAGTCTCGTTCCATTTCTGTAGAAGTGTACTGCCCGGTTAGCGACTGCCTGTGGCTTCACTAACGTGATGACGACCAACACAACACCGGTTATCCGATGTGAACTACTCCCTAATATTGGAAATATCCTAGCATATGCGAAAAGTATTGTCAAATATAAAATGGTTGCTATACACAGAATTATTTTTTTGATAAAATGATGTCAATAAGAATCTGGTTCTCAGGAATAAAGTTTGCAGATTACGGAAAGGCAGGAAGGTTAAGAGATGAACGAAATGATCAGAAAAAGAAATGAACAGCTGGCCAAAACAGTGATCAAGGGATTACAGTCCCGCAACATGTCAGGTTATTACGCAGAGGATAAAGAGGCTGCGCTGAAACAGGCACTGGAGCTGATCCCGGAGGGAAGCACCATTGCCATGGGCGGATGCATGAGTGCCGGAGAGATCGGACTGATCTCCGCGCTGGAAGCAGGCAATTACCACTATATCGACCGCTCTAAGATGGATGCCAGAGCAGGACTTATGGCAGCTTATGATGCGGATATCTTCCTCTCCAGTGCCAATGCCATCACCAGCGACGGTGTCATGGTCAATATCGATGGCAATTCCAACCGTGTCTCCTGCATAGCCCAGGGACCGAGGAAAGTAATCTTCATCGTCGGCATGAACAAGGTCTGCGCAGACTTAGACAGCGCCATGAAGCGTGCGAGAAACGTGGCTGCACCTATCAATGCCCAGAGATTCGACATCAAGACTCCCTGCAAAGAAACCGGAAAATGCTTCGACTGCAAGTCTCCGGATACCATCTGCTGCCAGTTCCTGATCACGAGATATTCCAGACATACGGACCGGATCCATGTGATCCTCGTAAATGACACCATCGGTTATTAGACAACAAAGGGGAAAAGACAATGACATTAGTATTGCAAAAAGGAAGACCTGCCGATACCACCGGCAGACTGGACAAAGAGATACGCACCTATGACCTGCTGGATGGCTTAGGCGTGGAATATGACCGCGTGGATCACGCGCCCGCGATGACCATGGAGGACTGTAAGGAAGTGGATGAGATCCTGGAATCCATGGTCTGCAAGAATCTGTTCCTGTGCAACCGTCAGGAGACCGCATTTTATCTGCTGATGATCCCGGATACCAAGGTGTTCCACACCAAGGATCTGTCGGCGCAGATCGGCTCGGCCAGGCTTTCTTTTGCCAAGCCGGAATACATGGAGAAATTCCTGGATATCACCCCCGGCTCTGTCAGTGTACTCGGTCTGATGAACGATAAGGAACATCAGGTGAAGCTGCTGATCGATGAAGAGGTGCTGAACAGCGAATATTTCGGATGCCACCCCTGCATCAATACCTCCAGCCTCCGGATGCGGACGGCGGATCTGATCGAAAAGGTGCTTCCTGCCATGGAACATGATTTTGTAAAAGTAAAGCTGTAAAAAGCATCTATGAACTTACTATAAGTTGATCCGTAGATTTCAGTATAAAATGCTGAAGTCTACGGCATTTTTTATTTTACAATCCTCAAATACTGTGGTCGATTGATGTCATATTCGGGTCGATTGGTGTACATTCTCACAAGTATTTTAAAAAGGATATTATAATATGACTAAAAGTAATAGATCATAAGTACAGAAGAAAGAGAGGAAATTCTTATGAAAAAGTCAAAGTTTTTAGGCCAGATACTGAGCTTGACGCTTGCTATTGCATTGGTAGTAAGCATAGTGCCGACGATCAGTACAAAAGCAGCTTCATCAGGTTGGATTAAGGTGACAAGCGAGAATAAAACCACCATGGACGAAAATTTATCGGATGTAAGCACTCTGTTTGACAATGGAAAAGAAGAATATATTAAGGCATTTGAGATTGCTTATCATGCGCAGAGTTCGGAACGTTACATAATAGGAAAAAAAGGAACCGATTATGTATATTGTGACAGCTGGAATAATGATCTTATGTGTGTTAAAAAAGATAAAATAGAAGAGGACACTTATCACACGTATTATTATCATCCAGAATGTACAGTTACTTTTGATCTTAATGGAGGAAATTTAGCAGTCACCACTGACAAGACGGCGGGTGGATTGCTTACAAGTATGCCTTCGCCTACAAAGGAAGGGTATATTTTTACTGGGTGGTTTTCTACTCTGCAAGGTACAGAGGGTTTGGGTCTATATAAAGAGTATAATGCATCAACAACCATTTATGCACACTGGCATAAATGGACAGGAGATGAAACATGGGTAAGAGCAACTACGATAAGTGATTTGGAAAATGCTGATTTGCCGATTTTTACCAGTAGCGTGGGAAAACAATTTTTAAATACACATTACACTGCGGATTCATTTCCGGAAGATGCGGATGAAGTAATTATAGGAAAATTTTACAAAGACGGAGTATATTATTGGACGACCTCGAAAGAAACAGATGCATCCGGTAAACTGAGTACAAGCTTTTATCTGTACAATGAAACGTTAGCGGAGAATATGAGAGATAAGATTTTTTATGTCTTAAAGGATCCAAATGCTGTGGCACCTGCAACCCCAGCCCCCGGAACTCAGACTCCTTCTAACTCGGCTCCTTCCACATCGATGCCGACTACCGGAAATACAAGTAATACTTTTTCTGCATCCGAAGCACCGGCACCGGTATTGACCACCACGAACCTTGCGGGAGAGCAGATCTCTGGTTGGGATGCGATCACAAAAGCAATTTCTACACAGACCAAAGAGAAACAGCAAAGCGTATCCGGAGCCAATCAGGATCTGTTCCACGTAGATGCAAGCACCGTTGATAAAACAATTCCAGTAACAACGGTAAAGGCAGTATCCTCGTCTTCTCTCAGAGGCCTGCATGTGTTTATCGGCAGTTCCGATGCGGTAACTTTCCTTGCAAAGAATGATTTATCCGGTTACAAGGAAACCAGCTTTGATCATAAGGATACTATCACAGGACATACCAGAACCATTGAATTTACACACAAACAGGCATTGGGTGCAACCGTCGTATTCCATACCACAGTACCTGTAAAATCCGGAGAAGTAACAGTTTATAAAGTAGATGCCAATAACAATAAAATCCAGATTGCAAAAACCATTTCTACGGTAAATGGACAGGTATGTTTCCTGATTACGGAAACCGCAACCTATGTGTTAGAGTATTAAAAGGAAGCATCTCAATAGTTAATACGAAAATTGCTGACGGCACTACTATTCCGAAGCTAAACGGCAATTTGATCACCATGCCGGACCGGATCCATGTCGGCTGGTAGCTGAATATGCCTGTGAAGTAATAGAAAAGTTATAAAAATGAGAAACAAATACATTGCCCCGGGCACTAGATCTGAAATCCAATGTCCGGGGTGATTTTATAAAAAGATGATAAAACGATACTTGAAATACATACAAAAAATACATATGATAATATTTAGAATCGCGTCGTCAGAAAGTTCTGTCGGTGGGAATGAATGATCACATTGCAAAAACCGTGAGTACCTTTTAGGGAATCACGGATAAAATGAAGGTACTCTATGATACTTAGGATTCTGACATATACACATAATATTACGACTATGCTGTTCGGCATCTTCCTGTCGGCTTTTTTTCTGGGTGTGAAGAAGGACAAAACGAATGTAGGGAAGTTGTTGCTATTGGCAGTGATTTCCGGGGGATTATATATGGTCTGCGTATCTGTGCTGGGTCCGGAGATGATGGATCAGATATACCCACTGATCGTTCACGTGCCGCTATTGCTGATGCTGGTGCTCTATTATAAATTCAGAATATTACCGTCCCTGATCTCTATCTTCACTGCCTATTTGTGCTGCCAGTGCAGTAACTGGATGGGGTTGTTCGTACTGTCGGTAACAGGAAAAGAGTGGTGCTATTACGCCTGCCGTATCGTGGTGACGCTGGTGGTATTTTGGGTATTGTGCCGCTATGTCTGCCAGACGACGGCGATGCTGTTGACCAAGACGAATCGGGAATTACTGCTGATCGGAAGTCTGCCGCTGGTGTATTATATTTTTGACTATGCCACGACGAAGTTTTCCAGTCTGCTTTATACCGGCAACAGGGCGGTGCCGGAATTTCTCGGATTTGCCATCTGTCTGTCGTATCTGATTTTTTTGCTGGTGTATTTCCGGGAATACGAGATGAAGAGCAAGGCAGAGCAGTATAATGAGTTGATCCGTATGCAGATGAATTCTTTTCAGGCGGAGATGGACAATACAAGGAAAAGCGAGAAAAAGATGTCAATCCTGCGGCATGATACGAGACATCATATGGCCGTCCTGAGGACTCTGATCCAGCAGGGAGATTGTGAAAAAGCGCTGGAATATCTCAATGAGGTCAGCCAGACCTATGATGATACTGTCATTAAGGCATATTGTAGGAACGAAATGGTGAATTCGGTGCTATCTACATATAATACCCGATTTGAGGAGCAGAAAATTCCCTGGGATACACAGGTCACGATCGGAGAGAAGCTCCCCTGTTCGGAAATGATGTTCTGTGCGATCCTGTCGAATGTACTGGAAAATGCCATGCATGCGGTACAGGAGCTGCCGGAGAGCAGACGAAGGATTGAGCTGTCTCTGTCGGAGAAGGCAGGGCATCTGCTGCTCATGGTGAAAAATCCGGTGCAGATAATGCCGGTATTCACGGATGGAATTCCGGTCACAGAGCGTTCCGGACATGGTCTGGGGGTTCGGAGTATCGTATACTATGTGGAAAAACTCAACGGACAGTATCAGTTCCGGATGGAAGACGAGGAATTTGTAGTCCGGCTTATCTTCTGAGCACACTGGAGACTTTCTCCAGTGTCTTTTTCTATTGAGAAAACTTCTTCCTTTCGGTATAATGATGTCAACAATAACAGGTTGTTTGCAGGAAGGAGTCATTGAACGAATGAAATATACACTGGATTATCAGAAGTATGCGGAGCTGGCAAGACGCGTGGCGGCAGAAGGAAGTGTGCTGCTGCGGAATGAAGAGGATACCTTACCGTTACGCAGGGGACAGAGAGTATCTGTATTCGGAAGAACACAGTTTGAGCATTACAAGAGCGGCACAGGCTCCGGCGGTATGGTCAATGCTCCTTATGTCACGAATATCATTGACAGCCTGAAAGAAGATGGAATAATACAGGTAAACGAAGCACTGGAGCAGGTGTACCGTGAGTGGCTGAAGGAGCATCCCTTTGATGTGGGAGAAGGCTGGGCCATGGAACCCTGGAATCAGGAGGAGATGCCCGTAGATGAAGAACTGGCGGTGCAGGCAGCTGGACAATCGGATGCAGCGATCGTGGTCATCGGTCGTACTGCCGGAGAAGATAAGGATAACAGTGCGGCGGAGGGAAGCTATCTGCTGACCGCTTTGGAGGAAGAGCTCCTTCGTAATGTATGTCATGCTTTTGAGCATACGATCGTGGTACTGAATGTCGGTAATATTATAGATATGAAATGGGTAGACCGGTATCAGCCGCAGGCAGTACTCTATATCTGGCAGGGAGGCCAGGAGGGTGGCAGGGCCTGTGTAGACGTTCTGACCGGCAAAGTAAATCCCAGTGGTAAATTAAGTGACACGATTGCAGAAGATATTGAAGATTATCCTTCCACGGAAAATTTCGGAGATCCGGTGGAGAATTTCTATACTGAGGATATTTATGTAGGATATCGTTATTTTGAAACTTTTGCGAAAGATAAGGTGAAGTATCCTTTCGGATTTGGATTATCTTATACGAAGTTCCAGACAGAGATCCTGGGATTCTCAGTACAGGGCATGGCAGTCACGGCAGTTGCAAAAGTAACCAATGTCGGGGGAGTATCCGGCAGGGAGACTGTGCAGCTGTATCTGGAAGCACCTCAGGGGAAATTAGGAAAGCCTCTGCGCCAGCTGACTGCATTTGCGAAGACAGAAGAACTGAAGCCGGGTGAGACAGAAGAACTGCTGCTGAAAACAGAGCTGACGGAGTATGCTTCCTATGATGACAGTGGTGTCACCGGACATAAATCCTGCTATGTACTGGAAGAGGGAGACTATATCTTCTATGCCGGAACCGATGTGCGAAGTGCGGTAGAGGCTGGCAAGGCGACCCTGACAGAGCTTCGGGTAGTGCGGATGGTGACGGAGGCAATGGCACCGGTACAGGAGTTTAAGCGCCTGAAACCTTTCTTTTTCGAGGAAAAGGATCATGCCATTGCAAACTGGGAAGATGTACCTTTACGAACGATAGATCTGGCGGACAGGATTCTTAAGGAGAGACCTACGCAGAGTGAGTATGCGGGAGACCGTGGCTGGAAGCTGGCGGATGTATCGGATGGAAAAATCACATTGGAACAGTTTCTGACACAATTGTCGGACGAAGACCTGATCTGTATGACCCGCGGAGAGGGCATGTGTTCCCCGAAAGTGACTCCGGGTACAGCAGCAGCCTTCGGCGGAGTGACAGAAGAACTGAAGAAATTTGGGATTCCTATAGCCTGTTGTTCGGACGGACCCTCCGGTATCCGTATGGATTGCGGCACCATGGCATATGCCCTGCCTAACGGCACCTTGCTTGCCTGCACCTTTGATCCGGAGCTGGTGGAGGAGCTGTATGAGATGGAGGGCATGGAGCTTCGGAAGAACAAGATCGACACCCTCTTAGGACCCGGCATCAATATCCACAGGAATCCATTGAACGGTCGTAACTTTGAGTATTTTTCGGAAGACCCGTATCTCACCGGTATCATGGCAGCAGCACAGCTGACCGGCATGGGAAAATACGGTGTCACCGGCACCATCAAGCATTTTGCATGTAACAATCAGGAATTCAAGCGTCATGATGCCAACAGCATTGTATCGGAGAGAGCACTGCGGGAGATCTATCTGAGGGGCTTTGAGATCGCGGTGAAACAGGGCGGCGCTTATAGTATCATGTCCACTTACGGTCCGGTGAACGGACTGTGGACAGCGGGCAATTATGATCTCCTGACGACTATTCTCCGTAAGGAATGGGGATATCAGGGCATTGTGATGACTGACTGGTGGGCAAAGATCAACGAGGAGGGTGAACCCGGCTCTGGCAGACAGACGATTCCCATGGTGCGGGCACAGAACGATATCTATATGGTCGTAGCGGATGCGGCATCCAACTCCGCGGGGGACAATACCGCGGAAGGGTTGGCAGATGGCAGACTGACCAGAGCACAGCTTACACGGAATGCGGCAAATATCTGTGGTTTCCTGTTACGTTCCGTTGCTATGGAACGGTTTCTGGACAGAGAGGAAGAGGAATGCACGGAGCTTCACAATCCGATAAGCACCGAGGGCGCAGGAGACAGCGGACAGGTGCTGGCGCGTCTGGAACTTCCGGAACCGAAGCTTTTAGAGGACATAGACCTTCCGTTGGAGAAGCTGTCCACGAAGAAGGGCACAAGTGCGGTATACCAGTTGCATTTCTCCAGGATCGGAAGATATGAACTGGTATTCCGGATGAGTTCTGCGTTAGGAGAACTGGCGCAGCTGCCGATCTCCGTGTTCCTGAACAATACATTACAACAGACCGTGACCCTTAACGGCACGGAAGGTCAGACCATGGAACGTGTTGTAACACTGCCCATTCGTCAGGACGGTGAGAAATACATGAAATTATATTTCGGAGAGAGCGGTATCGACATGCGCCGCATGTTCTTACGCTATGTGGGTAAGAACGATATCGAAAGCTTCCGGAATGAATGATCCGGAAAACTTTAACGGAATATTTATGCATAGCCTCCCAAAGAATGATTGACTTCCCCTGCTTTTTCAGATACAATCTACTCTTGTACGTTTATAAGAAAAACTAACGAGGAGGCAGGAAAAGTGATAGCACAGATACTTGCAGTAGTTATATTTATAGCAATGTTTGTCCTGATCGTTCTGGAAGTATGGGAGAGACACGTTATTACACTGGGCTGCGGTCTGCTGACGCTGGTGCTGGTATTCGGACTGGGAATGCACAGTATGGGTGCAGTGTGGGAGACCTTGAATTTAGGCAGCTTTTTTACAAGTCATTTCTGGTATACGGCGGGACAGTCCGCGGAGACTTCCAGCGGCATTAACTGGGAGACGATCGTATTCGTAGCGGGAATGATGATCATGGTAGAGGGAATGGCGAGAGTCGGATTTTTCCGCTGGCTCTGCATGCGCCTTGCTAAAATGGTTAAGTATAAGGTAGTGCCGCTGTTCGTGACTTTTATGGTATTATCCGGTATTCTGGCAATGTTCATTGACAGTATCACCGTAATTCTGTTCCTGGCAGCAGTCACGATTGAACTGTCACAGCTGTTGAAATTCAATCCGGTGCCTATGATCCTGGCAGAGGTATTCTGTGCGAATCTGGGCGGATCCGCTACCATGTGTGGAGATCCCCCCAACATCATCATCGGTACTTCCCTGGGATATTCCTTCACGGATTTCCTGACCAATACCGGTCTGATCGCAGGTATTTCCCTGGTCGTAGTTGTATTGTATTTTTACCTGGTATTCCACAAGGAGCTGCGTGCCAGCGAGGCGGCAGCAGTCGGCAGCAACCAGACTTACCCGGATCCTTCCGAGGCGATTACCGATAAAAAGGGCTTTATCATCAGCACCGTTATTTTCCTGTGTGCAGTAGCATTGCTGGTAACCCATGCACAGACTGGTCTGACCGTATCCTGCATTGGTGTGTTTATCACTATCGTGACGCTGATCGCCGCAGGCAGAGATGCCCTGAAGCTGATCAAGCAGATCGACTATAAGACGCTGCTGTTCTTCATCGGATTGTTCATGGTGGTAGGTGGTCTGGAGCAGACAGGTATTCTGAAAGTTATGGCGAACTTCATCGGTGACATCAGTAATGGTAATCTGATGCTGATGATCGCGATTATTTTGTGGATCTCCGCAATCGCCAGCGCGTTCGTGGATAATATTCCTTTTGCGGCGACGATGATCCCTATCATCAGCAGTCTGTCCGCGGCCCAGGGTGTGGATCTCTCTATCCTGGCATGGGCGTTAGCCATGGGAACCGATATCGGTGGAAGCGCAACTCCTATCGGTGCATCTGCAAATGTCGTGGGTATCGCTACCGCAGCAAAGGCAGGTCATATGATCAAGTGGGGAAAATATTGCAAAGTTATGGCTCCTGCGACTATAATAGTAATAGTAATCTCCATGGTAATGATCTATGCGAGATATCTGTAAGACTATAAGGAGGGCAGACCCATGAGTGAACAACTGATTATCTCCGTCAGCCGTGAGTACGGCAGCGGTGGACATGAGATCGCACAGAAGCTGGCAGAATATTACAAGCTGCCAATGTACGATCATAACCTGTTAGATGAGGTGGCTGCAAGCATGAATGTGAGCAGCAAGGAGCTGGCAGAGTTCGATGAAAAGAGACGTAACAAATTCCTGTACAGAAGTGTGATGGGAATGAACAGCTCTCCTGCAGATAATGTGGCGAGAATGCAGTTTGACTATATCAAGAAAAAGGCAGAGGCAGGAGAATCCTTTGTGATCGTAGGACGCTGTTCTGAGATCGTGTTGAAGGACAATCCGAATCTAATCTCCATCTTTGTATTAGGAGACAGAGAAGCCAAGATCGAGCGTGTTATGCAGATCTATGAGCTGGATGCGAGACATGCGGAGGAGCGCATGATCGAGAAGGACCGTCGCAGAAAATCTTACCACAACAGCCATTGTAAGGTAAAATGGGGCGACTCCCGGAACTACGATCTGTCCATCAACAGTAGCAGGCTGGGTGTGGAGGAGACCGTGGAATCTCTGAAGAATTACATAGATGCGAGAATCGCTCATAAATAGAATGATATAAGATAACAAAAATGCAGAGACTGTCTGTGGAAAATGTACAAGATAAAATCTTGTGGATGCCGTAGACAGTTTCTTTTTATTGCCATAGAAAGTGTGTCTTAAAAAATGCCGGACAACATTTAAGCAAATATTAAGGATTTCTGCCGCGACAAATACAAAGGAGTGTGGTATCCTAGGAGACAAATAGGAAAGAGGCTTAAGGAACGTACCGGTGCCGGTATGTGGAAATGAGGTACAATATGAGTGACAGAGAACGAGATTCCATTCAGGAGATGGAAGATATACAGAAAGGGCTGGAAGCCTTTTTACAGCAGGAGATGCAGGAAATGCAGACGTCCGGCTCCGGCAGTGGGAAGTCCGGAACCGGAAGGCGGACAGCAGAGCGTCCGGCTCCACAGATGTTTGACATGACTGAGAATGACGAGGATGAGGAGGAACTGGATGTGATCGGATCCGGAAGACGAGCAAGAGCGGATGATTACGCGGAAGATTGGGATGATCCCGCGTATCGTAAGAGACAGGTGGCTCGCAGAGAGACGACGCGTAAGACTTCAGCGAATCGTAATAGTGGTGACCGTAGTAACAGTAATGCAGATCGTCGCAGACAGGCGGCATCCGATAGACCTCGGCGTAGCAGAAGGGAGGACTATGCGGACGAATACGAGGACTACGAAGATCATAGAGAAAAAAATCGCTCCGGAAGAAAAGCAGGGAAGCGTGAGGAGATAGACACGAAAACGGATAAGAAGAGCAGAAAAGGAAACAAAAAGGAAGCCGGGAGCGGCAGAAAAAAGAAAAAATCCGGCTTCAAGCGCTTCCTGATCGCAGTGGCGCTGATCCTCGTATTTCTGGCAGCAGGGTTGTACGTCCTGGTGGGCAAGGTCTATGCGGAGATGAATTATGAAGAGATCGAATCTGTGGCAAGCTCTCCCATGAAGGAAGAAGGAGTTACAAATATTCTCCTGATCGGTAACGATTCCCGTGAGAACGGGGAGGATGGCAGATCCGATGCCATGATCCTGCTGTCTATCAGCAACAAGACGAAAAAGATATATATGACATCTCTGCTCCGTGACATGTATGTAGAGATACCGGGACATAAGGATAATCGTCTGAATGCGGCATATTCCTACGGCGGTGCGGAGCTGCTGATGGAGACCATCGAGCAGAATTTTGACATTCATATCAGCCGCTATGTGCTGGTGAATTTTGAGGCATTTGCGAATCTGGTAGATGCCGTGGGCGGCGTGGATCTGGAGCTGACCGGCAAGGAAGTGGAGTACGTGAACGGCTACCTGGTAGAATATAATATCCTGCTGGGCAGACCGGAGGGAACGGACTATTTCGATGACTTGTCCGGAGGCATGGTTCATCTGAACGGTCCTCAGGCGCTGGCATATTGCAGAAACCGTTATATTGGTACGGATTTCGGCAGAACTGAGCGACAGAGAAAAGTGCTGACAGAGGTCATTCATAAGCTGCCTAAGGGTGTACTCACGAATCCGAAGGGACTGATCGACGGACTCATGCCGAATCTCACCACGAACCTGACCCAGGCGGAGTGTTACCGGTTAAGCCTCATGGCACCGAAGATTCTGACATACGATATTATACAGAACAGTATTCCCATTGAAGGCACGTATAAGGATGCGACCCATCGTAAAATGTCCGTGCTGGAGGTGGATTTCGAGGCAAATAAGAAATTCCTGCAGGAGAATCTGTATGGAACGGGAGACAGCACTGCGACAGCGGCTTCTGAAAATTAAGACTGATTTAGGAGAGGGCTAAGGGATTTCTTTGTAACAGAGGGAGAGTGTTTATGGGGCAGAGGAAAAAGCGGTTTGTGGCACTGGTTTGTGCGGTCAGTGTAATAGCGCTTAGCGGCTGTGGGGATGATCTGACACAGCAGGTCTGTATTCCCGGGGAGGAAGACCTGGCGCAGCCGATCGGCGGTTACCATACCGGACCGCAGGACAATCAGCCCGGGGATAATATCGGGGAGATCGTTCTGCCAGGTGGGACGGACGGTGACAATACTGCATTGCCGGAATCAGGACAGTCCGGAGCTTCGGATACTTTGATGGGGGAACGCTGCACGATCACGATCTCCGCAGCAGGGGATGTGACTTTGGGCAATCATCAGGAACAGGATTACAGCTATTCCTTCCGTCAGGTGTACGATCAGGCGGAGGATGAGGGATATTTTTTCGAGAATGTGAGAGATATTTTCGAGGCGGACGATATGACCATCGTGAATCTCGAAGGGCCGCTGACCACATCGGAGCAGATGCGGGAGGGGCAGACCTACTGCATCAAGGGAGATCCGGCGTATGCCCATCTACTGACCTTGGGGGATATCGAAGCCGTCAGCTTTGCGAACAACCATCGACTGGACTACGGAGAGCAGGGCAGCCGGGATACAGTGGCAGCATTGGAGCAGGAGGGTATTGTCTATGCCTATGATAAAAATGTAGGCATCTATGAGATCCCGGACAGCGCGGCAGCCCACGGCGGAGAGCGGAATCTGAAGATCGGCATTATCTCCGTTAATGAAGTGGAATGGGGCGCACAGGCGGAGAAACTGATTCAGAATAATATCGAAGTCTTGCGGGAACAGAACGTGGATCTGATCCTCGCCTGTTGTCACTGGGGTATCGAAAAAGACAATTATCCGGAAAATTATCAGCAGCAGCTTGGCAGGAAATGCATTGACTGGGGTGTGGATCTGGTCATCGGTCATCATCCCCATGTCCTGCAGGGAATCGAGGAATACAAGGGCAGATATATTATCTACAGTCTGGCAAATTTCTGCTTCGGAGCCAACCGGAATCCGGAGGACAAGGACACCATGATCTTCCAGCAGACCTTTACTTTTGAGAACGGGGAAAAGGTGGAGGATCAGAACGCCCGGATCATTCCCTGTATGGTAAGTTCTGTCAAAACAAGGAATGATTTCCGACCGACGCCGGCAACGGGGGAGGATAAGCAGAGGATCCTGAAGCGTATGAACGAATACAGCAGTGCTTTTTGTGTGGCGTTTGATGAGGACGGCGGGATTATAGTGAATTGACCGATGGGAAAGGATAGGAATTGCCATGGAAAAAGCGTTTAAGCTGGACTTTATCAATGACAAAACAGGAAGTCTGTATGTGAATTGCTGCGGGTGCTCTCAGACGGAAGCACTGCACAGCTTCGGACCGGCATCCAAGCCACACTACCTGATCCACTATGTCTTAAGCGGCAAGGGGCATTTCCGGTTCCATGACAAGGAATACCGGCTGGAAGCAGGGTACGGATTTTTGATCCAGCCCAACGAGCTGGCTTTCTATCAGGCGGATGCGAAGGATCCCTGGAGTTATCTGTGGGTCGGATTTGCCGGGAGCCGCGCGGAAGAGTATTTACATAGCATGGGACTGTCAGACAGGCATCCTATTTTTTCCTGTGATAAATCAGAGGAGCTGTATTCGATTGTCCGTGATATGATGGAACACAATACCTTTGGAATCGCGGATGATCTGCGCCGGAACGGACTGCTGGGAGTATTCCTGTCTGTGATCGCGGACAGCGCCGGTGTGGTAGCCAGAGAGGAAGAGGATAAGGGGAACCAGTATGTGAAAAAAGCGGTATCTTTTATCCAGAGTAACTACTGTAACCCTATCAAGGTCACGGATGTGGCGGATTATGTGTGTATCAACCGCAGTTATTTATATACATTGTTCCAGAATTATCTGGGAATGTCGCCTCAGCAGTTCCTCACCACCTTCCGTATCACCAAGGCGAGAGAGCTGCTGGAATCCACCAATTATCCGATTGAGAGTATTGCCCTGTCCTGTGGATATAGTGATGCGCTGGTATTTACCAAGGCATTCCATGCCATGAAGGGCATGTCCCCGTCAAAATACCGCAAGGAAAGCCACAAAGAGAGCACAAAAGAACAGCTCCAGGAGGTCGAAGGGCTGATCGCCCGGCTCCTGAAACCGTAAAGAACAACATTAAAAAAGCCCATTCATTTGAATATGAATGGGCATTTTTGGTGCCTTGGTTTTATACAGGAATTCTATTTATTTAAGTTCTTTTCTACATATTCCAGGATATAGAAATTATCCTCCGGCATCTGGCATCCGACGATATACAGTCCGTTATCGTCGGAACAGCGGATGATGCGACCTTCCAGCACATTATGATTCGGCAGAGCAAAATCATGGATCGTGATAATGACTTCTGCATTTTTGCTTTGGGTGAATATCTTGTCTGTGGCCAGGAAGGCGAATCCGTTGGCACTGATATTTTCCATGGTAGCCGCATATTCCGTATCGGAATTTTTGAACTTAATAGTACAGGTATTATTCAGATCCATACGAGGGTATTTGCGTCTATTGTTGATCCTGGGTCTGGTAGTAATGGTAATCTTGAAAGCATGTTCACCATTTTCAGGAGCAGGAGAAATGGTGGCTTTGTCCCAACAGTACAGGATATTACCTGCGGTGACCTGCAGCATACAGGAAGCAGACCCGTTAATCGTCAGCTTCTTCTGACAGGATACCAGCAGTCCCTCCGGAAGTTGCTCGATCAGTTCCCCAAGATAGTTGTCATCCTTCTGACCGGCTAGCTGTAAGTCGATCTTCATGCCGGGCTTGACGTCTTCAATACCCATGAAACCACCGATGCCCAGATCACACATCATGTTCTCCATGACATCTTCGATAGTATTGATATTATCTGCTGTTTCCTGATACTTACTGAGCATCCGTTCACTGGTCCGGCTGGAATGCGTGATACAGGTTGTGATGGTATCCACGATGTTAGATACCTGTTCCATGTTGGATACCAGCTGGGTGTTGGAGTTCTCTACTTCTTTAATGGCATTATCTACAACCTGAATGTGATTGCCCAGCTGCACGGAATCAGAAGCGATCTGATTTACGTTATCTCCGGTCTGCGTTACTTTTTCCAGAGTGATCTGGATCAGCTTTAATGTCTCTTCAATGGAAGAGGTCATCTTCGCGGAGGTAGCATCCAGCCGGGAGAGAGCATTCCTGATCTGCTCAGAGGAAGCGTGGGTCTCAGTGCTTAAGGTACGGATCTGATCCGCTACAACAGCGAAGCCCTTGCCGGCTTCCCCGGCTCTGGCAGCTTCGATGGAAGCATTTAATGCCAGCAGATTCGTCTGGTTTGTGATCTTCTCTATGGTGCCGGTCTCCTGTTTTACCATTTCGAATTCCTGACGGAAATTCTCCAGAACATTTTCCAGCTCGGTGGACAGCTGTGACATGGTAGCAGCGGTATTCACCAGACTCTTCAGGTCTTCTGCGCTGACGCCGGAATGGGATTGCGTTTTTTCGACGAGCGTGATCATTTCTCCGATCAGAGCTACCACATTTTCTACCTGGGCGCGGATATCGGAGGTCATCTGTGTGGATGATGTGGTACGATCCTGCAGCATATTGTTGTTGTCAGTCAGCTCATTCATACCCAGCATGACGATATCGGAGCCATGCTTATTCTCGGAAGCCAGCTCTCTTACGACTGTGATGCCATCGAGAATGATATTACTCGAAGACTTAACCTGCTCTACAGTGGTTACGACTCTGTGCAGGTCAGCCTTGATGCTGTCGGTCATGGCACCGTCGGATTCGTTCAGATGACGGATGGACATGACATAACAGATGTAGCACAGGACGATACAGGACAGCTGTAACTGATAATTCTTCATATCGGAAGCACTGTTGAAGCCCAGCATATAGCGATAGACGGCTGCACCGACGATGATCAGAGCATTGGCGATACCGCAGTTGATCATGAATTTCCGGTTCTTATATAGTACCAGTAGACTTGTCACCGGCAGGATATAGGTGAAAGCGATCGGGGAAGCTGTAGTACAGATGACAAAAGTGTAGAAGATGCCGTAACCGATGACCAGATCGTAGCGGTAGAGCTCCGTTGCCCAGCCTTTTACGTGTAACAGCACTTCGCCAAAGATCAGAGGCAGCCAGCACAATGCCAGAAAAATAAGGTAAGAAGTGGTGGGATATAATCCCCCGGACGCATCGGAGCCATAGTTGGCACTCAGTAAAACAGCAAAAACGATCCAGATCTTACGGGCTTTCCGATTAGCTTTTTCTTTGAAAACATTTTCGTCGTATGTCATGATACATATCCTCCTTTACAGTCCTCTCCGGTATGTTCAAAAAAATGAATCAAATGGTGGATCACTTCCCTGCTTTCCGGAAGCTCCGGGTAAAAAGCGCTGAACGCATGGGTCAGGCGGGGATCCTTCGGGTAGTTGATCAGTTTATGGGGCATCTGATGTCTGCGCAGAGCCTTTTCAAAATTCAGAGTATAACTCTGAAGATTATCGTTGTCACTGGTGATCAGGAGACTGGGTGGCAGACTGGTCACGATGTCCGGGTGCTCCGGAGATACATAGGGGGCAAAAGCACTTTTTTTATAATGCCGGCCGTAGAGATATCTGGGGAGGAAAAGTCCGATCTGATCCAGGCGGTTCGTATAGAACATTCCGCTGACCAGGCCAAGTGCCCGGACTGGCAGGTCAGAAGGGGTTACTCCGGCAGCCTGTGCCAGTGCAGTGCTTCGCTGCATGGCGATTCCATAAGTCAGCAGACAGGCACCGCCGCTGTCGCCGCAGGCATATATGTGGGAAATGTCACCGCCGTATTCCGTCAGATGATCCCGGATAAAATCCAGTGCCAGATGCAGATCAGCCAGCTGGTCATAGAAGAGACAGTCCGGTATCAGCCGGTACTCAATGCTGAATACCAGATACCCCGCCTCACAAAGGGAGGCACAAAAGGGACGATTGAACTCCTTGTTCCCCATGAGGAGGCCTCCGCCATGTACGTTGACGATGACCGGGAGAATCTCTCCGTCCCGTCCCCTGGGACGGTAGACATCCAGACGATGGGCCGGAACATGCTTCTCATCATAGAAAATATCCGATTGTAGGAAAACGTCTTCAGGAAGAGGATACTCTTTGCCCCTGGAAGCGTAGCTTTGCTCGAATGCCGCCCGCTGCTTATAGAACATTTGACATATAAAGCTTTTCATGTGTACTCCTGATTCTGACTGTATATGTTTCAAAAAAGGAAAGTATTTGTCGAAAAATAGCAATATGCAGTCTTTAAAAGAATACCACAGAAATGAAAGGATTAAAATAGAAAAATGCAACATTCTGTTATGGAATGTTGCATTATCCTAATTCATTTATTCTTTCAAGGAGGCCATTATGAGCACGACACAACCTATCCGCAGCAAACAGCTTTTACACGATTTCAAAGATTACTACCTTACCAAACAGTCCAACTCCCGGAATTACACTCTCATCCTGATGGGTCTGAACACTGCTCTCCGCATCAACGACATCCTTCATCTCACCTGGGGAGATGTCTATTGCACAGAACACAGACGCTTTTACACCCATCTCCTGATTACGGAGAAAAAAACGGAAAAAGAAACCAGGATCCTGATCAACAGAGAACTTCAGGAAACATTACAGTCCTACCGGAAAACACAGTCTTCCGTAACCGACACAGACTACCTTTTTCCCAGTCCCAGAAAAACAGCTTTTCCTCTCTCCAGGTATCAGGCTTACCGTATTGTCCGCAGAGCCGCAGAGCAGGTTGGGATCGATGATGTCGTGCGATGCCATTCCCTGCGGAAGACCTTCGGCTACCATGCATGGAAAATGGGAACACCACCCGCATTGCTGATGGAAATCTACAATCATTCTTCTTTTCAGATCACAAAACATTATCTGGGGATTGAACAGGATGACAAAGATGCCGTATTCCGCGATATACAACTATGATATGTGTTGCGCAAAAACATTATAGTGATATATATAGTTCGGAATAACGATTTTTATAAAAAAGACTAAAGTTTTCCCATGGTCAGCCGAAATATGTTGTGCAAGACAAAATGCAACATTCCATAACAAAATGTTGCATCAGTGAGAACCAGCAGGCAAGGAAGGCTGAATAAAAACAGGGAGGTTATCAATTATGCTGCGTCTGACCGTTAGTCCGGAAGAATACCTGATGATCAATGACAATATCAAGATCGTGTTCCTGGGAGGAACCAAGAATCATCTCCGCATTATGATCGATGCACCGAAAGAGGTGAACATCGTGCGAAGCACGGTATTAGAAAACCAGATCACAGATCCGGAGGAGAGAGCGAAGCTTCCTAAATATTATGCGGAAGAAGAGCACCCGGAGAAGTACCGCAAAAAATCCAACGTGATCATCACAAAGGGAAATGCGGACAAATAATTTCATATGGTAATAACCGGAGGAAGAGCGGCTCTGTCAGGGCCCGACAGGGAAGCTCCTACTCCGGTTACTATAAAAACTAACAACAAGTATCTGGGAGAAAAGGATTTCTCAATAACAATACAGATACGCACACTGCCGCAAAAGGAATTGGGCAGTAATACAAGGAGGTAAATATTATGGTAGTACAACACAATCTTACAGCTATGAACTCTAACAGAATGTTAGGCTTAACCACCGCTTCTCAGGCAAAGTCCACCGAGAAACTGTCTTCCGGTTATAAGATCAACCGTGCAGCTGATGATGCAGCAGGCCTGTCCATCAGTGAGAAGATGAGAAAGCAGATCAGAGGTCTGACACAGGCTTCCCTGAATGCACAGGATGGTATCAGTGCAGTACAGACCGCTGAAGGTGCTCTGAACGAAGTTCAGGACATGCTGCAGAGAATGAACGAACTGGCTGTAAAGTCTGCAAACGGTACTAATTCTGAGACAGATAGAACTTATATTCAGAATGAAATTGATCAGTTAACAACGGAAATTGATCGTGTATCTGAAACTACGAAGTTTAATGAAACCTATCTGCTGAAGGGTGATAAGTCTGGCGATAAGGCGACCAATTTCCAGTACAAGGAAGTAGAAGTAACCAATCAGGATCTTTACTATGTAGAAAATGGTAAAGTTAATACTTTGAAAAAAGGTTCCTACAAATCTGCTGTAGATATTGCAAATCATGATTATTATACCAGCAAAGATGGTGTACAGGTTGGTCAGAAAATTACCGCTGCAGAGCATGATACATACGCAGAAACTACTAAAGTAAACGTGATTACTGAAGATGTATATACCAAAGATACATCAACTGGAAATTTCGTTTCTGCAAAAGGTACTGTAAAGGATGCAACGGGCGCCACAAAATACTACACTTTGACTAAAGGAACGGATGGCTTGTACGAAGCAGCTGAAAAAGCGGATCCAACCGCTGAAGAGTATGATAAGGTAAAGGCTGGAGCTACCGTATACGACAAAGATGGTAATGAATACAAAGAAGGTAGCTTAGTTAAGGATATTACGAAGTACTATGCATCTATTAAACCAGGAATCTTGGCAGGTGATAGTAAAGTAACAGATGTTGCTAAAGTTACTACCAAGGGAACAACACAGTTTACTGATAAAGATGGTAATGAAATAGCTGCAAATGGTCTTGGTAATTACATTAACAATGATGGAACTCTTAAGGCTAACTCCGGTCTTTACATTAATGGAAACCTTGCAACACAGGATGATGTTGCTAAGATGGTTGATTTTTCTAAAACCTTTGATACGGGAGCTTTAACACTTAAACTTCATGTTGGTGCAGATGCAACTGACAATAATCAGATTTCCTTAAAGATTGATACCATGAGTGCTGATGGACTGGGTGTAAAGAACCTGAAAGTTGATGGTGCAGATGATACTAATGCCAAGAATGCAGTTGAAACAATCAAGGAAGCTATCCAGAAAGTATCCACTCAGCGTTCCGCACTTGGTGCTGTTCAGAACAGACTTGAGCACACCATCAACAACCTGGACAACGTAGTTGAGAATACCACCAGCGCAGAGAGCCAGATCCGTGATACCGATATGGCTACTGAGATGGTTAAGTACTCCAACAACAACATCCTGGCTCAGGCAGGTCAGGCTATGCTGGCTCAGTCCAATCAGGCTAACCAGGGCGTACTGTCTCTGTTACAGTAAGCTTAAGCTGAGAGCAGGTTGTTTCCTAAGAGGAACGAACCATATCTGTAAGCGTTATGTAAGAACCAAAGGGCAGTCCATGATGGACTGCCCTTTTCCATTTCAGCGTCATACTCGAAAAACACCATATCAATAACCTCCTTCTTATTCTCAAGCAAAAATTCCTTCAAAATTGTTCTATGCGGTTGCGTTAATTTTCCTTTTGCAAAGGAATAATTTCCAAAGAATAGCCAAGAGGAATCAACACTTTTAAAAGAGTGTCCAATTGTGGTGTAGAGCGCAGAGATTCTATTCTTGCAATGGCAGGCTGTTTTACCCCACTGATTTTTGCAAGATCTCGTTGGGTTAATCCCTGCTTTTCGCGGGCTTCTATCATTTTGCCGATTAATTTCACTTCGAGGTTTATGATTTCCCGGTCTTCCTCGGAAACGTAATCATTATCGTTGAACATTTCGTCAAAATTTTTATATTTTTTCATGAATTATTCCTTTCCAGCCAATCATGCATATATGCCAAGGCTTTGCTTATTTCTCGATGAGGAGTTTTTTGAGTTTTTTTAATATAGTAATGTAATAAGACAAATTTATTGTCCTTCCAATAAAAGAAAAAAATTCGATTATTTAAAGGTCGTAATTCCCACAAATCCCCCTGTATATGTTTAACAATTGGATTTCCGATTCTGGTTCCATATTCCTTTAATGCTTTTATGTAAGCGAATATTTTGTTTTTCTGTATACGAACTGTTTTGCTATATGTAGATTTCTTGGCTAAATCGGCAAAATAATCGCTTATAGCAGAATAGCCATTTTTATCAAAATAATACTCAATATCGTACATTCATAATATCCTTTCTAAAAGATAACATATTAGTTATCTAATGTCAACAATAAGTGCTAAAATAATAATTTCTGAAATTGTGGTAATAAGGGAAAAATTTGACCACTGACGGGTCTATAAGAATTTTCGAAAGAAGAAAAATTCCTCCCAATACCACCATACCATAGGGATTCCTCATTGGCAAGTCTGAAAAATGTTACAGAACGCTTCTAAAGTTTTACTTTCCCGGCATTTTGGGGTAAGATAAGCAGTATAGGTTCCTAAGGACACAGAAAGAGAGGGTTACTATAATTATGAAATTTCAGGACATGCCTTACGAAAGAATAGATTTTGCCAAAGTGCAGGAGGAGATGGGAGAACTGATCCGGGAGCTGGAGGCGGCGAAGAGCGGGGAGGAGCAGTTCGTGGTGCATAAGAAGTACTATGCGCTGACGGACCGTGTTATGACGCTGATGACGATCGCGAATATCCGCTTTGATATCGATACCTCCGATAAATTCTACGAGGAAGAGCACAAATACTATGATGAGCAGGGCCCGGTATTCAGTAATCTGGTGCTGGCTTATCAGAAGAAATTATATGAATCCCCCTACAGAGCGTATCTGGAGGAGAAGATCGGGCCGGTAGCGTTCAAGAACATGGAGCTGGCACAGAAGTCCATGAGTGAGGCATTGATCCCGTTGATGCAGGAGGAGAACTCCCTGACCATGGAGTATGACAAGCTCATCGCCGGTGCGAAGATTGATTTCGACGGCAGGGAACTGAATCTGTCCCTGTTACGGCCCTATCTGGTGAATTCCGACCGCAATGTCCGCAGACAGGCATGGGAGAAGATGAGCGCGTTTTTCCTGGAAAATGAGGAACAGCTGGATACCATCTACGATAAACTGGTGAAAAACCGTACCGCGCAGGCCAGAGCCATGGGCTATGAAAATTACCTGGAGCTGGGATATTACCGGATGAACCGCAACTGCTACGGCAAGGACGAGGTAGAGGCTTTCCGCAGGCAGATCAAGGAGTATTTCGTACCCTTCGCAGAGAAACTGCATGACCGCAGAAGACAGCGTCTGGGTCTGGAGAAGCTCAGCTATATCGACGAGCAGGTATATTTTAAGGACGGCAACCCGGCACCCACCGGAACCCCCGAAGAGATCATGGCTGCCGGACAGAAGATGTACCGTGAGCTGTCTCCGGAGACAGCGGAATTTTTTGATTTCATGATGGAGAACCAGTTATTTGATGTCCTGGGACGCAAGACGAAGAAAGCAGGCGGTTACATGACCTATCTGCCCCTCTATCATGCACCTTTTATCTTCGCCAACTTTAACGGTACCAGCGGTGATGTGGACGTCATCACGCATGAGTGTGGTCATGCGTTCCAGGGGTATCTCGCTGCACAGGATCCTATCAGAGAGCATGCGGATATCGGCATGGAGACTGCAGAGATCCATTCCATGTCCATGGAATTTTTCACGGAGAAATGGATGAACCTGTTCTTCGGCGACCGGGCGCAGGATTATGTGGAGATGCATCTGGAGGATGCGGCTGCGTTTATCCCTTACGGCTGTATGGTGGATGAGTTCCAGCATATCGTCTATGAGCACCCGGAGCTGACCCCGGCAGAGAGAAAGCAGGCATGGAGCCGTCTGGAGCGGGAGTACAAGCCTCATCTGGACTACGAGGGAGATCCTTTCTTCGGACAGGGAGGATTTTGGCAGAAGCAGCTGCACATTTACGACTATCCTCTGTATTATATTGATTACTGCCTGGCACAGACCTGTGCACTACAGTACAAGGTGAAGATGGATGCCGATTTTACAGAGGCGTGGAAGAGCTATCTGAAGCTGTGCAGGCTGTCTGCCAGCGATTTTTACACCAACATGATCAAAGAAGTCGGACTGGACAGTCCTTTTGAGCCCGGATGTGCGAAAAATATCGTGGAAAAACTTGAAAAATATGTGAAATAGCTTTCTTTTTCCGCTAAAATACGGTAAAATAAGGAGTCATTGGACTTAAGACGCTAGGAAGGAGACATGTAAGCGATGTCTAAGAATGAAAAAGTTACAGAAAATAAGGAACAAAAAGAACAAACTGAACAGAAGGTCATGACAAAATATGACCGTAAGGTACAGAAGCGTAAAGAAGAGAAGGAAAAGGAGAAAAAGGAAGAGCGCATCAGCACAACAGTCGGGATCGTATTCCTCGTTGCTTTGGTATGCCTGGTGGCATCTTTCCCGATCCGGACCTATCTGGCAACCCATGAGACTTATGTAGTGATCAATGGGGAAGAGGTGAATAAGGTAGAATTTGATTATGTCTACAACACCTCCAAGAACAACTACATTACACAGTACGGAAGTTATTTAAGCTATTTCGGACTGGATACCAGCAAGGATCTGTCCACCCAGATGTATTCCGAGACTCTGACCTGGAAGGACTATTTTGAGCAGAATGCTGTAGAGAGCCTGAAGCAGAATAAGGCGCTGATGGCAGAAGCCAAAGCAGCCGGCTTTACCTACGATACCACGGATGAGTACAATACTTTCAAGGAGACCATCAAAACCTCCGCTGCAGCCGCAGGCGTATCTGATAAAGAATATGTACGCTCCATCTACGGAAGCTATGCAACCATGGGCCGTATCGAAGAATATGTGAAGAACGACATGGTAATGAACGCTTATTATCAGAAGCTGCAGGAGGATAATGCTCCCAGTGATGATGAGGTCCAGAGCTATTATGAGGAAAATAAGGCAACCTACGATTCCGTAGACTACCGCCTGACCACGATCGAAGCTGATCTGCCCACCGAGCCTACCGAACTGGCAGATCCCGTAGAGGAGACTGCTGCCGATACTACAGGTTCCACCGATGGAACCGCAGCTACTGACAGCACACAGGATACCGCTTACCAGCCTTCCGATGCTGAGATCGCCAAGGCCATGGAAGATGCCAAGGTACTGGCTGACGATGCGGAGCAGACCGTGGCAAAAGACGGCGAAGCACACGAGAATGAGAAGAAGTCTTCCGTGAACTACCTGATCTCCGACTGGCTGTTTGATGATGCCAGAAAGGCAGGAGACACCACCGTCATTACTAACGACAACAGCCATTGCTACTATGTCGTGGCATTTGAGAAGAGATATCTGGATGAGACTCCTTCCGCAGATGTACGTGTGATCATTCCCACCGAGGATAAGACCGGTGAAGAGATCCTGGAGGAGTGGAAGAACGGTGCAGCTACCGAGGACAGCTTCGCAGAATTGTGCAAGAAGTATACACAGGATACTTCCGCAGTAGAGAACGGCGGTCTGTTCGAGCAGGTAACCAAGACCGGTATGACCGAGGAGCTGAGCAACTGGATCTTCGACAGCAGCCGTCAGGCAGGAGATACCGTAGCCATCACTGTCAGTGACAGCACCTATGTACTTTACTACATCGGACAGGATCAGCCTGAGTGGAAGATCAACATCAAGAATACGCTGGTATCCGATACAATGAGTCAGCATATGCAGGATATTACCGCAGATGTAACGGTAGAGGATCCCAAGGGTAAGCTGAATTACCTGAAGGTGCAGGCAGAGGAATCCGCGGCTGCTGAGACTGAGACTGCAACAGCAGAGACCCAGGAGATCACCGAGGAACAGACCGCTGCTACCGAAGAGACCGCAACACAGGCACAGTAAGGCTTGCCGGGGAACAGAACATAGACAACAGACAAGTACCTGTTTCACTGCGCAAGCAGAAGAGACAGGTACTGTTAGATTAGAGGAGAAAAGAAATGCAGGAAAAGGTTCTGGTATTAGATATTGACGGAACACTGACCAATTCTAAAAAAGAGATTACAGAAGCTACAAAACAGGGAATCTGGAATATTTTACAGCATGGACACAAGGTGATCCTGGCTTCCGGACGTCCCACGCCCGGTATGCGGAAGTGTGAAGAGGAACTGGAGTTGAAAAAATACGGCGGATATCTTCTGTCCTTTAATGGAGCCCGTATCGTGGAATGTAAAACGGGAGAAGTGGTCTATCAGAGAACACTGCCCCTGTCCATTGTACCCGGATTGTATGAATTCGCCAAAGCGAATGGCTGCGGACTGATCACTTATCAGGGAGAGGGAGTCATCTCTGCATTTGAGCCGGATAAATATGTGCAGTTAGAAGCAAGGATTAACGGAATCCCCATTCAAGTGGTGGATGATTTTGTATCCTATGTAGATTTTGATATCAACAAATGTCTGATGACGGCACCGGAAGAGATTGCCCCCGAACTGGAGAAACAGTTGCAGGAAAAATACAGTGATGTGGCAAGCATCTACCGTTCCGAGCCCTATTTCATTGAGATCATGCCCAAGGATGTGAATAAAGCAACTTCTCTCGATCACATGCTGGAGGGTATGGGACTGACCAGAGAGAATGCGATCTGCTGCGGCGATGGCTACAACGACATCTCCATGATCGAATATGCGGGAACCGGCGTAGCAATGGGGAATGCCCAGCCGGCGGTCAAGGAAGCTGCAGATTACATCACCGGTACTAACGATGAGGACGGGCTGGTGGAAGTCATCGATAAATTTATCATGAAACCGGAGCAGGAATAGCCTTTCTTAGAAACAAACAATAGACACAAAGCAGTAACAAGCGAAAAATCACAGAGCAATGAGCGTGTGTGATTTTTGCAAAAGAGGATATATATGATTCAGATACAAATACCTGAAAAAGCGAAATATATCATAGAGACTATACAGAATGCCGGGTTTGAAGCTTATGTGGTAGGCGGCTGCGTGCGGGATTCCATCCTGGGCAGATGCCCGGAGGACTGGGACATTACCACTTCGGCGAGACCGGAGCAGGTGAAGGCGCTGTTCCGTCGTACCATCGACACCGGGATCCAGCACGGTACCGTGACGGTCATGTTGGACAAAGAGGGCTTCGAGGTCACCACTTACCGCGTGGATGGAAAATACGAAGACAGCAGACATCCTAAGGAGGTCACTTTTACCCCGAATCTGGAGGAAGATTTAAAACGCCGGGATTTCACGATCAATGCTATGGCATATAATGAAACAGAAGGTCTGATCGATATCTTCGGTGGTTTACAGGACATCGAAGCGAAGCTGATCCGCTGCGTGGGCAATCCGGAGGAACGTTTCGGAGAGGATGCTCTGCGCATCATGCGTGCCATTCGTTTCTCTGCGCAGTTAGGCTACGAGATCCACGAGGACACCGAAGCGGCGATCCGGAAGCTGGCACCGACTTTGCAGAAGATCAGTGCAGAACGGATTCAGGTGGAATTGACCAAGCTGTTGATCTCCCCTCATCCTGACACCTTGCGAGATGCTTATGACATGGGTGTCACGAAGGTGATCCTGCCGGAATTTGATGCCATGATGGAGACTCCTCAGAAGCATAAGCATCATAAATATAACGTGGGGGAGCATACCTTACATGCCCTCATAGAGATCGCACCTGAGAAGAATCTGCGGTATGCTATACTGCTTCATGACATCGGCAAGCCTGAGACACTTACCGTGGATGAAGACGGCACCACTCATTTTCACGGACATCCTGCAGTGGGTGAGGAGATGGCACGCGGGATCCTTAGGAGACTCAGATTTGATAATGATACAGTGGCAGTGGTGACCCGTCTGGTAAGATACCATGATTATGGTAATGATGTGACACCTGACCTGCGGATCGTGCGGAGAGCTGTGAACAAGATCGGGGAAGACATTTTCCCGCTATTGTTCCCGGTGAGGCAGGCGGATATCCTGGCACAGAGCGATTATCTGCGGGCAGAGAAGCTGGAGAACCTGGAGCTCTGGAAGAAGTTATATGAAGAGATGTTGGAGAAAAAGCAGTGCGTATCCTTGAAAACGCTGGCTGTCACCGGCAGAGATCTCATTGCTATGGGAATGAAGCCCGGCAGGGAGTTGGGCGATATGCTGCAGAAGCTATTGGAACTGGTCTTAGAGCACCCGGAGCAGAATACCAGAGAACAACTGCTGGAAAAGGCGGGCGAACTGGCAGCAGGCAAAGAGTGAGCATACTTTTATAAGATCTCTCATAAGATAGCGTAGGAACCGTCAAACCGGTTAAGTACATATCTTTAGGAGGGGTTGTAAGTGAATGACAGAGCGGTGGCACTGCTGGAGCAGTATGAGATAGAGGTATTGCGTACCCGAAAAGGGCGGGGGGCGATTCTGTGCGATACACAGCAGGGCTGCCTGATCTTCAAGGAATATACAGGACGCGAGGAACAGCTGCGTCTACAGGAACAGGTGCTTAAGCATCTGGAGGCTTGTGGGAATATCTCTGCGGAGAGACTGCTCGCCACCAGAGAGGGCGCACTGTCGGTCACGGACAGAGATGGTGTCAGATATATTCTGAAGACCTGGTGGGAAGGCAGAGAATGTAACATCCGTGACAGGGAAGAATGCATGGAAGCCATGCGCCTGCTGGCCGGACTTCACAAGGATCTGGAATTTATTCCCACGTTTCCCGAGATGGAAGGGATACCCACACCGGTCATCCGTAGATTCCTTCCGAGTCGAGAGTATGAGAAGCATAACAAAGAATTGAAGAGGGCCCGGAGATTCTTAAAACAGCGGAGCCAGAAGACCTGGTTCGAGATCCGGTTGGCTGCCGTGATGGATCCTTTTTTGGAAGAGGCCGGGCAGATCTGTGAGGAATGGAAAAAGATAGAAAATTCACATGACGTAGAAGAGGGAGAAACCTTCTGCTTTTGCCATGGTGATTATCAATATCACAATATTTTGCGCCAGGACAGAGGATTTTTCCTGGTGAATTTTGAAAAATGTCAGGCAGACGGTCCCATAAGGGATCTTTATCTGTTGCTGCGTAAACTGTTGGAGAAAAGTGATTGGGATTGTAACCGAGGGGAAGCCCTGCTGGCAGCTTATGAATCCGTCAGACCGCTGAATCCCTTCGAGAGACAGGATCTGTTCTACAGATTGTCTTATCCCGAAAAATTATGGAAGATCGTGAATTTCTATTACAATTCGGGAAAAGCATGGATTCCGGAAAAAAATCAGGAAAAACTGGACCGGCTGCTGGAACAGGAGACCGCCCGAAAAAAATTCCTAAGGATTCTGAGACCATAAGATCATAAGATCGGATAGACACTAAGGTACGGGAGAGGAGACAAAAGCATGAACAAAAGATATCTGATGAAAGCAGTAGCATGCATTTGGCTTATGACAATATTGTCAATAACTGGCTGCGGGCAGAAAGCTGCCACGGAAGGAAATACAGAGACGCAGACACAGACGGAAGCGGAGCGTGTGGATACGCGAAACAGGGGATACCGGATTCGTGGTGACGAATCCGGACAGCTATGATTCTGCGGATACTGCTGTACTGGTGGATATTAACGAAGTTGACAAAACTGTCACTTTGTTGAATCTGGATATCTGCAGGCGATATACGCTATCCATGGACGGAACCACCCGTTTCGGGGATAAATACGGCAAGGCGATCTCTCTGGATCAGCTGCAGGAGGGTGATATTGTGGATGTGACTTTTCTGAAGACACAGAAACACCTGACATCCATGCAGCTGGCACAGACGGCATGGCAGTATGATAGTGTGGAGCGCTATCAGTTGAATGCGGTGAGGCACGAGGTAAGCATCGGCGGAGAAACCTATAAGCTGTCCAAAGACACGCAGTATTTTTCCCAGGGGCACAGTATAGAAGAGATCGATCTGAATCCATCCGATATTCTTACGTTCCATGGAATTGACAGTACGGTGCTCAGCGTGGTCGTGGAAAAGGGTCATGGATATCTCCGGCTGGTCAATGATGAGAATTTCGTGGGTGGATGGCTGGAGATCGGACAGACACAGATCGTGAGGATCACGGAGGACATGCTGGTGACGGTGCCGGAAGGCAGTTATCAGGTGGATATCAGCTGCAGCGGAGGAGGCGGTACGAAGTATGTAGTGATCAATCGTAACGAAGAGACAACCCTGGATATCGGAGATCTGGAGGTTGCGGAGGCGAAGTACGGCATGGTGCTGTTTTCCATGAACCCGGCCGATGCGGAGCTATATATTGACGGAAGTCAGGTGGATCCTTCCCAGCCGGTCTCACTGGAGTACGGAATCAACCAGCTCATAGCAAAAGCGAACGGCTATAAATCTCTGACACAGTATCTCCGGGTAGGACAGGAATCTGCCGGAGTGGATGTGCAATTAGATAAAGTGGATTCCGACAGTGAGGAAAGCAAAGGAAGTACAGAAAGCTCGTCGTCTGCAGGCAGCTCTTCCACCGGTACTGCTTCCGGCAGTACTTCTGCGACGGCAGACACCACAACCACCTACTATCGGGTACACATTGATGCACCGGAAAACGTGGAAGTATATCTGGACGGTAACTATGTGGGAATCTCACCCTGTAGCTTCAAAAAGACATCGGGAAGTCATGTGATCACACTGCGGAAGTCCGGATATGAGACCAGGAGTTATACGGTTCAGGTGGACGATGAACAGAAGGATGTATCGTACTCTTTTGTGGATCTGACAGTTAGTTCCCAAACTTCAAAATAATCTTTGAAAAGGCACAGGAAATGCTGTAAATATGCGGAAATGCCTTGACAAAAGGGATAAAAACAGATATATATATTTATAGACGTTTCAAAAGAACTATTTTCGAGCGTAAATTTAATCACGAAACTCATTATAGGAGGAGTTCAATATGAACAAAACAGAATTAGTTGCAGCTATGGCTGATCAGGCTGGTCTTTCCAAGAAGGACGCAGAGAAGGCATTAAAGGCTTTCACAGATGTTGTTGCCGAAGAGTTAAAGAAGGATGGTAAGGTTCAGTTAGTTGGCTTCGGTACTTTCGAAGTATCCAGCAGAGCAGCAAGAGAAGGTAGAAATCCTCAGAGCGGCAAGCCCATGAAGATCGCTGCTTCTAAGGCTCCTAAGTTCAAGGCTGGTAAAGCATTAAAGGATATGCTGAACGCATAATAGAAGCTGATTTTTCAGAGACTCGAGAGGACAACCTTTCGGGTCTCTTTCGTTATGAGAAATAGTTTTCAGAAGGAGAGGAAACCCATGAGACTGGATAAATATTTAAAGGTGTCCCGCCTGATCAAACGCCGTACTGTGGCCAACGAAGCCTGCGACAGCGGCAGAGTATTGATCAACGACAAACCGGCAAAGGCATCTGCCAATGTAAAAGAGGGAGATATCATCACGATCTCTTTCGGTAACAAGGAAGTAAAGGTAGAAGTGCTGGATGTTCAGGAGACAGTGAAAAAAGAAGAAGCAAAAGAACTCTTTCGTTATATATAAATATGTATAAATTTCCAATGACTCCCATAAGATGAATTGTAGCTTTGAATAGTTATGATAAATTGCAATGTGACACAGATGGGAGGAAGTATGGAAGATTTAAACACAACAGGGCGTATGCATAAAATAATTATGACCAACAGACGAACCTGCACGGTGAACGGTGTCAATGATGTGCTTTCTTTTGATCTGCGGGAGATTCTGCTGGAGACGGAACAGGGGATGCTGATGATCCGCGGAAATGAACTGCATGTGAATCGGCTGACCCTGGATAAAGGGGAAGTGGACATTGACGGCCGGATCGACAGCTTCGTATATTCGGATACCGCAGCATCCGGGGAGAAGCAGGAGTCATTTTTCGCCAGGCTGTTCCGTTAATGAATGAAAATGTTTTTCTGCTGCATGCGTTTCTCCTGGGAATAGAGATTACTTTTCTGTATGATATACTGCGGATTCTGCGGAGGGTTTTTGTACATGGCAACGGCATGGTGTCACTGGAGGATATTGCCTTCTGGATCTATTGTGCGGGAAAAGTGTTTTTACTGATGTTCCGGGAGAGCAATGGGAACCTGAGATGGTTCGCTGTGCTGGGGGCGGTATTGGGAATGTATCTGTATCACAGGACGCTAAGTCCCCTCCTGGTAAAATATGCCTCCGGATTTCTCAACATGCTCTTAAACCCGATTCATAAGGCGTTGCGGATATCCGTAAGATGGGTAAAAAAGAAGTTGACGAGACTTCGGAAAATGCTTAAAATGTTCATAGAAAGGAGATGCGCGTATGGCAAGGGGAAAAAGAAGAGTAGCCTACCGCAGGAGACATCAGAACCGGTTCAGCCTGTTCCTGGTGAGCCTGGTCGTATTGATGATCATGGTAGTCGTTGCGGTGCGAAGCGTGGAATTACAACGGAAGATCGCAGGATATGATACCCAGATCGCAAGCCTGAGCGCGCAGATCGATGCGGAGACCGCCAGAGCGGAAGAGATCGAGGAGTATCGCAAGTATACGCAGACCAAGGCTTATGTGGAGGAAGTGGCGAAGGATAAGCTGGGACTGGTGTATGAAGGTGAGATCCTTTTTAAAGAGGACAATTAAGCAGGGAGACTGATTCTCAACAGTGGACCTGCTTTTTTTGTCGCAAAAAATGAAGGTAACATTCCCCCGAATTTGACAAAAAGAAAGAAACAGTGGCTCTATAATCGTGAAGACAGAAAGGGGAATAGTCATGGTGATAGGGAAACGGGAACAGAAAAATCCGGAACAGAAGTTATGTGCGCAGGTATCCATGCTGTGCCGGCAGAAGCTGTTGGGGTATGCGGAGAGTTTTGAGGAATTGGGGAGAAGTTTTCACGACGAAGCGAGGATTGTGGGAGATGACAGACAGAGTATTCTGGAGAAATGCCTGCTGCAGCAGAGCAGGCAGGTCATGGGGGATCATCTGCAGACGGTCGCACGGATCATGGAACAAGTGGCCGGAGAAGAGATGTGCTACCGGCCGGTAGAGGAAAAGCGAAGAAAAAACCTCGTCCAGGCATTGCATAGTGAGGGGATTGCGGCAGCAGAGTTATGTTATATTCGAAAAAAAGGTGCTGTCGCAAACGGTATCAGCATGATACTTTCCACGGAGAGATCCGGCTGTAAGGCATCGCAGGCAGCAGATATGCTTACCGTACTTTTGGGGAAGCATCTGCAGCCATCGCCGGGAAGCCCCTATCTCATAGAGAGGGAACCACACTGTTTTCAGTTTACAGAAGAACCGAAATATGTGGCTCTTACCGGAGTGAGCCGGGCAGTAAAAGAGGGAGAGAAAATATCCGGGGATCAGTATGCCATGCTGGAATCGGAAAAAGGAAGACTGTTATTGCTGTTATCCGACGGAACCGGTGCGGGAGAAGATGCCAGCCGGGGCAGCGGCAGAGTATTGGATCTCATGGAAAAAATGCTGGAGGCGGGATTTGATACCGAAGAATCCGTAAATATGCTGAACTCTGCATTGTATGCGCAGAATGAGGAGGAAGATCATCCGACGGTGGATATCTGCAGCCTGGATCTGTACAGCGGAGAGTGCGAGATCTGCAAAGTCGGAGGTGCGGCCACTTTTCTGAAAGAAAGCGGCGGGACAGAGTGTATCGGTGGAGAAAGTCTGCCGCTGGGGATTTTTCAGAAAGCGCAGACGGAAGTCCGGGTGCGGCAGCTGGCAGCGGGCGATCTGCTGATCATGATGACGGACGGTGTGCTGGATGCACTGGAGGATGATTGCGAGGAGCGGATGCGGGATATGATAGAGGCATTGGAAGAACAGAATCCGCAGGAGATCGCAGAGAAGATACTTTCTTATGCCATATGCAGCTGTGGGGGCAGGATCCGGGATGATATGACGGTGTTTGTGCTGTGCTTGTGGGAGAATGCGTGATTGCTGCCTTGATTTTTTCGCATAATTAGGATAGAGTAAAATAATGAATACATGGATGGATACACGAGAAAAAGTATTTGCATATATAAAAGAGCATCAAATGCTGCAACCCGGTGACCGTGTGGTGGCCGGGGTTTCCGGAGGGGCAGACTCGGTTTGCCTCTTATTTTTGTTACTGGAATGGAGGAGAGAAATCCCGCTGGACATTGCGGTGGTCCATGTCAATCACGGGATCCGGTCGGAAGCCGGTGAGGATGCCCGGTATGTGGAAAAATTGTGTGGAGAACATAAAATCCCGTTTTTCCTGACGGAAGCCGATGTGCGGCAGCGGGCAATTCTGGAAAAATGTTCCGAAGAGGAAGCCGGCCGCAGAACAAGATATGAAGCTTTTGACAAAGCTGCGGAGGAATGGGGAGCCACGAAGATCGCGGTAGCGCATAACAGCAATGACCGCAGCGAGACGCAGCTGTTTCATCTGTTCCGGGGCAGCGGCATCCGGGGACTGGCAAGCATCCTCCCGGTGAGAGGTCGGATCATACGGCCGATCCTGTGCCTGGAGAGATGGGAGATCGAGGACTTTTTAACACAACAGGGAATTTTCTACTGTAAGGATGCTACCAACGATGAGGACGATTATACCAGGAACCGGATACGGCATCATATTTTACCCTATGCGGAGCAAAACATTGTGCGGGGCTGTGTGGCGCACATGAACCAGACAGCGGAGCTGCTGGCGGAGACGGAGGAATATCTGGAGCTGCAGACGGCGGAGGCAGTGAACAGATGCATACGGAGCATAAAGGCTCCGGGCAGTGCGCTGCATCCGGATGTGAGCAGTCGGGCACAAGAGGTGCATATCGCGGTGGAACCTTTTCTGACGCTGCATCCGGTGATCCGTAAAAGACTTTTGTATGAAGAGGTAAAAAGACTTTCTCCCGGGCAGAAAGACATCACCTATCAACATATTACGGAGCTTCTGACATTGTTTACGCAGGAAGGAAACCGGACGATCTGCCTTCCCTTCGGAATCCGCGGCAGACGGCAATATGAACAGGTCATCCTGACAATACAGACGACGCAGACAACGAAAGCTGCGGACAGCGACGAGCAGATTGCTGTTGCGACACCGCTCTGGCAGCAGCGGGATCCGGATATGATTCCGGGACAGAAGAAAACAGTGGAGTGCGCGCTGGGAACTCTGGAATATTCCGTGTGGGAAGCGTCCCATGGACTTGAAAAAAACCAAGAAGTTCCCACAAATCAGTATACGAAATGGTTTGATTATGATAAAATAAAAAAATGTCCGATGATACGAACACGGCAGACAGGGGACTATCTGACCATTGCAGACGGCAGAGGCGGAATGATCCGTAAATCATTAAAAAGCTATTTTGTCGATCAGAAAATTCCTCGCAAGGAGCGCGACAGACTGCCGATCCTGGCAGAAGATGATCACGTGCTGTGGGTCATGGGATACCGCATCAGCGAATATTATAAAGTAACGGAGAATACAAAACGTATTTTAAAGGTACAATTAATAAGAAAGGAGTTCGCCTAAGAGCGAAGAGACAAAAGAAAATGGCAGAACATATCAGAGTACTGTTGACAGAAGAGGAAGTAGATAAGAGAATTCAGGAGATCGGAGAACAGATCAGTAAGGACTATGCAGGTAAGCAGGTACACCTTGTATGTGTACTGAAGGGCGGCAGCTTCTTCATGTGTGAGCTGGCAAAGCGTATCACCGTTCCCGTATCTCTGGATTTCATGTCTGTATCCAGCTATGGCAGCGACACCAAGTCCAGCGGTGTGGTGAAGATCGTAAAAGACCTGGATGAATCCCTGAAGGATAAGGATGTTATCGTAGTAGAGGATATCGTAGACAGTGGAAGAACCTTAAGTTATCTGTTAGAGATGCTTCGTGACAGAGGACCGGCTTCTTTACGTCTGTGCACTCTGTTGGACAAGCCGGAGAGAAGAGTCATCGATGTTCATGTAGATTATACCGGATTTAATATTCCCGATGAATTTGTAGTGGGCTACGGTCTGGATTATGATCAGAGATATCGTAATCTGCCTTACATCGGTGTGGTAGAATTCGATTAAGCAATACGAAGATGTAGGAGGCCCGTGAAGTTGAAACAAAACGGCAGAACAATTAATTCTTATTTTATTTTTATCATACTTCTGGTCATGGTGATCGTAGGACTCAATCTGTTGAGCAACCGGGAAGAGGACTATACCAGAGCAGAATTCATCGCAGATCTGGATGCCGGAAATGTATCTGAGATCGTAATACAGCCGAATGGAGAAGCCCCTACCGGCTATCTGGAGATCCAGATGAAGAACGGACTGAATCATAAGCTGTATGCTACGGATATCACCGAGCTGGAGACACTGGTTCGCGAGTACGGATTTGATCCCGTAGTGAATGACATTGAGAGAGAGAACTGGTTCCTTACTTATATGCTGCCGATGCTGGCAGTACTGGCTGTAGGTGTATTCGTTTTCATGATGATGAATGCCCAGCAGGCCGGTGGCGGTAACGGTAAAATGATGAACTTTGGCAAAAGCCGGGCCAAAATGTCCATAGGTGACAAGAGCGTCACCTTTGCACAGGTAGCCGGTCTGAAGGAGGAAAAAGAGGAACTGGAGGAAATCGTCGATTTTCTGAAAGAACCCGGAAAATACACCGGCGTCGGTGCGAGGATTCCCAAGGGTGTTCTGTTGGAGGGACCTCCCGGAACCGGTAAGACTCTGCTGGCGAAAGCCGTGGCAGGCGAAGCCGGAGTACCTTTTTTCAGCATCTCCGGATCTGATTTCGTGGAAATGTTCGTCGGTGTCGGCGCATCCCGTGTGCGCGATCTGTTTGAAGAGGCGAAGCACAATGCGCCCTGTATCGTGTTCATTGATGCGATCGATGCCGTGGCAAGACGCCGTGGTACCGGTATGGGCGGCGGACACGATGAGAGAGAGCAGACCTTGAACCAGTTACTGGTAGAGATGGACGGTTTCGGTGTCAACGAAGGCATTATCGTCATGGCAGCTACGAACCGTGTGGATATTCTCGATCCCGCGATCCTGCGTCCCGGACGATTTGACCGTAAGGTAGCGGTAGGGACTCCGGATGTGGGTGGCAGAGAAGAAATACTGAAGGTACATGCGAAGAATAAGCCCCTGGGAGATGATGTAAATCTACAGCAGCTTGCACAGACTACCGCAGGATTCACCGGAGCGGATCTGGAGAATCTGTTGAACGAGGCGGCGATCATCGCAGCGAAGGAGAATCGCTCCTTTATCGCAAATAAAGATGTTAAGAGGGCGTTTGTCAAAGTAGGAATCGGTGCGGAGAAGAAGAGCCGCATTATTTCCGACAAGGAGAAGAAGATTACGGCATATCACGAGGCAGGTCATGCGATCCTGTTCCATGTGCTGCCGGATGTGGGACCTGTCTACACCGTATCCATTATTCCTACCGGTGTGGGAGCCGCCGGTTACACCATGCCTCTGCCGGAAAAGGATGAGATGTTCGCCACCAAGAGCCGTATGCTCCAGGATATCATGGTCTCTTTGGGCGGACGTATCGCAGAGGAGATCATCTTCGGAGATATTACCACCGGAGCATCCAGTGATATTAAGAAAGCCACCAAGACAGCCCGCCGTATGGTAACCCGTTACGGAATGTCTGATAATATCGGTGTCATCTGCTATGACGATGACGATGATGAAGTCTTCATCGGTAAGGATCTGGCACATGCCAAGGCTCACAGTGAGGAGATTTCCGGTGAGATCGATAAGGAAGTCAAGCGCATCATAGATGACTGCTATACCAAGGCAAAAGACATTATTATGCAGCATGAGAATGTACTTCACAGTTGTGCTAAGCTTCTGTTAGAAAAGGAAAAGATCAACAGAGAAGAGTTTGAAGCACTTTTCGTATAGGAAAAGGTTTTCGAGGGCGTTTCGTAGATTTGGTAGTATTGTACAAACTGCTTTTGTGAAAAATAGACAAAAACAAATATTCATTTTTGTAATATTTGTGAATTTTGAGAATAGTAAAAACTAGTAGTGCATGCTATTATAATACTCGTAACCCCCCCAATACATTATATAGTTTTTTGCTATACCCCATAAGAAAGAAATACCTTCTCTAAAAAGGACAGTCCTCCCAAGACTGTCCTTTTTACCGTTCAAAAACAAGTCAGGCTGTTGTCAGATGTAAGGAAAAAGGGTATAATTACATATGTATGTGCTGCACAGGTAAGAATAGCAGGAGCATAATATAGATAGTAAGACATTAGTCTCAGAAAGGATAGATACTATGGATCTGGAGCGATTACGTCGAACAGAATATAATCAGCAGTATATTGCTGCCATGAGACCCGTATTTAACAGAAGAGCTCTTTTTACGGATACAAGTGCGGAGTATGTGATCCCGGAAGAGCCGGAACCATACTCCGAGGTGACGATCCGTTTCCGTACCGAAAGGAACAACGTGGACAGGATATTCCTCGTAAGCGGTGGACAGAAGCATCTCATGGTACGAGTGGAGAGCAATAATGATTTTGATTACTATGCTTATGTGATGCGTCTGGATGATCAGAAGGTATCCTATTACTTTGAGGTACAGACCGGCAGGATCACAGGTATCTTCGATATGAGAGGATTGGTGCAGGAGGTCAACGAGTATTATGACTTTATCATCATTCCCGGCTTCCATACTCCCGATTGGGCAAAAGGTGCGGTAATGTACCAGATCTATACCGATCGTTTCTGCAATGGCGATCCTTCCAATGATGTGCTGACCAATGAATACTGCTATATCGGGGAGCCGGTGCACCGTGTAGAGGACTGGGGACGGTATCCTGCACAGATGGATGTCCGTGAGTTCTACGGAGGAGACCTGCAGGGCGTATTGGACAAGATGGACTACCTGCAGGAGCTGGGCGTTGAGGTAATTTATTTTAACCCTCTGTTCGTATCCCCGTCCAACCATAAATACGATATTCAGGACTATGATTATATTGATCCCCATCTGGGTAAGATCGTCAGTGATGAGGGAGAGCTGCTTCCGGATGGACAGCGGGAGAACCGGTTCGCTTCCCGCTATATCGATCGCGTGACCAATAAGGCGAACTTAGAGGCGAGCAACGAGATGTTTGCCCAGGTAGTGGCAGAGGCGCATCGCAGAGGCATGAGAGTCATATTGGACGGTGTGTTCAACCACTGCGGATCCTTTAATAAATGGATGGACAGAGAACGTATTTACGAGAATGCGGAAGGCTATGACAAGGGTGCTTATGTCAGCGCAGACAGCCCTTACCGGAATTATTTTGATTTCCATAATCAGGCAGCATGGCCCTATAACAATTCCTATGACGGATGGTGGGGGCATGATACCCTGCCGAAGCTGAATTACGAAGGTTCTCAGGAACTGATGGATTACGTTCTTCATGTTGCAAAAAAATGGGTATCTCCGCCTTATAATGTGGACGGCTGGAGACTGGATGTGGCGGCAGACTTAGGTCACAGCCAGGAGTTCAATCATCATTTCTGGCAGGAATTCCGGAAAGCGGTAAAAGAGGCCAATCCGGAGGCAATCATTCTGGCAGAGCATTACGGTAATACCAGAGACTGGCTGCAGGGCAACGAATGGGATACTGTCATGAACTACGATGCGTTCATGGAGCCCGTGACCTGGTTCCTCACCGGTATGGAGAAGCACAGCGATGACTACAGAGAGGATCTGCTCGGTAATGCAGAGAGCTTCTGGGGAGCCATGCGGCATCATACCTCCAGTTTTTCTATGCCCAGCTGGCAGGTGGCTATGAATGAACTGTCCAACCATGATCATTCCCGTTTCCTGACGAGAACGAACCATAAGGTGGGACGTACCAATACTTTAGGCCCCCAGGCTGCGGAGCAGGGCATCAATAAGGCAGTGTTCAGGGAGGGCGTTGTGATCCAGATGACCTGGACGGGCGCACCGACGATCTACTACGGAGATGAAGCCGGTGTCTGCGGATTCACGGATCCTGATAACCGGAGAACCTATCCCTGGGGACATGAGGATCAGGTGCTGTTGTCGTTTCACAAGGATATTATCCGCCTGCGCCGTGAAAACGAGGAACTGCGTACCGGTTCCCTGAAAATGCTGGAGAATGATTATAACTTCATCTCCTACGGGCGTTTTAACCGCAAGGGACAGTGTGCGATCCTGATCAACAATAACAATCATCCCATCACCAAGGAGATCCATGTATGGGAGATCGGGGTTCCTAAGACAGGTAAGATGAAAGTGATCCTGCAGTCCAGAGATGACGGATATTGCATGGAAGGCGCGGAGTATGAGATCAAGGCAGGGAAGATCCTGATCGAGATGCCCCAGACTTCCGCAACGATCCTGAAGTATGTGCAGGAATAACGTGTAGAAAAAAATATAATTTACCAAAGACAGAGAGGATTTCAGATGTTTACCATCATCATAACCCTGCTGTTGCCGCTGGTATCCTTAGGGATCTGGCGGCAATATGTTTTGAAAAATAATGGAAGCACCGGGAAGACGGTGACCGGAAGTAAGGGAGCGTATGTTCTTCGTTATGCAACCTGTCTGATGATCATGCTTTTTGTGCCGTGGGTATTGCTTTCCCTGATCAGCAATGACGACAATACAATTTTGCGAAAACTCGTAGAATCCCGGGAATATGCCGTCAAAGTGCTGATCCTGGAAATCTGCATCATGCTGGCATATACCATTTGTGAACTGTTCGTGGAAGAGGCGAAAGCCGGTAAACATGAGAAGATTCACAGTGTTATGACTAAAATCACCGGCAGCAAAGGATGGAACATTGTATACAGATACATAGGACCGGTCGTGGTACTGGCATTCAGTGTGCTGGTGATCTGTCTCAATTTCAGCATGATGTCCGACCGGGTGCTGTGGGGAGATGAAGCTTTTTCTGCAAATACTGCACATAAGAGCGTCGGTGGTATCTTGCAGGTGCTGTATTATTGGGATAATCATCCGCCGCTGTATTATTACTGGCTGAAACTGTTTGGAACCCTGTTCGGATTCAGCGTTCCGGTATTCCATCTGGCTTCATTGGTACCGTTTGCCATTGGTATCGTGCTGGCACTGACAGTGATACGGAAACATTTCGGTATGCTCCCGGCCACATTTTTCGTGATGATATCGGGTCTGGGACAGGCGTGCCTGGAATATAATCTGGAAGTTCGTATGTATGCACTTACCTTTTTGTGTGTAATGGGTTGCTTTTACTGTTCTTACCGTGTAATAGAGGATGGCACCAGGAAGACCTGGACCGGAATGGTATTGTGGGCACTGGGTGCGGCATATTCTCACTATTATGCCCTGGTAGCCGTGGGCATTATGATGTTTTTCACCGGAGTGGCAGTGTGGATTAAATACCGCGGTAAGACCTGGAGAAAAGGTGTATTGGCAATCGTGGCATTTTTGATCGGCTATGCTCCCTGGCTGTATTTTTTCTATGCGGGATTGAAAAATGTCAGCAGAGGCTGGTGGATGACGGAGATCCTCGGGCTGGATAAGAGCCTGGAGATCGTCATGGGCGGCAGACGGATGAATGTAATTGTATTTCCGTTGCTGTTAGTACTGCTGATAGTGACGCTGGTGGCGGATTCGTCCCTGTTTTCCATGGGAGAAGAGGGTATTCGTCTGCAGAAGCCGTCAGTGAAAAGATGGTCTGACAAAACTTACGACATGGTAGTAGGTGCCTGCACGATCCTGGGAACGCTGGCATTTGCGTATCTGCTGAGTGTTGTAATGGCACCGATGCTGGCGCAGAGATATCTGTATCCGTTAAGTGCAGTGGCGATCATGATGCTGGTCATCGGCAGCAGCCGGGTGCTGGAACTGGTGGCGGAGCTGGAGAACCGGTTCTGGAAAGGCTTGGGGCTGTCAGCCCAATTGCTGTTTGTGCTATTACTGCTTGTAATGTTTGGCATGGGAATACAGAATTACCGGGAATCTTATGGCAGTTATGAACAGCAGAAGGTAGAGACTGACAAGACCCTGGATCTGATCGGCACGCCCGAAGAGGATGTGCAGATGGTCACCAACGGGGTGAAACATCTGGGATGGACAGTACTGTATTATTATTATCCCGATAATGAGATCGTAAACGGCGATTACAACCAGGCAGAATCCGACAGATTCTGGTACTTTACACCAGATGCCATGAGCGATGAGGCTGTTGCCGGATTACAGCAGGATGGATATCGGGTGACTGATTACGGGCAGATGCAGCTGGCGCAGTATCCTTTTTATCTGTACTATATTGAAGCAGTTCAGCCTGCGTCATTCGCAAAGTCGCGTTAGCACGCTTTTTCGTCACTTCGTGACTACTTTTGCTCATAGATTGGCGCTCTGCTCATAGGATGACAGAATTGACGCTTTGTGTGCGAGCACCCAATCGTCGCTTCTGTCATCCTATGGCTGAACTTTTACACTAAAATAGCAAAAAACATATTGCAATTTGTGTGAACATATGCTACAATTTCACATTGTTAGGGCACTTTGCCTGACATGGATGGATTCCCGAGTGGCCAAAGGGGACAGACTGTAAATCTGCTGCAAATTGCTTCGGTGGTTCGAATCCACCTCCATCCATTTGCGTTGATGAGCTCAATGGAACGGTGCTTAGCGCGTAAGTCCATGCAGTCGAGTATAACGCAATGCGTCCGCTGGTGTGGCGGAATAGGCAGACGCAAGGGACTTAAAATCCCTCGGGGGCAACTCCGTGCCGGTTCAAGTCCGGCCACCAGCATCAATTTAAGAGTAGGAGAAACGTTGATTTTACAGCGTTTCTCCTATTTTTGAATTTATCCTCTATAAACAAACAAGAATGTCGGCATTGCTGACATCCTTGTACAATGTTGGGCTAGTTCCATTTTAATTCCAATTCTCTGTTTTGCTCTTTGCAATCTGACAAATACAGATTAATTAGTGTTTGATAGGGAATACCACATTTTTCTGATTTTGCCTTGAAGAAATCAATGGTATCACCATCAATGTTAATAGTAATCTGCTTTTTTACACGCTTTGCATAGGGATTTTTTCTGGGATTTAATTTTTCGATATCGTATTCCTTTTCCATTGACTTACCACCTTTCGTTAATTTTGTAGTATTGAGTTGTTTCATTCTTGGTTGCTTTTCTGGCGGAGATAATACGAATAACATCATCCATACCGCGATAACAATGACATACAATTAACATTTTTGCGTGATCGCTTAGCCCCAACATCATAACCCTTTCTTCCTCTTGTGAATGATTGGGATCGTCAAACAAAATGGCATTTTCATCCGCAAATACAGTGCTGGCTTCTGAAAATGTGATGTGATGTTTTGCCTCGTTGATGGCTGCTTTATTATCATCCCATTCAAAACTAATACCTTTCATAATTAAATTATAATTATAATATAATTATATGTCAAGATATTGAATTTTATTCAATAATTTTAATGATGTTCAATGTGAATTGTGTTTCTATTTTTTTATTGTGAATAATAAAAGGCAGAGATATAATTATGTATAAATAACAGTAGTGCATCCTCTATTGGAAATGATGGATAATATTATTAAAATTATATTGTATGGATCCGTTGCCAGAAATGAGAATACCCATGAGAGCGATATTGATATTCAGGAGAAAAACATGGAAAACTCAAAAGATACTTATGATATAGAACAAGCATTAGACGAGGCAGATTTGCTGGCAGAAAATAGTAACGAAAGAATGACACATGAAGAAGTATTTCACGCGCTGAAGAGCAGAGTAACAATTCCTTTTACACTTCATGGCATAGAAGAAATGCTTACAGTAGAATACAAACAAGGCACAGATCCCAGGGAAATTGGCTATGATGCCCTTCAGGGATTTCCGATAGATAAAATATGTTGCATAGGTTATCCAGTAATGCATGGTTACTTTGAACATATGAATGCAACCGGTTATCGGAGATCCTGTGGATTTATTCAATTCGTGGAAAGAATTGAAAATTATGGGGAAAACAGAGAGCTTTCCATAGATGTCAGTGATGATAATCTGGAAAAAGGGAATCCATATTTTGCGTATGGTTATCCGGCAGAAATATTTGATGCTCCCTGTTGTAATTTGGCTGGGTGTAGACATTTGAAATGGACAGCTTATACCTATCTAGTAGATCTGCCCTCCCGCATGAATAGCAATAAACTGAAATTCCTGGGCGGATACTCCTGGGGATATGAAGAGGATGAAAACGGTCCACAGAGATCATTACCACTAGAGATATTGACAGAAAATGACTGGGAAAAGCATGCAACGGAAAAAGGAATATTAAAGATATCCCAAATAACAGGAGGCTGTACTGCTAAGTTATGAAGAATAGATATAAACAAAAACTGATCTTCGTTATTGCAATTTTATGTTTGAGCTTAGTAAGCTGTAAAAGTAAAACAGAGCCAATTAATAATATTGCATCATGGACACCGGATGATGGTTGGACAATAAATGGAATTGATATTAGAGATGATTATGCCAATTTCATACTATTATATCAAGACAGGGAAATAGCAAATGTGGAAATTTCAAAATTTGCAGAACCATCATGGATTGACCGGGAGACAACAGCAGATGAATTTGTGCAAGTATATTTAGGTCAGCATGCAGAACTAAAGAGTAGTAGTGAGCTACAATTAGATAGAAAAGAAGAAAAAATCCAAAAACTTGTGGTTGCATGGGAATTAAGTGCTGCAGAGACTGAAAATGGAGCAGATCTTCCAAAGGATGAAATATGGTATTTTGGATTTCCTAAGAATAAAGTTTTGTTTTGCGCAAAACTGTTGGATGAAAATGCGGAATTAGAATTTGAAACAATAATGAGAACGCTCAAATATTGAGATGTTTTATCTGTAGAATGTGGAGCGGGAGGGAACAATATGAATTATTATATCAGTGATCTGCATTTGTTTCATGAAGCGGCGATACGTTTCGATGACCGTCCCTTCCGGGATCTGGAGGAAATGCATACAGAGATCGTAAAACGGTGGAATGAAAAGGTGAATAACGGCGATACCGTATATATCCTGGGGGATGTGAGCATGCGCGGTAAGAACGAGAATCTAATCGCTCTGGTGGCAATCCTGAAGGGAAAAAAGGTCCTGATCCGTGGCAATCACGATGACGTGTCCGACCTCAGATACCGACAGCTTTTTTCGGAAGTCTGTGATTATAAGGAGATTCGGGACTCCATAGCCGGGAAAAGCTATGAGCTGGTATTATGCCATTACCCGATCTTTAGTTGGAAGCACATGAGTCGCGGCACCATTCTGCTCTACGGACACACCCATAACAGCCCGGAGGACGATTATTTTCAGAAGTGTCTGGTCGGGATGAAGGACAACGACTGCCGTCACATTGGTGACAGTGGCATACAGGCGTACAATGTTGGCTGCATGAAACCCTAGATGGATTACGAGCCGAGAAGCCTGCAGGAGATCATTAAGATGAAGTTTGTGGAAAATGGAAACTGATAATATAAAAACAGCAGATCCCGCCAGATCTGCTGTTTTTCTCTGTGTATATGAGCGTGAAAAACACACTTCTATCATAAAATAAAGGATACTTAGTTGCTTAAAACTTCTCAGCGAAGCTCTTGTAATACTCGTCAAAAAACTCGTTAACCTTTTCCATAATCTTCTTCATAATATTCACCCTTAACCTTTCCAAGACAAATGAACTGTTGACTTTGTTGTTACGTTTAAGGGGTCAGGCCTGACTTCCTTTTGATGATTATAATTTACCATATTGCGCTTATAATGTGAAATACATATAATAGAAGTGTAATAATACCTAATAGGTATGATAAAAATAAAACGTGTTGCACAAATAGAATGATTAAGCAGGTTTTTGGAAAAAGCATGGAAGGAGGATGCTGGGAAGATGGAATTGCGACATATCCGGTATTTCAAGGCAGTGGCGGAGGAGAAAAGCTTCACGAAAGCCGCGGAGCAGCTGGCGATCGCACAGCCACCCTTAAGCCGTCAGATCCAGGATCTGGAGGCGGAGCTGGGGACGACATTGTTCCTTCGGACGCCCCATAAAGTGTCCCTGACAGAAGAGGGAGAGCTGTTCCTGCAGTATGCGAATCAGATCCTGGATCTGGTGAACCGGTCGGAGGAGGATGTCAGAGAGCGCAAGGAAGGACTGCAGGGGACATTATACATTGCGTCGGTAGAGGGTTGCGGACCCAGACTTTTCGCGGAGTGGATCGCGGGATTCGGGCAGAAACATCCCCATGTGCAGTATAATCTGTGGAATGGCAATACGGATGATGTGAACAATCGTGTGACGAAGGGATTATGCGAGATCGCCATGATCACGGCGCCCTACAATACGGAGGAATTCGAGGTCCTGCCGGTCTATGAGGAACCCTGGGTAGCGGTAATTCCCAAGGGACATCCCTTGTACGCGGAGGAAAATGACCCGGTGAAGCCTTCGGAATTGTTACCCTACGACCTGCTGATCCCTTCCCGAGAGTCCCGTAAGGGAGAGATCGACAAATGGTTCGAGGGAACGGGGCATGCACCGGTGATCCGGGGGCGCATCGCTCATATGATGAATGCTTATGAGCTGAGTCTGCACGGAGTCGGGATCTCGATTTATCCGGCATCCATTTCTTCCCTGATCCGGGACAAAGATGTCTGTGTGCGGGAAGTGGAGCATCCCGATGCCCATGCGTCCTATGCACTGATCTGGAATAAAAATCATACACTGTCCCATGTGGCTGAAGAATTTATCGCTTATGTAAAAGAAGAATCCGGACAGCAGATGTACTATGCCTGAATTAATGCAACCGATACGTCATTCACATTTGTGCCGGTAGCTCCTGTCTTGTCAAAAGAAAGGAAAGCCCTTATACTTGGAAGCAGGAGGGTAATACGATGAATATTACGGTATATCTGGGAGCAAATGAAGGAAATGATCCTTCTCTGAGGAAAGCTGTGCGTGAGTTGGGAACCTGGATCGGTGAAAGCGGTAACCGTCTGGTATACGGTGGATCTAAATCCGGTCTCATGGGAGAGATCGCGGAGAGCGTATTACAGGCAGGCGGCGAGGTGACCGGCGTGGAGCCGCAGTTTTTCATTGATATGGAATACCAGTATGATGCCATTACGGAGCTGATCGTCACGAAGGACATGACAGAACGCAAGACGAAAATGATCGAACTGGGAGATGTATTTATTGCTTTTCCCGGCGGAACCGGAACGCTGGAAGAGATCGCGGAGGTGATGTCCAAGGTGTCATTAAAGCATCTGGAGGCACCCTGCATCCTCTATAACCTTAACGGTTATTATGACAGCCTGAAAGCACTGTTATCACATATGACGGAGATGGGATTGTCCTCCCCGGAGAGACAGGAAGGCATTTATTTTGCCAAGGATCTGTCGGAAATCCGCAAGATCATAGAAAATCAGCGGAGCAATGCAACGACCACTCCGCCGGAAAATACACAAGGTATAGGAAATCAGCTAGGCTAACAGGTTAAAACACATAACTGAAATGCCCAGCACCACCAGGATCACACCGGTGACGCGGTTCAGGGTCTTGGGGGTCGCCTTGTTGGCGAACAGTGCAGCGATCCGCGCCCAGATCAGGGTAAATACAACGCACAGGATCCATACGGTCCAGTCGGGCATGCCGCCGATGGCAAAATGAGAGGCAGCACCGGTAAATGCGGTAAATGCCATGATGAAGACGCTGGTTCCTACAGCGGTCTTCAGTTCATAACCCAGGACAGAGGTCAGGATCAACAGCATCATCATACCGCCGCCGGCGCCGATGAAACCGCAGATGAAGCCAATCAGCATACCGCATACCAGAGACTGCATGGCTCTTTTCTTCGCGGAGACGCCCTGCATGGCTTCCTTGGTGGTCATTACGGGACGGACGATGAATTTGATACCTAACAGGAAAGTCATGAACACGGAGAAATTCCCCATGGTAGCGGAAGGCACCAGGCTGGATACGTAGCTGCCTACGACGGTGAATACCAGCACACTTCCCATCATGATCAGACCGTTTTTGATATCAATATTTTTATTCTTCGCATAAGTATAGGCGGAGATCGCACTGGCGAGGACATCCGAAGACAGGGCGATACCCACAGCCATATAGGGATCCATGCCGAGGAAAGTGATCAACATGGGACTGATGACGGCAGCAGCGCTCATTCCGGCGAAACCGGTGCCCAGGCCGGCCCCCATGCCGGCGAAAAAAGTGACAAGAATTGTGATTAAAATCTGCATTTATTTAGCTCCTTTCAGGATATTGTCCATATTTTCTTCCATGACATGAAGCATGTGGAAAAAGATCTCTTTGCTTGCCTCATCGGTGCCGTCGAGCAGAGTATCTTTGAAAATACTCTGTATCATGCGGCCTTTTTCGATGACATCCTGAGCTTTCTCCGTGCAGAACAACAGAGTCTTCCGGCGATCGTCCGGAGCTTCTCTGCGTTCCAGATATCCCTCACGCACCAGCTTGTCCACATTGACGGACACCAGGTTCGCCTTGATCCGGCGGATCTCCACGACATCACTGGCAGTGTGATATTCTGGATTGTTGCCGAAGAACATGAGAATATCAAAAGCTGTCTGTGGCAGCTTTAACTGCTGGCACAGAGGCTTGCACATGGCGTTGTAAGCCAGATTGAATTTTTGTACGAATTCGATATCGGTATTCATTCGAAGGCTTCCTTTTACAAAAATGAATATTTCAAATTTGAAATAAATGCTATATTGCATAGTATTACAGATAGTTTTCGAAGTCAATCATAAGATATTTTATTTCATAAAAAATTTATATTCATTATACTATCGTAAACATCATTTCGATATGTTATAATTCATATTGGAAATCCTATTCAGAGACTGTGGGCAAACAGAAGAAAGTGCCGGGAGGAGACATGAGTATCAATAAATATGATGAACAGAAATTCTGGGAGGAAGTGGACATCCTGTTCCCGGATATTGTAAAAGCCATTACTTCCCTGGCGAAAAAATCCTACATATCCATAACCAATCTGCGGAACGGCGTGACATGGTGGTCCGAGAAGGCGATGGAATATTTTGGTATGCAGGAGAACTACACCATTCGCGGACAGGAAAAATCAAAAAGATCGATCCATCCGGATGATCTGGAGGATTTCCGGAGGGGATTCCTGGAGAGAGTTGCCGGGAAAAATATGGACGAGCCCTGGGAATACCGGGTGCGTGACGGAAGCACCTATATCCGGATCAGTGCCAGGGCGAAAATGCTGAATGATAAGGATGGAAAGCCTTTTGTGATCGTAATACGATATAACAACTACGGTATTTCCGACGAGGTGGATGCGACCACCGGATTGCATACGGAACCGGCGCTGGATCGGGAGATCAGGGAATTCCTGGAGGAAAGCGGACAGGGGGCACTGCTGAAGATCGGACTGGATCAGTTCAGTCATATCAATGTTATGTACGGTGCTGCTTTTTCAGATAAGATTCTGAACTGTGCGGCACAGGAGCTGTTGCGTCTGTTAAGGGGAAAAGGATATGTATACCGGCTCTCCGGTGCGAAATTTGTGATCAGTTTTAAAAAGGTATCCAAAGCGGAACTGCAGCAGATATACAATGAGATTGTAGAAGCTTTTGAGAATACAGAGGTAGAGGGGAAAAAGATCCCTCTGAAGGTATCTGCCGGCGCAATATTTATGGAACCTTATATGAAGGAGACAAATGCGGTCCGCAGCCGTCTGACCTACGCGTTGAGCCATTCCCGGCTTGAGCATCATGGAGAGCTGGTGATTTTTAATGATGAGGTCTGCGGCAGTGACGAGAACCAGTTTGAACTGATCGGTGTGATCCATCAGTGTGCTACGCATAACTTTGAAGGCTTCCGGATGTTCTATCAGCCGATTGCCGATACGAAGACCGGCAAGATCCGGGGAATGGAAGCGTTGCTCCGCTGGGAACTGGAGCCTTACGGGATGGTGTCCCCCGGTGTGTTCATGGAATGGCTGGAACAGGACCCCTGTATTTTTGATCTGGGAAACTGGATCCTTCGGACAGCACTTACGGATGTACAGAAGCTTCGCAAGGAGACGGAAGGCTTTTTCGTCAATGTCAATGTGGCGGCGGCACAGCTGGAGCGCAGAGAGTTCCGAAGTGCTGTCATGAATATTTTAAAAGAGACCGGTGCGAGGCCGGAGGAGCTTTGCCTCGAATTGACAGAACGATGCAGAGATCTGGATATTCATTTCCTGCGTGGAGAGGTAGAATTTTTCCATTCCCAGGGGATCAAGATCGCACTGGATGATTTCGGAACGGGCAACAGTTCCTTAAGTCTGGCGCTGGAGCTTCCCTTTGACGAATTGAAGGTAGATATGAGCTTCATCCGTGATATTAAGCAAAAACCTCAGAATCAGGCCATGGTGCAGTCTATCGTGGATTATGCAAAGAGGACTAATACCGAGATCTGCATTGAGGGTATTGAAAATAAAGAAGTCAGCGACTATATTGAGCAGTTCGGGTCTACCTGGCAGCAGGGATACTACTATTCCAAGCCGGTACCTATCGATCGGTTTGAAGAAGTGTTGCGCGAGAAATCAACCGAAAAAGAATAAGTAGCTATTCTCGAAGGGCATTGGGCGCTACACCGTACTTTTTCTTGAATGCGCGGCGGAAGCTGGTCAGATTATTATAGCCTACAGCTACATATAAATCTGCTATTTTAATATTCGTTGTTTCCAACAGGTGTTTTGCCTGCGTCATGCGGACTTGTTCCAGATACGTAGAGAAGTTTACACCAACTGTTTTTTTGAACAGGAAGGAGAAGTAACTCTCGGAGATGTGGAACAGGTCCGATATTCTGCTTAAACATAAGGATGGATCCCCATAATTCTCATCAATATAGGCCTGAATGCGCACGATCAGCTGGTTGTCGTTTTCCGGCTGCTTGTTTTTTTCACATAATTCCAGAGCAATCTGCTCGTAATTTTCCAGGGTAGAATCTTCGGACAGACCGGCTAAGCTTGTATCATCGTAAGGGATATCATTATCCCGCACTACTTTCAACAATGTGATTTCAATGTTTTCTAAAAGCCAGTTTACTTGTTTGGAATTCAGCTTTCGTTTCTTGAAATTTTCATCTTTAATAAAATTTAAAATTGCCTTTGTCTGTTTGAAGTTACCGGATTTTACAAAATTATACAGCTGTTCCGCAACCTCATTAGGATAAAAGAAGGAATCCTGACATTCCAGAATCTCACGATACATACACAGGTAACCCGGGCTGGAGACACGTTTTACAGCCTCTTTGGATTGGCGATACGATTTCCAGACGGAGGAGATGGTGTCGGTTGTACAGCCTAATCCACCATAAATCCAGATATTGTATTCCTGCAATAGCGTAGTATGAACATGAGAAAATAAATCTTCGACCTTGTCCAGTTCTTCCCTATCATATAATAAAATAGTATAAACACTATTCCGGGAACCCTGCATGATATAGGAATGTATAAAATAACTGGAAAGGATATCGGAAATAACATCCGCATAATCAGGGGAGAGGATGTTGATCATTCCCTGAGGGTCATTATTTAGCTCCAAAGTATCCAGGTAGACATTACAGTATAATATAGCAAAGGAATTGGCATTAGCGGAAATGGAAAGATAATTTTGGGCATACGCAGCTTCTTCTTCACTCAGAATCGTACCATGAATCAATTGATCAAAATAATAATTGCGTAGGGTGATCTTTTGGGACTCATTTAACCGCATAAGCTCTTCGTGGTTGAAATTAACTTCTCGAAGACGACATTCCATTGCTTCATAAGGTTTATAATTGGCATTGGACAACAGCACAATAATCAAAAAGCTTCCTACGACACCGAGAAAGATAATGAACAGAGACAATAGCTGCAGTCCGTTCCCCGGTGCTTTCAGGGAGGAAGTGGGAATAATCAGATAATAGTTCAGATTCGGTGTCTGTGCGGAGGTATGGAGCACTGTGACGGGAACACCCTGAAATACGGTGCTGAAATATCCCCGTTCAGAATAATCCAGCGAGGAAAGCAGAGAAGCATCTGTTTTTTCCAACAGTGTTTCATTGTTGCTGAAAGTAAGCATAGTTTCGCCACTGCTGTCCTGAATGATGAGGCAGCCATTCTTCATTAGATCGACGGAATCTGCCATCTGCTGCATATAATCTGCATTCAGCTCAAATATGATGTCGGCATTGATGTTTTTGAAGGTATAATTCTGCAGAGAGACAGCATAACAATAGTTTTTTTGTGTGGTGTATATTCGGTCGCAAAATGGTCAAGAGGCAGAAAATAGTTATAATTGTCTGAGGATTCCAGAGTCTCCTTCCATTCCTCATATTTTGAGGGATCCAGCATTTGATTGTTTTTATAAAAGGAATAGAGATTCTCAAAATCGTTGTAGCTGATTATGTAGTCTGTATGACGCAGATGGATATAATAGGTCTGGATTGGCTGGAGGGAATAGTCAGAATACATATCTACCAGAGCCTGTTTGGTAATATAGGCATTATAATAAAACGCCCGTTCGCCCTGATCGGCTTCTGCCAGGCGGGAAAGACTGGTATTATTTGCCATACGCTTGGAAATCAGATAGATATTGGCATAGCAGTTGCTGTATTGTTCGGTTACATTTTTCAGAGAAAGCATATTTTCATTCAATAGTTCCTGCTTTACATTATGCGCGAGGATAAAATGGAAAATAACTCCCAGAATGAGCACAATGACCAGAACCAGACTGTAGGATGTTATCAATTTTATGAAGTATTTATTTTTTTTTGAATTCATAACAAAATCCTCCTGAAAGATATTATTATAGTACCATAATTAACAAAAAAGGCAATGAAATGGGGTGCGGTAAAGTAAAATGTGTACTGTTGACATAAAAAATGAACCCCGAATAACGAAAAAAATGTACACAAAATTTGAAATATGCGACTTTAAATTGTGCAAAATGACAGATATAATAAAGGCACATTGATACTTCTGGCGCCGAAGTGACAATAATCAACAAATCGAACAGAAAAGAAACACAACAAGAAACAACAGAGAAGATAACAGAATATGGACGGAGGTTATTTATGGTAAAGAAAAAGTTATTATCAGTTACACTGGTTGCGGTTACCGTATGTTCCATGATATTTACAGGGTGTGGTAACTCTGCGGAAAATACGGGAAATGATACAGGAAAGACAGATACCGATGCACAGGCAGGAAATACTGCCGGGGATGTTGCAGATGTTGCAGATGATGTAGAGAAACCGGAAAAGATTACTATTATGGTAGACGGAACTTTCCAGGCGACATTGGCAGACGGTCAGGAAGAATGGGTTAATAAATGGGAAGAACTGACAGGAATCGAACTGGAGGTCATCCAGCCGGATCATAATGCTTATTATGATGTGCTGGGACAGACATTTGCCAGCGGACCGGAGAACTGGCCGGATGTAGTTATCCTTGGATCTTCCTATTATTCCGGATATGCTGGAGAGGGAGCTCTCTGGGATATGACGGATGCCTGGAACAATTCAGAACTGAAGAAAAATCCCAATACGGATGTGGGCGTCGTAGAAGGCAATATGCTGGACGGACATCTGTACGGACTGGCACTTGGCGGAGGTGGCGGATGTATGACTTTCCTCAGAAAACAGTGGCTGGATAACTGTGGACTGGACATTCCGACGACGTATGAAGAGTATCTGGAAATGTTGGATGCTTTCAGCAACGGTGATCCGGATGGAGACGGTATCAATGGAAATACCATTGGTGTATCCGCAGCCGGATTTGTAGGAAATGAAGCTCCTTATACCAATTATCTGCCGGAATTCTATCAGGATGCATATCCTTCTTTCTATCAGGGAGAGGATGGCGTATGGAGAGATGGATTTACCGAGGATTCCATGAAGGAAGCAATCAAGAGATTACAGGATGCTTACAACAAGGGTTATATCGACAAGGAATCTCTGACGAATGCGACCAGCAACTGCCGTACCAAATTCATGGAAGGTGAGTTCGGAGCATTTACTTACTGGGCAGGCGGATGGTCTGATCAGCTGTCGGAGGGACTGGCTGCGAATGGACAGGACAGCGAACTGGTATTTATGCCGCCTATCGCAGAGGTTGGAAAATACTGGCAGAGATGTGCACCGGTGTATGCGATTACTTCTTCCTGTAAGAATCCGGAAGGCGTATTCAAATATTTCCTGGAAAGCATTTTTGATGATGGAGACATGGAAACCTTGTGGATCTATGGAGTAGAAGGCGTTCATTGGTCCAGACAGGCAGAAACAGTATGTGGCAATACGTATCAGGATGGAGAGTTCCATATGCTGGAGATGCGTTCTCAGCCCGGAGTACAGTATACGACCATCATTATGGGAGATACCAATATCTGTCCGTTGACCGAGAGACTGGTTCCCGTAAAGAAATATACAGAGGAATCGATGGAAATCTTTAATGCCAATAACAAGACGGCACCTTTGCCGGTAACAACAGATATGATGAGCCAGTATAACGGCGATCTGACCAGCTTGAAGAACTCTATTATTGCGGACTGCGTGGTACAGGGTGTTTCTGTGGAAGAGGGATACAAGCGGTTTGAACAGGAAGGCGGAGCCGAATGGTCTCAGACAATCGTAGATTCCCTGAATAATAAATAAAAAGGCGACAGCATGGGAGGTTATGGTATGGCAGCTAAAATGAGAGAACTGACGGAACAGAATATGCAGGAATTTGTAAAAGAAGTGGAAAAAAGAAAAATTCCTTTACACAGTGTGCTGATCGCACAGCATGGGAACCTGCTGCTTGAAAAATATTATGCACCCTATTGCCGTAATAAGCTGCAGAGAATGTTTTCTGTGACTAAAAGCTTTACTTCGCTGGCAATCGGATTATTAGAGCAGGAAGGGAAAATTTCCCTGCAGGATTCTATCTGTGGTTATTTCCCGGAATATCTGCCCGGGAGAGTGCATCCCTGGCTGGCAGAGATGACGATTGAAAATATGTTGAAAATGCAGACTTGTTACAACATGACAACTTATAACAAGACCAGCACAACGGAGAACTGGGTGAGGAGCTTTTTCCAGACAGAACCCACCCACAGACCCGGAACTCTCTTTATGTACGATACCTCATCCTCCCATGTGCTCTGTGCACTGGTAGAAAAACTGACCGGTGAAAAGATGCTGGATTATCTGAAAGAAAAGCTGCTGCGCCAGATTGGCTTCAGCGAGGAGTCTTATATCATAGAGGATCCCTTTGGAACCTCTATGGGAGGGAGTGGCCTGATGGCTACTCCCGAGGACCTGCTGCGTACCGGCTGTATGCTGTTAAAACAGGAAAAGGATTCCTATGCAGCGAGAGCGACAGAGCCGAGAACAGCAACACAGCTCGACGGCGACGATCGCTGGTATGGATATCAGTTCTGGATCCCGATGGAGGGGACTTTTGCAATGCTGGGGCTGGGCGGTCAGATAATGCTGGCAGTTCCGGAAATGGATCTCGTCGTTGTAACGACAGCAGATACGCAGGGGATGGGCGGAGCCGAGCAGATGATTCTAGCTGCAGTGAGAGAAGTCCTGCTGAAGGATTGTTTCCCGGAAAACGATGTGGAGAAAACAACGTTGCCTGTGCTGCGTACGGTATTTGAAGGAAAACCTTGTGCAGATTTCGGGAAAAAATATCCTCTGCTCCGAAACAGGTATGGATTTACATGGTGTGGCGTGACTTTTTCCGAGGCGAATCAAAAAGGAGTACTCTCGTATGAAATAGAGGGAAGAGAATGTCAGTTTCCCTTTGGAATCGGACATCTGGAAGAGGGAGAGTTCCCCATATACAAGGAGAAATGTGCTTCTTCCGGAGCCTGGATGGATCAACATACGCTGTTTATCTTCTGCTGGCTGATCGGAGAAAGTGTTGCATCCATCCGCTTCCGCCTCTATTTCTCAGAGGATGGACTGACCATACATATGAATAAAACAGAAGAGACAAAGTACAACGAATATATGGGATTTTTGAATAGCTGATATAGAGTAGCCGGAACGGAGGGTAAACTTGTGAAAGAAAAAGGAAAGACTTTGCCTAAGAGGACACCTGGGGGAACCGCGTTCAAGCACGCCCGTGCATATCGGGGAGTCTATCTGATGGCAACACCGGTATTGGTGGCAGCATTGATATTTTATTATCTTCCTATGTTTGGTATTCGTTATGCCTTTTTTACATATAAAGGAATCAATGATCCGATCTTCGTGGGAATAAAGCATTTTGTAAAAATGTTCAGTATGCCGGGGTTCTGGAAGGCGTTCAGCAATACGCTGGTGCTGAGTATTACAAAGCTGATTTTAAATACCGGTGCTGCAGTTATTATTTCGGTATTATTGAATGAATTGATTTTTTTAAAGTTGAAAAAGGTATTTCAGACGATTGTATACATTCCGCATTTCATGTCCTGGGTAGTGGCAGCATCTATCTTTTCCATGATCCTGTCTCCGACATCCGCGGGATTGGTCAACGATGTCATGATGAAATTACACTTGATCACGGATAATATCTATTTCCTCGGAGACCAGAAATGGTGGAGACTTTCGTATTACATAATCAATGTCTGGAAAGATACCGGCTGGGGAACGATTATTTTCATGGCGACGCTGGCGGGGATCAGCCCGGAATTGTATGAAGCAGCGTCGATGGATGGGGCAAACCGTTTCCAGAAGATGATCTATATTACCCTGCCTGCGTTAAATAATACGATCGTGACGGTACTGGTATTGAATCTGGCGAAGGTTATGAATCTGTTTGAGTCAGTTTTTGTATTACAGAATGATGCCGTTATCAAGGTATCGGATGTATTGCAGACTTATATCTATACGCAGACATTTAACTCCGGTGCAATTCCGGATTATGGGTATACGACAGCAGTCGGTATGTTTTCCTCTATTATAAGCTGCATTCTGGTACTGGTATGTAACAGGGTAAGCCATAAGACGAGAGGAAGAGGTATTGTATGATGAAAAAGAAAGTGAAAATTTTTGATATCGTATTGATCGTGATATTTACGTTATTTTCTCTGCTGATGATCATACCGGTATATAAAGTGCTGGTGGACTCTTTCGATCTGAAGACGGCTTATGGTATGAAATTGTTTCCGGAGCAGTTCGGCTTCGCGGGATATAAATCAATTTTTACCAATCCGACGATGCTCAGACCATTTCTGATTTCCTGTTACACGACGGTTATGGGAACGATCATGGGATTGCTGATCTCTGTACTCGGAGCGTATGTGCTGATCCAGTGGAAGATGCCGGGGCGGGCATTTATCGCCAATGTGCTGTTGTTTACCATGATATTTAACGGAGGTATGATCCCGACCTATCTGGTAATGAAGGATTTCCATCTGACAAATAATCTGTGGGGTGTGATCCTGCTGCCTGCGATCAATGTATACAATCTGGTGCTGATGAAGAATTTCTTTGAAGGGATCCCGGTCAGCCTGATGGAGTCTGCGGAGATTGACGGATGTTCACATTTCCGGATCCTGTACAAGATCGTATTGCCATTGTCAAAGGCGGCACTGGCATCCATCGGACTGATGTACGCGGTGGGCTATTGGAACGATTACACGAACTATAAGCTGTATATCACAAATTCAAACCTGTATAACTTCCAGATGAAGCTGCGGGCACTGATCATGGGAAGCGATCTTCCGTCAGCGGTAGAAGGAGCTACTGAAAATACAGTTAAAAATGCAGCGGTTATCGTAGCAATTCTGCCGTTTATGATCATTTATCCATTCTGCCAGAAATATTTTGTACAGGGAGTAAATATCGGAGCTGTAAAGGAATAATAAGTAATAATTATAGAAAGCAAAAATGACATCAGCATACAACTGCCTGATGTCATTTTTGGTGAAATAAAATCTCAAGAAAATCTTAAGAATTTTCGGTGGACAAACATAAGGCTTTCGAGATACAATGTATTTTAGAGTGTCGGTCGGATGACCGGTTAGAACAAACAGATGAAAGGAAGCATTCATGAAAAAGAAAGTACTTGCAGCAATTTTGATTGCAGTAGGTGTTCTGACAGGATGTGGAAACACAGAACCTATTTCTTCCCCTATCCAGACTGTGGAAGCAGAGCCTATTGCTACTGATATCCAGGAGGTTGAACAGCCCGGTGCAACAGAGGAAGCCAATGAGAATCATGACGGTATGTACCGCAGTGAGCTTACCAATGAATGGATCGATGAGAGCCTGAAGGATCAGCGCCCTATCGCCGTAATGGTAGATAACGAGAAGACCGCACTTCCTCATTTCGGTGTGGCAGATGCAGATGTAGTATATGAGATCATAAACAGTACCCTGAACGACAGAATTACCCGTTTCATGGTAGTGGTAAAGGATTGGGATAAGATCGAGCAGCTGGGCAGTATTCGTAGTGCCCGCCCTACCAACTTCATGCTGGCAGCAGAGTGGAACGCAGTTCTGTGTCATGATGGTGGTCCCTTCTTCATCAATGACTGGGTGGCAAAGGATTATTCCGCGAACTTCAGCGGCGGCTTTGCCCGTTACAGCAACGGTAAAGCAGCAGAGTTCACCGAGTATATCACTTACGATAAGTACACCAACACCCAGAAGGGCAAGACCTATGATGGTCTGAAGCAGCGTTTTGAGAGTTCCAGATATACCACAACTTACAATGATTATTATCAGGGAGCTCACTTCAAGTTCGCAGATGCAGAGGTTACCTTTGCTGACAGAAACGATGCGATCAGCGCAACCACCATCGAGCTTCCCTTTAAGCATAATGGTTCTACTCTGAAGTACAACGAAGAGACCGGAACCTATGATTATTATGAGTATGGTTCTGCGCACAAGGATGCAGCAAGCGGCGAGCAGCTGACTTTTGAGAACGTTATCCTGCAGAATACCACTTTTGCAGATCTGGGTGAAGGTTACCTGATCTACAATGCGATCGATTCCGGACGTTCCGGTTACTATATCACCGAAGGTAAGGCGATCGAAGTGAACTGGATCAAGTCTTCCGAGAATGCGATCACACATTATTATGATGCGAAGACCGGCGAGGAGATCGAGGTTAATACCGGTAAGACATACATCTCTCTGATTCCTTCCGATGGCTGGAACAATGTTGTGATCAAATAAATACAGTCATTATGATAAAAGTAATAAGATCCCTTCCGTGGTGATATCACCGCGGGAGGGATTTTTTGTGCGATAATGCAACTTGATAAGCTCTTCCATGTTTAATTTGATGAATACCTATGACAAAAAATAAGCGTTTTATTCGCAATAACCCTAAAAACCTCATGGATATCACTGAAAACTTGCCTTATAATAAAGCATAGTAAAAATGTTTAGGAGTGAAGGCAATGAAGACTGCGAAAAAATATAATCCGGATCTGATACTGCATGGGAATCTGATCCATGCAATATTATCTCTGGCGATCCCTGTGGTGATCAACAGCTTTTTACAGACCATGTATAATCTGACAGATACTTACTGGCTGGGGAAGATCGGCACGGAGCAGCTGGCGGCGATCAATCTGGTAACCCCGATGCAGAATATCATCACGAATTTCGGCAGCGGGATCACGGTGGCGGGAGCAGTTCTCATTGCACAGTATATCGGTGCGGGGGAAAAAGAGGATGCCAGATCCATGGCAAATCAGATATTTATCTGTGCCATGGGGTTCGCGGTAGTCTGTGCAGCGTTATGCTTTCTGGGGACACCGGCGATCGTGAACTGGCTGGGTGCTGACGGAGGCACGGCATACTATGCGAGAGTTTACCTGCGGGTAGTCATCTGGGATATGCCATTTTTGTATATGGTGAATATATTCTCTGCGGTGCATCAGGCGCAGGGAGATACGGTGAGACCTATGTTATTGAACCTGGGAGGCATTACGCTGAATCTGTTCCTGGATCCGTTTTTTATGATCATACTGGATATGGGCACCGCCGGAGCGGCATTGGCGACACTTTTGGCAAAAGCGGTGCCTGCTACGGTGGCATTTATACTTTTGTGCAGACCGGAAAATGACATCTGCCTGAATCGCAGGTATATGCAGCTGCAGAGAGAAAAACTGGGCATGATCCTGAAGGTCGGACTGCCTACCGCTATCGGAGGCAGCACCATGCAGCTCGGATTTCTGCTCATGAGTAAAAATGTATTTGTCTATGGAACGGAGGCGATGGCAGCTTACGGTATCGGCAACAAGGTCAATGGTCTGATCACTCTGCCCTCCAATGCCATCGGCTCAGCGACTGCAACGATCGTTGGACAGAATATGGGAGCAAAACAACCGGAGCGTGCAGAGCAGGGATATCGCTTTTCGATGTGGATATCAGTTGTATTTTTGTTCATTGGTGGTATGATCTTATCAAGAGATATGATCTCCACGGCGATCGTCAGTATTTTCTCCAAAGATGCAGAGGTCGTGGGAATGGCAGCAGACTTTTTAAGCGTGATGGCACTGTGGTGCTTTACCAACGGAGTATATAATACGACCTCCGGGCTGTTCCAGGGAACCGGACATACGGAAGTGACCATGGCGATCGATGTGACGAGGCTGTGGGTGTTCCGTTTTGTGACGCTGTGGTTCTGCGAGAACATTCTGCATATGGGCGTGCGCAGTGTCTGGTATTCCGTGGTGATCAGTAACGGTATCTCTTCCCTGATCCTGTATGTTCTGTACCGCTGTGGTATCTGGAAGAAGACGCGGATCAAAGTGGGAAAAAATGCTATCTAAGGAGTACCATGGAGAGTAAGAAAAAAGTTAAGAAGAGTCGTCTGATATATATAAACATCGTTGTAGTACTTTTGCTGCTTCAGGTCATTGCCTGGAACAGCAGAAGCTTCAGCGATGCTTATATTGCTTATATTTTCCCCATCTGGGTCAATACCTGTGGCAGGATCACGGGAAGCTTCCCGTTTTCTGTGGGAGAATGGATGATCGTGGCGGGGATCACTGTTGTAATATCAGCGGTTTTGCTGGGGATCAGTATGATCTTTCCGGGATGCAGGTATTCGGCAAAGTATTGTCGCGGTGTTAAGAGGTATTTTCGGTTTTTTGCGTGGGTGCTGCTATTCGTGTTTACGATCATGACTTTGAATTGTACGATGATCTATCATGGTTCTACATTTTCGGAGAAGTATTTCGGAGAGGAAGAGAAGCAGGATGTGACACTGCAGGAGCGGACAGAGGAGTTGCTCAGGATTTATAACGATATCGTGTCCCATTGCAATGCACTGAGTATGGAGATGGAGCGGGATGACAGCGGTGCCGTGGTATATTCCGGAGGTGTGGACAGCAAGGGGAATGCGGTGGATATGGCAGGGAAAGCCATCGATGCGATGGAGAACCTTGGGAAAAGCTATGCCCAGTTGGATGGTTATTATCCGAGACCGAAGGCTATGTTTTTCTCGGATTTTATGTGTCAGATGTATATGTGCGGGTACTATTTCCCGTTTTCCATGGAAGCAAATTATAACGATGTCATGGGGATCATGAAGAAACCGGCGACTATGTGCCATGAACTGGCGCATATCCGGGGATATATCTACGAGGATGAGGCGAATTTTATTGCGTTTCTCGCCTGTGTGGAGTCAGATGATGCTGCATTTCAATACTCGGGATATTTAAGTGTCCTGAATTATGTGGCGAATGATCTGTACAAGACGAGACTGGCGGATCCTGAGAGCTATGCGTCAGCCAGGGAGGCAGTGCGTCCGCTGCAGGTATTGCAGCAGGTGCGGGAGGACAATATCTTCGTCACAGAGGCGGAATGGGAGAGGATCAACGGAAAAGCGGTAGTGGACACGGAGACCGTGGACAGTGTCTCAGATACTCTGACGGATGCTTCGCTGAAGCTGAATGGAGTGTCGGACGGCATGATCAGCTACAACCGGGTAGTGGAGCTGTTGTTACAATGGTACGGCCAACAAGGGGAGTACTAACCGAAACATTTGTAGGAGATAGAGGAATAATTGCAAAAATTTAAATTTTTTTCTATTAACCACTTGACATTTGATCGGAATTTATGTAAACTACGATTGTTGTGACGCAGAGCAGTCATGAAATACAGATTGCAAGAAGGATTAAGTCGCGGGCCCAGATAGCTCAGTTGGTAGAGCAGAGGACTGAAAATCCTCGTGTCACTGGTTCGATTCCGGTTCTGGGCATTTCACAGGACACCATTTATTAAAATGGCCGCCCTGCTTCATATATAAACATGCGGGTGTAGTTCAATGGTAGAACACCAGCCTTCCAAGCTGGATACGTGGGTTCGATTCCCATCACCCGCTCT
>ERZ780007.31-NODE-31-length-83311-cov-5.91948_pt1 | contig 83311 bp, 59 predicted proteins | sample MGYA00511872_ERZ780007 | MGnify/ENA primary metagenome ERZ780007 (study PRJEB29588, sample SAMEA2149603) | human gut metagenome | biome: human gut; feature: human-associated habitat; material: faeces | place: Denmark | collected 2008/2010 ... | reverse complement strand
AAATGTCGCCGCGCGAAGTGGAAAACATCCATATCTACCCTTTCAAGCGGGTAATCCGTGAAGCCGGACTACTGGGTATCATGAGCTCCTATAACGACTACGACGGTATCCCCGTTCAGGGCAGCTACTACTGGCTGACAACCCGCCTGCGCCAGGAAATGGGTTTCCGGGGATATGTAGTGTCGGACAGCGATGCCGTGGAGTATCTCTATACCAAGCACAACACCGCCAAAGACATGAAAGAGGCAAAATTGTGGAGGCAGTCCTCAACGTACGTTGTACATTCCGCTCGCCCGACTCGTTCGTGCTTCCGCTGCGCGAACTCGTAAAGGAAGGCGGGCTGAGCGAAGAAGTCATCAACGACCGTGTGCGCGACATCCTTCGGGTAAAGTTCCTTATCGGACTGTTCGACTCTCCCTACCAAACAGACCTTGCCGGAGCTGATAACGAAGTGGAAAAGGCGGCCAATGAAGCCGTTGCCCTGCAAGCATCCCGCGAGTCCGTCGTATTGCTGAAAAATGCAGATAACACACTGCCGCTGAATATCGATAAGATAAAAAAGATTGCCGTCTGCGGCCCGAACGCCGATGAGGAAGGCTATGCTCTGACACACTACGGCCCACTTGCCGTAGAGGTGACTACCGTCCTCGAAGGCATCCGCGAAAAAGCGCAAGGTAAGGCCGAAGTGCTTTATACCAAAGGTTGCGACCTCGTAGACGCCCATTGGCCGGAAAGCGAAATCATAGAATATCCGCTTACCCCCGACGAACAGGCCGAAATAGACCGTGCCGCTGCCAATGCCCGCCAGGCTGATGTGGCGGTAGTAGTACTGGGCGGCGGTCAGCGTACCTGCGGCGAGAACAAATCGCGTACAAGCCTGGAATTACCGGGACGCCAATTGAAATTGCTTCAAGCCGTACAAGCCACGGGTAAACCTGTGGTACTGGTACTGATAAACGGCCGTCCGCTATCCGTAAACTGGGCTGACAAATTTGTCCCCGCCATTCTAGAGGCCTGGTATCCGGGTTCCAAAGGCGGTACGGCAGTAGCCGACATTCTCTTCGGCGACTACAACCCCGGCGGCAAGCTGACAGTTACTTTCCCTAAAACAGTCGGACAAATACCGTTCAACTTCCCCTGCAAACCGGCTTCACAGATTGACGGCGGCAAGAATCCGGGAGCGGACGGCAATATGTCGCGCATCAACGGCGCGCTTTATCCCTTCGGCTACGGTCTGAGCTATACCACTTTTGAGTATTCCGACCTCGAAATCAGTCCCAAAGTAATCACGCCCGACCAAAAAGCCACCGTACGCCTAAAAGTGACGAATACCGGCAAACGTGCCGGTGATGAAGTGGTACAACTCTACACCCGCGATATATTGAGCAGCATTACCACCTACGAAAAAAATCTTGCCGGCTTTGAACGCATCCGTCTGAAACCGGGAGAAACCAAAGAGGTTACTTTCACGCTCGACCGCAAGCACCTCGAACTACTGAATGCCGATATGAAGTGGATAGTGGAACCGGGCGAGTTCGCCATCATGGCGGGTGCATCTTCCGAGGACATCCGGCTGAATGGCATACTTACCGTAGAAGACTACCGGAGCCGTCTGCATGCCCTTGAAAGCCAAAAGCCCGTCAGTCCCGTAACGGCCAGTACCGATATGGAAAATGCCCCGAACGTGCTCGACGGAAAAATCAGCACCGTTTGGCAAGGTAATAAGGGAGATTATATTACCTTTGCTCTAAAGAACGGTGCTAAAGTAGACGAAGTATCTATCGCCTTCAAACGCGATAACAAGCTGCCGGCAGAGTTTGAAATACAGCTCTCGGGCGGTGGCGGGCAATTCCTGACGGTTTATTCGGGTACTGTCAGCCAATATGAGCAGCTCATCCCCTACTCGTTCAAGGGAACTACCGCCAGCGACCTGCGCATCGTGCTGAATGACGACCGCATAGGAATAGCGGAAGTAGTGCTGAAAGAATAAAATACAAGTTATAAGTTATGAGTTATAAGTTATTCGCTTGTACTTTTTCTTTTCGGGAGCTGGAAACAAACAAATAACTTATAACTCATAACTCCAATGAAACTTCTTTATTGTATGCTCGGATTAAGTATGGCGGCCTGCACGCCTCAAAAGACCGTCAACGGCGGTGAAGATGAACTTTCCATGCTGATAGGTACATACACCGACGGAACAAGTAAAGGTATCTATTCTTTCCGTTTCAACCAAAAGACGGGTACGGCCACGCCGCTCGACTCGGTGGAGCTATCCAACCCGTCCTACCTCACGCCATCGGAAGACGGTAAATTCATTTATGCCGTAAGCGAGATGAATGACAGCACGGCAGCCGTCAATGCGCTTGCCTTTGATAAACAAACGGGCAATCTCCGCCTGCTGAACAGCGAACGTACTCCGGGAGCGGCTCCCTGTTACGTATCCACGAACGGCAAAGAAGTGCTGACCGCCAATTACAGCGGCGGAAACATGTCTGTATTCCGGTTACGCAAGGACGGTACGCTATCACCTGCGGAAGCGCTCTTTAAAGGTACGGCCAACGGCCCGGACACCATCCGCCAAATCGTACCGCACATCCATTGCGCCCTGTTCTCACCGGACGGGAAGTATATATTCGCTACCGATTTCAGTGCCGACCGTATTCTGCGCTTTACATTAAGTTCCGAAGGCAACATCTCCCGCCTGCCCGGTGAAGCGATCGATATCGCTCCCGATTCCGGCCCGCGCCACCTCACATTCAGCCCGAACGGTAAGTTCGCTTATCTCATCAATGAACTGTCCGGTAAAGTAATCGCCTTCGGTTATACCGACGGCAAACTGGAGCAGATACAGAGTATTGCAGCCGACTCGCTGCAAGCCCGGGGAAGTGCGGACATCCATTTAAGTCCCGACGGCAAATTCCTCTATGCCAGCAATCGCCTGGAAGGAGACGGTATAGCCATCTTCACGGTAGATACCGTAAACGGAACATTAACCCGTGCGGGATACCAGTCTACCGGCATCCATCCGCGCCATTTCAATATCACGCCCAACGGCAAATACCTGCTGGCGGCTTGCAGAGACAGCAATGTCATCCAAGTATACGAACGCGACACCGAAAACGGATTGCTAAAAGACACACAGCAAGATATTCTTATCGATAAACCGGTCTGTGTACAGTTCATCCCGCCATTTCACAATTAGTTAATCTTTCGTAAATGAATTTCCAAGAACAAAGAACTTCGTTAACTTTGTTATTTAAATTTATAGCTATAAACCGATAGAGAAGTATGAAGAAAAAGATGATATGGCTTGCCGGGCTTTTCATAGCCACAAGTACCTATGCCCAAACGGATGTCACCACCGGCATAATGCGCGGTAAGGATTACGGTGTAACTTATCTCCTGCCCAAAACCGAAATAGAGATTGTAGTGGAAGCTACCAAACATACGTACATGCCCGGAGAGTTCTGTAAATATGCAGACCGTTACCTGCGCATGAACAACGTATCTGCCGACCCGGATATCTATTGGACCATCGACAAGTTGCAGACCCGTGTAACCGGAGTGCCCGATAAAGATAATGTTTACTTCGTCAAGCTGAAAGACAAAACCGTAGCCCCGCTAATGGAGCTTACCGAAGACGGCATCGTACGTTCCATCAACATGCCGCTCAGCGGCCGTACGGAACCGGCAACCAAAATAACCGCCACCGCGCAAGAGATTATAGACCCGCGCAAATTCCTTACGGAAGAGATACTCATGGCAAGTTCCAGAGCTAAAATGGCGGAGTTGGTAGCCAAAGAAATCTACAACATCCGTGAAAGCAAAAACGCCCTTCTTCGCGGTGAAGCCGACAATATGCCGCAGGATGGCGCACAGCTCAAAATCATGCTCGACAACCTGAACCTGCAGGAACGCGCCATGACGGAAATGTTCTCCGGTACTCTGAAAGAAGAGCCCCAAACATTTACAATCCGTCTGACTCCGAAGGAAATGGACAACGAAGTAGCTTTCCGCTTCTCCAAACGACTGGGTGTAGTAGCCTCTGACGATTTGGCAGGCGAACCGTATTATATCTCCGTAACCGACTTGAAAACTCCCGCCATTCCCGAAGACGACGGTAAGAAGAAAGTGGACGGAGTGGCCTACAACGTTCCGGGACGCGCCCACATTACATTAACAGGTAACAACAAAAAATTATTCGACGGCGAGCTGCCTATCACGCAATTCGGTACCATAGAATACCTTGCGCCTGTATTGTTCAATAAAAACTCCACTGTAAAAGTACTGTTCGATACAGCCACAGGCGGGCTGATAAAGGTAGACAGAGAAAACAATTAGAGAGTTGAAAGTCAAGAGTTGAAAGTTAGCATGCGGCATCATAGCGCAGCTAACTTTCAACTTTTAACTCTCAACTGAACAAACCCATCCTTCTGCAACTGCATAATGTAAGCAGTGACACGGGAAGGATAGTCATCTTCATTTTGGAAATGTTCGGTAAGCAGAGAGATTATCTCTTGTACTGTCCGTTTTCCGTCTATCAAACTCCATACGGCAGTACCATGTTCTTCCAGCTTCACACGGATATCGGCCGACATACTTTTCGGCAACAAGAAACGTCTCATCCAGTCGTACTTAAACCGGGGAAAGGAAAGTACCGCGTACTCCCCTTCCCATCCGGTCGTAATATGTCCGCACTGAACGGGGACAGTATCCAACAGGTTTACTTTTCCTTTTGTATCTGACATTACCGTCTTATCAAGCTTTGATATTAGGTTCTTCCAAACCAAGTCCTTTCTTCTTATCGACAATCTTAAGGATAAATCCCAGTACCAAAGCGGCAACGCCAAGGCAAGCCAGCATCACAAGCGGCGCGGTGTAATCATACGAAACGGCAGCCTCTTCCGGAGTAATCACACCGTTTTTCAAATCAGCTACAAGTTGCGTATTTGTTTTATCGAGCACCTTTCCGATAAGAAGCGGAAAAAGCCAAAGACCAATATTCTGCACCCAGAAGATAAGCGCATAAGCGCTACCTATAATCTTGGCATCAACCAGTTTCGGAACGCTGGGCCATAAAGAAGCGGGAACCAATGAGAAACTTGCGCCAAGCACCAATATGGTAAGGTAAGCTATCATAACACCGCCTACCGCATTGTCTTTGAACTCAGGAAGTACAAACGCAAAGGTAAGATGACAAAGCACGAGCAGCATTGAACCGATCATCAACATCGAGGCCGCCTTGCCCTTATGGTCGACGTAGTTGCCCAATATCGGAGTGATACCCACGGCAAGCAAAGGGAATACGGCAAATACCGTTTCCGCGCTCTGGCGCATATAACCCATATAGCAGAAAACAGCCAGCAATACTCCGGCAAGGGTAAGCAGACCGTACTTCATACTTGCTTTCTTCATAAAATTACTTGCAAAAGAAGCGCCTGCAACGACAAGCATAATGCAATACTGAAGAATCGTCACCGTATTGGTAGCCCAGAAAGAGTCGGAAGGTACTTCCTTAAATACCAAATTACATTGCAACATATTTACGGCATACTTCTGGAACGGGAATATGGCAGAATAATAAAGCACGCAAAGAAGAGCCACCAACCAGAATCCGCTGCTTGACAAAATAGTACCGAGATCGCTAATCTTGAACGGATCGTCTTTCTCCTCAGCCTCACCCGTTTGCGCATCGAGTTTCTTATCCATAAAGAAGTAAACAATAAACATGATAAGCGCAATAAGCAACAATACAACGCCAAATGCCACCGAACGGGAAACATCGATAACGCCCCCTAACTTGGCGAATACCGGAGAGAATATCATGCAAGTGGCGACTCCCAAACGGGCAAGCGCCATTTCGGAACCCATGGCAAGCGCCATTTCACGGCCTTTGAACCACTTGACGATACCGCGGGATACCGTAATTCCCGCCATCTCGACACCGCAACCGAAAATCATGAAACCTATTGCCGCAAACTTAGCCGATGCCGGCATACCTCTATAAAACGGAGAGATACCCAGTTCATCGAAACCGGGAATATAGTTCAGATTGTCGGTAAACCAAGTTTGAAGCCCGCTTCCCTGAAAAGCATCCGTCACCGCATACCAGTTGATGGTAGCTCCGACAAGCATCACAGCTCCGGAAAGGATTGCTGTGAAGCGTACCCCCATTTTATCGAGGATAATACCCGCGAAGATGAGGAAAAACACGAATACATTAAGGAATGTCTCAGAACCCTGCATCGTACCGAATGCGGTCGAATCCCAGCCGCGTGTGGACTGCATCAGGTCTTTAATAGGTGAAAGTATGTCCATAAAGATATATGAACAGAACATGGCGAACGCCAAAAGCAGTAGCACCAACCAGCGCATACCTGCCGAATCGCGGAGCGTCTGGTGAATTTTGTCAGTAGTTGTCATTACAATAGTATAATAAATTGATTAATTAAATTCGGTTTATATATCATGACGGATAGTATAATAAAACATACGCTTTTAATAAGTATCCCGCTGCAAAAGTAACTAAATATAAAAGACCATAAATAAAAACAGGCAGAATTGCACAATATTAATTGTACAATTCCACCTGTCAAGAAATTCGGTTATTTCTCGAATATTAGTTTGCAGCCGGTTCTGCAGCGTCCGTGGCAGCAGGAGCTGTTGCCGCTGGGGCTGTCTCGGCCGGTTGTTCAGCTTGCGGAGCAGCCGTACCTACGGGCATATTGTACGGGTTTGTTTTTTCTTCTTGTTGTGCCTGTTCCAGAATTACATCACCGCCCTTGTGAGAAACGGAAGGAATGACGTAAGCCGAAGCAACACTCATCACCACCAAAAATACAGCGAGGCTCCATGTTGCCTTTTCCAGAAAGTCAGTAGTCTTGCGTACACCCATGATTTGATTGGATGATGAGAAACCCGAAGCCAGACCGCCGCCTTTGGAATTCTGAATCAACACAATGAAGCACATCAGCACGGATGCAATCACCATTAAGATAACTAATAATAAGTACATTTTGTTATTTTGATTTAGCGTTAATAATCAATTTCTCTAAAAATCTTATTTGGTCTGCAAAGTAAGCATTTTTTTTTGGATAATTCAAACTTAATTTTTTAATAATTTCAAGCGCTTTATCATATCTGCGCTGTTTAATATAGATTTTGGCCAGAGTTTCCGTAAAACAGCTATCGTCCAGGCTGTCCTGCGGGGGCTGTTCACCGTTAGCTCCGTCTTCTTCGGAAAGCGACTGACCGTTCTCTGAGAAGGCGGCCGGAGCGTTTTCGGTTTTCCCGGAAGATATTTCCTCTTCTCCGGGGGATATTTCTTTTTCTTCCGGGGATACCGGGACTTCCTCAATATATACCGGTCTTGCGGATACGGACAGTTCCGTAGACTCGCTCTTGCGGATAAATCCGTCTATCAGTTCGTGCCCGCGCAGCTTGGGAACTTCCTTTCCGTCGGCCGGTTCGGAATCCGTCGAACCGTCATCCTGCAACAGATACGTAGTGTAATCCATTGCATAATCCAGCTCGGTAGCTTGCGAATGTTCTTCGGGAACAGTTGCCAGGAAAGCGTCTATCAAAGAAAGCGTACGGTCTACGCTGGGTTCTTCTTCCAGCACTTTGGAAGACAGCAAAGGAGATTTCCGGGATTTCAGGGTGTAGCGGTCGCCCTCTATCAGATAGAACAATACGCGTCTGTCCGCCACATACAGTACGGCCTTACGCAGTTCCGCACCGAATGTGATGTCATGCAGCAAATAAAGATTCTTGAGGTATAACAGCCGGAGCGACTGGAAATAGGGATAACGGGCCACTAATGTACGAAGCTCGTACAAAGTATCCTTATCCAACATTTCAGGATGCTGTATCCATTGTTGCAAATAGGCAGAAGTCATTCCTCGGTTACCAGTTAGCTACGGTTGAGTTAAATATTTGTTCTGTGATATCCTTTATCATTTTACTTATCAGGTCGTCCTGCACATCAGTCAGCAACAAGGACGAATCGTAAGTCTGGAAGGCGGAGAACTGTTGCTCAAAGTCTTCCTCATGGTTGGTGTTGTTTACATAACGTACGTTAACGGTCATGGTCAGCTTCACTTTAGAAGAAAAACCGTCCGCAGCCACAGCCTCGTTGTACTGGTTATAGCCGGTTATCTCACCGTCTATTTCCAAATCGCCGTTGGCGTTCACCAGTTGCAGACGTGTCTGCTGGATAAACATGTCCTTGAGTTTCTGGTTGAACTCCGTAGTCATGGGAGCATACACGTATTCGGCACGATTGGGAAATTCGGCAATCGTAATAGTCTTTACTTTGCTGTAATCGATAGAGCTTATCGGGGCAAGTCCCATAGAGATGCGGCAGGAAGCTACCACGCACCCCACCCCCGCTAACGCCGATACCAGCGCTATTTTCTTAATCCAATCCATATTCTTTTATCTTTCTGTATAGCGTGCGCTCCGATATATTCAAATCCTTGGCCGCACTTTTGCGTTTTCCGTGATGCCTTTCGAGAGCTTTGCGTATCATCTCTTTCTCCACTTCATCCAGCGAAAGAGATTCTTCAACGTATTCTTCCGTATCTTGGATATCATCATCCATGGCGGGAGCCGGTTTTACGGAAGGATGTATTATGGTAGGCACAGCAGCGGGCACAGAAGCCACTACCGCAGGAGCAGGCGTATAGTAAGCGGCAGGCGTTACGGCCGGACTTCCCACAGCAGCCCGTTCGGTCATAATCTCGTGTACCAGTTTCTTCAGTTCGGTCACATCCTGACGCATGTCGAAAAGCACCTGATACAGTATCTCGCGCTCGCTCTCAAAGCTCTTGCTTTCATTCTTCACGCCAAACAGGGCGGGCAGACGCTGCGCATTGTTCTGTTCGGGCAGATAGTTCTTCAAAATAGAAGCGTTGATTTCGCGATTGGTTTCGATGATGGAAATCTGTTCCGTTATATTCTTCAGCTGGCGTACGTTACCGGGCCATGAATATGCCAGCAGCAATTGCTTGGCGTCCTCGGTCAGCTGAATCGCAGGCATACGGTACTTCTCGGCAAAGTCCGATGCGAACTTGCGGAACAACAGCACCACATCCTCTCCGCGTTCGCGCAAAGCCGGAACCTGAATAGGCACCGTGTTAAGACGGTAATACAAGTCTTCGCGGAAGCGTCCGTCGGCAATCGCCTGCGTAAGATTCACATTGGTGGCGGCTACGATACGTACATTCGTCTTTTCCACCTTAGACGAACCGACCTTGATAAACTCGCCCGTCTCGAGCACACGAAGCAAACGGGCTTGCGTAGGCATGGGAAGTTCGCCTACTTCATCAAGGAAAATCGTTCCGCCGTCCGCCTCACCGAAGTACCCTTTCCGTTCGCCGATAGCGCCTGTAAAAGCGCCTTTCTCATGACCGAAAAGCTCCGAATCTATCGTCCCTTCGGGAATGGCGCCACAGTTTACGGCAATGTATTGCCCGTGCTTTCTCCGGCTGTACTGGTGGATTATCTGCGGGAAGCTCTCCTTACCCACACCACTCTCTCCAGTAATCAGCACCGACAAATCGGTAGGAGCCACCTGAATGGCAATATCGATGGCACGCATCAGTGCCTCGTTATTGCCGATGATGCCAAAACGTAATTTTACTTGTTGTATTTCCGCTTTCGTCATACTACAAATCTTCTTCTACACTATCGAGTTTCAGTTTGTCACTGTCGTCACGTCTTTCATAATATTGTTTCCGCAAAGGATTGGCGTGCGCTTCTTTCTCACGCATACGGTTACGGAACACGTCGATTGCCACATAGACAGCCTGACGGAAAGAATCTTCGGAAGCGAGCCCTTTTCCCGCAATGTCGTAGGCTGTGCCATGCGCCGGTGAAGTACGCACTACCGGAAGTCCCGCGGTATAGTTCACGCCCTCGTCCATGGCCAATGCCTTGAACGGAGCCAATCCCTGGTCGTGGTACATTGCCAGTACGCCGTCAAAATGGGTAAAGTTACCGGAACCCATAAAGCCGTCAGCCGGATAAGGTCCGTAGCACAACATGCCTTTGTCCGCCAATTCCTGTATGGCAGGACTGATGATTTCCTGCTCTTCCGTACCCAGCAGCCCCTCATCGCCTGCATGCGGATTCAGAGAAAGTACGGCAATACGCGGCGCTCCGATGCCGAAGTCCTGCTTCAGAGAACGGTTGAAGATTACCAGTTTCTCTTGTATCAATTCTTTAGTAATGGCCGATGCGATCTCTCTTACGGGGATATGTCCTGTCACCAATGCCACCCGGAAGTCATCCTTCATCAGAATCATCAAAGCCTTTCTGCCGTCGCCCAACTTCTCCTCGATATACTCCGTATGCCCGGGGAAAGAGAACTCTTCCGACTGGATGGTATGCTTGTTGATAGGAGCCGTGACAATGACGTCAATCAGCCCTGCCTTATACTCCTCAATCGCTTTTTCCAAAGCGCCGAGAGCGGCTTTACCCGCCTCTGAATCAGGCTTGGAGAATTCGACCTTTACTTCATCGTCCGTACAGTTCACCACACTCAAACGGTCGGGCGCAGCTTCGGATGCCGAGTTTACAATACTGAAATTGGTCGGCAAATCCAACGATTTGCGATGATAGGCAGCCACTTTGGGCGAACCGTAAATAATCGGAGTACACAGCTCCAGCATCGTAGGATCTGAGAAAGTTTTTAAAATCACCTCATATCCCACTCCGTTTATATCTCCCTGAGTTATGCCGACTCTTATTTTGTTATCTTCCATTCTTATTTTTCTATTTTAGTGGAATTTTCTTTTGTTACCGCCAAAGGCATTTCGTTTCCTTCCTGTTTGCTTCCCGGCAATCTAAGCGTATACAGTGACGCTTCCATCTGACGTACCAGATTGCGTTTCATCTTATCGGGTGAATATACAAATATCTCGGATACGATAATACGCCGGTTAGCCTTGTCCAAACGAACATGAGACACGTACGGACCGCCCATAAAGTCGCCCTTCACACGCCACAGGCCGCGGGCTTCCAAAGCATATTCGCCCTGTACATTGATAGGACGCACATCTGTCATCAACGAATCGGTTTCCATGTACATGCCTTCGCTCGCACCGGGAATATTGACTTTCATCACAGAGTCGCGCTTATGCACAAAGTACTCTTTCGTGAATGTATCCTTGTCCGTATAAGGATAAGAGTAGATAACGAAATTCTGATCGCCCGTCGCCGCATTCGTACCTGCCCAAAAGAAGTTTTCCCCCTGTTTGGTTGCGGTCAGTTCACCGGGAACCCATACGTCACAATCGAACATACTCTTTACTTTCGTCGAAACATAATCATTGTGCTTGGTTTCCAGCACTGAAATCTGACGGTTCATTTCGGCACGAGTAAAGAAATCGATGATAACCTGTCGGTTTTCTTCGACAAACTTCTCGAAAGAGGCTTCGTCCGGCGCCTGAATGGTCAGGATGGATTGCGGAGCGGCATAAACGTCCTTCGCGTACTTAAACTTGGGCTGTGTATACTGGTCTTTGTTTATCTCGACAATAATAATATTGCGGATCAACTTCAAGGTAGCGTCATAGTTTGCAGGAGAAGTATACATAATACGGAATGAACGTTCCGACTGGGGCAACCCCGGCACATCGGAATCAAGCACGTTATAGAGGGCGCGACCTGCAGGACGTTCCCACAATCCCTGGTCAACCACTACCAAAATTTCATACGCCCGACCGCTTGACGTCGGAGTAAACACACCCTTCTTGCCATTACCGCACGCTGAAAACAGTGCGAGTATCAGGGACATACTCAAATAAAACAGGTGTTTCTTCATATATCTATATGTTTTAGTTTTTACAAAGCTACGAAAAAGCCATATAAGCTTGACGGCAAAGTTAATAATTTATATTAATTCTTCTTTATTCTCTTCCTGTTTAGCCGTTGAAAGCATACCGCATGCAGCGAATATATCCTCACCGCGGGAAGCGCGAATCGTAGTAAACAATCCATGCGACGTCAGATAATCGCGAAGCGTTGTCATCGTCTCCATATCGGCGCCTTCCAGATCAACTCCCGGAATCGCATGAAAACGAATCAGATTGACGCGGCAGTCCAAACCTCGCAACAGCTTCAGCAACTCCTTGGCATACAACAGCGAATCGTTCACTCCCTTAAAAACAATATACTCGAAAGATAGTCTGCGCTGTTTACTAAAATCATAGTTTCTTAACAGTTCTACAATCTCGGCAATGGAGAAAGCCTTTTCGGCAGGCATCAGTTCGCGTCGCTGCAAAGGCACGGGCGAGTGCAGGCTGATTGCCAAATGACAGTCCGACTCTTCAATGAAGCGTTGCAAACCCTTACGAAGCCCGACGGAAGAGAGCGTAATCCGCTTCGGGCTCCAACCGTAGCCATAGGACGATGTCATCACTTCCAACGCCTTCAACACCTCATCGAGATTATCCAACGGTTCTCCCATACCCATCATCACCACATTGGTCAGCTTGTCCCGTTCGGGCAGAGAATTAATCTGGTTGATAATCTGGTTGGCGGTCAGATTGGCGGTGAACCCCTGCTTGCCGGTCATGCAAAACTTGCAGTTCATCTTACACCCTACTTGGGAAGATACGCACAGCGTAGCCCTGTCCTCATCCGGAATGTAAACAGCTTCCACATAATGCCCCTCTCCGGCACGATAAAGATACTTCACCGTACCGTCTGCCGAGCGCATGGCATCCACCGGCGCCTCACCCCCCACTTCATATATCTCTTTCAACAGCTCCCGGTGCTTCAACGACAGGTTTGTCATTTCATCTATGGAAGCTGCTTTTTTGTCATATAGCCACGAAGCGATCTGTTTGGCTGCAAATCCGGGCATCCCCAGATTCTTTACGACTGCCTGAAGTTCGGTTAAGGTAAGACCTAAAAGAGGTTGTTTCATTCTAATTGCATATTTACGATAACAAGATAGTTTATTCACCGATAAATTATCTTTTGCAAAGGTATGAATAAAGTTGCACAAATGAAAAAGCCGTTCGACATTTATCGAACGGCTTCTCCAAGTATTCTAAAGTTTATTCTACTTTCTTAGAAGTACAGATAGCGGTTATCCTTTACATCCGCATTCAGATACAGGTCATTGATGAACTGGCTTGCCATACGTGCGTGCATATTCTCCAATGTAGCTTCTTCCGTTTCCTGATTATAAGTTTCGTTCAGTTTGTCCTTGGCATAAGGCTGAAGAACGAATACGCCGCCATTGCCTTTGATAGGAGTGCTCAACTTGTTCAGCTCAGCGATAGAAGCATAAGCGCCTACCAGCGGTTCGCTGCTACGCAACGCCGGAACATAAGCCGGAGCCGCGAAAGTCACGTGCTTAACAGAGTCGCTAACTGCATTTGCCATGTTCTTATACTGGTCGAAAGAAGTTGCGCCGGCAGCCTTCATATCAGCCATAATTTTCTCGGCTTTCTTGTCACGGAGGATTTCGCTTCTCAACTGATCCTGTACCATAGATAACGGACGATAGCCTTCCGGAACGATGCGTGTAACGGCTACTACCATCATGTGATCGCTTTCGCCACATTCGTACAGACCTGAAACTTCACCTGCTTTTGCGGCAAACGCCCATTTCAGAGCTTCTTTTGTTCCTTTCACACCACCGATATTGTGCTCAGAGCTATACAAGTCGGCTCTATCCAACAGTCTGTAACCGGCATCTTCCGCATTAGCGGTCAGCTTATCCAGCGTATTGTTGGTAGCGATGAATTGGCTGAAGTCATTGTATGCCTTGCTATAAGTTTCCTTGCTGAATTCAACCGGACGCTTGATAACGGCTACTTTATATTTATCTTTCACAGCTTTCTTGTTCATCACTTGCAGGATAACGTTCGCCTGCCCCAAAGCGAGGTTAGTCAACTCGTTCTGACCTAAAGTAGTGATAGCCGCGATATACTTCAAATTGTCACCATCCACTTGAGCGCCTTCGTAGTTGGCAGAAGAAATCCATGTCGCTTCGCCGGTCTGGCCGTACTTTTTAGCGATTTCGGCAAAGTCCGCGCCACCCTTGATGGCAGTATAGATACTGTCAGCCAAAGTTTTGGTCTTGGCAGCGTCTTCCGCAACAACCTGAATCTGGCGGTATTGGATAGAGTCGGCCATAGCGGCAGTAGCCAATTTCTTGAAAGAGTTGATTGTATTATCCGACGCATTGTAGTAAGGACCGTATACACCGCCTACCTTTACAGAATCCAAACGGGCAACAACGTCGGCAGGCAACGCCTTGTCTGTGTAGAACAAGTCAACATACTGCTGGGTAGAACCGGTTGAACGGACGAAGTTTGCATAATCGGAAGGATTTTCGGCCAACTGTGCAGTATATTCTTCCACCTCTTTCTGAATATCGGCTTTGTCTTCCGGGCTTGCGGTAACCTGTACATCGATATACTTGATGTTGCGGGTTTCCACATATTGTCTGAATTGCTCTTTCTTCTTGTCATAAGCATCTTTCAGGTCAGATTCCTTAATAACGATTGTAGAGTCTACGATAGAGGAATAAGGAACGGCGGCCAGCAACAGGTCAGACTGGTCTACGCGCGCATTGAAAGCATCTTCCGCTTCAACAGGGTTAGAGAACAAAGACTTCGTAATCAGAGCCTGGTATTTCTCCTGCAAACGCGCCTGTACGAGTGATTTCTCTACAAAAGCCCAGAAGTTGTACATGGAATTGTAGTACTCTGCGTATTGAGCCGGCATCTGAGCCTTATTCATCTTAGAATAGTCCACCAGGAACTTCTTCAACATATCTTTGTCAAAAGCTCCGGTCTGCGGATTGCGGAACGGTGTCTGCTGCAACATCGGATGTACACCGGCGTCGATGATAGCCTGGAGTTCCGCTTTAGAAACGGTCAAACCCAACTTTTCAGCTTCGTTCTCAATCAATTTATTGTTTACGTATGCTCTCCATACTTCGTCCTTAATCTGGTTGGTTTGTTCATCGCTCAACGCGTTCAAGCCGCTGGAGAATTTCACTACCTCCGTATATTCCTCTACCAATGCCTGAAAATCCTGAGCGGAAATTGTTTCCCCGTTCACTTCACCTACATCTTGTGACTGGTGCGGCTGAAGTACTTTCCACGCGTCTCCCGCGATGAAGGCAAACAGCGCCAAACCAATAACAATCACCAATAAGGGCCCTTTAGACCGAATGTTTTGTAATGTTGCCATTTTAGTTAATATGAATTATTTGTTTATTATTATTTTCTTTTCAATGTTCATTTTAGCGCACGAAGATACAAAAAATGCTAATACGCATCTATTTATTCTTTAAAAATTTACGCTGAAACGGAATTATTCCGTGACTTTCAACCGTACCAACTCTATTTTAGTGGCTGTCACCTTAATTATCTTGAACTGATATTCGTCGACGGTTATCACCTCATGCAGCTTCGGGAAGCTTTGATAACGGCTCAGAATCAATCCGCCTATCGTAAGATATTCATCCGACTCCGGAAGCTCAAGATTGAACGTTTCGTTTACTTTCTCTATCTCAAGACGCGCGGACAGCACATATTCACGCTCGCCGATCTGTTTACAGATGTAGGAAGTATTATCATGCTCGTCCTCAATATCTCCGAATATTTCTTCTACCAGATCTTCCAGTGAAACGATACCGGATGTACCGCCAAACTCATCCACTACAACGGCAATCGTCTTTTTCTGCTGCATAAAAAGTTTCATCAGCTTATGCGCCGCCATCGTTTCGGGTACAATGGGCACTTCCTTGACATTATTTCTCCAATCCGCCGGGTTTCTGAACATCTCGGACGAGTGGATATAACCGATTACATTATCTATATTCCCGTCGTACACAATAATTTTGGAAATGCCCGACTCCACAAACATACTCTTCAAATCCTCGAGCGAGGCCGTCACATCCACCGCCACCACTTCCGTACGGGGCACGATGCAATCGCGTATCTTGATATTGGAGAAATCAAGCGCATTCTGAAAGATTTTCACTTCCGCATCCAGCTCTTCCTCATTAGCGGCATTCTCTATGCCCGACTGCACGAAATAGTCCAAATCGACCTTACCGAACGCCTTGTCGGACGCTTCCTTGTTTATCTTCATGCCGAACAGGCGCAGAAAGAGATAAGACAGTCCGGAAGCAAGTTTCGATATGGGAAACAGAATAACGTAGCAGACAAACAAAGGAGTAGCAAACACCCTCAGCATCAGGTTCGGATTAATCTTGAACAGCGTCTTTGGAAGGAACTCGCCCGTTACAAGGATAATGAGCGTGGATATGATGGTCTGCACCAGCACCATTACAAAATGATTATCAATCATGCCCGCCAGCAGATTCACCTCGATAATCTGTGCCATAAGGATACCGTAGATAACCAGCGCAATGTTATTTCCCACCAGCATGGTAGAAATAAAATTATTCGGGTTACGAAAGAAACAGGAAAGGATGCTTGACGTAACACCCGGTTTCCGCTCCATCTCAAAACGAAGCTTGTCTACGGAAACAAAAGCAATCTCCATACCCGAAAAGAAAGCGGAGAACGCCATGGTTATCAACAAGTAAATAATAGTATCCATCATATCATTTGATGCTGTCCGTCCTCAACGTATCGGAAGGCGTGGTACTCTCCTCGTCCACATAGAAGATACCTTCCGTCTTGAAGAAACGATATTTTGTTAATTGTTCATTCGACTCAAAGCCGATGGCATAGATTATCTGGTCGGGTTGTTCTATACGTACCCGCCGGTCGGAATACACACGCTTCTTGTTCTGATCCCAATACAGCAACTCCGTATCGAATTTCTCTCCTTTCAGGTTCTGTATATGCACATTCCCCATCAGCTTCCACAACTCTTTCTTATTATAATAATAAGCCGTATCGGCCTTGATACTGGCCTCGGTATGAAACACCGAATCGAACTTTTCCAAATAAATGCCTTTTTCGAACGCCCAATAAGGCGGGTTCTTACGGTCGTAAATCAGCCACTCCGCCGTATTGACACGATAGCGGGTAATGCCCGAATCGGAAATCAGCGTTGTAACACCTTTAGTATCCATAACCGGCAATGAATCGCGTTCGGTAATGGCGGCTCCCATTTCTTTTTTACGTCCGGAACAGGAAGAAAATAAAAGAAGCATAACCATTACCCCGAGGGCAATGGTTATGCTCATATTCTTATGTCCGACCACGTGGGGTTGTAGCGACATATGCTTATCTGATGGTTGTAGACTCACCGATCCAACCGCCGATCGTGATACGGTCACCGGCTTTGTAACCCAACATAAAGAGGTCTTTAGCCTGCGGAGTATGACGCGCATACGTTGAAATCAGTTCATTAACTTTGTCTGTAACACTCGGGTCTACAGCTTTAGCGCGTTGCAGCTTATCGATAACAACAAAATAAGTACATCTGTTCAAAGCGGGTTCATCGCTCCAGTTAGGATTTGAACCGTACATTTGAGCCAGCAGGATGTAAGGCTCGCCGTAGCTTTCATTGAAGCTGATGGCTTTCTGAGCATAGCTTCTTGCCTGAGACAGCTTCTTGGCCTGCCACAAAGCGGCAGCGGTAGCATAAGCCATTTCGGCTTTCTTCGCGTTATCGGTCTCCATACCCAGCGCTTCGTCGAAGTACTTCACAGCAGTGTCGTAGTCACCTTTCTTGTAGTACATATATGCTACGCCTACGGCAGCATCCGCACTCGGGTTAACACGATACAGATAGTCGGAAGCCTTGAAATACGCCTCGCTCTCATTACACTTCATCATCTTCAGGATGGTAATGGTCTTCTTCAGGAAAGCGGAGTCGGACTTGTTTTCCTCAACTTTAGGACCGTAGATATTCTGCAAGGACTCACAATCGGCTACACCGCTGTTCACGAACATAGCTACCAAATTGTCCTTGATTGTCTGCAACACGGCTTTTTTCTTAGCGTTATCCTCTGCTGCAATAGCATCGTCAGCGTACTGTGAAGCGTTGATATAATCCTGGAAGAATTGGTCTGTGTGATTAGTGTCGGCTTTTACTTTCTGCATGGACACATCTACAAAATAGTGCAATACGGCACCGTCAGATTCACCCTTAGCGGTTTCAGCGGATTCCTTCAACCATGCATAAGCCTGGTTCAAATCCGGAGCCGGTGAATATTGCAGATAATCCACGGCTTTTGTACCTAACGCAGACGCAACACTCGGTACACCCTTCATCTTCGTAGCAAATTCAGGAATATACTTCATTTTCTGGTCATGTACAGCCATCAGTTCGTCAAACAGCTTCTTATACTCTGCAGAATTACGATCCTTAATCTGGCTCATCAAGCCGACGAGAATCTTTTGCGCATCGGTATAAGTGTAATATCTCAGTGTCGGACAGTCTTTCAGAACTTCCATACAAGGGGCGTAAGCATCCTTGAAATTTTTCGCTCTTACCGCCTCATGCGAGATACTACTATTGGCATTACAATCACTTTGTGCGAAAGTGCTGGTTACTCCACCCGAAAGGAGCAAAACAGCGACAAGCGTTTTAATTTTCATTGTATTTAAATTTTAGTTGTTATATTGTCTATTTTCACCATTCAACATTAATCGACTTTCCGTTTGAAGAACCAACGTTCGTTAAAAGTCACCCCGATGCAGACGCGCAATGTGTTTTCATTGAGAAACGCCGCTGTCTTGCCTTCGGTTCTTACATACTGCGCCGAGAGGCTCAATACGGAACGCGTACGCGGAATAGGAAGTCCGAAACCGGCAGTCACTCCATATTCATTGGCGGCACGCATGCCATTTATTTTGTAATACGGCTGGGAATAATAAGCTCCCAAACGGTATTTCACATGCGCCAAATAACTTCTTCCCAAAGGATTCGGCAGAAATTCGGCGCCTAAAGCTATCTTCGTACGATTACAGAAAGCGTTCTTCGCATTCATGTAAGTAACCGAACTCCATTTCTGGAAAGTAAAATCGGCGCCTACCGTCAAACGTTTGTCGTATACATAGCTGAGACCTATGCCGAAACTCATCGGGCTGCCGAACGTAGCGACTGTATCCCGGGTATTTATCGTAGCGCCCGTATTGCTGTCGCCCAGCTGGTCTTGCACGTACGAATCGTTACCCAAATCATGTCCCGGCGAGAATACCACTCCTAAAGTAGCTTCATGTTTTTTGCCGAACGCCTGCGTGTACTGCGCGCCGAAGTCCAGCTTATAGCTTTGTATGGACGTACCCGTCACCGTAGTCAACGGCAAGGTAGACGAGTTGTTCGGGAATGTCATGGCTCTCGTATGCGTTATATCCCCCCAAAGATACGAAATGTTCGCGCCAACGGAAAGATTTTTAAATATTTTAAATCCGGCCCCCAGATATAACTGGTGCAGTCCGCCGTCTCCGTAATATTGCAACGCGCTGGACTGTGAAGGATAATTCGCGTCTTCCCGATATTCTCCCATGCTATATCCCACATTGGAATAAGGCAGCAGTCCCAAACTCATGGCCGCCCATTTACCCAGGCGAAATTGCATTGTAATATAGTCGAAACTGGAGTTTTTGGCATTTTGCTTCACCGTACCGTTACTGAAGTTCGTGTTCTGCAAAGAGATACCGCCGTCAAAAATAAAAGTAAGCGAATCTATCGCCGTATAGGATGCCGGATTAGCGAAATTCACCTGGTATTTATCCCGTAATCCGTATGCAATACCACCCATGGCTTTGCTATTACCTGAACCTTGGTCTGCCAATTGTCCGTATCCGTATCGTGTATAGGGAGAATTCGTATTATTTTGAGCGATTGCCGCTCCGGACAACATCATGAGCAAGAACACCAAGAGTGTTTGTCTATATCCTATCATTATTATAGTTTAAAATTCTATTTAATCCTTTCAATACTAAAAATCTGTCTGCAAAGATGATACTTTTTAAGTTTGTATCAAAAGAAAAATCATCGCCGCCCGTTAAAAAAACCAAAAGTTCAGGATATTTATGCTTCATGGCCATTATGTAGCCCGAAATTTCATATTCCATGCCTTTCAGCACTCCTTCGCGCATTGCCGTATCGGTATCCTTACCCAGCGGCAGCCGCCGCCCTTCGCGTGACACCAGCGGAAGCCGCCCTGTCAGCTCGTGAAGTGCTTTAAAGCGCATTTGCACACCCGGCGAGATATTCCCGCCATGATAGCGGCCGGCGGCATCTACAAACTCATAAGTGATGCAAGTTCCGGCATCTATCACCAGAATATCCTTTCCGGGAAATTGTTCATAGGCGCCCACCACAGCCGCCATACGGTCGTACCCCAATGTCTCGGGAGTTTCATACAGGTTCTCTACCGGAAGCGATGTTGTTTCATTCAGCCACAACAGCGGAACGGGCAAACGCGCCAATTGCGCCGACACTTGCTCATTCAGATCGATAACGGTAGCCGCAATGGCTTTCTCAACGGCATATTTCGCGCAGATATCCGGCAGATTTTCAAGCGTTTGATTGGAATCGTAGAACACCTCGACGATGTCCTTGTCTTTAAACACCGCTATCTTTGCAACGGTATTGCCTATATCGATTATAAGATTCATTCTGCATATATTTAAAGCGGGGCAAAGATAGCACTTTTTTCGATTGTTTTACATGCGCGTTACACTAAGTTTACAGGTTTTCCCTTATATATAACCACGCATAAATCTTAGGCTCGCCCGTATGCGCGCATTATTTTTTCTTTTTATTCCCGAAAAATCGCCGATGTTATCACGATTGACAGAGGAGGGTATACCCCCCTCCGCATATACGGCGATTTTTATAGTACTTGAAAAAAGTTTTTCACCACAGTGGAAATCCGTTATGACGTACATCAAAAAACGGTTTGGGTATAGTGCGAAAAGAAACGGGATGCAGATGTAAAAAAGACGAAAGGAGTGTCCGCAATAATTGCCGTTTTAAGATTTAAAGCGTATCTTTGTAACGAATTACAAGATATGACCCCGATTCAAATCAGTGATAATAAAAAAAAGACAAATGAAATTCTCCTTACCGGCTTTCCGCATACTTATTTTTCTTTTCCTCTGCCTGCCTTTCATCGCCGTGCAAGCGCAAGAACACAAAAGAGACACTCCGGATTCCATACGCATCAGCCTGCTGACATGTGCCTCAGGCGAAGAAATATACTCCCTTTTCGGACATACCGCCATACGATACGAAAACCATACGCGCGGCATTGACGCCGTATTCAATTACGGCATCTTCAACTTCAACGCGCCGAACTTCATTCTCCGTTTCGCTTTGGGTGAAACGGATTATCAGTTGGGTGTCAACAGTTACGAACGGTTTGCCGCCGAATATCACTATCTGGAACGCGATGTCTGGCAACAAGAGCTGAACCTCACCCCGCAGGAAAAAGAGAGGCTGATAGCCTTGCTCGAAGAAAACTATCGCCCCGAAAACCGGGTATACCGTTACAATTTCTTTTACGACAACTGCGCCACCCGCCCACGCGACTTAATAGAAAAATCCATTGACGGGAGCCTGCAATATGCTGACAATATGACCGATACGAACACCGGTACATCCTTTCGCGACTTGTTGCACAAATACAGCGAGGGACATCCCTGGTCGCGTTTCGGCATGGACTTATGCATGGGCAGCCAGGCTGACGAAATCATCAACCGCCGACTGATGATGTTTGTCCCTTTCTATGTACAAGACTACTTCAATCAAGCCCGTATTGTAAACAAAGACGGACAAGCACGTCCTTTGGTACTGAATGAAGAGAAAATAATAATGACCGGAAGCGAAGAAGCGGAACAGCCTTCCGACGGCTTCACCCCGATGCAGGCCGCTTTACTCCTGTTTATACTGACCGCGGCCGCCACCATCTACGGAATACGCCGGAAGAAAACGCTTTGGGGAATTGATTTGGCACTGTTTTTTGCCGCCGGAACGGCGGGATGTATATTGGCGTTCCTCGCCCTGTTCTCCCAACACCCTGCCGTCAGCCCCAATTATCTGCTGTTTGTATTCCACCCGCTGCATCTTTTCTGCCTGCCATGCATGCTGAACAGAGTGCGAAAAAGGAAAAGAAGCCGCTATATGCTGGCAAACTTCATAGTTTTAACACTTTTTATATTGCTTTGGCTCGTAATACCGCAAAGATTTCCGTTAGCAGTGTTACCTTTGGCACTTTGTTTGCTGATACGTTCTGCAAGCAACCTAATTCTCACATACGATAAGAAATAATGAAGAAAGGACTGATAACTTCCATACTCGCGCTGACATTCGGCAGCCTGCAAGCCCAGCCGTTGCCACCATCTCCGAAGCTCGTGGTGACGCTGACAATAGACCAACTGCGCACGGACTACATGGAAGCATTCTCGTCATTGTATGGAGAAAGGGGCTTTAAACGGCTGTTAAGGGAAGGGAAAGTGTTCCGCCAGGCGGAATATTCTTTCAACGTCACCGACCGCGCCTCGGCCATCGCCGCTTTTTATACGGGTACCACACCGTCTATGAACGGCATCATAGCCGAACGTTGGTTCGACCCGAAAACCTTGCGTCCCAGGAATTGCGTAGACGATTCAGCCTTCATGGGTAACTATACCGACCAGAACACCGCCCCTACACAACTGCTGACTTCCACTTTTGCCGACGAACTTAAAATAGCCACCAAAAACGCCGCATTGGTATATTCCATCGCCCCCTTCCGTGATGCCGCCGTCCTTTCGGCGGGACATAGCGGCAACGGCGCGTTCTGGCTGAACCATAAAACCGGCAAATGGTGCGGTACAACCTATTACGGCGAATATCCCTGGTGGCTGAGCCAATACAATGACGGGCAATCACCCGACTTCCGCATCAAGGAAATGGAGTGGAACCCTCTCCACCCCGTCACAAGCTATACATTCCTGCCCGAATGGCGTACCATCCCTTTCAAATACAAGTTCGAAACAGAAAAGGACAACAAATACCGCCGGTTGATAACCAGCCCGCTCATCAACGATGAAGTGAACCGAGTGGCGGAAGATTTACTGGATAAAAGCAATATCGGCAAGGACGAAATAACGGATTTGCTTGCAATCACCTATTATGCAGGCAACTACAATCACCGCAGCACGCAAGAGTGCGCCATGGAAATGCAAGACACCTACGCCCGCTTAGACCAAAGCATCGCTCATCTGCTGGATATGCTGGAACGCAAGGTAGGTCTGCAAAACGTGCTGTTGTGCATCGCCTCTACGGGATATACCGACCCGGATGGAGCAGATATAGGCATCTACCGTATTCCCGGCGGAGAATTCTATCTGAACCGTTGCGCCACTTTGCTGAACATGTACCTGATGGCGACTTACGGTGAAGGACAATACGTAGAAGGCTATTATAATCAACAGATATATCTCAATCATAAATTAATAGAAGAGAAGCAGTTGAATCTTGCCGACATGCAGCAAAAGTCGGCAGAATTTCTGGTACAGTTCAGCGGAGTAAACAAGGTATATTCCGCCTACCACTTGCTGTTGGGCTCCTGGTCGCCGCAGATAGAGCGCATACGCAACGGCTTTCACCGCCACCGCTCCGGCGATTTGATTATCGAAGTTCTGCCGGGCTGGACTGTCATGCAGGAAAACAGCAATGACAACCGCGTGGTGCGTGCCGCCGCCATACCCGCCCCCCTCATACTTCTCGGTAAAGGAATAAAGCCGGAAATAATCCGCATGCCGGTCGCCGTAGACCGCGTTGCTCCCACCCTGTCGAGCGCGATGCGCATTCGCGCTCCCAATGCGTGCACAGCCACACCGCTCAATTATTGATAAAGGCCGGTACAGAGAGCTGCAGAGTTTTATATTTCCGTAAAACTCCTTATCCTCCGCGGCAACCCCTTAAAATAATCAGTGTAACTTTACGTTATCTGTTGCAAAATCAGTAACTTTGCACGCCATATAAACTTAGTAAATAATAATAAAAACAAATACATAATGGGATTTAATGAATTTTTAAGCTCGATTTTCGGCAACAAAGCCACCCGCGACATGAAAGAGATAAAGCCGTGGGTAGACAAGATAAAAGCCGCATATCCGGAAGTAGCCGCATTGGACAACGATGCCCTGCGCGCCAAAACCGAAGAATTGAAGGCATACATCCGCAACTCGGCAACAGAACAACGCGCCAAAGTGGAAGAACTGAAAGCAAGCGTTGAGAGCATCGAACTGGAAGAACGCGAAGAAGTCTTCGCTCAAATAGACAAGATAGAAAAAGAAATACTGGATATCTACGAAAAAGCATTGGATGAGGTATTGCCCGTCGCTTTCTCCATCGTAAAGGAAACAGCCAAGCGCTTCTCCGAAAACGAAGAAATCGTAGTAACCGCTACGGAATTCGACCGCCATCTGGCCGCTACCAAAGATTTTGTACGCATCGAAGGCGATAAGGCCGTTTATCAGAACCACTGGGTAGCCGGCGGTAACGACACGTTATGGAACATGGTGCACTACGACGTACAGTTGTTTGGCGGCGTGGTACTGCACAAAGGCAAGATTGCGGAAATGGCAACCGGTGAAGGTAAGACTCTGGTAGCTACCCTGCCCGTATTCCTCAACGCACTGACCGGAAACGGCGTGCATGTGGTAACCGTAAACGACTATCTGGCAAAACGTGACTCCGAATGGATGGGCCCGCTTTATATGTTCCACGGTTTGAGCGTGGATTGTATCGACAGACACCAGCCCAACTCCGACGCACGCCGTCAGGCTTATCTTGCCGACATTACTTTCGGTACGAACAACGAATTCGGTTTCGACTACCTGCGCGACAATATGGCTATCAGCCCGAAAGACCTCGTACAGCGTCAGCACAATTACGCCATCGTGGATGAGGTCGACTCGGTATTGATTGACGACGCCCGTACTCCGCTGATTATCTCAGGCCCGGTTCCCAAAGGCGACGACCAGCTTTTCGAGCAACTCCGTCCGCAAGTGGAACGTCTGGTGGAAGCACAGAAAAAACTGGCCACGCAATACCTTGCCGATGCCAAACGCCTGATAGCTTCAAACGACAAGAAAGAACAGGAAGAGGGTTTCCTTGCATTATACCGCAGCCATAAATGTTTACCGAAGAACAAGGCGTTGATTAAGTTCCTCAGCGAGCAGGGTATCAAAGCCGGTATGCTCAAGACCGAGGAAATCTACATGGAGCAGAACAACAAGCGTATGCACGAGGTTACCGACCCGCTGTATTTCGTAATCGATGAAAAGCTGAACAGCGTAGACCTGACCGACAAGGGTGTAGACTTGATTAGCGGCAACTCCGAAGACCCCACATTCTTCGTGCTTCCCGACATCACCGCCCAACTCTCCGAGCTGGAAAATGAAAAGAGCCTTACGGACGAGGAACGCCTTGCCAAGAAAGACGCCCTTATGACTAACTTCGCCATCAAGAGCGAGCGTGTACATACCATCAACCAGTTGCTGAAGGCTTACACCATGTTCGAGAAAGACGACGAGTATGTGGTAATCGACGGTCAGGTGAAGATTGTGGACGAGCAGACCGGACGTATCATGGAAGGCCGCCGTTACTCCGACGGTTTGCACCAGGCCATCGAAGCCAAAGAAGGCGTGAAGGTGGAAGCCGCCACACAGACTTTCGCGACAATTACCTTGCAGAACTACTTCCGTATGTATCACAAGCTGTCCGGTATGACCGGTACTGCCGAAACGGAAGCAGGCGAGCTTTGGGACATCTACAAACTGGATGTAGTCGTTATCCCGACTAACCGCCCCATTGCCCGTAACGACATGAACGACCGCGTTTACAAAACCAAACGCGAAAAATACAAAGCCGTTATCGAAGAAATCGAGAAGATGGTAGAAGCCGGACGTCCTGTCCTGGTGGGTACCACTTCCGTTGAAATCTCCGAAATGCTGAGCAAGATGTTGACCATGCGCAAAATCGAGCACAACGTATTGAATGCGAAACTGCATCAGAAAGAAGCCGACATCGTGGCCAAAGCCGGTTTGAGCTGCGCCGTAACCATCGCCACCAACATGGCGGGTCGTGGTACGGACATCAAGCTGAGCCCGGAAGTAAAAGCCGCGGGCGGTCTTGCCATTATCGGTACGGAGCGTCACGAGTCACGTCGTGTAGACCGCCAGCTGCGTGGTCGTGCCGGACGTCAGGGTGACCCCGGTTCATCCGTATTCTTCGTGTCTTTGGAAGACGACCTGATGCGTCTTTTCTCTTCCGACCGTATTGCCGGCGTAATGGACAAACTCGGTTTCAAGGAAGGCGAAATGATTGAGCACAGCATGATTTCCAAGTCTATCGAACGTGCGCAGAAGAAGGTGGAAGAAAACAACTTCGGTATCCGTAAGCGTTTGCTGGAATATGATGATGTCATGAACAAACAACGTACCGTGGTCTACACCAAACGCCGCCACGCTTTGATGGGTGAGCGTATCGGCATGGATATTGTGAACATGATTTGGGACCGTTGCGTCAACGCCATCGAAGCTCCTACTTATGAGGACTGCAAAATGGACTTGCTCCAGACGCTTGCCATGGAAACTCCTTTCACGGAAGAAGCATTCCGTAACGAGAAGAAAGAGAAACTGGCCGACAAGACATTCGACGCCGCTATGGAACTCTTCAAACGCAAAACCGAACGTATGGCGCAAATCGCTTATCCGGTTATCAAGCAGGTGTACGAAAACCAGGGACACATGTACGAAAACATCCTGATTCCCATTACGGACGGCAAGCGTATGTATAACATCTCCTGCAACCTGAAAGCCGCCTACGACAGCGAATGCAAGGAAGTAGTGAAATCATTCGAGAAGTCCATCCTGCTGCACGTTATCGACGAGGCATGGAAAGAGAACCTGCGCGAACTGGACGAATTGAAACACTCCGTACAGAATGCCAGCTACGAACAGAAAGACCCGTTGTTGATTTACAAGCTGGAGTCCGTAAACCTGTTCGACACCATGGTAGACAAGATAAACAACCAGACTGTTTCTATCCTGATGCGCGGACAAATTCCGGTACAGGAACCGCAGGAAGTGCGTCAGGCCGCTCCCGAGCAACGTCAGGATTTAAGCAAGTACCGCGAACAAAAGCAGGACTTGAACGATCCGAACCAGCAAGCCGCCGCCCAACAGGATACGCGCGAACAGCAGAAGCGCGAGCCTATCCGCGCAGAGAAGACGGTAGGACGTAATGATCCTTGTCCTTGCGGAAGCGGCAAGAAGTACAAGAATTGTCACGGAAAGAATGCGTAAAAAAAGCGATTAGGGGTTAGGGATTAGTGATTAGGGGAGCGCTTTAGTGCGGGTACTGACCGATAATCACTAATCGTCAATCACTGACCGTCAATCACCAACCGGTATAATAAAGGCCTCGAACGGTTAAAAACTGTTCGGGGCTTTTATTTATTCAAGTAAAAGATTACTTTTGTTTTTTAGAACTAAGAATAAAAGGCTATGACTAAATACTCTTATTACCTGTTACTGTCTTGTTTGATGCTTTTGGCGGGTTGCCAAACCGTCGAACCGCTTGCCATAGATTATATGTTACCGGCGGATGTAAGTTTCCCGCCGAGTTTGAAACGGGTAGCCATTGTCAATAACATGCCTGAAGTCCCGGACAACAAACCGATTCTTGCCAAAGAAAAAAAGAAAGACGGTTTTGAGATAGCCCGTAAGATAGATTATTACAACGGTAACGGCGCCATTACCGCCGAGGCCCTTGCAGAAGCTCTTGCCCATGAGAATTATTTCAATGAGGTGGTTATCTGTGATTCGGCCTTGCGCGCCCATGATGTCACTCCACGTGAGGGAGCTTTATCGGAAACAGAAGTGAACCGGCTGGCACATGAGCTGGACGTGGATTTCCTCATTGCACTGGAGAATGTACAGATACGTGCCGTCCGGAGAATAAGCTACCTGAAAAGCTGGGGTATTTACCAGGGAACGGTGGATGCCAAAGTGTATCCCACCGTCAGGGTTTATCTGCCCGACCGCAGTACGCCTATGGTGACCATCAGCGCCAAGGACAGCATCTTTTGGGAAGAAACGGGAAACGGACCTTTCGTACAGAGCCACCTTATCAATGAGGAAGATTTGATAAAACAAGCCTCTGAGTTTGCCGGAAGCATCCCTGTAAAGAAGTTACTGCCATATGGGAAAACCGCCAACCGTTACTTGTTCTGCGGCGGTTCCGTAAACATGCGTGACGCCGCCGTATATGCCGGAGATAAGAAATGGGGTACGGCCATCGAGCTGTGGAAGCAGACCTACGCCACCAAGAAAGGGAAGAAAAAGATGCAGGCAGCCTACAACCTCGCTGTCGGCTATGAGATGCAGGACAGCATTGCCACCGCTCTCGATTGGGCGTTGAAAGCGCAAGCCGAAGCTCGTATCGTAGACGGCGTGGACAAAAAAGATTTGACTCATCTTGGCAAAGCAGATCTCCCCTATTATGTCCTTACAACGCTTTACGTAACCGAATTAGAAGAGCGAAAAGCAGGCTTATCACGCCTGAACATGCAAATGCAGCGATTTAATGATGATTTTTAGTCAAATACTGTAGATATAATTGTTTTTTTTATACCTTTGAACATCCATTAAGTAAAGAAAAGCAATTATGAAACTCAGTCAACCGTCATTATCTCTCCTCGAAGAAACCATCAAACAGGCAATCGGCAAATACACTTGCGGTTGCGAGCAAACCGTCGTTACGGATATTCACCTGCAAGCCAACCAAAGCTCGGGCGAATTCTTCATATTCGATGATGACGACAAGGAACTCGCCAATGCCACCATCGAAGAATGGATGACATACGAAGGTGATGATTTTTACGAGAACATGGAGCGTATCCTGAGCAACCTGCTCTGTAACATGAAGAATCAGGGCGCTTTTGATAAGCTGACCATCATGAAGCCTTTCTCTTTCGTACTGGTAGATGATGATAAGGAAACCATAGCCGAACTTTTACTGCTGGACGACGATACCCTGCTGGTAAACGAAGAGTTGCTGAAAGGATTGGATGAGGAGTTGGATGCTTTCTTGAAAGATTTGCTGGAGAAATAACGAATAACATAGCGTGAATAAAAAAGGTCCGGACTTTATTGAAGTCCGGACCTTTCTTTTATATCATAGGTACTGCCTTACGCTTTCTTCAAAGCGGCAATGCTTTCTTTCAGTGAATTGATGATACTCTCCGCATCCGCCTGTTTCTTGCGTTCCATTTCGATTACGGCAGCGGGAGCATTATTCACGAACTTCTCGTTGCCGAGTTTCTTCAGAACGCCTTGCAAGAAGCCTTCCTTATGCTTTAGCTCGGCTTCCATACGGGCTATTTCGGCATCCACATCAATCATGTTACCCAGAGGAACGGCGTATTCCGTCGTACCTACCATGAAAGCGGCGGCGCCGTCAGCCTTAGCCTCAACCGCGGTTACGGCAGAAAGGTTACACATCTTGATAATGACAGCGTCGAAAGCAGCCACGGGATTCTCACCGACAACCTGCAACTCCAGTGCCTCTTTCTGGGCAATGTTCTTCTGCAAACGGATGGAGCGTACGTTACTGATAACCTCTTTCACCACTTCAAACTGCTGTACAAAGGCTTCATCCACTTCCGTCGACATGGAAATAGGACTTACCATAAGGCTCTCTCCGTCTTTACGGTCGACAATGTGCTGCCACAATTCTTCGGTGATGAACGGCATGAACGGATGCAACAGGTGCAACAGATTATCGAAGAAACCGATAGTCGTGTCGTACACCTTCTTGTTGATAGGCTGACCGTAAGCAGGCTTAATCATTTCCAGATACCACGAAGAGAACTCATCCCAGAAGAGCTTGTACACGGCCATTAACGCCTCGCTCAAACGATACTTGCCGAACAAGTCCGCCACTTCGGCAGCTACGGCGTTCTGTTTGGAGTCGAACCAACGCATTGCCAGTTCGGCAGCTTCCGGCACAGCCACCTCGGAGCTTACTTCCCAACCCTTGATAAGGCGGAAAGCATTCCATATCTTGTTGTTGAAGTTACGTCCCTGTTCGCAAAGCGCATCGTCAAAAAGGATGTCGTTGCCGGCAGGAGCCGAAAGCATCATACCCATACGTACACCGTCAGCACCGTAACGCTCTATCAAATCCAGCGGGTCGGGCGAGTTACCGAGCGACTTGGACATCTTGCGTCCCAGCTTGTCACGGACGATACCTGTGAAGTAAACATTCTTAAACGGCATCTTACCCTCGTATTCATAACCCGCCATAATCATACGGGCTACCCAGAAGAAGATGATATCCGGTCCGGTCACGAGGTCGCTGGTAGGATAATAATAGTTGATTTCTTCGTTGCCCGGGTTCAGAATGCCGTCGAACAAAGAGATAGGCCATAACCAGGAAGAGAACCAAGTGTCGAGGCAGTCCTCGTCCTGACGCAAGTCCTCTATTTTAAGGGCGGAATTTCCGGTCTTTTCCCAAGCCAGCTTCAAAGCCTCTTCGGGAGTGGCGGCTACCACATATCCGCCTTCCGGCAGGAAGTAAGCGGGAATACGGTGTCCCCACCACAACTGACGGCTGATACACCAGTCTTTGATGTTCTCCAGCCAATTCTTGTAAGTATTCTTATACTTGGCAGGATAGAATTTCAAGTCGTCGTTCATTACCGGGGGCAGAGCCATATCGGCAAAGTGCTGCATCTTGAGGAACCATTGCATGGAGAGCTTCGGCTCGATAGCCACGTTGGTACGCTCGGAGAAACCTACCTTGTTGGTATAGGCTTCCACCTTCTCCAACAGTCCGGCATTCTGCAAATCTTTCTCTATCTGCTCGCGTACATCGAAACGATCCATGCCGACATAGAGTTCGGCGGCTTCGCTCAACGTGCCGTTGTCATTGAAGATGTCGATAGTGGGCAGGTTGTATTTCTCGCCCAGCATATAGTCGTTGACGTCGTGTGCAGGAGTTACCTTCAGACAGCCCGTACCGAATTCCACGTCTACATAATCATCCTGGATGACGGGGATAACGCGGTTCACCAGCGGAACAATCACTTTCTTGCCCTTCAGCCACTGGTTCTTCGGGTCGGCGGGATTGATACACATCGCCGTATCGCCCATGATCGTTTCGGGACGCGTAGTAGCCACTACGGCATAACGCTTGCCGGCGGCGTCACGATGAACGACTTCGCCTTCGGCTCCCGTCTCACCTGACATATCATCGTCGGCAACGTAATATCTCAGATAGTACAGTTTGCTATGTTCCTCCTTGTAGATGACTTCCTCGTCGCTAAGGGCGGTGAGAGCCTTCGGGTCCCAGTTCACCATACGCACGCCACGATAAATCAGTCCCTTGTTGTAAAGGTCTACGAATACTTTGAGCACGCTTTCGCTGCGTTTCTCGTCCATGGTAAAGGCAGTACGGTCCCAGTCGCAGGAAGCACCCAGCTTACGGAGCTGTTTCAGGATGATGCCGCCGTGCTCGTCCGTCCATTCCCAGGCATGCTTCAAGAATTCGTCGCGGGTAAGGTCTGTTTTCTTGATGCCCTGCGCGGCAAGCTTGTTCACAACCTTGGCTTCGGTGGCAATGGAAGCATGGTCCGTACCCGGAACCCAGCAGGCGTTCTTGCCTTCCATACGGGCACGGCGTACAAGGATATCTTGGATGGTATTATTAAGCATGTGTCCCATGTGGAGCACACCGGTGACGTTGGGGGGCGGAATGACGATGGTGTAGGGCTCACGACCATCGGGTTTAGAACTGAATAATTTGTGGTCTAACCAATACTGGTACCACTTTCCCTCTACGTCAGCGGGATTGTACTTACTTGCTAATTCCATGTTTCTAAAATCTATATTTTGTTATAATGGGCGCAAAATTAATAAATTAATAGCTTTATCCGGCAAAAGCAATGAAAAGAATTACATACCTTTGCTTTACAAATGATGATTTTATACGGAGTTGCCGTAATAAGCACCCGGTGCCGTGTCGGTTTCGGCTGCCGGAACCGGAAGTTTCCATGCAAGGAAACCGAAGTATCCACGCAGGGAAACAACAGTGCCCACGTAAGGAAACGTCAGTATCCACGTAAGGAAACCGGAGTTCCACCGCTTGAAACTCCCGTTCTCAAAGGGGGAAACAACAGTACCGAAGGCAGGAAACCGGCACGGGCTCAAGAAGAAGAATAGAATGAAGCGTAGCATAACAATAGCAGGAGTGAGATTCAGAGGCGATTCATTGCTTTTGATATTTTTTTTGTTGCTCGTATTGTGCGTGCAGACAGTGCCCGGTTGGGGAAATGCCTACGCCATGTACGTATACCCGTCCATCGCCCGGACGCTTTCGTCCTTCTCCCGGCTTATCCCTTTCGCCATCGGCGACCTGTTCATTGCGCTAAGTATCGCCGGCGTACTTCTCTACCCTGCTTACGCGCGCTGCATCCGCAAACGGAAATGGAGCCGCATCCTGCTGAAAGATGTAAAGTATCTTCTATGGGTGTACGTATGGTTCTATCTGGCATGGGGGCTGAATTACTCGCAAAAGAACTTTTACGAGCGGACGCGCATTCCTTACACCGCCTATACTCCTGAAAACTTTCGGAGTTTTACAGACGGCTACATCAAGAATCTGAACAGCTCTTACACCGGTATTACGTCGGTCGACAAAGAGCTGGTCTGCCGTGAAAGCGTACAGGCCTATAATCAAATCGGTGACTCCTTAGGCGTTCACCGTCCTTTTCATCAATCGCCCCGGGTAAAAACGATGCTGTTCACCCCCCTGATTTCCATGGTGGGAGTCACCGGCAGCATGGCGCCTTTCTTCTGCGAGTTCACCCTGAACGGCGATTTGCTTCCCTCTCAATATCCCGCCACTTACGCCCACGAGCTCGCCCACTTACTGGGCATCACCAGCGAGGCGGAAGCCAATTTCTACGCCTATCAGGTATGTACCCGCTCGCAGGCGAAAGACATCCGTTTCAGCGGCTATCTGTCCGTACTGCCGCACGTCTTGGGCAATGCGCGCCGGCTTATGGACGAAGAAGAATATGCACAACTCTACCGGAGCATCCGTCCGGAAATCATCGGACTGGCCAAGAAGAACAGCGAATACTGGATGAGGAAGTACAACCCGTTGGTCGGTGATATCCAAGACCGGATATACGACTTATACCTGAAAGGAAACAAGATAGAAAGCGGGCGGAAAAACTACTCGGAAGTAATAGGCCTGCTGATTTCGTATGAAGAATGGAAGAATAAGGCCAACCGTGCCGCAAAAGTGCAGAAATAAGACAAATGCTACACTTTCGTAGTGCAATATTCGTATCTTTGCGTCAATCTTTAATCAAAAAAGCGACTCATGCAACATACAAGAAAAGAACAGATGGAAGCCTTCGGCCGCTTCCTCGACATTCTCGACGAACTGCGGGTAAAATGTCCCTGGGACAAGAAACAGACCAACGAAAGTCTGCGTCCCAACACCATTGAAGAGACGTATGAACTCTGTGACGCCCTGATGCGCGACGACAAGCAGGACATCTGCAAAGAGCTGGGAGACGTATTGCTCCACGTAGCCTTTTATGCCAAAATCGGTTCGGAAACCGGCGATTTTGACATGAAAGATGTCTGCGACCGCCTTTGCGAGAAGCTTATCTTCCGCCATCCCCACGTATTCGGCGACGTGAAAGCGGAAACCGCCGGACAAGTGTCCGAAAACTGGGAACAACTGAAACTTCGGGAAAAGGGTGGCAACAAGACCGTGTTAAGCGGCGTACCTTCAGCCCTTCCCTCGCTTATCAAGGCCTACCGCATTCAGGATAAAGCCCGCAACGTAGGTTTCGACTGGGAAGAACGCGAGCAGGTATGGGATAAAGTGAAAGAAGAAATACAGGAGTTCCAAGCCGAAGTGGCCCACATGGACAAGCAGAAAGCGGAAGAGGAGTTCGGGGACGTGATGTTCAGCCTCATCAACGCCGCACGCCTGTATAAAATAAATCCGGATAACGCGCTGGAACATACCAACCAGAAGTTTATCCGCCGCTTCAACTATGTAGAGGCGCACAGCATCAAAGAGGGCAAAAACCTGCACGACATGACGCTGGAAGAAATGGACAAGCTATGGGAAGAAGCCAAAGCGTTGGAAAATAAAAAATAGACTGTCTGTCAGGCTCAAACAGATAGTCTGTCAGACCTCGACACACCGTCCGTTTCACGCAAACAGACGGTGTTTTTTTATTTCTTGCCCGGTTGGGGTTTCGGAGCTTTACCCTTGTCGCCGTTATGACGCATGCCTTTCAGCAATTCCCGGTGAAAGCGCATTTCGGCTTTCTGCACCAGATAGAGTTTCTTGGCAGACAATATCTTCTTGAACTTCTCAAAATACGTTTTATCCAAACGGTCGGAAGCGATACGCGCGTCGTACACGCCTTCCATTATCGCGTCATACTGGGCTTCGGTAGTCTTTTCGTCTTTTCCCTGACGAATCAGCTTCCATGCCTTATCGTTCTGCTCTTTCTTTTTATCCTGCAACTCAAAGTACAGAGGGAAAAACTTAACGGCCTCTTCCTTGGTCAATCCGGCTTTTTCCGTAATATAGGCTTTCTGCTTGGCACGAAACTCAGCAGGCGACAAACGCTGGTTACATCCGTCCGCTGCCCGCAATACGGGTGCCAAACCGCACATCATAACTAATAAAACAATCAGCTTTTTCATTCTTTCTTCAATCGGTTAAAGTTATCTATCGCTCACTCTGCGTCGGAATCAGCCAGATAGACGTATAATGAGTAGTCGTCAAGCATGGAGTTATCCACCGCCATGTTGATATATTCCATTTCGGTTTCCGTTTCGTCGGCAACCATGCGGTCTGCCGCAGCCGGAGTATGGTCAGAGGAAGCCACGCGGATAATCAATGCCGCGCCTACAAACATAGCCGCCATATATACCCACGGCTTTACTCTCTCCCACATCGTAGATTCTTTCTTCTCAAAAGCAAGGCGCTCTTTTTCGGGAAGCCGGTTCATAATCTCCGAAGTAAGGTTCTCAAAATATCCCTCGGGCACATGGAAAGCATTCCCCGTCCCTGCCTTTTTGAGTATGTTGTCTTCTTCTTTCATAAGCTCTTCTCCTCTCTGTTTGGTTAGACTTTTATTCACGTCAAAGGTTTAATCTTCTTCTCCCAATATCTTCTCTATTTTTTTCACGGCATGATGATAGGACGCTTTCAAAGCTCCTACGGAAGTACCGAAGATATCGGACATTTGCTCGTATTTCATTTCCTGGTAGTACTTCAGGTTGAACACCATACGTTGTTTTTCGGGCAATGTGAGCAGCGCTTTCTGCAAAGCCATCTGAGCCTTGTCTCCCGAGAAGTAAGGATCGCTCTCCAGCTTTTGAAGGGTGGCGGCTTCGGGAGCGTCCAATGACACGGTACCCGCCGCCCGCTGTTTGTTCAGGAAAGTAAGGCACTCGTTCAGGGCGATACGATAGAGCCAGGTGGAGAGTTTGGCCTCCGCCCGGAAATAGTCGATATTGATCCATGCCTTGATAAAGGTATTCTGAAGCAAGTCGTTGGCATCTTCATGCGAAAGTACCATGCGCCGGATTTGCCAGTATAACTGCTCACTGTATTGTGCGACAATCATCTCGAATCCCCGCTTCTGTGTACTCTCCTCTTGAAGAAGCGCCAGCACTTCGCGTTCATTATAAGAAGGGTTCATATATTCTATTCACATTTATGGCTTTTGGATAGCAAAGATAAGAAATTAAAACGAAAAGCAGCCCGAAACGAACAAAAAGCCCGGTAAAGGCAGAGTTGTATTGGCATTTCGCTTATTTCACCTCTGTTGTTTGGCGACAGATACATCCCGCCAGATGGTCGTTCACAAAGCCTGACGCCTGTAAGTGCGCGTAGCAAATGGTTGTCCCGAAGAACTTGAATCCCCGCTTTTTCATATCCTTGCTCATGGCATCGGACTGAGGCGATGATACCGGAATATCGCTCAATGAGTGAACGGTATTGATGATAGGTTTTCCGTCGGGAAAGAATGACAGGGTATAATTATAAAAACTGCCGAACTCCTTTTGGACGGCAAGGAACAGTTTTGCGTTTGTGATGGTCGATTTGATTTTCAAACGGTTCCGCACAATACCCTCAAACCGCATCAGCCGCTCAACGTCCTCATCGGTCATTTGCGCCACTTGTCCGGCATCGAAGTCACAAAAGGCTTTACGGTATCCTTCGCGCTTTTTAAGGATGGTTATCCAGCTCAGCCCGGCTTGAGAGCTTTCCAATACAAGAAACTCAAACAGCGTCTTGTCATCGGTCACTAACTTCCCCCACTCTTGGTCGTGGTATCTCACATACAACTCGTCCGTTCCGCACCAGCCGCAACGTCCGTTTACTATATCTTGCATACTCATTATATTTAATACACCGGTAAAGGTAGTAAAAGTTTAATTCACACCGATATACAAAGCGTTTCTTTGGCAAGCTGCGTATTGGGAAAAACCGCACGGGCTTCGTCCAGCAATACCTGCTCATCGTCGTAACGGGCGGAGAAGTGACCTATCAGCAACTTCTTCACTTCCGCATCGCGGGCTATCCTTGCGGCCTGCGAAGCGGTGGTATGAAAGGTTTCCTTGGCACGCGGGGCGGCATCTTCGGCAAAAGTAGCTTCATGGAAAAGCAAATCCACTCCTTTTATCTGCTCCGTTACAGAGGGAAGATAAATCGTATCCGAACAATAGGCATAGCGGCGCGGAGCAGCCGAAGGACGGGTGAGGCGGGCGTTGGGTATCACCTCTCCTTCCGGCGTAACGTAGTCCGCACCGTTCTTGATACGGTTCAGCTCGTACACCGGCACCTGATAGAAATCTATCATATCGCGCAGGATATGGTTGGGACCCGGCTTTTCGGCAAACAGGAAACCGCAGCAAGGCATACGATGCCGCAAAGGAATGGTAGTCACCGTCAATGAACGGTCTTCATAAACGACAGCAGCCTCTTTCGTTCCGAACTCATGGAAGAGCACTTTATAAGTCATCTGACGATTGAAAAAATCAAGCACGGGTATCATCAGGTCTTCCAAGCCTTTTGGAGAATGAATGTGTAATTCGGCCGTACGTCCCAAAAGATTGAGGGTAGAAATCAGCCCCAATAATCCAAAACAATGGTCTCCATGCAGATGAGATATAAATATGTGATTCAGTCGCGAAAATTTCAAACGCGATTTACGGAACTGCAACTGTGCACCTTCCCCGCAATCAATCATAAACAACTTATCGCGCACATTCACTATTTGCGAAGTAGGAAAATGACGTGTTGTGGGCAGTGCGGAACCACAGCCGAGTATATGCAATTCAAACTTTTCCATGATAAACGGTTCAGAACAATCTTTATCTCTTTTTACAGAAGCGCTTTTAATTCGGCGACCGTGAAAATATACTCCGCACTCTCTCCCGAAGTACCACCCACATACCGGTAAGAAAGCCCTTTATTATCCTTTACGCAAGCTTCCAGAAACAACCTTAAAGAAGATCCGGAAACATTCAAAGAGCCTTTGATGGCCTGCTTCATTTGCGCTTCATTATTTCTCATTGTAGCCATATCGACCTTTGTCTCGTCTATGGTATAATTATAGACTACTTTATCCGGCTCTATCGTCAGCTTATCGAGCGTAGTAGCCTCATCTACATCCATCGGACAGGAGACATTGGTTACATTCACCAGTTCTTCCAACTTATGCTTGTCGCTTTCTTCCTCTGTCAGGTTCTGATTCAGGATGTTATTCAAATCCTCGGTTCCCAAATAGCATTCCACCTCTTTTCCTGTGGTTTTTCCCTTATATATAAATTTAATTCCGGATTTTGTATCAACAACCATTTCCAGCATTGTCTTTATCTCGCCTTTCGGATTCTTGAACATGGCCGTTACCGCAGATTTCATTGCGTCCGGATTCTTCTCCAATGCGTTCAAATCCAGATAATCCTCATTCATCAGCATGTTATATATCACATCCGTACCATCAAAAGTGATGCCGGATATTTCGCCGACAGTTCCCATATCCATAGGACATTGCTTGTCGGCCAATTCTATTGCCAGTTTGAGTTTGGACTTTTGGCTGCATCCTGTCAATAACACGAGAGACAAACAAGCCAGTAACATAATGTTTCCTGAGGTTTTGAGAATGTTTTGCATAGTGAACTAAAATAAAGTTATGTATATTGTTTGGAATATGGCAGCTATGAGACCTCGTTTCAAACTACTATTTTGCAAAGATAGTCATAAAATAAAGAAACAGCCTTTATTCTTGCAAATTCTACCGAAATAGAAAACAAGAAAGGGCACCTGTGGTTACACAAGTGCCCTTACCTTATCTATATGTGGAAGTGATTACTTCTTTCCGGCTTCCATTTGCTCTTTCAAAGCAGCCAGAGCGTCGATGTCGCCCAAAGTTGTAGAAGCAGCCTGGTTTTGGATTGAAGCGGGAGCTTCTTCTCTCTTACCGGTAGACTTCTTAGCGGCTTTCTTTTCAGCTCTTTCTTCCGCCTTAGCTACATCTTCGAAGATACGGCTGTGAGACAGGATGATGCGCTTAGCGTCCTTGTTGAACTCGATAACCTTGAATTCGAGTTTCTCGTCCAACTGAGCTTGTGAACCGTCTTCCTTAACGAGGTGTTTCGGAGTAGCGAAACCTTCTACACCATAAGGCAGTGCAACTACCGCACCCTTATCCAGCATTTCGATGATAGTACCTTCGTGTACCGAACCTACTGTGAATACAGTTTCGAATACATCCCAAGGATTCTCTTCGAGTTGCTTGTGACCCAAGCTCAAACGACGGTTTTCCTTGTCGATTTCCAGAACCTGTACATCGATGTCCGCACCGATCTGAGTGAATTCGGAAGGATGCTTAACCTTCTTAGTCCAAGACAGGTCAGAGATGTGGATCAAGCCGTCAACACCTTCTTCGATTTCTACGAATACACCGAAGTTAGTGAAGTTACGAACTTTAGCCGTGTGCTTGGAACCGATAGGATATTTCTCTTCGATAGTTTCCCAAGGATCAGCTTTCAGTTGCTTGATACCCAAAGACATCTTACGTTCTTCGCGGTCCAAAGTCAGAACTACAGCTTCCACTTCGTCACCTACCTTCATGAAGTCCTGTGCAGAACGCAAGTGCTGTGACCAAGACATTTCAGATACGTGAATCAAACCTTCAACACCCGGAGCGATTTCGATGAATGCACCGTAGTCAGCCATAACGACTACTTTACCCTTCACGTGGTCGCCTACCTTCAAGTTAGGATCAAGAGCGTCCCAAGGATGCGGAGTAAGTTGTTTCAAGCCGAGAGCAATACGCTTCTTCTCATCGTCGAAGTCGAGGATAACAACGTTGAGTTTCTGGTCGAGCTCAACCACTTCTTTCGGATCGCTAACGCGGCCCCAAGAGAGGTCTGTAATGTGAATCAAACCGTCTACGCCGCCCAGGTCGATAAATACACCGTAGGAAGTGATATTCTTAACGGTACCTTCGAGAACTTGTCCTTTTTCGAGTTTACCGATGATTTCTTTCTTCTGTTGTTCCAGTTCGGCTTCGATAAGAGCCTTGTGAGATACAACGACATTCTTGAATTCCTGATTGATTTTAACAACCTTGAATTCCATTGTTTTGCCAACGAATACATCGTAGTCGCGGATAGGCTTAACGTCGATTTGAGAACCCGGCAAGAATGCTTCGATACCGAATACGTCAACGATCATACCACCCTTAGTGCGGCACTTGATGTAACCCTTGATAATTTCTTCATTTTCCAAAGCAGCGTTAACGCGATCCCAAGAACGGGTAGCACGAGCTTTGCGGTGAGACAGAACCAACTGTCCTTTTTTGTCTTCCTGGTTTTCGATGTATACTTCTACCGTATCACCTACTTTCAGGTCGGGATTGTAGCGGAATTCATTCAAAGGAATGATACCGTCTGATTTGTAACCGATGTTCACAACTACTTCACGCTTGTTCATTGCGATTACGGTTCCATCAACTACCTCGCGGTCGTTAACCTTGTTCAACGTATTGTCATACGCCTTTTCCAGTTCTTCGTGGCTTGCACTGGCTACTGATTCGCCGTTCTCATAAGCATCCCAGTTGAAGTCTTCAATAGGAGCTACATTCTTTAAATTTTCCATTAATAAATAAATTGTTTAACTCGTTAATTAAGTGAGACTTTATGTTGACTCATATTAAATCGGGCGCAAAGATAGGAGTATTTTCTTGAATGACAAAAAGTTCTTTCTGAAAATATCCGGTCTTTACGCCCGATTTCTAAAGATTTATACCTTAATATATATCAGGAATTCTCTTTGATATATGCCAAAGCCGCTCCGATAGCCGTACGATATTCCGCATAAGGCGGGATATGAAACCGGACATGGTAGATGCTTTCCATTTTCGGGAACACTTCCCTGCATTGCGGCAGTTGGGTAAGGTTGCCTATCAACACAAAATCCTTCACCGGACTATTCAAAGCGGAAAGGACAGCCGCACCGCCTATGGTTTGAAGCACGGTATAGATAATACCGCAGGCTATGTCTTCCTGCGAAGCGTTACTGTCGGCTTTTCCGAACAATGAGGCAGTGGCGGACACGGGTAAATCGGGCAATGCGTTGTTACAGATGTCACCGATTTGCAGATTGACACGGGTCACATCGCCTTTTGCAGCCAAATCGGCCACTTGATGAATATCGTGCGTCTTGAGCAACAGGCGAGAAAGTCCTTGCAAAGTCCCGCCGCCAATACCCATACCACCGATATGCTGGATTTCATCCCCGTTGATTTTCACAAAAGATGTACCCGTACCCATACTGACAACAATCAACCGGTCTATATCCGTAGCATGGCGCGCACCCAGCCCGTTGGCTATGAACTCATCCGTCTTACGCGTAGGAAGTCCGTAAAGCGGGCTGTCCACAAAGGCGCTGCCCACACCGGTCAGCATCACCTGTTCCACATCGGACAGCCGGATTCCATTATCATAAATATACTTACCGAATGCGCCAAACAGGGAAGTCACCGGATCGGTCGCCGTTATGAACATCGGAGACTGTATCTTTCCTTTATTGATTCCAACGATTTTAGTGGTACTTCCACCTACGTCTATGCCTATTACGATTCCCATAGTCTTAAAATTTTGCGACAAAGATAAAGCATAAATTCCTATAATCTTCCATTCCTGCTTACCTATTGAACAACTCAAACGTAAACTTGACGCCCACTTCCTGATATTTCCAATTTGCAAAGCTCGTAAAAACACCAAAATCGAAAATATGCGTACCGATGCCATATCCCACTTCAAGATAAGGATTCAAATGAGGAACGACCAAAGCATTCAGGTACAAACGCTCATTCAGCACATATTGGGTATATTTCTTCAGGTGGCGAAGCAACAGGAAAGGAGCTTCGTACGTAAAATGCCCGCGGATGTACTTGCGGGACGAGTTATACCAACGTCCGTCGAGCAACTGGAATACTCCGCCGATTTCATCATTCCAACCGACAGGAAGATTGGAACGTGCCAGATTGGCAAAATCCACAAAATAGAGCTCTTTCTGATTCGTAAAAGCTCCCCAGCCGAACCGGTAATAAATATCGCGCATCAACCCCAACGGAATATTGTGCTGGAAATCCACTTCAATACGTTCGTACTTTCCGGTACTGTTCATAATTCCGCTGATGCCGCGTTCCCAGTCTACCGAGACAGTCGGATATTTGGAATGAAGATTGATTTTACGGTCACCGCTCATATAATAATATTGACCGGGAGTCCACGTTACACGTACACGAGGCGCGAAACTGTTATAACTGTGACGGAACTTCTTCAGAATCGAAGGGTCAAATCCCGGGTAAATCGATGAAGTACCTGCCGACATGACATTCGGAGTATTGGGATAGACAAGAACAAATCTGGAACGTTCCACTTCTGTACGTTTGTGCAAGGAAAGACCTACATCCAAAGTCAAACCGTTAACAATCTCCCAGCTATGGCGTATATGCAAATACAAGTCCTTAAAATAGTCCAGGTGAATCTGGTCAAAATCAAAGATGCTGTCGGGAATAGCTTTCAAATCATCCAGTACATCACTACTGTAAATACGATTACCATTACCTACACTGACGTGCAGGGCGGCGCGCTTGCGAGGCCAGTAATCGAAATCGGAGTTGACCGACCAATAGAACTCTTTCCGCTTGAAATTATAACCCAGCTTTGGAACTACACGTAACAGACGGTCACCCGCAAATAAACGGTTGTATTTGAACTCCTGACGATACGAGAAACCATTGCTCTTACTATAACTCAACAACAAAGGATTGATAAGAGGTGAACAACGTACGCTTCCCATCTTGGCAAGGTCTACCGTATACCTGCTGACCAATGCATCTCCTATCTGCCCCCAGAACTCCAGCCGCCTGTTCTTGGGCTTCTTCTTATAGAGAAGCGTATCACGACGCAAAAAGAAATCCTCGTATAACTTCTGCTCATGCGAAGTCAGCGGAATAGGCCGCAGTTTGTTAAAATAGGCTGTATCACGTTGATAGGCGTTGGTGTCTGTCAGCAGAGTATAGGACTCGGACAGGTCGTATTTACTCTTTGTCCGATTGCGTCCGGTTGCGACAGCAGGATCTTTCTGATGAATATCTTTATAATCGAGCACCGCCGTATAACTGCCGTCTATCACATTGCCGAGCAAACGAAAAGTGGCATCGACATTAAAATGCACAGGCAGAAACTCGTCCTCACTTCCCACCTGCCCCATTTTTACCTGATTATTAAAGCGAAGCATTTCGGAACGGCCGGAAAAACGAATCTCCCGCACGCTCCACACGTTATCGCTGACAATCATATAGCCACCCACAAGTTGGAAGCTCTTGCTCTTCGGCATAAACCGGATACGGAACTCCCGATTATGCACTTCACCCATTATGGAATCTACATAGTAAGTATAGAATTTCTTCGCATTGGAAGCCAATGGAGACAGCAACTTATCATATAATAAAGTGGAGGAATAAATATTTATGTGGAAATATTCGAGCAAACGACCGTCCAGCTCCCAAAGTTCGGAAGAAGTTCCCACACTGGCTGTCACTTTCTGGTCGTAAATATCGGGAGCGGTATAATGCAGTTCGCTGTATGTTTCCATCATATACTCCCGCACCCCTTTCTTCATACGAAACATGGAAGGGATAAAACGGAGCAAATGATTCTTCTTACGGATGTTTGCCCATCCTTTTATATAGAGTTCCGCCTTATACTCATCGACAATACGTTCATAAAAAGGCGCAAAAAAGATAACCTTGTCCATAATGGAATCCGCGTAAGCCCTCTGTCCCGCATACGATTTGGGAACAGCCGTAGCACCCGCCTTCTGCAAGCTTGCACACAGGAAACAGGCTCCTATCCATATGCATATAAAATGTTTCAACCGCAATATCTTCTTATATGGGAACAAATATAGAAAAAAAGTAATAACTTCCATCTTTATTCCATTTTCATTTTCCGGGACCGCCATTTCTTCAGAAATGCACATTTTCAAGATTACCCCTCTTTTCAAGGGGGTATATCTCCAAAAAACATATAAAAATTCAAGATTACCCCCTTTTTAATAGGGGGTAATTCAGAAAAAACATATAATTTTGTGCCCAACAATCAATAAAAGAAGAGACAAGTATGTCAAAAATGAGATTTTTTGCTTTGCAAGAGCTCGCCAATCGTCGTCCTCTTGAAGTCATTACTCCTTCAAACAAGTTGTCCGATTACTACGGCAGCCATGTTTTTGACCGTAAAAAGATGCAGGAATACCTGCCTAAAGAAGCTTATAAAGCTGTAACAGACGCTATCGAAAAAGGAACTCCCATTAATCGGGAAATGGCCGATTTAATAGCTAACGGTATGAAAAGCTGGGCTAAATCCCTGAACGTCACCCACTACACTCATTGGTTCCAACCCCTGACAGACGGTACAGCCGAAAAGCATGACGGCTTCATCGAATTCGGAGAAGACGGAGATGTTATTGAACGTTTTTCTGGAAAGCTGCTCATCCAGCAGGAACCGGACGCTTCTTCTTTCCCCAACGGCGGTATCCGCAACACATTCGAAGCGCGCGGATATACGGCATGGGACGTTTCTTCACCGGCTTTCGTCGTGGAGACTACGCTCTGCATCCCAACAATCTTCATTTCCTATACAGGTGAGGCGTTGGATTATAAAACTCCTTTGCTCAAAGCACTCGCTGCGGTGGATAAAGCCGCGACGGACGTCTGCCAGCTTTTCGATAAAAACATAACACGCGTATATACCAATTTAGGCTGGGAACAGGAATACTTCCTCGTTGATTCCGCCCTCTATAACGCACGCCCCGACTTATGCCTGACAGGGCGTACACTGATGGGACACTCTTCCGCTAAAGACCAACAGTTGGAAGACCACTATTTCGGTTCCATTCCACCGCGTGTTACGGCCTTTATGAAAGAGTTGGAAATTGAGTGCCACAAACTGGGCATTCCCGTAAAGACGCGCCACAACGAAGTAGCTCCCAACCAATTTGAACTGGCTCCCATCTTTGAGAACGCCAATCTTGCCAACGATCACAACCAACTGGTTATGGATTTGATGAAACGCATTGCACGCAAACACAACTTTGCCGTGCTGCTGCATGAAAAGCCATACAGCGGCGTGAACGGTTCGGGTAAACACAACAACTGGTCGCTCTGCACCGATACGGGGATAAATCTTTTTGCTCCGGGAAAAAATCCGAAAGGTAATATGCTATTTCTCACATTCCTTGTGAATGTACTGATGATGGTATACAAGAACCAGGATTTGCTCCGCGCGTCCATTGCAAGCGCCGGGAACAGCTACCGTTTAGGCGCCAATGAAGCTCCTCCTGCTATTTTATCCATATTCTTGGGCAAGCAGTTATCTTCCATCCTCGATGAGATAGCCCGCCAGGTAAGCAACAGTAAGATGACAGCCGAGGAAAAGACTACTTTAAAGCTGGGTATCGGACGTATCCCTGAGATTCTATTAGATACGACAGACCGTAACCGCACCTCTCCTTTCGCTTTCACGGGTAATCGTTTTGAATTCCGTGCTGCCGGCTCGTCGGCCAACTGCGCCGCTGCCATGATTGCCATAAATGCAGCAATGGCCAACCAGCTGAACGAATTCAAAGTATCCATTGAAAAACTCATGGAAGAAGGAGTTGGCAAAGACGAAGCTATTTTCCGTATTTTGAAAGAAACAATCATTGCTTCGGAACCCATTCGTTTTGAGGGAGACGGCTATTCCGAACAATGGAAACAGGAAGCCGCCAGCCGCGGACTGACTAATATCTGCCATGTACCGGAAGCCTTAATGCGTTATATGGACGACCAGGCTCGTTCCGTACTTATCGGCGAACGTATCTTCAACGAAACAGAACTTGCCTGCCGCCTTGAAGTAGAGTTAGAGAAGTACACGATGAAAGTACAGATTGAAAGCCGTGTCTTGGGTGACCTTGCCATTAATCACATCGTACCGACTGCCGTTATTTATCAAAACCGCTTGCTGGAAAACTTACGAGGACTGCGCGAAACTTTCACTCCGGAAGAGTATGAAGTACTTAGTGCCGACCGCAAGGAACTGATACGTGAAATTTCCCACCGTGTAACCGCTATCAAAATGCAGGTACGTGAGATGACGGAAGCCCGTAAAGTTGCCAACCACATGGATAATTACAAAGACAAAGCCTTTGCATACGAAGAAACCGTACGTCCTTATCTGGAAAGTATCCGTGAACATATCGATAATCTTGAAATGGAAATAGACGACGAGATATGGCCGTTACCCAAATATAGGGAACTGTTATTCACTAAATGATAATTTGACGGCTTTGCCGTTAAATGAATTATAAATTATGAATGATGAATCAGCCGCACTGCTATGCCGAACGGCGATTCATCATTCATAATCCACTATTCATAATTTATTATTCCTCCCCTCTTTCTTGCACTTTTTTGATACAAATGTGTCATTTTTAATTTTTTCTTTCTACATTTGTGCTGTACAACACAGTTTTGCAGCAGTTATGGTAAAAGTAAATTTATCCGATATTAATGTTCCGGAGTTGATTCCCGATATATGGTCACCCCTGAATGAAGAACAGCGAGAGTTTCTCGCTAACCATTTTACGCTCCAGAATTATAAGAAAAACGAGATTATCCATTGTGAGGGCGAGACACCCACTTGCTTGATGTGTCTGTTGAACGGGAAAGTCAAGATTTATAAAGACGGTGTAGGTGGAAGAAGCCAAATTATCCGCATGATTAAACCCACCGAATACTTTGGATATCGTCCCTACTTCGCAAAAGCGGATTATGTAACCGCAGCTTGCGCATTCGAACCTTCATTAGTATGTCTGATACCCATGACCGCCATTATGACATTGCTATCACAAAACAACGAACTGGCAATGTTCTTCATCAGACAATTATCTATCGACCTCGGTATCGCTGATGAGCGTACTGTGAACCTCACCCAAAAACATATTCGCGGCCGTTTGGCAGAATCACTTATTTTCTTGAAAGAAAGTTACGGCTTGGAAGAGGACGGTTCTACTTTGAGTATCTACCTGTCCCGTGAAGATTTAGCCAACCTTTCCAACATGACAACATCCAATGCCATCCGTACCCTCTCACAATTCGCCACGGAACGCCTAATCACCATTGACGGAAGAAAAATCAAAATTATCGATGAAGAGAAGTTGAAGAAGATAAGTAAAATAGGGTGAGGAAATTGAGAATTGAGAATTAAAAATTAAAAAATAGGCTGCGCGGTATAAATGTTATATAACGAATACCGCGCAGCCTATTTTTTAATTTTTAATTCTCAGTTCTCAATTTAACAAGAATCTTTCCGCCTCAATCGCTGCCATACATCCTGTAGCTGCTGCTGTGATAGCTTGACGATAATGAGGATCGGCAACATCTCCTGCAGCAAATACACCGGGAACTTTTGTACGGGGAGTACCGGGCTCTGTCAGGATATACCCTGTTTCGTCCGTATCGACATAAGGCTTGAATATATCAGAATTAGGTTTATGACCGATAGCCAGGAAGAAACCGTCAATAGCCAAATCATAGCGTTGTTCATCCGATTCACCCATACGTTTTACCAAATGTACGCCTTCTACACCATTATCTCCGTACAATCCTACCGCATTGTGTTCAAACAATACTTCAATTTTCTCATTGTTCATTACACGTTTCTGCATAATCTTAGAAGCACGTAAGAATGGCTTACGTACAATCAAATATACTTTACTTGCCAAACCGGCCAGATAAGAAGCTTCCTCGCAAGCCGTATCACCACCACCGACTACCGCTACAACCTTCTTGCGATAGAAGAAACCGTCACAAGTAGCGCAAGCACTGACACCCATGCCTGCATACTTCTTTTCATCTTCCAGTCCTAAATATTTAGCGGCGGCTCCGGTTGCAATAATAATAGTTTGCGCTTCAATAACCTTTTCTTCATCAATGGTTATCTTATATGGGGATTTACTCAAATCGGCAGCCGTAGCCACACCGAAACGCAAGTCTGCACCGAAACGTTCAGCCTGCTTGCGCAAATCCTCCATCATCTGTGTACCGCTGATACCTTCCGGATATCCGGGAAAATTCTCGATATCGGTGGTGGTAGTCAATTGTCCACCGGGCTGCAAGCCTTCATAAAGCACCGGAGAAAGATTGGCGCGTGCAGCATAAATAGCTGCGGTATATCCGGCAGGGCCGGAACCTATAATTAAACACTTTACTTTTTCTGCTTCCATATTATTCTTTTTATTAATTACACTTTATCATCTTAAATCAACGATCTCAGCAGTAGGATAAGCCTGCTTGTCAAACACAAAGAGGCTGTCGTCATAATTCTTACCTGTCTGATAAGAGTTTATAAACACTATTACCGCATCTTTGCTTCCTCGCTGAACCATACTAAGTTTTAAAGGGCGGAATGACCCTTTTTCTATATACAAGATAACACATTGCATATCTTGGCTGCGTTTGGTGGCAGTCATTACCACTTTATAGGTCGTATCATCTGAGGCATTGCCTACTTTAACCACTTTCAGTTTATAATCCTGATTATAGAGCGACAACCATGAATAAGGATTAATGCTCTGCAATTCTTCCGGAGCAGGTTCGGAAACATTCACTTCATCACTTGAAGCAAGATAACTCCATTGCGTACGTCCGTCAAACCATGTCGTCACGCCTTCTGTTTCCAAAAGAAACTTATCACCTTTCAAACGAATAGAACCATTAGAATTTCCTTCGGGCGCACGCACGGAGAAAGTGATTTTTATTCCACCCTCTCTACGGAAAGCATCTGCCGCACGATCAAGTATGTCTCTGGCATCCGGCTGCTGCGCAACCATAGGAAAAGCCAGGCAGAGCATCCAAAAAGTAAATAAAAGACTTTTGATTTTCATGTAATTCAAACGTTGATTTATTACAAATTGTTCAACCGCGCTTCCAAATCCGTTATGTCCGCACAGAATACCTCACGCGCCTTACTGCCTTGGGCCGGACCTACAATTCCCGCCTTCTCCAACTGATCCATAATACGCCCCGCACGGTTATAACCGATAGCAAATTTACGCTGAATAAGTGAAGTAGAGCCTTGCTGCTGATAAACAATCAACTGGGCGGCATCTTCAAACAACGGGTCAAGACGCCCCATGTCAACATCGCCCAAATCACCTGCCGCATTCTCATCCACATACTCAGGCAGATAGAATGCCGTAGGATAGCCTTGCTGGCGAGCTATGAACTTTGTTATCTCCGCAACTTCCGGCGTATCGATAAACGCACATTGCACGCGAACAGGATCGGCACCTTGCAGGAACAACATATCACCGCGACCGATCAGCTGGTTAGCTCCCGGTCGGTCAAGGATAGTACGGGAGTCCACCATAGCCGATACCCGGAAGGCAATACGCGCCGGGAAGTTAGCTTTGATCGTACCCGTAATAATATTCGTTGTAGGACGCTGGGTAGCAATAATCATATGTATACCTACAGCACGTGCCAACTGGGCGATACGGGCGATAGGCAGCTCCACATCCTTACCGGCTGTCATAATCAAATCACCGAACTCGTCAATCACTACCACGATATATGGCATGAATTTATGTCCCTTTTCGGGATTTAGACGGCGGTTGATAAACTTCTCGTTGTATTCTTTTATATTACGTACATGCGCAGCTTTCAACAAGTCGTAACGGGTATCCATTTCAATACAGATAGAATTCAAAGTCTGAACGACTTTGGTTACGTCCGTTATAATAGCATCCTCGCCGTCAGGCAACTTGGCTAGGAAATGATGTTCAATCACCGAATAGATGCTGAATTCCACTTTCTTCGGGTCTACCAGCACAAACTTCAATTCTGCGGGGTGCTTCTTATACAATAAAGAAGTGATGATAGCATTCAATCCCACCGACTTACCCTGGCCGGTAGCTCCGGCAACAAGTACGTGGGGCATTTTACACAAATCCACCATAAAGACCTCATTGGTAATAGTCTTACCCAACGCAATAGGCAGGTCGTACGTAGATTCCTGAAATTTCTTGCTACCGATAATGCTCTGACCCGAAACTATCTTCGGGTTGGAATTAGGCACTTCAATACCGATTGTTCCTTTTCCGGGTATCGGAGCAATAATACGGATACCCAATGCAGAAAGGCTAAGCGCAATATCATCTTCCAGGCCGCGTATTTTAGAAATACGAACCCCCTGTTCCGGTGTAATCTCATACAACGTCACCGTAGGGCCGACCGTAGCCTTAATAGTGCTGATTTCGATACCGAAACTGCGTAGCGTATTAATAATCTTATCCTTATTGGCATTCTGCTCTGCCATGTCAATCGTAGGTTCAGCATTATCATAATGCTTCATCAAGTCAATGGTCGGATAATGATAGTTTTCCAAATCAAGACAAGGATTATAAGGTTCTATCTCCGGACCGTGATATTCTTCATCTTCCACTGTCTCCACTTCAAAAGCAGGTTCTTTTCCCCCTTGCTGCCCTGATACCGGAATAGTTGAAGCTGTATCAGACGGTGGAGTTTCAATTGTCATAAGTACCTCACCTTCTTCTTTGGCTATCGCAGCTTTATCCTTTGCTGCATTTCCCAAGTCAAGCATAATCTCGTGAGTGCCATCATCTTCCTCTTCTTCTTTTCCAAATTCCTCCGGATTCTCGAGTGTCTCTTCTTTTTTCGTATCAGAAGTCGTTTCTGCTGCGACCGGCATCTTCTTTCCTTTCACTGTCCAAGAGTCCGTAAATTCTTCCGGAGTCTCACCAGACACGCTTCCGGTCTTTTCTTTATGTTTTAAGAAACTAAGGCTAAAAAGTTTACGCAACCAAATAACAGTACGGGCACTCAAATATATAAGGAAACATATAGCGGTAATCAGCAATATCATCCACACTCCCGGTACTCCCACCTGAGATACCAACCAATTGCTGACGTTATATCCATGCATGCCGCCCAAATAGAGAAAAGAATCCTTGTATTGGTCTACAAACACAAAACCAAAGAATACCGAGAACCAAATCAACAGTAATGAGCACCCTATAAACCACTTCCACAAACGTACCACACGGACACGCATCAGCTTTAATCCGGCCACGGCCAAAAATATCAGAATAAAGAAAGAGGATATGCCAAAACATTCGTTTATTAAATAACTGGCAAGTTGGGCTCCACGTGAACCGGCATAGTTTTTCACGCCGTTATGCGTAGAAATCAAATCCTGCGCATTTCCGGAATCTATAATGCTCTGGTCTGCCGCCCCTGTAAAGAAGAAAGACGAAAAGGCCAACAGCAGGTAAACCGAAAAGATTACCAGTATCAGACCGGCAACGAAATGGACGGTTTCATTCTTTAAAACCGCTGCTATCTTTCCGAAAAAAGAGATAGACCGCTCTGTATCTTTAGTTGTATTTTTTTTGACCATAAAATGTATTCCGCTAATATCCGTATAATGACGCAAAAGTAACAAAAAAAAGCTTATGCAGTAATGCTTTCAAACCTTTTTCGTACCTTTGCGTTTCAAATCAAGAAGATATGAAAAAAGAAAGTCAAGTGATATTCGACCGTAATGTTGTGGAATTCGTAACCGTAGCCGCCGAGTTCTGCAAGTTCTTGGAACAGACGGAAACGATGAAACGTTCCGCCTTTGTCGATACATCTTTAAAAATACTTCCCTTACTTTATCTCAAAGCATCCATGCTGCCCCAATGCGAAACGATAGGCGATGAAGCCCTCGAAACATTCGTAACAGAGGAAACTTATGAAATACTCCGTATGAATCTGGCAGGTATTCTCGCCGAAAAGGACGACTATCTGGATGTATTCGTATCGGATATGAAATACAGCGACCAGCCTATCACAAAAAACATTTCCGAAGACTTGGCCGATATCTATCAAGACATCAGAGATTTTATCTTCGTATTCCAGTTGGGACTCAATGAAACGATGAACGATTCACTTGCCGTCTGTCAGGAACACTTCGCCCTATACTGGGGACAAAAGTTGGTGAATACCCTGCGTGCCTTACATGACGTAAAGTACAACCAACCGGATGAAGAAGATAATGAAGAAGATGATGAATAAACTTTAAACTATGATTATCAGACGAAGTATAGATAAAGAAGAAGTAAAGGAGATGCCGAAAGCTTTCTTTCCGGGGCAGATACATGTTATCCAGACCCCCCAAGAGGCAGAACGTGCCGTAGCTTATCTGAAACAATGTTCCATACTGGGCATTGACAGCGAGACACGCCCGTCCTTCACCAAGGGACAATCTCATAAAGTGGCCTTATTGCAGATTTCATCGGAAGAACACTGTTTTCTTTTCCGCCTCAATCTCACCGGTCTGACTCTTCCGATTATCATGTTACTTGAAAATCCCGGTGTAACCAAAGTCGGACTTTCCCTGCGCGATGATTTCATGATGTTGCACAAACGCGCTCCGTTTGAACAACGCGCTTGTATCGAATTACAAGAATACGTCCACACATTCGGCATTCAAGACAAAAGCTTGCAAAAGATATATGCGATTCTTTTTAAAGAAAAAATTTCAAAGAGCCAGCGTCTTTCCAACTGGGAAGCCGAAGTGCTGACACCGTCTCAGCAACAATATGCAGCCACCGATGCATGGGCTTGCTTGAACATATACAATCGGTTACAGGAACTGAAACGCACCGGTGACTTTGAAATGGCCGCTGAAGAAAGTTGCCGCACAACCACATTATAATATTACCACATCTTAATCATAATTTATGTATAAAGTATATCTAAAGTCAGGCAAAGAAGAATCATTAAAACGTTTCCACCCTTGGGTGTTTTCCGGTGCCATCGCACACTTCGACGGAGAACCCGAGGAAGGAGAAGTTGTTGAAATCTATACATCCAAGAAAGAATTCATAGCTAAAGGTCACTTTCAAATTGGCAGTATCGCCGTTCGTGTGCTTAGCTTCATTCAGGATGAAACCATCGATGCCGACTTCTGGAAACGTAAGCTCAGCATAGCCTACGATATGCGACGCAGCATTGGTATAGCCGGAAACCCTACCAACAATACTTATCGTCTGGTACATGGCGAAGGTGACAACCTGCCGGGACTTATAATTGATATCTACGCTCGTACGGCCGTGATGCAGGCGCATTCTGCCGGCATGCACCTCGACCGTATGGCAATAGCCGATGCCCTGACCGAGGTTATGGGTGATAAAATCGACAATATTTACTACAAATCCGAAACAACCCTGCCTTTCAAAGCCGATCTTTATCCGGAAAACGGTTTTCTGAAAGGCGGAAGTACGGATAATATCGCCATGGAATATGGTCTGAAGTTCCATATTGACTGGCTGAAAGGTCAGAAAACAGGTTTCTTTGTAGACCAACGGGAGAATCGTTCGCTACTGGAACGTTATGCCAATGGTCGCAGTGTACTGAATATGTTCTGTTACACCGGTGGTTTCTCCGTTTACGCCATGCGCGGCAATGCCAAACTGGTACATTCCGTAGACAGTTCGGCCAAGGCCATTGACTTGACAAACAAGAACATCGAATTGAATTTCCCCAGTGATAACCGCCATGCAGCTTATGCTGAGGATGCTTTTAAATATCTTGACCGTATGGGTGACCAAACCGCCCTTATCGTTTTGGACCCGCCGGCATTTGCCAAACATCGTGATGCATTGCGCAATGCCCTTCAAGGATATCGGAAACTCAACGTCAAAGCTTTTGAGAAAATCAAACCGGGCGGTATACTTTTTACTTTCTCTTGTTCACAAGCTGTCAGCAAAGAGAATTTCCGTACAGCCGTATTCACCGCCGCTGCCATGTCCGGCCGTAGTGTACGTATTCTACATCAATTGACGCAGCCTGCCGACCACCCTGTAAGTATCTATCATCCCGAAGGCGAATATCTGAAAGGACTTGTATTATATGTAGAATAAACGGCTAAAATTTTAAATCATGTTAATATAAAGAAGAAACTTAGTAAAACGTTATGTTTTATAACATAAAACCCATTATCTTTGCACTGTGTTTTTCATGGTATTAGATTTAAGGTTAATAAAGATTGGCTGTCTGGGATAGATAGCCTTCTTTTTTTATATACACTTCTTGTTTTTCTGCCGTCTGCGTCGTACATTTGCACCTATTACACAATTCAACAATATTCAAAAACTAATATTATGAGCATCAAATTCCGACTCACGGCTATGCAATTTCTTCAATTCTTTATTTGGGGAGCGTGGCTTATCTCATTAGGTGGTTACATGGGCGGTACATTACATTTTGAAGGCGGCCAGATTGGCGCTATTTTTGCGACTATGGGAATTGCCTCTCTTATCATGCCCGGCCTCATGGGAATTATCGCTGACAAATGGATAAATGCCGAACGTCTTTACGGTATACTTCACCTTATCGGCGCCGGTGCTCTGATTTACGCATCCACTGCTACGACATATAGTCATATGTATTGGGCAATGTTACTCAATATGCTCGTATATATGCCTACGCTGTCATTAGCCAATACAGTTTCGTACAATGCATTGGAACAGTACAAACTGGATTTGATAAAAGATTTCCCGCCCATACGGGTATGGGGAACCGTAGGTTTTATTTGTGCCATGTGGGCTGTAGACCTCACCGGATTCAAGACAGGCCCCGCACAACTCTATGTAGCAGCAATTTCAGCTATCTTTTTAGGACTTTATGCTTTTTCCCTTCCCGGTTGCCCGCCGGCACGCAGCGAAGGAAAGACAATGCTCTCCGCTTTCGGTCTCGATGCATTAGTACTTTTCAAACGTAAGAAGATGGCCATTTTCTTCTTGTTCTCCATGTTGTTAGGTGCGGCGTTACAAATCACAAACACCTATGGAGATTTGTTCTTAAGCTCTTTCGCTTCCATTCCCCAATATGCAGATTCTTTCGGAGTAAAACACTCTGTAATTCTACTGTCCATTTCACAAATGAGCGAAACATTATTCATCCTCGCCATCCCTTTCTTCTTGAAACATTTCGGAATCAAGCGTGTTATGCTTATCAGTATGTTTGCCTGGGTGTTCCGCTTCGGACTATTTGGCCTGGGTGACCCCGGCAGTGGCTTATGGATGCTCATCCTGTCTATGATTGTATACGGTATGGCTTTTGACTTCTTCAATGTATCGGGTTCATTATTCACAGAGATGGAAGCTCATCCGAGTATTCGCGCCAGTGCGCAAGGATTATTTTTTATGATGACAAACGGGTTGGGAGCAATCATAGGCGGATATGCCAGCGGCGCCGTAGTAGACGCATTCTCCGTATATGCTCCCGGCGGCGGTTTGATAAGTCGTGAGTGGACTCCCGTATGGCTTATATTTGCGGCTTATGCATTAGTTATTGGAATTTTATTCGGAATCGTATTCCGTTATAAGCATACTACGGAAAAAGAAACCGACAAGGTGGTAAAATGATAGAATGAACAAAAAAAAGATTGAACTGCAAGTATTGAATATTTCAAATAGCCAGGCACAAGCCGGTGCCTACGCTATGGTGCTGGGCGAGATAAACGGCCCGCGACAATTACCTGTTATCATAGGCAGCGCCGAAGCGCAATCCATGATGATTGAAATGAGAGGAATCGTTCCGCCTCGACCATTGACACATACGTTATTCGCATCGGTTCTCAAAGTTCTGGGGGCAAATTTATTACGTGTACTCATTTATAAAGTAGATAATGGCGTTTTCTACTCATATCTATATATGAAAGCGGAAGAAACAATCCTGCGCATCGATGCACGTACCAGTGATGCCGTAGCTCTCGCTTTACGTATGGATGCCCCTATCTTCGTATACGATGATATTTTAGAAGCCGAATGCTTAAAAACAGAGCATAGCATCACTCCTATGAAAGAACAAGATCCCGATGAAGACCCCGCTACACAGCGAAAGACTTTAGAACAGTTAAAAACCGCCCTTCAAAACGCCATAGACGAAGAAGACTATGAACGGGCTGCACAACTAAGGGACATTATCAATCAACACAAGAAACAATAGACAACCATGCACGTATTCTATACTCCCGATATACAATCGCACGCTGAATTGCCCGAAGAAGAAGCCGCTCATGCAATCCGTGTATTGAGATTACAAACAGGTGACGAAGTAACATTAACCGATGGCAAAGGCAATTTTTATCGTGCGGCAATCAGCACCGCCACCAATAAACGTTGCCTTGTCAACATACTGGAAACCATCCCTCAGGCGCCTTTATGGAGCGGGCATTTGCACATCGCAATGGCTCCCACTAAAAATATGGACCGCACAGAATGGTTCGTAGAAAAAGCTACTGAAATAGGCTTCGATGAACTTACCTTTCTGAACTGTCGTTTTTCGGAACGCAAAATAATCAAAACGGAGCGTATTGCCAAGATATTGGTATCTGCCATCAAGCAATCGTTAAAAGCGCGTTTGCCCCGACTGAATGAAATGACTGATTTTAATAAATTCATCAGCCAATCTTTCAACGGCCGCAAATTCATTGCACATTGTTATGAAGGAGAGAAACCTTTATTAAAAGATATTGTTCGTAAGGGAGAGGATGCATTGGTACTCATCGGACCGGAAGGCGACTTTAGCGAAGAAGAAGTGAAAAAAGCCATTGAAAACGGTTTCGAGCCTATAAGTCTCGGTCGTTCCCGTTTACGTACTGAAACAGCAGCCCTCGTTGCTTGCCATATATTGAACTTACAAAACCAATAATATAATGAGAAAGAGTATTTCCTTCTATTTACTACCGTTCTTATTTATAGTACTATGCCTAAGCTCATGTAGTAAAACCGAGAAAAAGACAGAATATACCCATGCGATTCCCGCTAATGCCACAGAAGTGGCGGCACTTGACTTAACAAGCATTGTCGATAAAGCAGGTCTGAACAATTCAGACACCCAAGCTACTTTGCAAAAGCTGTTAGGCCTGCTTCTCGAAGGCGGAAACGCCAACCTGAAAAAAGAAGTGGAACCTCTTCTGAAAGATCCCGCTAAGAGTGGAATAGACTGGAGCGCTCCGGTTTACGTATTCGAAGCTCCTACCCTTCACAATACTGCAGTCACTTTGAAGATTGCCGATTTAAAGAAATTTGAAGCCATGCTTCAAATATTTGTTCAAGAACAATTCTGTACCGACCCGGTAAAAGCCGATGGTTACCGAAGTATTGAAATAAAAGATACAGGAGTACTGTTTGCCTACAACGACGGTACTCTGCTTGTGGTTTACGGAGGCAGCTCCGAACAACTGCAGAAGTTGCAACCGGCTATCACCGCCCTCATGCAACAACCAGCCGACAAGAGTATCCATACAAATAAATATTTCACCCCGATGATGCAACAAAAGGGAGATATACGGCTATTGGCAACTCCCGATGCTCTCCCCATGGATGTCCGTGGTGTACTGAACTGGCCGCATGGCACACAATTACTGGGTTATGTCCTGTTTGAGAACGGACGTATATACGCTACCTTGCAAAGCGCCGACTTTAAAGGAGAGACTCAAGAAAGCAATCAGCCTTTCCATCCTCAAAACTCACGAGAGTTACAACAAGCCATGATGAGTATGATACATGGAAGAGCTTTCAACATCTCATTAACCAGCGATGAATTGTTGACCTTAAGCAATCTTCGTGTTCTTATGGAATATGCGTCGGACGAACCGGAAATCAATATCCTTTATATGCTAATCATGAAAATAGAAGAACTGAACCTGCGGGGAGACAAGAATCGGACAAACTTTACAGTTGTTCTGAACGAGAAGAATGAAAATGCCCTGAAACAACTTATCGACTTCGCCAAACTGTTCGCGGGGATAAAGTAGTAGCAGTAGTTAGTTAGTAATTAATAATTAGCAATTAATACGAATCAGAAGTTAATAATAAAGTAACCTAAGACTGAAAGCCTTAGAATTTGTCAAATCAGCTTAATTGTCAATAAATTCTTCGCTACGCTCTGAATGACAGATTGGATAAGATAATAAACATACTTGAACAACCAATGAACCACATTCGTTTACAGCAGACTTTGCCTCAAGCCTTTGCCCGTCGCGATGCCATCACTTCACAAATATGGCATCAGGACATAATTTTCAGCAAAGGAAAACGTTATCTGATAGAAGCTGCTTCAGGTACCGGTAAATCATCTCTATGCAGTTATATCTACGGGTATCGCCGCGACTATCAGGGTATCATTAATTTTGATGAACGCAATATCCGTTCATTCTCCGCTAACGAATGGGTAGATATACGAAAACACTCGCTCAGTATTCTTTTTCAGGAACTTCGTATTTTCCCAGAACTGACTGCACTTGAAAATATCTTATTAAAAAATCGCCTGACCAACTACAAGAAGAATAAAGAGATTATTACTCTTTTCGAAGCAATCGGTATTCCCGATAAGATTAATGAAAGAGCCGGAAAACTCTCTTTCGGCCAACAGCAACGCGTTGCTTTTATACGCAGCCTTTGCCAACCATTCGACTTTATCTTTTTGGATGAACCTATCAGCCACCTCGATAATGAAAACAGTGTCATTATGAGTGCTTTGCTCATGGAAGAAGCAGGAAAGCAAGGAGCAGGAGTTATTGTAACATCCATTGGAAAGCATCCGGAGCTTGAATACGATGAAACTTTCCGTCTATAATTCATAAACCATCATTCAAATCATGAACAAACTTGTTTGGAAACTTCTCCGTCAACATATCAGTATAGGCCAACTGACCGGTTTTTTTCTCGCCAACCTCTTCGGTATGCTGATTGTATTGCTGAGCGTACAATTCTATCGGGACGTACTCCCCATTTTCACACAGGGAGACAGCTTCATGAAGAAGAATTATATCATCGCCACCAAAAGAATCAGTACACTCGGTAGCTTTACCGGAAGAAGTAATACTTTCTCCCTAAAGGATATCGAAGAAATGAAAGCGCAATCTTTCACTAAAAGCGTGGGAGCTTTCACCCCTTCCTTATTCAAAGTATCCGCAGGTTTAGGTATGCAGGAAGCCGGAATACACCTCTCCACCGAAATGTTTTTTGAGTCGGTACCCGATGAATATGTAGATGTAAACTTAGATAAATGGCATTTTGATGAGTTTTCTCAAGTCATTCCTATCATCATTCCCCGTAATTACCTGAATTTATATAACTTCGGCTTTGCACAAAGTCGCAGTCTACCAAAACTTTCCGAAGGTCTCATGAACCTTATACAAATGGATATCAGTCTACGGGGCAACGGACGTGTAGAGCAATTCAAAGGTAAAATTGTAGGCTTCTCCAATCGTCTGAATACAATTCTTGTTCCCCAAACATTTATGGATTGGGCAAACAAGAACTTTGCTCCCGGCAAAGAAGCCCAACCTTCCCGCCTCATCGTTGAAGTAAAGAACCCTACCGACACAGCTATCAGCAACTACTTTCAACAAAAGCATTACGAAACCGAAGGTGACGGTCTGGATGCCGGAAAAACGACTTATTTCCTGCGTCTCATCACCGGTATTGTCATGGGAGTAGGATTATTCATCAGCATTTTATCCTTTTACATCCTGATGCTAAGTGTCTTCCTATTATTGCAAAAGAATACAGGAAAACTGGAGAATCTGCTTCTTATAGGATATAGTCCGAATCGCGTAGCGCTTCCCTACAATATACTGACAGCCGGTTTAAATCTATTAGTGTTGGTACTGTCTGTCGGTGGAGTAGCATGGCTGCGTGGTTATTACACGAAAATCATCAGCACGCTTTTTCCACAATTGGAGACAGGAACGTTACTTCCATGCTGGATAATAGGCTGTACCCTGTTTTTCGCAGTGTCTTTACTGAATATTATGATGATACGCAGGAAAATTACAAGCATTTGGAGCGGAAGTAATAAAACAATAAAATAGGTTTCACACGAAGACAGTGTTATTAAACTACCAATCACTTAATCTCAATGTCTTCTATAAACTCATTTTTTATAATCCCTTTCAGGTGCTTCATTTTCACACCATTGATCATAATACTATCAAAAACTACATTTCTCACACATCTATTCTTATCCAACCCTTGCACCAAAGAAGCGTTCTCACCAACTCCTGTATAAGTGATATTACGGAACGTAATCCCTTCAATACCGTTACCGGGTTGCTTATCGTACTTAGGATTGAAACGGACTTTCACATAGAAAAGACGACCTTCCTGAATATTCTCTACACGGATATCCTCGAACAAGACATTACGCACCCAATTCTTGTCGCCACAATCTACCGTCATACACCCCTGATACAGCGGATCATCTTCATCGTGTTCCAGAATATCAATATTGTGAAACGTCAAATTTTCAATCACCTCGCCCGTTAAAGAATCCGGATCGCCATGGCCGCCTATATTGATAGGATGCGCAACATCCGCCCACAGCACGGAATTCCGTACGGTAATATCGCTTGAACCACCCCACCAGTTCCAGCGATGATTATAGAGCGCAATACAATCATCCCCCGTACGAAGAAAAGCATTATCAACAAGTACTTTACGGCAACACATCATGTCAATGCCATCACTCCAGCTTTTGCAACTAAAAGTTTTCAAGTTACGGATAACTATCTCCGAAGAACCGCCACCGAACACTGTATAGTGCTCGGGATTTACAACCGTAATCCCATCAATCAGTACATTCTTGGCATCGGTTATTTCAATACCGCGGACAGGATGATCTAATATTCCGCGACCAATGATACGCACATTTTCAGCATTATCAACCAACAGTTTAGCTTTCAGCACTGCACCCGGAGCCAAATAGACCGTAGTATTGCTTGGTATGCGTATCTGATTATTAGGTAAATCTTTCGGACGATGTATCCCCGGCCCAAAGAACATAACGCCTTCTGCTTCCTCCGAGTAAACCTCTTCTTCCATTGGATTGGCAAAAAGATGCAAATTGTGCAAACGGTCGCCGTTAAACTCGACTGAAAGATTTTGAGGCTTGTCCAAAGTGAAAAAGACGGCGTTTTGTACTTGCCGACAGACTATATTATTATTCAGAGGGCGTATGGCAACCTCACGCACCGTACCGTTATTCTTTTTTACCATAACTTCCACAGGGCTTCCCATATCGAACTGTACCATGGAAGCATCTTGCGGCTTATCCAAATCGACCTGCACTTTATATTCAAACACGTCCTGCCATTCCCCGCCAAGCATACGGACACGAACCGTATAATCATCATTGTGAGGCATACCCGTATGCAATCCCACCGGATAAGTTTTCAACTGCGCTTGGACCTCCATGCCGAAACTTACCAATACTACTAATAATAAATGCTTCATTGCATATCTTTCTCTAGAGCTTCGTTTTCTCCATCACACACTTCTTTATCTTATATGTCTTTCCATTCAAGGTGATTGTACAAGCGCCGGAAGCCGTATAATACCATCCGTTCGATTCTTTCTCGAGCAACACATTCACCGGAGCGTCAGCCTTAATTGATATAGCGGGAGTTTGTAACAACGTGCCGTTCCCTAAAAAGAAAGTACAATCCTCTCCTCGCCGGTTGCCCCATAAAGCGTAGGTAGAAGAGGCTTTCATACCATTGTTCATCGAACAAAGATATGCAGCGCTATCCGAAGACAGAATATAGTCCATGCGACCGTTTTTCTGTTTTACGCAAATCCCCACATGGCTGCCCGGCTGTTTACACTCCACTTCCGGAAAAGTAACGGAAGAAATCCGTTCGGCTTCCTTCACAGTCGAAGGTTCATAAACGGCTACAAAAGGACGATTCCATGCTTCACCTTCCTGACGGGCTACAAAGGTAAGGGTGGGTTGTTCCTTAATATTATAAGGCATTCCCGGCGTACGGCTCAATCCTTCGGTCATAGGGCTGAGAGCAGAAAACACCGTACGGTCTTTTTCACCCTTCATCCACATATTCATCAGGATATCATCCTTATCGGGCATCTTGATTGTAAAAACAGCTTTTACATCTTTACCTGTCCGGGCACATTTCTTATCGAACAAGTAAGAATAGGCATACAGATGCGCGCCGGCAAAGGCAAGCTCTTCGGTAGGTTTCAGATGCAAATCAGTGCCATCTGCAGCGGTCAAGGTCATTTCCTGTCCCAGGTTATGATAGAAATAATCGTGCATTTTATCTCCGCCACGTTCTTTACGGCTACGGAAAACATCTACGTAGTAACCGGTTTCGGGACCGGTGGTAACGATGCTCATCATACGTGTCTGGTCCGAACGGCTTTCCGGTTCACGGAAATAAACATCGCTGTACGTTACGGAAGGAAATTTTTCCTTTACCGCCGTAGCCGCGGAAGATGCAGGAAAACAGGACAGCAAATCGAATGAATGATTACTCTTCATCACCGGATAGCTGGAGATTCCATCGACACATACCGTATTATGGCTGGGAAACTGTGAATAATATTCAGCATAGTCCAATCCGCTATACAGATATAAGCCGATACCGGCATCAGGACCTAACACATATCCTTTACCGTAAAGCTCCATTGAAATACCATTGGCATGCATATGATTACCTTCGCTGGCATTCAGAGAAATCATCAAACTGTTACGCGGATGCATACCATTCCGCTGTACCAGCCACGATACGTTTGGAGCGTAAAATAAAGGAGATACATAGTCTTCCATCTTGCCCGCCCGGACATCTTCTTTCAAATCCAAAGGCTTGTCGTCAAAGAAGGAATTGATGGATACGCGCACATCTTTCTTTGCCGCAGCTTTCCCGGCATCAGGGTCAAGACATTTCAATAGAGCGGTAAAATACCTCTCCTGTTCTTTTTTTCCATTAACCTGGGCGTTTTCAATCATCCGAATAACAGGTGTGGTTTTCAGATACCCCGGATGGGTATCTCCAAAACCGCATATCATCCGATTGGGAAATAAATACTGGGGAGTAGCCGCAACGGCTGTGGGAAGCACCGGCAACTCTTTTGTCAAGTCGCAATGCAGGTTACGGTCAAAAAGATTAGTAAAGTTGGCATAGTCATTCATCACCACGCCGCTATAACCGGGACATTCCGCCCAAATGCCCGTATGAGGGTCATATCCGTAGTCGGCAAGTTTTTTCAAGCTCCATTGCCGGATGCTGGATTGATTGAGCACATAATCTATATAGTATCCGCGTCCTTTACCGTCGGCATAATGATTATCATCTTCAAGTATCATACCGATGTCCATTATATAACGCGCCTGCATCAGATTCCAATTATTATGGGGGACTCCGTTAGCAATGATATTATCCGCCCATTTCTTGAAAGCCCCGGCATAAATATTCATTTTATCGGCATAATGGGCAACCAGATATCCATGTAGGAAATCGTACAGAGGAACAATATCATAAAGTATATCTTCATGGATTACCTCAAACGAACTCATACCGACCAATGTCTGCTGATGGCCGTGATTTAAATCGACGGGGACATTGCGATAATAGATACCTTGCATATAGGTATCGAAAACACCGGCTGCCAGGCGGGCATATTGTTCTTCATCGGTCAACCAGTAAAGGAAAGCCGCGTCACGGGCGATTCCCATAATCTCACGGTTCAGACTTTCGATGTTACGCCCTGTTTTGGCGGGATGAACTTTTTCCAAAGGCCGGCCGGGAAGGGAATTGTTATGAAAGGTAACATTACCGTCCTTATCATCATCGTATGGAATGATATCTGCCAGCTTGGGACGTCCGTGAGTAGCGAATGTACCGCGTGTTCCGGTATAGCGCACCGTTGGCACGGGAGCCTTCACTCCGCCGGCGTGGTCGAAACTTTCACCTTTTATATACACATCGGTAGCATGAGAATTCCAGTACATGGCAAGACGCGACAAGAGCCAGTCCGGTTGCGCCTCTGTCAGGCGGGTATAGGCATCAGTCTTTGCTTTCAGCTTACCGAATACATCTTTTGCCCATGATTCATTTTCGATTAAATCACGCGTATCCTGCTTCCCATCTGCATTCGTCAGATAACGGGGATGCGATTGGGGAAGTTGCAGGGTACGGATATCGATTTGCGCTTGCAATGCCGTAACTGCCGATAACAGTAAAAGTAATATAGCTTTTCTCATCTTTTAATTCGTTTTGAAAAGGAATACGTACAACCTGCCTCTCACACTCAACCGTCAAGGTATTTTTAGTATCCTTCCGTTCTCAAAATGATATTATCGGTGCTGGTTCATATACTCTTTCGGCGACATTCCATATTTCTCGCGGAAAGAGCTGGAAAAATGAGACAGGTTGGTATATCCTGTGGCATAAGCAATCTCAGAGACGGTAAGTTTATGGTCTTGCGCCAATAAAGTTGCAGCCTGTTGCAAACGGATGTTCTTAATAAAATCGCGAGTGGAAAGGTTAGTCAATTCCTTCAGCTTACGATGAACGTGCACGCGACTTAATCCAACTTCGGAAGCGAGCATCTCAACGTTCAGAGTAGGGTCATCCAGATGCTCATTCACCACTTTCATAATCTTCCCCATCAATATCTCGTCACCGGACTTCATAGTAATTTTTTCTATTTTATCCTCTTGCTGTTGTGCACCGCTGAATTTGTTACGCAACAGCCTGCGATTGGCTATCAGATTGGCAATAGTCCTTTTCAGTAATTCCGTATTGAAAGGTTTCACCATATAAGCATCGGCACCGGTTTCCATTCCCTCCAAAGTATCCTCCGGTTTGGATCTGGCTGTCAATAAGATTATAGGAACATGATTTACATTGGTATTCTGCTTTATCTTACGACATAAAGCCAGTCCATCCATTTCGGGCATCATAACATCCGAAATAACCAAATCGGGAGTATCACGCAAAATCAAATCATATGCTTCCTTACCATTATTGCAAGTCTCTACCTTGTACTCATCCGACAGTTCCGATTTCAGATAGGCTTTGATTTCAATTTCATCTTCCACTACCAAAATCCGTAAACGCGTCTTTGCTTTAGTACCGGTTTGGGGCTCTTCCTCTTCCATCATGAGTTCTTCTTCCAGCTTCGCTAAAACAGGTTTATCGACTGTGTGAAACATAACAGTATCCGCATCCACAGTTTCCAGTTCATCGGTACGCAAGTGTGCCGAACCCAACGGTATACGTATGATGAAGCGGCTTCCGGGAGCATCTTCCCTGTTTTCAGCAAAAATAATTCCATGATGCAGCTGTACCAGCGAACGGGACAGATGCAAACCGATACCTGTACCGAAATTGGATTTCGTTACATCATTATCTATCTGATAAAAGCGTTCGAAAATGCGTTCTATCTTATTACGGTCGATACCGATACCGCTATCCGTTATCACAATCTCAAAATAGTCACGCAACGCATCCCGGCGTGTTATATCCCGGCCTGTTGACAAACTAACCTGTACCTCACCCCCATCCGGAGTATATTTAAAAGCATTGGACAGAATATTCATCAGCACTTTATCAAAGTTATTCAAGTCTATCCATACTTTCAATTGAGGCATTTCGTGCTTAAAAACAAAACGGATATTCTTTTTACGCGCCATATACTCAAATGTCTGCATCAAGTCGGCAATGAATCCTACCATATCCGTTTCACGGAACTTCATGAACATCTGTCCCTTATCCAGCTTACGAACGTCCATCAACTGATTAATCAAACGCAAAATGCGTTGTGCGTTGCGATAAATCATCAGATACGTTTTATGTAACTCCCCATCTCTTTTATCCGCCAGCAGTTTCTCCAAGGGATTAATGATAAGCGTCATCGGCGTACGTATCTCATGGGATATATTGATAAAGAACTGTAACTTCGCTTCATTCAGTTGTTCGGCATGTTCCCGCTTCATGATTTCACGACGATGCCGCATACGCGACAGGATATAATTGACAATACCCAACACCAACAGTCCGGCTAAAGTAATGTAAACGCAATACGCCCACCAAGTCTGATACCAAGGGGGAGTAATCAAAATCTTGACGGTACGCGTTTCTGAGTAATTGCCGTAATTGAGGGCGCGCACCTGAAAAGTGTATTGACCTGGCGGCAAATTGTTATAAGTCACACGGTTTACCCCCGGCTCGGTACTGAGCCACTGGGAACCTAATTCGTCCACTTTATATTGATAGGAAATCTGCTCGGGATTATTGTATTGTAATGTGGAGAAAACGATACTGAATGTATTGTCTTTATATGATAGCCGAAACTGATTGGCGTCTTGTACCGATGTATCAATTACGGGTTCTCCGCCCGAAAGGCTGTTTTTATGTATCGGATGATTGAATACGTAAAAGTCCGTAACCCACACATTCGTTTCTTTAGAAACACTTCCTATACGCTCCGGAGAAAAATAGGTAACGCCATTAATACCGCCGAAATATATCTTTCCTTTCTTATCTTTATAGAAAGCTCCGTGCGTAAATTCATTGCCTTGCAATCCATCTCCCGAGTAATAATTGACAAAACGGTTATTCTTGACATCATACTTGCTGATACCCATATAGGTACTGAGCCATATATCATGCCGGGAATCTTCACAGAGACCGCAAATAACATTATTGGAGAGTCCGTCTGCCGTTGTAAATCGCTTCAGTTCTTCCGTCTTTTTGTTGAAACAGTAAAGTCCGTCTGTCGTGCCCGCCCAAATATTACCGGAATAATCCTCTTGAATGGCATATCCCACGCAGCCTGAAATCAAAGTATTCACCTGCCGATAGTTTATAAAGCTCCCGGTCAAAGGATTGAAACAACTTACTCCTTTATAATGCCCCAACCAGATAAATCCTTCACTATCACAGAATATATAGTTAATCCAGTCGTTAACCAATTCATTTCTTTTTAAATCACCGGTTTCATCCTTAGCAGATTCATAATGTTTCAAACTGCCGGTCTGTAAATTATACTGATAAAAACCGGAGCCCAGTGTACCGATATATAAGTTTTTCTGTTTATCCTCGGTTATAGAAAGTATCTTTTCATTGTCGACAGGCAGAGAGTAATCACATACTCCGGTTTTTCTGTTCAATTTCGCAATACCGCGTGTATAAGAACCAAGCCATAGGTTCTTTTCCGAATCCTCATATATGCACATTATCGTATTAGCCACAGAATGAGAGGAACTTCCCGGCTGGTAATGTCTCAGACAGCCGCCTTCAGCATCCAGTTCATAGATACCTTCATTATCAGCGCCTATCCATAGGTGTTGATTGCTATCCTGAAAAATAGACATGACGCATCCCTGCCCTATAGGATTATAATAGGTGGATTTGCTGCCATAGTACTCAAAGGGGTTACTCTGCTTCGGTATCAGGACAATGCCCTTTTGAAACAAACCCAACCATAAGTTTTTATCCTTGTCTTCCAATATTGTATGTATCTTCCCTTCCGAGAAATCTATCGGAGCAGTATTGATGGTATAATCTTCCAATTGCTTCTTGATGGGATTGTACAACTTCAACCCCTGGCCGTCGGTACCGACCAAAAGTTGCCCGTCTACTAATGCCATGCAATAAACAGACAAAGCGCCATTTCCTACATAAGGAACAGGTGTAAAAGTGTTCTTCTTCCTGTTATAGCATGACAACCCCCTCTTTTGCGTTCCAACGAAAAGATTGCCTTGTTTATCTTCTATAATAGCTGCTATATTATTATCATTGAGAGTGGGGTATTTGAACACACGTACTTCTTTTGTAGCGGGCATATAACAAATCAATCCGTTACCATAAGTTCCTATCCAAAGATTGTAATAAGAATCTTCATAAAAACAAGATTGAAAATTATAATTGGATTGTCGCAAAAGCTCATCCACCGAAACGGCTTGTTTCCGTTGTTCATCCAATCGGAACATTCCCTGTCCGGTAGTAGTCATCCATATTTCACCATTATGCAGTTCCTGCATCTGTGTAACGTGCGGAAAAACCTGCTTGCTGGCACGTATCATCGGTATTTCAGAAAAGGTATTCGTCTCACGGTCATATCTCATCAGACCGTCAATGCATCCTATCAGCAGGTTTTGCCGGCTATCTTCAAACAACGTACGTACATAGTTATTCTTTATGGAAGTAGAATCGCCCGATACGTGCCAGTAATTTGCAAAACGCAAGCCGTCAAAACTGTTCAGCCCGTATTCTGTCGCTGTCCACATGAACCCTTTACTGTCTTGAAAGAAATGGTTGATTAGGCTGCTGGATAATCCTCCGTCTGTGGTATAAAATCTCCCGGTCTGCGCATAAGCAGTAAAAGAAGAAATAACATATATCACAAATGGAAATAATATTTTGAATGATGTTTTCATACTACAGAATTAAAAGTCAAAACAAAAGTATGAAAAATAATAGATAGCTTTGTATGCCATATAACATAAATGTAACATCTGAAGTATATTTTGTTACGCACAGAAAAATGATGTTACATGAATATGTAACACCGGAAACATTCCAAACAGATGTTTCATGGATAACATTATAAATTTGTATCAGACAAAAAACAATGTTTAATCATTAATTCAATGAAACAAATGAGTACTTAAAGAAAGGCACACTAAAAAGTTCACCTTATTTATATATAACATAAGGAGAATTAAGAAATGAGAGTATAAAAGTTATCCACTAAATTAATTTCATTATGAAATGCACAAATCATTTTATTAAGTATTTAGGATTTATCCTTCTTCTGTTTTTGTTGCCTATTACGCTTCAGGCACAGAATATCACTGTAAAAGGAACAGTAAAAGACGCATTTGGCCCGGTTATTGGTGCCAGTGTAGTACAAAAAGGAACAACAAATGGCGTTGTTACTGACATTGATGGAAATTTTACTCTATCACTTCCATCAAACGGTATTATTGTCATATCTTTTATCGGTTATAAAACACAAGAAATACCTGTATCCGGAAAAAAACAGGTTGAGATTATCTTAAAAGAAGATACAGAAATGCTGGATGAAGTCGTAGTCGTTGGTTATGGCCAAATGAAACGTTCGGATTTAACAGGTTCAGTAGTTTCAGTAAATGACCAAGCCATAAAGAAGTCAGTTCCAACTTCTATCGATCAAGTCTTGCAAGGTCGTGCAGCTGGTGTACAAATCCAAGCGAACTCCGGTACACCTGGCGCTTCAACTTCTATACAGATTCGTGGTATTAATTCACTAAATGCTACTAATCAGCCTATTTTTGTAATTGACGGCGTAGTAGTAGATTCCGCAACAGATGATGAAAACAGCAACCCTTTGTCAAGCATCAACCCATCGGATATCGTATCAATGGATGTATTAAAAGATGCCTCGGCAACAGCGATCTACGGTTCGCGAGCATCTAACGGAGTCATCATGATTACGACCAAACGCGGACAAGCAGGTGAAGCAACTATCACTTATGACGGTTATGCAGGCTGGCAAGAAATGCCAAAACAGTTAGACATGCTGAATCTACAGGAATATGCCCAACATCATAATGCGCGAGCTGCGCTTGGACTCGTAGATCAAAGCAGTTCTTTTATTCGTCCCGATATGCTTGGGCAAGGTACCAATTGGCAAGATGAATTATTCCAAAAAGCTTTTATGAACAGCCATAATTTGTCTGTAAGTGGTGGTAATGAAAAGACAACTTACGCTTTCAGTGGAGGTTATCTTGACCAAAATGGTATAGCGATAAATTCCAGTTTCCGTCGTCTGTCATTACGTTCCAATATTGATACACAGATCAAATCATGGCTCCGTGGTGGAGTAAACTTTTCATTTTCAGAATCAAAACAAAAAGTTGGAACTGATAATAATACCATTATCAGCGCTTTAATTCAACAACCTACCGTTGCTGTTACATCTCCTGACGGCACATATGATGGTCCTGATGATACATGGATGCCTGAAAACCCGGTAGGTCTTGCATCCATCCGTACAAATGAGAATCGTAAAACGAATTTTCGTCTCAACACTTATTTAGAAGCAACCATTCTGAAAGGTCTGACTTTCAAAACAGAAATATCAACAGATTGGAATTACAACAACTACTATTATTACCAACCCGACTATCAATTTGGTATTAAAACAAGTGATACACGTACTTCTAAATGGACTAAAACAAATACTAAATATTGGTCATGGCGTAATATCTTAACGTATAATAACACATTCGCAGAAAAGCATAACATTAATGTTATGATAGGCCAAGAAATGTCACACTACAATTATGAAACTCAGGTTGGTACAGCTACCGGATTTCTAACAAATACAACTCCCGACTTAAGTGCCGGTGACGTTACATCATCTACCACAACAGGTTCCCGTATTGTTAATTCCCTTGCATCATTCTTCGGACGTGCGTTTTATTCTTTCGATGAACGCTACCTGCTCACCGCTACCATCCGTCGTGACGGTTCATCCAAATTTGCCAAAGGTAATAAGTGGGGCTGGTTCCCATCAGTAGCTTTAGCATGGCGCACCTCTCAAGAAAGTTTCCTGCGTGACAACCCTGTCATTAATAATCTGAAAGTACGTGCAGGTTGGGGAGCTACAGGTAACCAAAACGTTAGTGATTACGCCTACATGGCATTACTCTCTTATAAGACAACGCCATGGGGTACCGGCGTACTGACCGGAAACACTGCCAATCCCGATTTAACTTGGGAAACAACCAATTCTTATAATTTAGGTATTGACCTCGGTTTATTCCAAAATCGTATTGAGCTTATCGCTGATGTATACTATAAAAAGACAAAAAACCTGTTACTCCAGCTTCCACTTCCTTCATATTTGGGTTCAAGTGGGCAAGGTGCCGCATCCAATCCTTGGGGAAATGTGGGTTCACTGGAGAATAAAGGATTTGAACTGACACTGAATACCACTAATATCATCAAAAAAGACTTCCAGTGGACATCAAATATTATTTTCTCCTTAAACCGTAACAAAGTAGTGCAACTCGATACTGATAATTCATCCATCGAAAAAAGTTATCAACCCAGTTCCACATCCTACATTGTAACCAAGACAACTGTAGGCCAACCTATCGGACAGTTTTGGGGTTACAAAGTTATCGGACGCTTTAATGAGCCAACCGACTTCTACTATAAGGATGCTAACGGTAATGTAAAACAAGTTGCCATTCCTGAAGGTAATACCATAGCCAAGAACAGTACATGGATTGGTGATTATATTTACGAAGATATTAACGGTGACGGTGTTATTAACAGTGAAGACTGTACGTTTATCGGTAATCCCAGTCCCAAGTTTACTTATGGTATAGGTAACACTTTTTCTTACAAAGGGTTTGACCTCACTATATTTTTCTCCGGCTCTTATGGAAATAAAGCACTGAATCTGACTCGTATGCGCATTGAAGATCCACGTTCTAACGGTAATATTCTGAAATCATCGCTAAACTATGCACAGGTAGATTTAATAGATCCCAACGGTTCCGACAGCGATTACCGTAACCTCCACGTAGTTAATGGCGCATCCACTACAATGCCGGCTTTACAAGCATCAGATGCCAACCAAAACTTCACGCGCATCAGTGATATGCTTATAGAAGACGCCTCATATCTCAGACTACAAAATATATCTATCGGCTATACATTCCCCAAGAAGTTAATCAATAAGATACATCTCAGTAACTTGAAACTTTATGCCAATATACAAAACGTATGTACTTGGAGTAAATATAGCGGACTTGATCCGGAAGTGGGTGCAATGTATGGTGATGCACTGATGACAGGAGTTGATTACGGACGTTATCCTTCACCGCGTATCTATACATTCGGATTAAATGTATCTTTCTAAATCACTCTTAAAATGAATTACACAATGAAAAATAAAATATTTACCCTGACAGTACTTGCCGGTTCACTGTTTATTTCTTCGTGTGAAGACTTCCTGACACACGAAAACACAACCAATGCCAATCAGGAAACATTCTTCGACAGCGAAGAAGCGTTAGAAACGGCCACGGCTCCACTTTATAACTATGTATGGAACAGTTTTAACGACAAAGCATATTATAGTATGGGAGACGGGCGAGCCAATAATATTACCGCTCGTTGGTCCGACTATATTTATCCGTACACTAATTTCACAGAAACAGCATTAAGCCCGGGATTGGAAGATGCATGGGGTTCTTTTTATTCTGTCATAGCACAGGCTAACTATACCATTAACAACATCAAAGATTATTCAAGTCCTCAGATTAGTGAAGAAGCCAAAACACAAGCCTTTGCCGAAGCACGCTTCATGCGTGGGCTTGCCTACTGGTATATCGGATCTCTATGGGGAAAAGGTATTATCTATGAAAATACAGCCGAATTAGTCAGCAATTCCGTTGTGCCCGCCAATCGAGGAGTAGATGTAATAGAATTTGCAATCCGAGATCTTGAATATGCAGCAGTCAATCTTTCAAAAACAGCCTCTAATGAAGGAAGAGTTACCTGTTATAGCGCTTACGCTTTTTTGTCGCGTATATACCTGTCTATGGCAGGGCTCACTACTGACGGTCAATATGACGGAAGCAACATTGCTACTGATTTCAACCGAGGTACCCGCAACAGTTATTATCTTGAGTTGGCACGTAAAGCAGCCATGAAAGTTATAGAAGAAGGCCCTTACCAATTACTCGAGAATTATGGTGATCTATTCGCCGTTGCTACGACCAATAACAATAGTGAATCTATTTTTCAACTGCAATGGTTAAGCGGTAGTACTGATGCAATAGGCTGGGGATGCAACAACTCCATGACCACTTATTTTGGCTGGTCTACCATGGTAGGTGAGCAGAACTGGGGCAATGCTACGTATGCTTCGTATGACCTTGTCCGCACCTACGACCCGCAGGACCGTATTCGTCGCCATTACACTATTGCGACTGTGGGAGAATACTATCCTGACCTCAATACAAAAAATGGCGGATATACATACAATGTAACTGAAACCGGTTATGAAAATAAATGCAATTTTAAAAAGTATGTAATCGGTAAGATTGATGACAATGGACAAAGTTATTCACAGAGTAGTGGTTTAAACACCTATATGATGCGCTTGGCTGAAGTTTATTTAAACCTAGCAGAAGCAATTATGGGTAATAACACTTCTACCAGTGATGCTATTGCTTTAGAGTACTTTAATAAAGTGCGCAGACGTGCCGGAATGCCTGAAGTAAATACTATTACATACGATGCTATCCACTACGAACGCCGTATAGAATTTGCTCTCGAAGGACAATACTGGTACGACCTCTTACGACGCTATTACTATCAGCAACAGGAAGTTGTAAACTACCTTAACAATCAAGAGCGCAACGCCAGTTACAAATGGGATGAAACAGAAGATTGCCAATATGCCAAGACAGACGACGGCACTAGTGTGGCAACAGCTACTGTCAGTAACCTCACTCTACCTATATCCGACGTGGATAGTGGTCGTAATCCGCTGCTAAACCAAGAACCCGAAGCCTATACGTTTGGTGAAAGGGAAGTTTCAGAAGAAGATTTGTTCAATTGATTAAGCCAGACAGATATGAAAAGTACAAAATATATTAAGTTGTTGTGCATGTTATTACTACCTACAGTTTTCATTTCATGTAATAAAGATGACGAATACTTTGATGAGAAATATCAAAGTACCCCGATAACCGTAACCCAAGTTTATTTGGAAGACTATGAATCTTCCGTACCCGACCGACCTATTACCTATGCACGTCTCGGACAACTGATTCGCATAGAAGGAAGTGGATTCTATGGTATGAAAAAAGTCTATATCAACGGATACGACACATACTTCAACCGTGCTTACGTTACAGACAACTCTATGTTGGTTTCCATTAATAGTGATACCCCCGTATCTGATGCAGAACCCGAAGAGCGTAACATTATACGTTTCGTCAAAAACAGCACGGAATTATCCTACAATTTCACGATACGCGCCGCTTCCCCCACCATCACAAGTATCAGCAATACACTGCCTGCAGCAGGTGAAAAAGTTACGGTATACGGTACCGGATTGGAAGAGACTTCCAAAGTAACCCTGCCCGGAAGTATAGAAATAACAACCGGTATAGAAAGCGATGAAGATGGAGAATGGTATTCCTTTACTATGCCTTCGGGAGTGACTACCGGGGGAAGTATCTATTCGGAAGGAGCCAATGGTCAAGCTGCCACTCCTGCCTACTTCAATAACGCAGATTGTATGATACTTAATTTCGACGGTAGCGGCACTCAAGGTTTTTGGAGTTGGAGCGAAACCGGATCTATGATTAATGCAGATGACTTGGTTACCGACCCGGTTTCCGGCAGCAATCGCGGCAAATGCCTGCAATTAATTCCCGAACGACTGATTGCAGCCGGTGGAATCATGTCAGGTAAACCTCGGGCATCCGAATGTTGGACTGCCGGTAATGATGACGCTGCCGATGACTGGAGCCGGATGTATCAATACATACCGAAAGAAACCCCTCTTACGGAAGTCGCATTGCAATTTGATATCTATGTAGCGGAAAACGAACCCTGGAGTAATTGCGGACATATACAAATCAACCTGTTCAATAACTTCAACTTTGCAGGAATCGGTTCGGATGACGACGGTTCTTCCAACCAGGTGGCTTTCTATGTACCTTATATACAAGACGGAGAAATCGTACCATTCTATACAGAAGGCTGGCAAACAGTTACAATCCCATTCAGTGAATTTAATAAATATGCCACATTAATAGCTGATAAGGAGACACCTACCTTTGAAGACGTGGTAACAGACCGGAATTCTGCCAGCTACCGGAACTTCGGTATCGGATTTGTTAATACAGATTTTACTTACAAGGATGTTACTGTGGAATCCAACACCTTTGCAACCCACATCTATCTTGATAATTGGCGCGTAGTACCTTGCAAAGATATTATAATCTCCGACTATCCGGAAGACGAAGAAGAGACTGAATAAATCAAATAGAAAAACATTAAAGATTATTGATTATGAAACGAAATAGGATTATTCTTTCGTTAATAGCTTGCACGCTTACGTTGACGGGCTGTGACGACCAGATAATGGAATGGCAAAAAGCGGACGGGAATATCAACAGTTCGGAAATACCTTTGGAACTGAATGAAAAGATAGCTTTATACAACAGTATCAAGACATACGCAGAGCAATATACACCTAACATGACTATAGGTTTGGGCTTAGGTGCAGAAGAATATATCAGCAATGCCGATTACAAAAAAATTGCCGATGAAAATTTCCAAATGTTTACAGCTGGCAATGCAATGAAACATCAGTCAATAGTGCAAGGTGATGGTTCACTTGATTTCACTACCGTTGACGCTTTTTTGGAAGTTGTACCGACAGACATCAAAATTTATGGGCATAACTTTATCTGGCATACGCAACAAAATCAAAATTACCTAAAGAATTTAATTGCACCCGAAGTAGATTTTGACAGTAGTGGAGATGGCAATTACTGTGTTAACGGTTCTTTTGAAAACGGAATGGAGAATTGGAGCTCAGAGAATAAAGGTGCAGGCATAGAAGTCATTGATTCCGATGATGCTATTGAAGGGGAAAAAATTCTAAAGATGACAGCGAGTAGCACATCTACAAAGGAATATGACTTACAAATCATTACTGATCCAATGCCCACTTTAACCAATAAAAAAGTACAGATTTCATTCTGGGTAAAATCTGATAAAGATGGAGAAGGACGTTTGTCCTTCTCAGGTATGACTAATAATTATCCATATATGAACTGGACTGGATCTCAATCAAGCTGGACTAAGTCATTTAATACATCTACAAATTGGCAATTAATTAATGTAATCCCACAAAACTTCAGTACAGATTTTGAAGAGGGAGGAACGACTTGGAAAATAAACTTTGATTTTGGTTTTAAGCCAAATGTCACTTATTATATTGATAATGTACAAGTAGTAGAGTATACAGAAGGACAAGCTAAACAATTTAAAGCCCAATTTGCTACTCGTGGTACCACCATAACTTATACCCCAAAATCTGATGAAGAAAAGAAAAGAATCCTATTAGATGCTATGGAATCCTGGATAAAAGGTATGGCAGAGCACGTAGGTAACCGTATTCAAGAATGGGATGTCATTAATGAACCTATAACTGATGATGGCCGATGGCGTGGTATAGACGGTGCCTTCGGTAGCACAGACAGCGAAGGGAAAGCTGATACAGCACCTACGGAAGATACTACTAACGGGCTAAACTTAAACTGGTCGAACGAAGCCGGCAACGGTCATTTCTACTGGGGTTACTATCTTGGCAAAGATTATGCCACCAAAGCATTTGAATATGCTCGAAAATATTGCGCGCAGGGTTCCCGTCTTTATGTCAACGATTACAACTTAGAAACAAGTCCCAATAAATTAGCAGCCCTAATTGACTTTGTAAAATACATTGATGAAAACAATGTAACCGGTCAGCCTATCGTCGATGGTATCGGCACACAAATGCACGTAACCGCAAGCAGTATCACCCGTGAACAGATAGATGCCATGTTTCAAACAATGGCCGCTACAGGCAAGTTAGTCCGTGTCACCGAACTTGATGTCGCATTAGGAACAGCTTCACCGTCCGCCGAACAATTGGAACTTCAGGCAAATGTATATCAAATGATTTTTGAATCATACAAGGCAAATGTTCCCGAAGCACAACAGTCAGGTATCACCATCTGGACATTAAGCGATAATGCAGCCGAACATGAATACTGGCTGCCCGATGAATCGCCCAACCTGTTTGACGGCAATTACAACCGTAAACATGCTTACAAAGGCGTATGCGATGGAATTGCAGGGAAAGATATAAGTGAAGAATTCAGTGGGGATGATTGGAAGAACATCTCTTCAGAAGAAGAAAGTACTTCTGAAGAATAAATAAAATCACCCTATACATCATCTATCGACGCAAATAAGACTACATCATATTCTTATCATTCGATAGATGATGTATAATCCCCCTAAAAAGGCATCCTAAAACCGATTGTTACATAAGCAACATTTTATGTAACATCCGGCAAACAGTATGTAACAAAAACAAAGCATTGTACAATAGCAACGAAAGCCCCTTTATAAATTACCCGTTATCTTTGTAACATGAAAAGCATATTCAAAACATATCGGCAAAACATCGGAACATATTTCCATAACCTCGAAACTTATCCGCAAAAGATAGGAGGATATTTAGTTCTACTTTTTATCATCCATTTCTTTACTGTTGAACCGGCTGTCGCTCAAAAAAGTTTTTTGCAGTCACAAGGTACTGCCACCCAACTTATCGTAGACGGTAAACCTTTCCTCATATTAGGCGGCGAACTCGGTAATTCATCCGCCTCATCCGTACAAGACATCGAACGGATTTTTCCTAAATTACAAAGAATGGGATTAAATACCGTCCTCGTTCCTGCATACTGGGATTTAACAGAGCCAACCGAAGGTCACTTCGATTTTACACTTACCGACAAAGTCCTGCAACAAGCACGCCGGAACAATCTGAAAGTCGTCTTCTTATGGTTCGGAGCCTGGAAAAACTCCATGAGTTGTTATGCTCCTCTCTGGTTCAAAGAAAACCATAAGAAATATCCCCGCGCTTACACGCAAACAGGTAAACCGTTGGAAATAGCCAGCGCTTTCTCCGAAAATGTCTATCAAGCAGACAATCGTGCCTTTTCGGCATGGCTACAACACATCGCTGCAATTGACAAAGAAGAAAGTACCGTCATCATGGTACAAATAGAAAATGAGATAGGCATGCTGGAAGATGCGCGCGACTACTCTCAAGAAGCTGACAAAGCGTTCCGTGCTCCTGTTCCCACAGAATTAATGAACTATCTGCAAAAAAACAAAAAGACGCTGCATTCCCAAATGATAAAAAAATGGGAGAGCCAAGGCTGCAAGAAACAAGGCACATGGCAAGAAGTATTCGGTGCAGACATCTATACCGACGAAATTTTTATGGCATGGCACTACGCCCGCTACGTAGAACGAATGGCACAAACCGCCCGTTCCATCTATAACGTACCTTTATACGTCAACGTCGCCATGAACAGTCGCGGACGTAAACCGGGTGAATATCCTTCGGCAGGTCCGTTGGCACATCTTATCGACGTGTGGCGCTGCGGAGCACCCAATATCGACATCTTAGCGCCAGACCTATACGACGACGGTTTCACCAATTGGGTAGCACAGTACAAACTGCATAACAACCCTCTTTTTATCCCAGAAATCCGTCTGACAGATAATAACGGAGTACGAGCTTTCTATATTTTCGGCGAACATGACGCCATCGGTATCAGCCCGTTCTCCATAGAGGATGGTTCCGACTCTTCCGATTCTCCTTTAGTTCAAAGCTATACCAGACTAAAGGAACTAATGCCTTTACTCACTGAATATCAAGGTAAAGGTATGATGAAAGGACTTCTTTTCAACCAAAAAGACAAAGAGCGTATCATTACGGATGATGACTTATCAATAACCTGCCGACACTATTTCACACTACCATGGGACCCACGCGCCACAGATGGCAGCGCATGGCCCGAAGGTGGCGGCCTCATCCTAAAACTATCCAAGAACGAATATATTGTAGCCGGTAGCGGTATCGTTTTGGAATTTACCAAGGCCTCGGAGAAACCGGGTTCCGAGATACGGAAACAACTGGGTGAAGACGGATTCGCCTTAAGTAACGAACAGATAAAGACAAAAAAAGAAAGGTTTCAAGGAATGCGTTGCGGCATCGGTCATGTGGATGAAGTAGAGGTGGACAAAGAAGGAAAGTTCCGTTATATCCGCCGATTGAACGGCGACCAAGACCATCAGGGGCGCCACGTACGAATATCGGTAGGAGAATTCAAGATACTGCATGTACGATTGTACGAATATCAATAAAATTGATAAGTTATATACCATAAAAGGATTTGAAATATGAAATATTTGATTCATGATAAAATTAGGTTAGGAGTAGCAGTGCTGCTTTGCTTTTGCACCGCCTTACAAACGGATGCAAAGGTGAAGCTGCCTGCTTTGATTTCGGACGGGATGGTATTGCAGCGTGAACAGCCTGTAAAAGTATGGGGAACTGCTGACGCAGGCGAAAGGGTCAGTGTAACATTCATGAAAAAGAAGTATGTCGCCACCGCTGACAACAACGGACAGTGGAACGTAACACTACCGCCAATGAAAGCAGGCGGTCCGTATCTAATGCAAATCAACGACATCAAACTGAACGATATATTGATAGGCGACGTATGGCTCTGTTCAGGGCAGTCGAATATGGAACTGCCTGTCAGCCGGGTGACAGATATGTTCGCCGCAGAGATTAACGAATACAGCAATGAAAGAATCCGGCAGATTATCGTACCTAAAGTCTACAACTTCCATGCACCGCAAGAAACACTCTCCGCTACAAGCTGGAAACCGATGACGCAAGAAAACGTAATGAACTTCTCCGCCCTCGCCTACTTCTTTGCCAAAGAAATGTATGAGAAAACCGAAGTGCCCGTAGGTATTATCAACTCCAGTTGGGGCGGTACCCCCATAGAAGCTTGGATCAGCGAAGAGGGATTAAAGGAATTTCCCATCTACATCAACGATAAACGCCTGTATGAAAATGATATCTATTGCGCACATATCAAGAAGCTGGAAGGCGAAAGTTTCTATCGCTGGAACTCATCACTTTATCGCAGCGATGCCGGGCTACACGAACGGACTCCCTGGTATGCCTCAAACTATGATGATAGCGATTGGCAAACAGTGAACATGTTTTCCCGTACATGGGGCAATAACGGATTGAACCCCATTGCCGGCTCACACTGGCTGCGCCAAAACGTGGAAATACCGCAAACCTGGAGCGACAAAGAAGTCACGCTGCGGTTAGGTTGCATCATAGATGCGGATTCCGTATACGTAAACGGTACATTTGTAGGAACTACCGGCTATCAATATCCGCCCCGTATCTACCGTATTCCGGCTGGGACACTGAAACCGGGAGTTAACAATATCACCGTACGCATCATCAGCAACGGCGGACAACCGGGATTTGTACAGGAAAAGCCGTACAAGCTCATCTGCGATAATGAGAGCATCGATCTGAAAGAAGAATGGAAATACCGTTTGGGAACCCCTATGCCGTCGGCTCCGAACATGATGTTTTTCTGTTACAAGCCCGTATGTCTGTACAATGCCATGATAGCTCCTTTGCAACATTACACGTTGCGAGGTACAGTATGGTATCAGGGCGAATCAAACGTATCACGACGGAATGAATACGCTACTCTCCTTACAACCATGATTGCCGACTGGAGGCGTACTTTCGGTCAACCGGAATTGCCTTTTTATATAGTGGAACTGGCAGACTATCTATCCAAAGAAGACATCGGCGGCCGCAAGGCATGGGCAGAAATGCGTTTAGAACAGGCAAAAGCGGCCCAAGCCACTCCTAATGCTTTTCTTATACGTAACAGCGATTTAGGAGAATGGAACGATATTCATCCGCTCGACAAGAAGACATTGGGCAAACGCGTAGCAGACAAAGTATTGGAAACATTGCCTATTAAAAAAGTGAAATCAAAGAACTAATAATAATCTGATATTATGGAAACGTCAATAAAAACGAATGAACAGTCTAAAGGTTTTTACAAACTGTCATGGCTTCAACGAATCGGGTTTGGTTCGGGCGATCTGGCACAAAACCTTATCTACCAGACAGTATGTATGTACCTGCTGATATTCTATACGAATGTATACGGGCTGGAACCGTCGGCAGCCGCATTCATGTTCCTCATAGTCCGGGTAGTAGACGTGCTGTGGGACCCCTTGGTAGGCGCATTCGTAGACAAACACAACCCCAAACTTGGTAAATACCGTTCTTATCTGATATTGGCGGGAATCCCTCTCACCGGCTTCGCCATACTTTGCTTTTGGAACGGATTCTCCGGTTCGCTGGTCTATGCATACTTTACCTATGTAGGTTTGTCTATGCTTTACACGCTGATTAACGTTCCCTATGGCGCACTGAACGCATCGCTCACACGTGACACGGACGAAATAACCACACTGACCAGCGTACGTATGTTTCTTGCCAATACAGGCGGACTGGCGGTAGCCTATGGTATTCCTAAGTTGGTGGCAAGTCTGTCGCCCGACGGAATGACTAATACGGCAGAAAGCGCCGATGCCTGGTTTTATACCATGGCGATTTATGCGATTGCCGGACTGCTTTTACTGGTGTTCTGTTTTACACAATGCAAAGAACGCGTCGTTATGGATACCAAAGAAACTGAAAAAGTACAGGTGTCAGACCTCTGGGTGGAGTTCAAGCGCAACAGACCCTTGCGTATTCTTGCGTTCTTCTTCATTACAGCATTTGCCATGATGGCTGTGGGTAATTCGGCAGGGTCTTATTATATGTTGTACAATGTACATGGCACCAGCGACCAAATGGCGAACTTTATGGCGCTCGGCTCAATCCCGGCATTTATCTTCATGCCATTAGTCCCGTGGATTAAGAGGAAGATAGGCAAACGTGCCATGTTCAATGTATTTCTGTCCATAGCAATCGTAGGCATGGCTCTACTCTATATCATATCGATGATACCGTCATTAAAGAGCCAGATATGGCTTGTTTATGTGGCGCAATTTATAAAATCCACCGGAGTTATCGTCGCTACAGGCTATATGTGGGCCTTAGTTCCGGAAGTTATCTCCTATGGCGAATACACCACCGGAAAACGTATTTCAGGTATTGTAAATGCTCTTACCGGTATATTTTATAAAGCAGGAATGGGATTGGGCGGTGTAGTGCCGGGACTGGTACTTGCCTATGTGGGATTCGATAAGAACAACGCCGTCAGCCAATCTTCATTTGCCGAACAAGGCATTCTCTGGTTAGTAGCCATCATCCCTGCCATATTATTGATAGTTGCCATGCTTATCATCTCAAAATATGAGTTGGACGACGAACGGATTGACGAAATCAACAAGGAGATAGAAAACAGAAACAGATAATCATTCATTAAACAAGATACCATGAGAATAAAAAAGACTTTATTGTCCGCGCTTGCCGTTACTCTGTTATTGGCAGGTTGCGGTACCAAGCAAACGACACCTCAAAGCCTATCCCTGAAAGAGGCGTTCGGTGACAAGTTCCTTGTTGGCGTAGCATTGAACACCCGGCAGGTAGCCGGTAAAGACAGTGCGGCAACAAGGCTCATCAAACAACACTTCAACTCTATCGTTGCAGAAAACTGCATGAAAAGCGTAAATATTCACCCAGAAGAAGGCAGATATAATTTCGGTGCTGCCGATTCCATAGTAGAATATGGTGAAAAGAACGGCATGGCCGTTATCGGTCATTGCCTCATCTGGCACTCGCAATGCGCTCCCTGGTTCTGTGTAGACAAAGAGGGTAAGAACATTTCACCGGACATCATGAAGCAACGGATGAAAGAACATATCACGACGCTTGTAAGCCGCTATAAAGGACGCATCAAAGGTTGGGACGTGGTGAACGAAGCGGTAGCAGACGACGGCTCGTACCGTAACAGCCTGTTCTACCAAATTTTAGGTGAGGAATACATACCGCTCGCCTTCCAATATGCATATGAAGCCGATCCGGAAGCAGAACTCTACCTCAATGATTACGGCATGAGCAATCCCGCTAAAAGAAACACTTACGTGAAAATCATCGACGACCTGAAGAAACGGGGCTTGCGCATCGATGCCATAGGTATGCAAGGACATATGGGTATGGACTATCCCAACATAGAAGAGTTCGAGAAGAGCATGCTTGCTTTCGCCTCTACCGGTGTGAAACTGATGATTACCGAATGGGAAATGAGCGCACTGCCTACCGTACACGAAGGCGCCAATATCAGTGACACCGTTGCCTTTAAGGCAGCCATGAACCCCTATCCTGATGCACTGCCCGATTCAGTGTCCAAAATCTGGAACGCACGTATGAAAGCGTTCTTCGACCTGTTCGTGAAGCATGCCGACGTTATGGACCGCGTAACCGTATGGGGCGTGAGCGACGGTGATTCGTGGAAGAACGATTTCCCCGTAAAAGGCCGTAAGGAGTATCCCCTTCTCTTCGACCGCAATCATCAGCCCAAACCGTTCTTGCGCGAGCTATTGTCGCCCAAAACCGCCACCTTTGACACCTTTACTTATTCCGTTGAAAACGGTACCGAAAGCGATGTACGAAATGACAGTACTTCCGGTTCCCGGCCGGTCAATCCCCTGCTTCCCGGTTGTTATCCCGATCCCAGCATCTGCCGTGCAGGAAATGACTACTATCTGGTGAACTCATCATTTGCATTCTATCCCGGAATTCCCATCTGGCACAGCACCAATCTTAAAGACTGGACACAACTGGGCTATGTATTGAACCGTCCCTCGCAATTACCGCTGAAAGACGGTTTGCGCATCAGCGGAGGCATTTATGCTCCGGATATCAAATACAATCCGCACAACAAGCTTTTCTACTTGATTACTACCGCAGTAGACGGTGGCGGTAACTTCTTCGTAACAACCGATGATCCTAAAAAAGGAGAATGGAGCGATCCGGTCTTTCTACCCGAAGTAGGCGGTATAGACCCCGGATTCTTGTTTGATGAAGATGGTAAAGCCTATATTGTAAACAACGACGCCCCGGCCGGAAAACCGGAATACAGCGGGCACCGCGCTATCTGGATACGCGAATTCGACTGGAAAAATAACAGTACCGCAGG